>Ga0187847_10000674_pt1 | contig 35648 bp, 35 predicted proteins | sample June2016WEW_4_10_FD_132458 | JGI IMG/M metagenome (GOLD analysis project Ga0187847, IMG submission 132458) | Peatland microbial communities from SPRUCE experiment site at the Marcell Experimental Forest, Minnesota, USA - June2016WEW_4_10 | ecosystem: Environmental > Terrestrial > Soil >...
CATCGCGATCACCGCCGGGCGGAGTTTCAATGACGTCTCAACGAGCTCGTCGGTTGTGCGTGCTCGTGCGACGGCCAGGCGCAGGAGGAATGAGGATCGGCCCTGCACGGCAACGAGATCATGGTCCTCGACGATGCCAATGATGCGCCCGTTGGCTGAGGTAACGGGGAAGTGCTGCACGCCCCGGTCGAGCATGTCGAGCAGGACCTCGCTGCCCGGGCGGTCACCGGGCACGGTGAAGGCCGGCGCCGTCATAACCTGTGACACCGGGGTATCGCCCGACAGGCCCCGGGCCACCACTCTCGAACGCACGTCGCTGTCGGTGACGATGCCCACGGTGTCGCCCAGGTCCACGATGAGGGCGCTCGCGCCCGCGGTCGTCATCTTCTGGGTTGCGTCGCGGATCGGTGTATCGGGGGAGCACACGATTGGTGGCGTCCGGATGGCGGCCTGCACCGGCTCTCGGAGCTGGTCCCTCGTGATCGTCGGCAGCGATCCGGACCTCAGGTGGTGGCGGTCCTCGAGGATCAGGCGCGTCATGTAGCGAAGGGCCTGGGGTTCGGCCAGCACCCTGGCGGCCGCCTCGGCAGGGATGAGATACGTGAGGGTGTCCTCGGCAGCGCGCGCCTCGAAGCCGGTTGGTAGTCCCGACAGCATGGAGGCGTGGCCGAACATTTCGCCGACGCCGATCTGATCGAGCACCTGGCCATCACTGACGACCTCGACAGCGCCAGCGCGGACCACCCGCAGGAAGTCGAGCGGCTGCTCGCCCTTGGAGAAGATGGTCTGTCCGGCCAGGTGGAACTCGACTTCCACCGACTGGCTCAACTGATCGATTGACTCGGGATCGAGCTCAGCGAAGGGCGGATATTGCTTGAGGAAGTCGGTTATCTCCGGGAGAGCCGTCATGAGAGCCCCAGCATAGGGAAGTGGTTGACCGCTCGGAAAATGGCGCAGTTGAAGACGTTTGTTCGTCTTGGGAAAGGGTGAGCCGCAACCGGCGCCGTCAACGAAAGGGCGGTTACGCCGGCGGACCGTTCCCTTGATCGAGCTTGTGGATCTCGTTGTGGATCCAGGCAATAAACTTGTCGTGCTTGTCGTCGTCCACATGCGAGACCGTCTTGATCGCGTCGCGGTGGCCGGGATTGTCGGGATCGACCAAGGCATCCCCATCCACTGGTGTGGACTGGTCGTCCGCCGATTGACTGGAGCGAGTACGGCCCATCATGAAGAAGGGGAAAAATCCGAAGGCGCCGAATCCGCCCCCACTGAAGAGAGGTCCGGCGTGGCCGGCCGACATACCGCCAAACGACGCGCAGGACGACGCGCAGTGCGCGCAGCAGCCTCCGCAGTGAGCGCAACCAGGCATGTGCACCGTCCTCTCGATCGTGTGTCTCTCGAATCTACCAATCAATCCTGAGCGGGTTTGGCGGTTTCACTTGGGTGGCCGTGACTTGATCCTCAGCATCGCGTGTCTAGAGCTTGTACCCGATATCGCGCAAGAGCTGACGGCGATCGGCGGCGTCGCTCGAGGTTTCGATCCCCGCCGGCGGCATACCGTCGACGACGCCGAGTATTCCCCGTCCCAGGTCGGTTAGGGCGACGAGGACCTCGATCGGGTTGGCCGTGGCGCAGTAGATATTGCAGACCTCGGGAACCCCCTTGAGCGCGTTCAGGACGTTGATTGGGTAGCCGTCGCGCAGATATACCACGAAGGAGTGGCCCGCACCAATCGCCTCCGCGTTTCTCGCGGCGAGTTCGACGAGGTCTTCGGCGTTACCCGAGCGGCGGATGAGGCACGGGCCTGACGCCTCACAGAAGGCCAGGCCGAAGCGGAGTTGTGGACTCGACCCAACCAAGGCTTCATGGATATCTTCGACGGTCTTGATGAAGTGAGACTGCCCGATGATGATATTGAGCCCTTCGGGCATTTCTATCGGGATCGCGCTCAGTTCCATGTTCCCCTCCCGGTTCGTGGCCACATTGCATTACTATGCTGTTGACAACGACGATATCTTCGTGAAGCCTGGTGCGGACAGAGTTTGGTCTCGAAAGAGCTTGGACAGTGGCGGAAACTGCCTCGGAGGTCGTTGAAGTGACCAGACCGCGGCGCAGCCCGAATTCTCTTCAGAGATTGGGTTTTTCTCCCTCGCCCCTAAGCGAACTGTGACAGGACCTCTGAAGCGATGAGGCTGATGTGCTCCAAGTCGGCCATGTCCAGGATCTGTAGATAGATCCGAGACACACCCGCACTGCCATAGGTTTGAATCTTCTCGACAACCTGTGCCGGCGTACCAGCGAGACCATTCTTGGCAAGCTCGTCAACCTCGCGTCCGATTTTGGAGGCCCTACGTGCCACTTCGGCGTCGTTCTCACCACAGCAGATAACCAGGGCCGCGGATCTGATAATTGATCCGGGATCGCGGCCAATCGACTCGCACGCGGTATCAACACGTTCGTATTGCGTCCTACAGTCGTCGAGCGGCGCGAAGGGAACGTTGAACTCATCGGCGAATCGTGCGGCGAGTCGCGGTGTTACCTTTGGCCCGTGTCCACCGATGATGATCGGCGGTCTCGGTGATTGAACTGGCTTGGGCAGTGCTGGACAATTTGCGAGTGAGTAATGCTTGCCAGAAAAATTGAACGTCGCACTAACCTCCGTTGTCCATAATTCGGTGATGATCTCCAGCTGCTCTTCTAGTTTCTCGAAGCGTTCGGCGACCGGAGGGAACGGTATTCCGTATGCCACATGCTCGTCGTCGAACCAGCCTGCCCCAAGGCCTAGTTCCACGCGACCGCCGCTCATTGCATCAACCTGAGCGACGGTGATCGCTAATGGCCCAGGCAACCGAAAGGTCGCCGCGGTCAAGAGCGTGCCAAGACGAATGCGACTCGTATCGCGCGCAAGGCCTGCGAGAGTGGTCCAGGCGTCTGTCGGCCCAGGCAGTCCAATTACCGAGCCCATCTTGAGGTAGTGGTCGGAGCGAAAGAATGCGTCGAATCCTTCGTTTTCCGCGGCGAGCGCAAGAGCGAGAATGTCACCGTAAGAAGCACCTTGTTGGGGCTCGCAGAATATTCGCAATTTCATGGGCACATACTTATGCCCTAGGAATGTTTTGTCCAGTGGCAGATCACCGCGATTAGTCATTTATTGAAACTCACTTAATATATGGCAAGCGGACCTCTATCAATCTGATTGGAGTGCCATCATTGAGTGGTGGATGAACTGCGCGAACTCGCGGTTAGAGAGGCCCTGTTTAAGCACCTCGATGACCTGTTGCTCGTTTCGATTGACGAGACCTTGAGATGGGATCAAACGGAAACGTTTGCGTTTAACGGTGAATCGTTCTCAATTCGGCAGGCGCGAGGTCGTGGCATCAGTAAACCTGCTGCGCTTGACGGAGCGCTGTCAATTACCACGGCCTTCACTCCTTTTGGCAGGGAACCTCCCTATGAGGATCTCCAGGGTGACGACGGTTATCCGCGATACAAGTACGAGGGTGCGAATCTGGATGCATATACCAATCGGGCCCTACGACTCTGCATGGATTATGGATTGCCAATCGTGTACTTCATTGGCGTTCGCCGAGGTGTGTACAAGCCCATTTATCCAATGTTCGTAGTTGGCGATGATCCGAGACACTTCGAATTCATCTTGTGGTTCAGTCGAATCGAGTTCGTCGATAGCGCCTCCGTGCCGGTAGCTCCAGACAAACGTTACGTATTGAGAGAGACTCGGAGCAGACTGCATCAGCCGATCTTTCGAGAGCAGGTTCTGAACGCTTATGCGGCGGCTTGCGCGGTGTGTAGCTTGAAACACACTCAACTACTTGATGCGGCCCACATTATTGGAGACTCCCGGCCAAATGGTGATCCTGTTGTTCCAAATGGCATTGCCCTTTGCAAGATTCATCACGCCGCATACGATCAAAATTTTTTGGGAATTCGCCCCGACTACAAGATTGTGATCAATCCCGAACTTTTGGGAGAGGTCGACGGACCGATGTTGAAACACGGTCTTCAAGAGATGCATGGGTCGCAGATTCATCTTCCTCGCCGTCACGTTGCGTACCCCGATCAGGAACGGTTGAGTGTGCGGTTTGAAGAATTCAAGAGCGCGAGTTAACGCGAAGGCAAACAGCGTAATTTTTGCTGTCAGCTGTTAGGGGATTGCGTAGGACGTTAATTCACTGGTGTTGTCAGATCGAAGGCAATAGTAAGAGAATCTCGCGACCGTTGGGCTTGTCAGTGTCCCCGCTGGGGACGCTGACTTTATGCAATCCGCAAGAAGTTTCCTACTGATCCGCAAACCTCGTAGCGAAATCAGGACTGGGGCATTCAGTACTCTTCCGCTCGGCCATCGTCCCGGCTCTTCGGGTGCATCGCATCAGCACCTACAGGGAGGGCCACAAAATGACCACCACAACCGACCGTTCCGAACTCCTCGAACAACTGTCCGAGGGAATCGCCAATCTCACCACATCCGCGAAGTGGCAGCGTTACCTCGACTGCCAGAGCCGCTTCTACAGCTACAGCTCGAACAACGTCATGCTCATCGCCCAGCAGGCTCACGAAGCCACCAGGGTTGCCGGATTCAATGCCTGGAAGAAGCTTGGACGGTTTGTCCAAAAGGGAGAGAAGGCCATCTGGATTCTCGCCCCCATGGTCTACAAGCAAACTGACGAGAAGACTGAGGAAGAGCAGAAGGTGATCCGAGGCTTCAAATGGGTACCAGTGTTCGACATCGCTTCCACGGACGGCGAAGAACTTCCAAAAGTTTGCCACAAGCTCTCCGGCGACGATCCTGCTGGAATCTTCGCCCGCCTCATCGAGTTTGCAACCTCGATCGGCTTTGCGGTTGAGGATGCAGAGCTTCCCGGTGAGACCAACGGCGACTGCACTCACGAGCTGCATCGCATACGCGTTGAGATCTCCAACTCACCTGCACAGCGCGTGAAGACGCTGGCGCACGAAATCGGCCACGCACTGCTCCACGAGCAGTTTGACAACCGATCACTCGCTGAACTGGAAGCTGAGTCCACGGCCTACGTGATTTGCCAGGCACTCGGACTCGACACGAGCGACTACTCCTTCGGGTACGTCGCGGGCTGGGCCGGAGGTGGCGCACAAGCCATCGCCGGAATCAAAGGATCGTGCGAGCGCATCCAGAGGGCTGCAGCGTCCGTGCTGCAGTCTTTTGGGGCCGAACAGGTGCAAGCGGCGTAAGCCGCTTGCACCTTAGCTCTGATTCTCCGGTGGTTTCTTCTGCTGCGCTGATTCCATTCCTGTACACCATCGAGAATCGGGTGGTCCGAACCACCACCGCTCATCGACCTTTTTGAGAGCGGCGAAGTCGGCTGTAATCGCATCGATGGCAGCATCTCGTTCAGATGGGCCACTTGGAATGATGTAGTTGGCGTGAGTTTTTTTAACCTCGTCAACGATGCTCGCTTCTTGGCCTCCGCCGTGCGCGGCTCTGGCTTTCTTGAGAGCGCTTTTTGTTGCTCCCCAAGCATCAGCAACAGCAGCCTCCGCGAAGCCCTGCAGACCCTCTAGGTCTGCGCTGCTGTAGGAATATTGTTGTCCTTTGTCGTCTTGGTCTAGAGGTGCCTCGGAAATAGGAGTCCCAAAATGGGGTCCGTTCGGACCGTCGCAGTCGACCCAGCCGCCGCTCTGCGTCCCCTTGGTCGGGATGCAATCTCCAAAAAGCAATGTCCTTATTTCTTCGAGCCGGATCACTTAATTAAGCGACTTGAGTTGCAATGCGCTTTCGGGATCCGCGCACTCGCAGTTTCACGAGGGTCACTTTGCGTGACGAGGAATCGTCACGATTACTCGGGTACCAGTCGCTATGTCCGACACGAGGGAAACTTCCCCGAAGTGGGCGTCCACGATGCCCCGCACGATGGCGAGGCCCAAGCCTGCTCCCGATCGGGATCTACTCGAGTCGGCCTGCCAGAACCGATCGAAAGCGCGGCTCGCGTCCTCGCGAGTCATGCCAGGTCCCGAATCGTCAACTTGTAGCAGCGCCTTGTTCCCCTGCTCGAAAACGCGGATATTGACGCGAGCGCCATGTGGTGTATGACGAATGGCATTACTGACAAGGTTGACGGCGACCTGGCGCAAGCTGGCCTCGTCGCCCTGCACGACTACAGCGAGTGATGCGTCGAGCACGATGCTGCGCGTTGGGTCGGTCGTCACGATGTCGTCCACGACGTCGTGAACAATTCGGCTCAGATCGACCGGCTCATGTTCAAGTGGCCGACCCTCGTCGAGTCGAGCCAGGAGGAGAAGGTCCTCGACAAGCCTCCCCATCTGGGTGCCGGAGACCCCGATGCGGTGTATGGCTTCATCACTTTGGTTGCCACTTCTTAACTCGCCTCGGCGCCATAATTCGGTGATGCCCAGAATGACTGACACAGGTGTGCGCAGCTCGTGCGACGCATCGGCTACGAATTGTCGAAGGCGCGTCTCTGAGGCCTGTTGTTCGTCAAGCATCACGTTGAATGCCTGAGCGAGTTTCCCCGCTTCGGTTCCCTGATCTCGTCCCGCCACTCTTCGGGTTCTATCGCCGTCGACGATCGCCTCAGCGACCTCGGTGACTTCCGCAATCGGGCGTAGCCCGAGCCGAGTGATCCAAATGCCCGTGGCCGTGAGTACCGCGAGGACGATAAGGCCCGTCAGGAGGAGGGAGAGTCGTAGAAACCTCATCGTCGTGTCGACCTGACTGAGAGACGCGGCGACGAGGACTTCGGTATGCACGTGCGGCAGGGCGACGAGCACTGCCCTCCACGAAAGCGAGCCGGTCGTGGATCCGACGGTGACAATTACGACGTGGTGAAGCGACGACGTGATGGTCCTGGGAACTTGGGGTGATGCGTGTTGCGTGCCCAGCGGTGTCGACAGTACCTTTCGAGTTCCATTGGTAATGGTCGCGAGGTACAGCGCACTGAAATGACTGGTGTTGAGAATTGGTCGCGCGGATCCACTTTTTGGATGCGCCGGAGGTTTCGCGGTCGCCGCGATTCGAGACGTTGGAAGAAAGGTCTCGAGCTGTTGATCGATCTGGCGGATCTCTGAGGTCTGTATGGAGTGAACTAACAAGAGACCCAAAAGCGATATGACCACAATCAACACCATGGCCGCGCTGAGCAGTCTGACTCGAAGTTTCATTACTGCGTCACTCTCGTTCGAATCGGTAACCGATGCTCCGAATAGTTCGAATTATCGATGGAGGTGAGGTGTCAATTTTCTTACGAAGTTGGGACACGTACGACTCGACAATCGTCGGGTCACCTTCGTAGCTGTAGTTCCACACGTGATCAAGGATCTGCCAACGACTCAAGACTCTTCCAGCGTTCGTCATGAGGAAGAACAAGAGCCGGTACTCGGTTGGCGAGACGTCGATGAGCGCATCGCCCTTCGTGACCGTGTGAGACGTGTCGTCAATGGTTATGCCGTGACAGGTCAAGGGCAGATCCTCAGGCGTCTTGCCGACGCGGCGGAGTTTCGCCCGGATGCGAGCAATGAGTTCTTCGCCACTGAATGGTTTGGCCAAATAGTCATCGCCCCCGATGACGAGGCCCCGCACCTTGTCGCCGACCGAATCGGCAGCGGTGAGGAAGATCACCGGGATAGTGGAGCCAGCCTCCCGCAGTCGCTGGCAGACCTCGAATCCATTGAGGTCGGGAAGCATGACGTCGAGAACTATCAGGTCGGGTGTCCCGTCTTCGAGCGCGAGTCGTAGTGCCTCGCGGCCGTCTTTCGCGCGCGTCGCATTGAATCCACCAAGGCGAAGCGTTGTCATGATGACGAAGGCGAGATTTTCGTCGTCCTCGACGGACAGTATCTCGATCACCACCGCCGAAGTATGACAGCGGTTCCTGAGGTTTGTGTAAGAACGGGACACAGAGGGTCTCAATATTTGATTCGTAAAGGGCTCCCGACGAGCCCGCACGCTCGAGTGTCCAGGGAATCATTATCGCGCTCTCAACGATTCTCCAGAATCGCCCCGCATACTGTCGCGATGACCAACTCTTATACAAACGCGATACACAAGCCTCATAAGTCTCGAAGAGTTCATGTCCGATTCTGTTCGGCGCTCACGGTGGTACTTGCTCTGGCAGTTTCGGGAGGCGGACTCGTTATCGGTGGAGGTGCCGCGTCGGCGTCGTCCAAGACCACCACGACCACCATCAAGGGAGTCAACAAGAAGGCGCTGAAGAAGTTCGAAAGTTGCCTCAAGAAACACGGTGTGAAAACGTCGTTCCCAGGTGCTGGAGGGCCTCCAACAGGCGGCGCTCCTACCGGGACGTTCCCTTCCGGCGGCGGTGCGCCGGGCAGCTTCAAGGGCGGAGGAAAATTCCAAAAGGCGCTCAAGGCATGTTCCAAGCTCCTGCCGGCGGGCTCGCAGTTTGGAGGCGGGGCAGGCGCTCCACCGAACGGGTCGTCAACCGCGTTGGCCGCGTTTCGCAATTGCATGACGCTCAACCACGTGACCCTAGCCAAGGGAGCGTACGGCACCACGTCGTCGTCATCCAGCGCCACCCCCACGTCGAGTTCGACCTACAAGAAGGCGTACTCGACGTGCTCGGCGCTGCTACCTAAGGCGCCAACCACCACGGGCTAGCCCCGTGTCACTTTCTCACTGCGCCGCTTCGACCAACAACTACATGGAGATATTTACATGAGCATCAAGGCACTCGAGTTTCTCTCGCGCAAGCGTGTTGGCTACGTCGCGCTTGCGCTCGCGGTCGCGCTCGGCGCGACGTTCGCCCTCTATTCGATCTACCACTCCCCGTCGCCATCGAGTGCGGCGGTGACGCGGACCGTCAAGGTGACCAAGGGAACCGTGCAGGCCAGTGTCTCGGCCTCGGGCAATATCTCGACCGTGGAGACCGCTAACGAGAACTTCACTTCCGGCGGCACGCTCACCACGCTCACAGCGAGTGTTGGCGAGAAAGTCAAGGCGGGTCAAGTCCTGGCGAGCATTGATTCAACGTCGGCACGGTCGGCACTCCTGCAAGCCACGACGTCGCTCAAGGTGGCAAGAATGAACTACGCGGACTCGCTGGTTACGTACGCCAATGATGCACGGTCGCTCAACAGGGACAGGTCAACGCTCGCCATCGCCGAGGCCGGTGGCACTCAGGTGCAACAAGATCAGAACCAGGAATCCCTCGACACTGCACAACAACAACTGACGAGTGACCAGAATCAATTGGCCACCGCCGAGACGCAGTTAGGCAACGACGAGGCGACGCTGTCGAGCGCAACGTCCACGTACGATGCGGACGAAGCGCTTGGCTGCCCCGCGGGTTCGACAAGCTCGGGCTCGTCGGGCGTCTCCTCGGGTTCCGTGACGGCGTCTTCGGGCTCGGCGCCTTCGGTAGCTACTGGTTCAGCCACGTCCGTTTCGACGACGTCGGCAGTGCTGAACGCCACCGTGAACCCCAACGGAGCGAGTACCACGTACTACTTCGAATACGGCACGACCGCTGGATACGGGACGTCCTCGAACACCGCGACGCTGACGTCGAGCAATGTTGCGTCGCAGGTGTCGGCAACGATTACCGGCCTCAGTGCCAATACAACGTACCTATTCACAATCGTTGCGTCCAACAGTGTGGGCACCAGCACGGGCACTGGCGTGACGTTGAGCACCGCCAAGACCTCGTGCTCATTAGACAGTGCGGCGATCGCGTCCGACCAAGCCCAAGTCACTTCCGACGGGAATCAGATCACCCAAGATCAATCGAACATTACGGTGCAAGAACTGGCGGTAAAGGTCGATGAGGCGAACACGAAAGTGTCCTCTTCAACCATCACGGCCGACAAGTCAACCATCACGCAGGACCAGTCCACGATTGCCCAAAGCAAAGTCGGATTTGTGCAAGATCAAGGATCCATCGCCCAAGACGAGACGACCGTCGCCCAAGATGAGAAGTCGCTCCAAGAGACCCAACTCGTTGCGCTCATCAGTGGCACCGTGACCTCGGTCAACGGCTCGGTGGGACAGACCGTGAACGGCGGCGGCTCTTCCACGTCGAGTTCATCGAGCTCCTCGACTAGTTCCACGACGAGTACGTCGTCGACTTCAGCGCTCGTCACGATTCAGAGCCTGGGCTCGTTCGAACTCGTGGCCGACGTGGCCGAAGCCGACGCGATGAAGATTGCGGTGCACCAGACGGCATCGCTCACTCTCGCGGCGCTACCTGACACAGAAGTGATCGGTGTCGTCACTGCGGTATCGCAGGTGTCGACCGTCGTCAACAACGTTGTTGAGTATCCCGTCACCATCGCTCTCGAGCAGGCACCGAAGTCAATCAAGGACGGCATGACCGTTGAGGCGGCAATCGTCGTGCAGTCAGCGTCGAACGTTCTCCTGCTACCGAGCGCTGCGATCACCACGACGGGGAGTGTTTCCACGGTGAAGGTCCTGAGTAAGGGCGTGCAGAAGACTGTCGTGGTCACTCTCGGAATCGTGGGCGCTTCCTTCACACAGATCATTAGCGGGGTCAGTGAAGGCCAGACCATCGTGGAGCCCACCGCGTCAGTCAGCGCGGCGACGAGTTCGGGACCCTCTGGCATAACGGGCGGATTCGGCGGGGGCGGCTTCGGAGGAGGTGCACCGTGATTGTCTCGAGCGGGCCTGCCGCGCCCTACGAGGTGATTGATTCTACGAGGTTGGCCCCAATCATCGCGTTGAAAAATATCGTGAAGAGCTACACGATGGGCGGCGTTGAAGTGCATGCGATACGTGGCATTTCGCTCATCGTGGAAAAGGGAGAATTCGTCGCGATCATGGGTACTTCGGGATCAGGCAAGTCAACGCTCATGAATATCATCGGGTGTTTGGACGTGCCTTCGGCCGGTCACTATCGCCTTGACGGAGTGAACATCCGTCATCTCGACGACCGGGCCGTTTCTCGAATCCGCAACAAGAAGATTGGCTTCGTCTTCCAAGGGTTCAACCTGATACCGCGGATGGCCGCGATTCAGAACGTTGAGTTGCCAATGGCGTATGCGGGCGTCAAGCCGGCCGAACGTCGCAAGCGTGCAGTGGTCGCACTCGGTATGGTGGGGCTTGGCGACCGTCTCGATCACTTTTCCAACGAGTTGTCGGGCGGCCAACAACAGCGGGTGGCAATCGCGCGAGCCATGTGCACGAACCCTTCGTTGATCCTGGCTGACGAACCAACGGGTAATCTTGACTCTCGATCCTCCGCGGAGCTGATGTCGCTCTTCACGGGACTGCACGATCAAGGTCGAACGATCGTGATGATTACCCACGAGCCCGACATCGCCGAATACGCCTCGCGCGTCATAGTGTTACGAGACGGCGAGGTCGTCAGTGACCGTGCGCAGAGTGCTACGCACGCGGTGTCGTACGAACTCGAGCCATCGGCCAGGTACTCCTTTGGCAACACCGGAGACGAAAACTGATGTCGACGGCGTTGGGGAATCTCGTCATGGCCATTCGAGGGATTGGGTCGAACTGGCTACGAACACTGCTCACGATGCTTGGCGTCCTCATCGGCGTGGCGTCGGTGATCGTGCTGTTGGCCATCGGAACCGGGAGTTCACAGTCAATCGAGAAGTCGATTGAGAGCCTGGGGTCCAACACGCTGACCGTGTTCGCTAGCAGATCGAGTTCGTCGAGCGGCACCAGTATCCGAAACTCGACCCTTAACACTGCGTCGGTGACGGCGTTGTCCAACTCTCTGAACGATCCCGACGTGAAGTCGGTGTCGCCCGTAGTGACGACCAGCGTGACCGCCACCTACGACGGCTCGACGTACACAACCTCGGTCATTGGATCGACCGCCTCGTATCTTGCGGCCGAGAACTATACAGTGTCGGCGGGCCGGTCGATCTCGCGCGCCGACGTCACTAACCACGCGCAGGTGATCGACATCGGAACGTCGGTAGCGAGTGCCCTGTTCGCGACCGGCTCGGACCCTTTGGGCAAACAGATTCAGCTTGGGTCTTCTGAGTTCACCGTGGTGGGTCTGCTCGCGTCAAAGGGGTCGAGCGGGCTGAGTAATGAGGACGCCGTCGCAATCGCTCCCTATACCGCCGTCCAGGATCAACTCACGGGGGAATCACAGTCGTTTTCCGAATTGCTAGTCCAAGGAAAGTCGTCCTCGACACTGACGATCGCGGAGAGCGAAGTCGAGAGCACGCTGGCCTCACTTAACGACACGACGGTGGCGAATCTACCCTTCACCGTGATTGACTCGGCAAGCCTGCTCTCAACCGCGACATCGAGCTCGAAGACATTTACCGCGCTCTTGGGCTGGGTGGCCGCAGTATCGCTCCTCGTGGGCGCGATTGGGGTGATGAACATCATGCTCGTTACCGTGACCGAGCGCACGCGCGAGATCGGAATCCGCAAGGCAATTGGTGCACGCAAAGGGGTCATACTCACCCAGTTCCTGATTGAATCGACCGTGATTTCGTTTCTCGGTGGGATCTGCGGAGCGCTCGCTGGCATCCTGGTATCGCGATTCAAGATTGATGGCGTGAAGCCCGTACTGGCGTCGTACTCCATACCTCTGGCGCTCGGCGTCGCAATTTCCGTGGGCATCGTGGCGGGATTCTACCCAGCCCATCGCGCAGCGTCGCTGCGTCCGATTGACGCGCTCCGATACGAATAGTGAACGAAAGAAGAACACGATGACGCAAGAACTGACAGACAATGCGAATGACGAGGGGTTCGACATATTGTTCGGCAACGAATCCGAAGAGTGGCCCGAACGCGCCGCTTCGAAGGGGTATCGCGCGTCGTGGTTCGTCACCGTGCTCTCGGCGTTGTTGTTGCTCGTCGCGGGACTCTGGCTCGGTGCCTATCTGCAGCGTGGCCAGCCGTCGTCATCCTCGTCGTCACTCAGTGGCCTGTTCGCGGCCGGCGCAGGTGCGCGGGGCGGAACGACTGGATTCAGTGCGCTCGCCAAGGCAGCAGCTAACGAAACTTCTGGCACCGTGACCGACATCGTGGGTCACACGCTGTACGTGACGAACTCGAGCGGTTCGCTCATCGCGGTGAAGGTGAGTTCTTCGACCACGATCGACCGCAACGCGTCGACGGCTCTCGCCGGGTTAAAGCCCGGCGACACCGTGACGGTTCAAGGCAAGAAGGTGAAGGGCGGTTCTGTTGACGCCACGTCGATCTCTGACACCGCGAAGGGTGTGACGTCGACGGGATTTGGTGGGGGAGCGTTCCCATAGATGCGCTGATGATCGGATCAGTGCGAGCCTCGAAGGCCGATATTTGTTTCTCCCACGATGGGTGCGCCGCCGCCCGTGGGGTGCGACGTCGTATCGCTGTCCAGCGTGTGCTACTGACATTCGCGCCTGCAGCACTTCTCGGCTGGCTGGGGGTGTTCCAGGCCGTCGAGGCCTTTCGTGGAGGACTGCTCCTGACTGCGAACCCGAGCTGGCCAATCGCCGTTGAGGTGGTGCGCGAGATTCTCTACGGTTCGTTCGTTTTCGGTGGGGCCGTTACCCTTTGGATGCGGCGCGATGCGCGAGCGCGTGATGGTCGGGGGCGGGTCATCGCCGCCTCACATTGCGCGAGTTTCCTTTTGGTGGGCGTGGGTCTCTTGCCGACTGGACCCGTATTATGGGTGGCGTCGGACCGCGTGTCCGAGATCTGTCTTATTGTCACCGTCCTTGGTGCGGCGCTCGCACTAGTCGCTCTGACGAGTCTGGGGTCGCACTTTTCTATCGTCCCCGAAGCGCTGTCCCTTGTCGTAACGGGTCCGTACCGTTGGTTACGCCATCCGATGTACTTTGCGGAGTTCATCATGATTGTTGGGTTGAGCCTGAGTGGCCTTTGCGTGACGTATTTGGTTGGGGCCGTGAGTGTGCTTTTGCTTCAGATTTATCGAATTATCGCGGAAGAGCGACTCCTTTCGGCGACCTTTCCAACGCGTTACGAGCAGTTCGTCGCGCATACCCGCTATCGACTCATCCCCCTCGTCTGGTAGTTCAGGTCGATAAATATCGAAGAAAATGGGCAGGTCATTGAGCTTTTCCGTTGCCTCATTCACGAGTTCCACAGAGCTCCAGCGACCGCTTCTCGGCATACCACTTCAATCGACTTCGCATTCGGGATTAGTGCTCGTTGCAATGATGGTGCGGAAGGAATGCGAACATCTGGGACGCCTATTCGCCTCACCGGGCCAGTCAAACTCTTGAAATATCGCTCCAAATGTCTACTAGTTGTTCGGTAACCCTGTTGGTTGCAGCCCCGGATAGTCATAAGGCTACGCGCGGAGCACGTTTCCGGATTATCGCGTCACTTCTGAAGCGGATCTGCTCCCGCAGGACTTGGGGCAAAGAGTGTCTCGAAGATCTTTTGAAGCATCCCCGCGGCCTGGCCTGTGAATAGCCCTACCAGCCCAGATATTGCCGCAATGCCGTAGGGATTTATGTCGCCAGTCACTCCTTGGGGCGACATAAGGCCGCCTCGAATAACGAAATAAAATATCAGCGCCAGTATTGCTGCTACGAATGGAAGTGAGAGATAGTAGAAAGACCAGCTCCACTTGAACTGACGTGCGCCGATGTAGCCGGCCATTGACCTCAGCGAGTGCAACACGCCACCCAGCGCACCGGCTATTGCCGCCATGATCATCACATTTGTATCCGGGCTCATACTCAGTTTTATTCCTAGGAGCACGTGACTTAGTGGGGCCGAGCTAGTCACACTCAATGACCCAGGCCACAAGGCCACGAGACTTATTAAGAGCCCCGATGCGAGGGCAACATTGAGAAAGGCCAGGACCACCGTCCAAGCTCGCCCAACGTACTTAAGGCCCACGCTCGAGAAATTATCTGGGTTTTGACTCACACTTTCCCCTCTCAAGTGGAAGATATCTAGACAGCTATTTCCTCACAAACTTTTTCCTTGAAGACAATTAAGAAGAATTATGGCACAACAATTTTGCATGTGTTCGAAGTCACACTGCACAATTCACGCATTGTCGGTGATCCTGAATTTGGTTGCGGACCTGCTGGCATTCGGTTCCGACGGTGTCAGACGGGATCGTCTGCAATCGTGAGCTGAGAGAGTTGAGGCGGAATCGCTACCTTGATTTGACATTCTGACTCGAGGCGTCGCCGGAGACCCACACCAATCGACCGCCCTTTCCCGATGGCACGACTGCTCAAACCCGACTTGCCAAAATGCGCGATCGCTCGGGCGATCTCACCTGGATCAAAGCGTGATCGATAGAGGATCCCCTCGGTATTCTTGGCGAGCCCTTCTGCCCACTGTTGAGGTATGTCGTATGGAGTCATGGTGCTGAGCTCGTTGGTGACGTTACGACCGGCGACACCGCGACTTACAAGATCGGCAAGGCGCAGAGGCTCCTCCGGCTCCCACTTGTAGAGCTTGCGGGTGTCGAGATAGACGCTCGAGATGAGTCCGTTCGATATTTCGGCACCGATCGACTCCAAAATGCCAACCAGCTCGTCGGTACCCAAGTAGCACGTGCCGTAGGGATCTTGTAAGTCAAAGCGGCAGTCGCCATTGCTGCAGTACCACCACGGGCTTCGCTGTGCGGCGCGCCACAGTGGACCGCTGACATTGCGAGTCGGGAATCCTTTTAAGTTGGCCGATGTCGGCGGTTTTTGTTGCTGACTATCGCGAGTCAGCGGGACCACCGCTCTACAGCGTTGTGGGTCAGATCGATGACCTCGGAAGATTCCCCCGACTGTCTCAGTACGTCAATGACACTTGAACCGAGACCAGGCTGTTCTGCGACGAGCCACGATGCGAGGGTCCAGTCATCGACTTCGTCAACGGTGATCTTGAGAATCTCTGAAAGACCGCCTAGGACCTGGCGGCCCTCAAATTGGAACGCGGGGTAAACGTTGTGCCTGTCCGAGGTTCGCAGGCGCAGGAGCGTACGGCGCTTCACCCGATCGGAGATCGACTGTCGTGAGCCTCCGAAGATCATCTGAACCTGTTCAGTCGTGTACACGGGGCCAACAATTTCGTCCCATGGCGAACGTTTGGGAATCGATCGGAACATCAACTCGCCAAACTCGGTCGGACTGCCCAGTTCCGACTCCAATTCTTCTGGTGTATACGAGCTGGAGGCGAATAACTGTTCAAGCGTCTCGATCGCTTCATGCAACCAATCGGCAGCTGAGCGTTGTTTGCTCGCTACGTCAGATTGTGGCTCTCGCTCCCTCGTCATGCTCAAATTATACAGAAAACTGGGCATTTGTCAAGGTCTGTCAAGGCCAATTTTGTGGAGGTAAGGGGATTCGAACCCCTGACCCCTTGCATGCCATCGAGCATTCGTCGGTTCGTGCGGGTTCGCTAGTGACCAGGGACGGTTTGATGATTGAGGATTTAGTACGTGACCGTGTTCTGCAGGTCGTCCGGATGCGCCGACGTTGCTTACGGAGTTGCTAACGGAACCAACGGCAGCATCCGTGATCTCCATACGCCGACAAGGTGACTGGAACTAGCCTCGGTTAGATGGGGAAGCGGTCGCACTTGGCGGTTCTGCGAAGCCTGATGCTGAATTCCGAGACAGTCCTCTGGTCGGGTGTTGTGATGCAGGACTTTGACTCAATGGTGGGAGGCCTGAAGTTCAAGACTCGTGCATTGTTGACGGAGAACGCGATCATATGGAGCAGCATTCGTGACGCCGATCACCCAATACGCATCGAGTACAACCAGATGAATAATCCCCGCCTCGCAATGAGGGGCATTACCGGGGGGTTCTTTTTTATAGTCTCGGATGACACAGAATCTGAGTACACGCGGGAGTTCCGGGAGATCCAGTGGCTCTCTGTCGCGTTTTTAGGTGTCTCGGCCGCGTTCATGGACGCCCTGGTTCCATTGGTGCCGCGGTTGACACTGGACGGGCATCTTCTGCGAGACAGGTATCGATCGCGACTACCCGGCAATAGCACCTGATGTCGAGACTCGATGCTTTGCATCGCGTACCACGCGAAAGATGACAACGTAGCAAACGAGAAAATAGTTTCCGACCAGTATCTGAATGGTCGAGGTGGAAGTGAGCCATAGGAAGAGCAGACTCAAAATAACCAAGACGGCAAGAGATATCCATGTCATCCAGACCCGAATACCTTCGTATTTCGGCCACGCTGCACCATGTGGAGTCAACTTCTCGGCGTAGTCCTCCCAGGCATCCTTGTAGCGCGTGTCATTGAGTTCTCTCTTGATTATGAAATCCCAGAGTCCGTAGCAGACGAATGCGCAGATTCCGAGAATCACGTCATTACGGCAGGATGGCGGATTTGCGATCACGTTGGCGGCCATCAAGAAGTACACGACCACAATCAGAATTTCGACCACAAACTTAAAGAACTGAATATTGAAAAATCGAATCTTAAATCTGTGCTTGTTACCGGTTCCATGATAAGCAACCCAAGAAACGAGGGTAAAAGCAGCTGCGACTGCGAAATGGGACATGTATGTCGTAGTGACACCGTGCTGCGGAGGTCCCCACACACGCTTACCAAGTGATGAGAGCAGTTCTGTAAGCACGATTGCAAACAGCAAGTCGATGAAGATTGCGACGGATTGAGCGAGGTCAACTTCAGCATTGTATGGACCCCAAAATTTCCACTTCACAATTGTTCCAAGTCGTCAGCGGCCACGGCGAATTGACAGTGGCTCGTAGCGTTGAAGAATGGCAGTAGTGGCTTCGACATTCCGCCTTCCCCGCGTAGACGAGCGAATGATAGGGCGTAGTAATCCGCCCAAGGCGGTACGAGTCGGGATCTGGTGAGCTCTCTGCATACCAGCACCTGTAATGAAGAGCACTAGGCTTCTTCGCCCATCGTGTACTCGCGGGTCGCAAGCATTGATTCGACCAAACTGATAACGATGTATTGATCACGGTGGTTGAGTTGGTTGAATCGGACCGTGAAGCCGTTTCCTGCGAAGCGTTCGATTCCCTCGGGCATGTCTCGACCCAAGGCTTCGAAAAAGGCTTCCGGATCTTCGTCAACGGCGAGAGCGGCTGCGGCTAAGTTCTCGGGCCTCGGATTGGGTAGGAAGATGCCCGGTTTCAGCATCTCGCCTCCGCCTTCGAGTTGGCGCCAAAGTGCCTCTGAGATGCCGGCGCGCTTGGCTGCTTCTCGCTTGCTGATTTGGAACCTCTTGCGTCCCTGATAAAGCCTGTCGCCAATGATCGCCCACGCGCGACGTTCAGGATCGGTCTCGAGCGCTTCGGCCCCTTCGCGGGTGCGCTGCCAGGAGCCGGTGTCGTCATCGTCTGAATCTCGGCGACCAAGCCTGACCATTGGTGAACTCCTCATCGAACGATGCCCATGATACGCGAAAATTCGCGGAACTGCGCATTTTCTGCAATACACTTGGATACGCAAAGTCGCGCAATTCCGCGCATCCACGACGTTAGGAGTGACGGTGGTTGATTTGATGGGTAACAACAAGGAGGCCTTCTCTGACGAAGATAATGGGGACGGCGGATGCGGCGAGGGCCCCCGGCAGGGGGCGCGCCGCGACGGCGGACCCTTCCCTTGTCAAAGTGACATAACTGTTGGCCCGTACAAAGCTTCGATTGCAATTGACACTGGTGAGGCAACGATTGTCTACGGCCACTCAGGACCTCGGGCGAGTTCGTGGGAGTCCTTTGATGATGGCTGGGACTGGCTCGTAAGTGACGCTGGCGAGCTCTTAGCAAAACGGCCGAGTTTGACAGAGGAAGAGCGCGAAGCACGGAACCTGGAAAGGGCAAATAAGCGCGCCATCGTCGCACTGCGTCGTTACTGCGTTCGGAACGACTTACAGAAGATGCTCACGCTCACGTACGCCGAAGAGAGTTGGGATCGCGCGGCCGTCAAACGAGATATGAATCTGCTCTTCGTGCGGTGGCGTCGACTTAAGGGTGGAGGAGCTTTTCCCTACGCTTACGTTTTGGAATTGCATCCATCCGGTCATGGTTTGCACGTGCACGTAGCAGTACCGCTTCGGTACATCGACAAACACTGGCTCCAAGAAACCTGGGGGCATGGGATCGTGCACTATCGAGATCCCAAGCCGTTGCGCGAGCGAAATTCACGTGAGCGCTCTCGTCGACTCTCGGGCTACTTAGCAAAATATGTGTCGAAGGATATGAGTAGCGACCATGTCGCCTATGAACAGCGCTACAGCGTCGCACAAGGGTTCAACTTCGAAGTAAAGAGAAGCAGCTTCAATACGCTCGTGGAAGCGAGGGCATGGATTCTCTTGTTCCGTGGCGAGCACTTTAACGAAGTCTGGTCATACGCAGATGACGAGAATTGGGACGGCCCTCCAGTATGGGTTTTTCGGTCCCCTGGGAAGTTGGAGGGGAGGTGAAGAAATGAGAAATGATTCGCAAGGGTTTGACCAAGTGCAATTTGGGACTCCTCTGCTTTTGACGATCAACCAAGTTGCGGCGCTACTGAATCTTGGACGCACTAAGACTTACGAGATAGTTCGCAGCGGCAAAATCAAGAGCCTGAAGGTTGGAAGTCGTCGACTTATCCGTCGAGAAGATGTTGAGTTGTACGTAGAAAAAGTAGCGAATGATCAAAGTGACTATTGGAACTGAGTGGTTTCAATTGTGCATTCGAGGTGCGCGGGTTTGCGAGATGAATGCCGTGCACCTCGTGTGTCAATGCTGAACTCCTCCACTCCTTGAGATGAGTTCGAACACTGGGCTGAGGCGATAGAGGAGGTCAGTGTCGTAGTTCATTGAGGACGAACCGAAATATGTAGGTTGGATTGGAATTGCAGAACCTGTTGCAACTGCACAAGGACCAATATTGCTCTGGATTAACAGGAATGTGACCGAATCAAGTGTCTCGATTCGGATTACGAAATTACGCTCTATTCGACCTCGGCGACGTGAGCGTCTTCGCAATTTCGAGTCTTCGAATCGTGAGGGCATCGCCTTCCTCATTGTGGGGTCGAAGCTCAATTCACCTCGCCACACGAATGCCTCCTTGACTTCAATGTTGTGAATGGATTTGTAAGACATTGCCAATTCCCGATATCTGTCTCCGTCTAGTCGGTTGGTTATCAATCGAATTCCGGAGGCTTCGAATATCAGTAGTGCACGTCCGCGTTTCTGGGCGAATCCGTTTCCTACGCCGAGCAACCCTAGAACTTTGGACGATACGACAAGCTTGTTGAGGTGACCGGGGGCACCCGTTACCTCGAATCGGATGTCGGACAGATCAGTTGTCCCAGAGGACAAACTCGACCCGCCCGGTTCGTCATCATTGGCCGATGTCATCGCTTGGCGCTCGAGGTCAAATAGTTTTTTCATGTTCATAGGTACGTTGTCTTCAAAGAGGCTGAGGATCAAAGGAAACTCCTCTGAAACGTTGAACGTGCCGCTCTTCACAGTCAATACAAAAAGAGAACCATCGACTTGTATCTCAATCTCGATGCGATTTCTCTTTCGAGTTGCGGTTAAGTCGTAAGTGGGTCCCGATGAAAGAACTCTTCCCATTGGGGATGAGGCGTCACGTGCGATGGGATCGTGAAGATGCCATGATTCAGGGCCAACTACCAGCAAACGTTCTCTGAAGAGTCGGTCTCCTGGTAAACGCCATTCACGCCTACCAATAGAGATATCGCCCGGAAGAAAAATCATGCGCTTCCCTTTGCCGTATCATCCCAAAGAAGAGAACCCATCGCGTCTGCTGCGGCCTGACGGTCTGGAGCAAGGACGTGACCGTAGACGTCAGCGGTCATTCTGATGGATGAGTGCCCGAGGACTTCGCTAACGACTTGAATTTTGACTCCTTGGGCGAGCATCAAACTGGCCGCTGAATGGCGAAGCTCATGAGGGTGCCATTTCCCAATTCCAGCACTTTCGCATATGTCTCGGAATTCGCGATACATATTCCGCGGATCGATTGGCGTTCCAATGGAAGTAGTAAATATGTGTCCCGAGTTCGCCCACGATTTTCCCAACTTGAGTCGTTCGGCATTCTGGTCGGCACGATGTGACTTCAATTGCTTCATCAGGGCTAATGGGAGATTTACAGCACGGCGACTTTTGAGCGTCTTCGTGTCTTTTGTAATGAGTGCACCGTCCTCTCGCGTCAAAGATCGACGGATCAAAAGAACTCCGTTGTCTTCGTCGAAATCTCGCCACTGCAATCCGAGAGCTTCACCTCGCCGTAGTCCAGTCGAAAGCATTAATGCGTACAGCGTTTCGTTCCGATGTCCATGAAGCTGGTGTAGTAACTGCCGCGCTTGCTCTGTGGAAAGCGATCTTCCTTCAGACCGCACGCCTCTCGGTGACCTGGAAAGTTTCGCAACATTTCGGACTACGAGATCCCATCGAATTCCTTGATCCAGCGCCTGGGAGAGCACGTTTCGAATTCGTCGGACAGTCGAAACCGAGAGGCCGTCATCTGTCTTCTTTGAAAGAAAGCGATCCACGTCGGCGGTAGTCAATTGGGCGACTTTTTTCCTTCCTATCGCCGGTTTGATGTGATGCTCGGCCATTGCTCGGTAGTTGCTGGCGGTGCTCGTGGTCACCTGGTGACGGTTGACATCATTTAGCCATCGGTCGACGAGTTGCGAGACTGTTAAAGAGGTGTCGGGAGCCGGAAGCCCATCGTCAAGTTGGCGTTGCAGTCGACGCATTTTTTGAAGCGCCTCAGCGCGGGACTTAGCGCTGACAACCTTTCGTTTCGGGCGTCCATTTGCGTCGACGCCGATAGTGATCGCACCGAGCCATCGCTTATCCGTTGCGCGTTGATATATGGATCCTTCGCCGTTCGCACGCTGCCCAGGCATTTGGCCCCCCTGACAATTCGTTGCTGAAGTCGTTGCTAACATCGACGATTCGAAGCATATATGCGGGAGCCCGTTGAAAGCTAAATACCTTTTCATCAGGTACTACAATTGTGGAGGTACGGGGATTCGAACCCCGGACCCCTTGCATGCCATGCAAGTGCTCTACCAGCTGAGCTATACCCCCAAAGGCCTCTCGATGATACCAGTTTGGACTGCGCGGTCTTGACGCTCGTCGTTGAAATAGAAAATTCTGGCCTTTGCCATAGAGGGGAAGGCACGACGTAGGCCATCGGGGTGAACGCCAATAGAAAATGTTGACGACCTTGGCAACGACGGGTCGGCATAATCTCTGGCACTTCATAGATGAGCGGGCACGTGGTACATTTCGGCCCCGAAGTCAGTGACGGCAGGAGTTGTGATGAGCGCACTACCAACGGAGCAGGAGTTGGCTCAAAGGGCCCGCGAGGCCATGGAGCGATGCGGCGTCGAATCCGAGACGTTAGTGGGGGAGCGCGCTGTCGTCTCTCCCATAAATGGAAGAACTTTGCATTCAGTTCGATGGTCGACGCTCGAGGAGGTGCGCTCGGCTGTTGATCGCGCGTACGAGTCGTTCCTCACCTGGCGCACGGTTCCGGCGCCTCAGCGCGGCGCGGTCGTGAAGCACTTTGGAGAGTTGCTCACGACTCACAAGCAGGACCTGGCGTCGCTGATAACCCTGGAAGTGGGCAAGATCACTTCCGAGGCCCTGGGAGAGGTCCAGGAGATGATTGACGTGTGCGACTTCGCCACGGGACTTTCTCGTCAGCTCTACGGCCGAACGATGCCGTCGGAAAGGGCCGGCCATCGCATGATGGAGACGTGGCACCCATTGGGCGTCGTCGGAGTGATCAGCGCGTTCAACTTTCCCACGGCCGTGTGGTCGTGGAACGCCGCGATTGCCCTGGTGTGCGGCGATTCGGTGGTCTGGAAGCCCTCAGAGTTGGCGCCGTTGTCCGCGATGGCCAGCGCCGCATTGCTCGAACGGGCCCTGCGCGACTTCGATGCACCGCCCTTCGTCAGCCAAATCGTCCTGGGTTCCCGAGAGGTGGGTGAGGCGCTGGTGGACGACGACCGCGTTGCGCTTGTGAGTGCGACCGGTTCAACTCGAATGGGTCGTGAGGTTGGTCCCCGGGTCGCAAGCCGGTTCGGGCGCTGTCTCTTGGAGCTGGGTGGCAACAATGCCGCCGTCGTCACTCCGAGCGCGGACCTTTCCCTCGCAACCCGGGGCATCGTCTTCGCCGCCGCCGGCACGGCGGGGCAGCGCTGCACGACCATGCGCCGGGTTATCGCGCACGTCGACATCGTTGACGAACTCACAAGACGGCTCGCCGAGGTGTACGGCCGATTGCCGATCGGCAGTCCATTGGATTCGACGACGTTGGTCGGCCCTCTAATTCACGGTGGCGCGTTCGCGTCGATGCAATCGGCGCTGGAGGCCGCCACGACCGAGGGGGGAACCGTTGTGGTGGGCGGGGAGCGCCGGCTGGCTGACGTCGCGGCCGACGCCTTTTACGTCGAGCCGGCCATCGTGCGCATGGTGCAACAGACCGAGATCGTCCGCCGCGAGACTTTCGCTCCGCTGTTGTACGTCATGGCGTACGACTCGTTCGATGACGCGATTGCTATCCACAACGATGTTCCCCAAGGACTGTCGTCGAGCATCTTCACGTCCGATCACCGAGAGGCCGAGCGCTTCATGAGTGCCAGTGACTGCGGGATCGTCAACGTCAACATCGGCACGTCGGGCGCAGAGATTGGCGGGGCCTTCGGAGGGGAGAAGGAGACCGGGGGCGGTCGCGAGTCCGGATCGGATGCGTGGCGCGCGTACATGCGCCGGGCCACGAACACGGTAAATTTTTCGGGCGAGTTGCCCCTGGCGCAGGGCGTTGAGTTCTCTGTGTAACGTCAACCAGTTCGCTGAAGCACGTCGTTCGTATCCGCTCTGAGGGTCAGTGTTGACCTTTGACTCACGTGGTGTATAGTTGGTGTATGGCACGTACGAATATTGACATCGACGATGAGGCCTGTCGTGTTGTCATGAGTAGATACCACTTCGCCACCAAGCGTGAGGCGGTCAATTTCTCCCTTCGTCTGCTGGCCGCCGAACCACTGGACGTGGGTGAGGCCAGGGCCCTTCGTGGTTCGGGTTGGGACGGCGATCTCGACGCCCTTCGTGCCGCGCGCGTTTGATGATCCTGATCGATACGTCGGCCTGGATCGAATTTCTTCGTGACACCGGCAGTCCCGTCTGCGAGCGCGTTGACGCACTTCTCGGTGGGGAGACCGCCATCTGTGAGCCCGTGTTGATGGAGGTCCTCGCTGGCGCCCGCGACGACCGACATCTCAGTGACCTTCGAAGGCTGTTAGCCGGTGCGACACTCCTCGGGACTGAAACGATTGACTACGAGGAGGCGGCGTCGTTATACCGAATCTGCCGGCGGGGCGGTAATACGGTGAGGAAGTTGATTGATTGCCTCATTGCTTCGGTGGCCATTCGGGCCGATGTCTCCGTGCTCCACAATGATGCGGACTTCGAGATCTTGGCTCGCCACACTTCAATGCGGATTGAGCCCGCGGTCTGAACATGACTGTCCGGTGGGAATGCAGTTCGACAAAGGATCAAGATTGAAGTTGGCCAAAATGAAAACCGGTTGGATCGACTCGTGGATTTGAGTAAGTTCATCCACTGAACACTGACGGGGAGGTATCGTGACTTCACCTGAACAATTGACGCTTCAGTTGCGCGTGGAGCTCGAAGATGTCAAGCCGAAAGTCTGGCGACGCATCCTGGTGCCCACCAGCGTGAGACTATCTAGACTGCACGACACGCTGCAGGTCGTGATGGGCTGGTCCAACTCTCACATGCACGCCTTCAAGGTCGGTGACCTGAGTTACGGAATGTGTTTCGACGACTATCCCGAAGAAGAAATCGACGAACGAACTGTAACCATTCGTCACGCCCTGCGGGGAGTTGACCGCTTCCTCTACGAATACGATTTCGGGGACGGATGGAACCATCTGATAGAAGTCGAGCGCGAGATACCTTGCAATCAGGGTCTCAAATTTGCGGTCTGTCTCGCGGGTGAGAACGCCTGTCCGCCGGAAGACTGCGGTGGGCCTGGAGGATACGAACGCCTCCTTCAGGCACTCAGTGATCCCGGGGACGATGAGCACGACGACTTCGTCCGCTGGATTGGTGGCGATCGATTCGATCGCACGGCGTTCGAATTGGCCGAGGTGAACGCGGCGCTACAGCGAATGCGCCAGGGTGGAAGTTAGTGAGGGACCAAATCCAGTCACTTGAGCGATGAAGAGACGAAGGCCAAAATGGTGGGAATGAGCAGATAAAGAGTGGCGGCACTCAATGTCCCACGTATCCGAAATGGCAACGTCGGCACCTTCCACACGCCTTCCACGATCTCGTTGAGTTTGTCGCTCGACAGTGACGGGTTCAACATCAGGTGCTGGATGAAGTGCTGCTTTTCGAGCAGCACCCCACCGGTGACCAGGGTCGTCGGATAGACGACGGTGATGATGTTGGACACGACAACGATGCCGATCACGACCGCCGCCACCTGGTTGAACGGGAGCCACACGGCGAACACGCCGATGGCGAGTACGTAGCCCAGCAGGGTCGTCATGTAGGTCCACTGCATGAAGTAACGAAGGATCCTCATGCCGTAGTAGCCATCGGTGTTCACACGCAAGTTGGGCGTTGCGCCAAAGCCCTTGTCGAGCGCGGTGCCACCGAACACGGCGAAGATGAGGCCGAGGGCCAGCTGTTTCGTCAGGTGGTAGAGGTAGTAGGTGCTCACGATCACGAGCAGCGCCGCGAAGAAGCTATGCGTGTGGGCGTTCGCCCACCAACCGTTGTAGACCTCCTTTCTCCAGAGGGTGTTCGACAACTTGGACGGGTTCCAACTGCTCAACAGTCCATGATGTTCGATGTATCGGTAGACCGCATAGCTCTCGATGAAGGAGACCAAGAGGAACAACGCGGAGACGGACTTGAGCCCTACGATTTCGAAGGCCTTATTGACTCTCCTCACAATGGTCTTGATGGCCTCGACGTCGAGACCGTCCATTCGGTACGAGACGTTTTTCACGATCATCGGGACGACGAGTTCGATCGAGGCCACTTGTTCGGCACAGCAGACGGGGGTCAACAAGGCAGTGAGCAGGACGACGAGCGCCACGGGATCGCAGAGGATCGGCAGGCTGACGTGGGTCGGTCTGGCGTTCGCCAGCGTCTGTAGTCCGAAGGCCGCCAGGACGTGATCAGGCCCGGTGAGCACATGGTTGATGTAGGCCAGCACCAGCAACGCGATAAGAATTGGAGCCGACAGCGCCAGGATTCGGACCTTCGCCGGCTGCTTAGGCAGGAGTTTCGACGTCAACGAGCCCGGGCGGCCGTAGAGTCCTCCGATCGCCTGCGGCTGTAGCGGGGGGATCACCGAAGAGGTGTCGATCAGATTGGACGTCGCCGCTTGGTCTCGGTTCACGAAACGCCGCCTCTCGAACCCACGAGTACCACCCTTTCGCCAGCGAACAGCGACCCGCCAAGGAAGTTAACGTACAACATTCGACGAGAGGGTGCTCGAAACATTGTCCGATGGACGGGCGACCCACTACAAGCTGGTTATCGCGAGAAGAGGCCACCTCGGGGCGCCCAAGCGCCGAGCACGGCGCCCCGCGCCGTGCCTAGCCGGTCAGCAGGTCGGTCAGCTGACCACTGTGTGAGAGGAAGGGGCAGTGGTCACTCGCCATCTCCACTACCTCATCGCAACGCGTCGACACGAGATCCTGCAGCGAGGGATCGATCGCGTGGTCGTGGCGGCACAGCAGATAGCGGGATCTGACGTCGACGGATTCCGCCATGCGGGCGGCGCGAAAGCTGGCGAGCGTCTGCGTGGTTAGTTGCGCTTTGGCCCATTCACGGAGTTCGGGGGTGCTCTCTTGATAGAGCGCCATCGCCGCCAAGTCGAGGTCCAGTCGAAGGATGTCGCCGTCGAGGTGGATGGCGTTATCCATCTCGGTACGGACCTTGACCAGGCGGATGACGTCCGAGTGGCTCTGCCCGATCTCGGGCACGGTGGCCGCGACGTAGAACAGTTCGGCCAGCTTGGGTATCTGGGGCGCGGCCTCGGTGATCACCGATCCGGCGTAGCTATGGCCCACGAGCACCACGGGGGCCCGCAGGGCGTTCGCGGCCTCCGCGACGACGGCCGCGTCGGCGGCCAGATCGCTGCTCGGGTCGGCGCCGAGACGACTGCTCGGCAGGTCGACGGCGCGCCACGTGATGGCGCGCGAATCGAAATGGGTGGTGACCTCGTTCCAGCACCAGGCACCTCCCCAGGCGCCGTGCACGAGGACGTAGGCGGGGTTCGTCACGGTTCCACCTCCTCTCAAGAGAGAGGTTAGGCCCTCAAAACCCGTAGAATACATGGATGGCCCGCACCTACGACGTCGTTGCCGTGGAAGCCAAGTGGCAAGCCCACTGGCTCGACGCCGGCACGTACGAGGTCGACAACGACGACCCCCGCGAGCGCTTCTACGCCCTGTGCATGTACCCCTATCCCTCGGGGGCGGCCCACCAGGGCCATATCCGCAACTACACCTTCGGCGACCTGGTCGTTCGCTACCAGACCATGCTGGGCAAGGCCGTCCTGACCCCCTTCGGTTTCGACTCCTTCGGTTTGCCGGCCGAGAATGCCGCCATCAAGGCCGGTAGCCACCCCCGCCTCTTCGCCGAGGCCCGGATGAAGGAGCTCAAGTCCTCGGTGCGCAAGCTCGGGGCCGTCTACGACTGGCGCCGCGAGGTCCACAGCCACGACCCCGAGTTCATCAAGTACAGCCAGATGATCTTCCTGGCCTTCTTCGAGGCCGGCCTGGCCTACCGGGCCGAGGCGCCCGTCAACTGGTGCCCCGGGTGCGCGACGGTGCTGGCCAACGAGCAGGTCTTGGCCGACGGGACCTGCGAGCGATCGGGCGACCTGGTCGAGCGGCGCAACCTCGAACAGTGGTTCTTCAAGATCACCGACTACGCCGACGAGCTGCTCGACGACGTCGACGCTCTCGTGTGGCCCGAACGGGTGAAGAACATGCAGCGCAACTGGATCGGCCGTTCCGAGGGAGTCGAGTTCGACCTGCCCCTGGCGAAGGATCCGACAAGGGCGCTACGAGTCTTCACGACCCGGGCCGACACCGGCTTCGGCGTCACCTACGCCGTCGTGGCGCCGGAGCACCCGATGCTCGAGGAACTGACGACCGACGACCAGCGCGCCAGCGTGACCGCGCTCGTCGAGCGGGCCACGTCACTCAGCGACCTCGAGCGCACCGTGTCGTCCGACGCCGGCATCGGGCTCGAGAAGCGCGGCGTCTTCACCGGCAGCTTCGTGATCAACCCCTTCAACGACGAGCGGGTGCCGGTCTACATCGCCGACTACGTGCTCGGTACCTACGGCACCGGGGCGATCATGGGCGTGCCGGCCGAGGACGAGCGCGACTTCGCCTTCGCGACCGTGCACGGCCTGCCCATCGTGCGCACGACGCAGCCGCCCGTTGACTTCGAGGGCGGCGCTTACAGCGGCGACGGGACGCACATCAACTCGGGCTTCATGGACGGCCTCGACGTCGTCGCGGCCAAGGCGGCCGCCGCGGCGTTCTTGGAGACGAAGGCCCACGGCGTCCACAAGGTCAACTACCGCCTGCGCGACTGGCTGGTCTCGCGTCAGCGCTTCTGGGGCTGCCCGATCCCGATCATCTACTGCGACACCCACGGCCTCGTGCCGGTGCCGCTCGACCAGCTGCCGGTCCTGGCGCCCGACGACGTCACGATGAACAAGAGCGGCCAGTCGCCACTCGCGACCCACGAGGGCTTTCGCAACACGACCTGTCCAATCGACGGCGAGCCGGCCCGGCGCGAAGCGGACACCATGGACACCTTCACCGACTCGTCGTGGTACTTCCTTCGTTACTGCGACCCCTTCACCCCCGGCCGCCCCTTCGACTCGGCCGAGGCCGCCAAGTGGATGCCGGTCGACCAGTACATCGGCGGCATCGAGCACGCCATCCTGCACCTGCTCTACGCGCGCTTCTACGTCAAGGCCATGATCGACATCGGCCTGGCGCCCGAGCTGCCCCGTGAACCCTTCACCCGCCTCTTCACCCAGGGCATGATCCGCCTCGACGGCTCCAAGATGTCCAAGTCCAAGGGCAACCTCATCGCCCCCGAGGAGTACTACAAGTCGGTGGGCGCCGACGGCCTGCGGCTCTTCCACCTCTTCGTCGGCCCGCCGACCGACAACGTCGACTGGACCGACCAGACCGAGGAGGTCATCGAGGGCTGCGGCCGCTTCCTGGAGCGTCTCTACCGCATGGTCCACTACGACGAGGTCAACTGGCACGAGGAGTTCGACGACGGCGACCTCGAAGTGCGCCGCGCCCAGCACCGCACGGTCGAGCGCGTCACCCAGGGCCTCGAGCGCTGGAGCTTCAACACGTCCGTCGCGGCGATCATGGAGTTCGTCAACACGGTCTCGAAGTGGGCGCGCAGCGAGCACGGGGCGCAGCGCGCCACGTTCGACGAGGCGATCGAAACGTTGCTGTTGCTGCTGTCACCGATGACGCCCCACCTGACGGCCGAGCTCTGGGAGGAGCGCTACCCCGGCGAGCCGTCGGTCCACCTGCGCCCCTGGCCGCTGGCCGACCCCGCGCTCGTGAAGGAGGAGACCGTCACCATGATCGTCCAGGTGAACGGTAAGGTGCGCGCCCGCATCGAGGTCGCCCCCTCGATTACCGAGGCCGAAGCGCAGGCCCTGGCCCTGGCCCACGAAAAGGTGCAGCGTTCCCTCGACGGCCAGGCCACGATGCGGGTCGTCGTCAAACCCCCGCGCCTGGTAAACATCATTCTCTGATGGCACGGCGCGTCGTTTCCACCGCGGAGAGTTCGGTCTCGATCGAACCGCCGCGCTTCGACCGGCCCGAGGTCGAGGTCCGCGCCTCGCCGCGGCGTAAGAAGACCGGCACGGCCCACTGGTCGGGCAGCCGCATCGTCGTGCAGATCCCGGCTCGGCTGCGCGGTCGGGAGCGCACGCTCTTCGTGGACAACCTGGTGGAGCGCCTCCTCACCCAGCGCCCGCAGAACAACGCCGGGGATGCCTCGCTGGAGGAGCGGGCCCGGATGCTGGCCGGTCTCTACAACGACGGGGTCGAGCCGAGTTCGGTGCGCTGGGTCACCAATCAGCAGGCCCGCTGGGCCTCCTGCTCACCGGCCTCGCGCGAGATCCGGGTCTCGAACCGGCTGCGCCAGTGTCCCGAGTGGGTGATCGACGCGGTGCTGGTCCACGAGCTGGCCCACCTGCAGGAAGCCGACCACTCGGCCCGTTTCTACGAGATCGCCGAGCGCCATCCCCGCCAGGGCGAGAGCGCCCTCTTCCTCGAGGGCTACGCCTTGGGGTTAGGGCTGCGTATCGAGGACGGCGACGTCGACGCGACGTTCATCTAGGATCTCCTCCAGTTCGAACCCGAAATCAAAGGGGTTCGCCCCGAGGTTCCCCTCAGAGCGAGTGTGGCGTTCGAACTTTCACCCCCCCGTGGAAGATTTCGTGATCGGCTTGGGCGCGCACGCGCCGCCCGACGCGAACTTCTTGTCATTGACGACGGCCAGCGCGTGGGCTGCCGCCTTGAGTATCGGCTGGTAGGCGGGATTCGGTGTCGCTGGATTGATCAGCGTGTTGTAGAGCTCGATGAAGTCCACGTGGCCCTGGGCGCCGCGCGCGAGAGCGCCCTGAAGGCTGGCGGGGGAGACTACGGTCTTGCTCTGACCTTGCGTCTGGAATCCGGTGGCGGCAATCGAGCAGTTCTCGCTCTCGATGAACTGGGAGTTCACGCCATGGGTGTTCGGTTGCAACCCGTCGCCCTGGAAGACGAAGCGGCGGGATCCGACGATGGACCGTCCTTCGTCAAAGACGGTGTGCAGCGTGATCGAGGATTCACTCGGGTCGACGACCCCGTTGTCAATGGCCAGACCTTGATAGATCGAGAAGGAGATGAACTGGCGCGAGAAGGCCAACTCGTACGCCCGGAACATCGTCGACCAGGCCTGCTCGTAGAGACTCGGGGTGTAGCCCAGCGCGATCCACGCCGCCAGATCGGAGGTCGAACCGGCGGGCGGGAGCGGAGCCAACTCGTTCTTCGAGAGCAGCGCGGGGTCACTGCCTCGAGGTGGGTTCTGGTCCGGTAAAGACATCTCTTCCGACACCGAGGTCGGCCCGTCGGCCGCGACCATGGACAGCTCCGCGTTCGAGCCGTAGCGCGCGGCCATCCACTTCACGACCGCAGTCCAGTCGCTGAGGTAGGGATTCTCCCACGGCACGGGCAGGTAGTCGGCCCCCTCGGTTGGATGATAGGTCTGGCCGAACCACTGTCGGGGCAGGCTCGGCAGCAGCCAACTCGGCGTGGCGAAGCCGGGCACGATGTCGAGCACGACGAACTGTTTGCTCTGGTCGGCTTGGCAGAACGCCTGGTCGATGGCGTCAACGGTCGTCATGTCGATCTCGTTGGGACTGGGTTCTAGGTAGCGCCAGCCGACGTAGATCTGCACGCCCGCAATGGCCTTGTTGTCGAACACGTTTGTGGGGAAGAAGGTGGCGCCCGGCTTGTAGACCTGAAGGTCGATGAGCCCGTGCGGTTGGGGGGCTGGCCCCGTGCTGTCGACGAAGGTGCACGACGGGGCCGCGTCGGGCGACGGCGTCAACTGGTGCGCCACTAGGTGCGGCGACGTCACCGTTGAATGGACCTTGAGCGCCGCGCCCGCGCGGCCGCCGTCGGACGCGGCGGCGACCACGCCCAGCAGGAGCGACGTCGCAGCCGCGATCGTGATCAGTCGCTGCTTCATGGCGCCGCGCCGTATCCGAGCGGTGACCACCTGTCGAGCCGGCCCCGTCGCATAAGGGGTGAATCTACTTCGGTGGGCCTCGGTTCGCTGGACGTACGGCGAAGGCGAGAGGGGGCTAACTGGCCTCGCCGCGCAGGAAACGCTCTAACTCGGCCGCGAGTTCGTCACCGCTCGGTAGGTCCTCGCCGAGGGACGTGCCCTCGGACTGGTCGGCGGCGTTCTCGAGCTGCATGACCATGGAGTGGTGCTCGGGATTGTTGGTGATCAGGTCGTCGACGCGCTGGCGGGCCTCGTCGGCCGAGGCCCGCAGGGGACTGGCGTCCAGGGTCAGCCCGGTGATGCGGGCCAGCCCGTCGATCAGGGCCGTCGCCGCCTGGGGGTAGGGCATGGAGGCGACGTAGTGGGGCACCCGGGCCCAGAGCGTGATGATGTCCATGTCCACCTCGGCGAAACCCAGCTCCAGGGCCGAGCTGATGCCGGCCGGCACCTCGAGCTCGCCGGTCACGGTGCCCACGAGGGGCAGGAGGTGCGCGCTCGCCTCGGGGGCGGTGCCGATGATGCGCACCGGCCGGGTGTGGGGGGTCGGGGCCGGGAAGGCGCCCAGTCCGACGATCATGCGCACGTCGAAGCGGCCGGCCGCGTCGGTGACGACGTCGACGAAGTCGCTCCAGTGAAAGTCCGGCTCGGGACCGACGAGGAAGATCATGTCGGCGCCGTCGCCGTCGCGGCCGTAGCGCAACTGGATCTCCGGCCAGGTCAGCTCCGTCGTGACCCCGTCGCAGATGCGCACGATCGGGCGACGGGCCCGCTGGTCGATGAAGTACTCGGTGTCGAACGTCGCCAGGACCTCGGTCGTGATCGTGCTGAGTAGCGCCCCGATGGCCAGGTTGGCCCCCAGACCGGCGTCGATCCAGCCCTCGAGGCAGATCACCAGAACCGGTTCCTTCAGTTCGGGGTCCGCCAGGAAGATGATCCGGTCGTAGATTTCGTCGTCCATCAGTCTTGCTCCAAGGTCTGCTTCGCTGTCCTAGCCAGCATGGCGATGTGGGCCGGAAATTCAGAGACGCTACCCATGTCTCCTGCAGTCGCTCCCGCGCTGTAGCGCGCGAAGACCCCTTGCATGATGCAGGCCAACTTCCAATAGCCGAATGCTCGATAATAGGCGATGTCGCTGACGTCGAGCGACGAGTGGCGGGCGTAGGCGTCGAGTACCTGATGGCGGGTGGCGAAGCCCGGCGCGGTCGTCGGCGCGGTGCCGAGCAGCGCGACCATCTCGTCACTCGGTTCGGCCCAGTAGTCGAGCAGTACGCCGACGTCGGCCATGGGGTCGCCGAGCGTGCAGATCTCCCAGTCGAGGATCGCGCGGACGCGGCCTTCTTCATCGAGGACGGTGTTGTCGGTGCGGTAGTCGCCGTGCACGACGCAGACGCGCTGTTGATGCGGGATCGAGGCGGCCAGCTGGTCGCCGACAGTTTCGATGAGGCCTTCGTGGTCGACGCCCTCGACGGCCATCTGCTCGTACTGGCCGCGCCAGCGGCGCAGTTGGCGCTCGATGTAGCCGTCGTGGCGCGCGAGGCTGCCCAGTCCGGCCCCGTCCACGTCCACGTCGTGCAGTTGGGCGAGGGTCTTCGCCAGATTGTCCCCGATCACCCTGCGAACGTCGATATCGAAGATCGCTTCGGCCTGCTCGGCATTGCGCAAGATGGCCCCCTCGACGAACTCCATCACGTAGAAGGGCCGGTCATTGACGGCCTCGTCGACGCAGAGCCCGAGCGGCTCGGGGACGGGCACGCCCAGGGGAAAGAGGGCCGAGATGATGGTGTGCTCGCGCACCATGTCGTGGGCGGTCGCCAGGACGTGACTCGTCGGCGGACGGCGCAGCGCGAAGCTCGAACCGTTCGCGTCGGTGACGCGATAGGTCAGGTTCGACCTCCCGCCGGCGATCAGGTCGAAGGTGAGGGGCGCGACGGCGCCGACGTGTTCGCCCATCCAGGACGTCACGGCGTCGTCGCGGATCCCGGCCACTGTCTGCATACGCGTTGACGCTAACAGCGTGCTGCGACCTCGCCGACGCCTCGACCTCGCCGTTAGTCTGGAGGTCGTGGACGTGACGGATGCGACATTTGGTACAGAAGTAATGGAACGTTCGATGACCGTGCCGGTCATCGTCGACCTGTGGGCCACCTGGTGTCAGCCCTGCAAGACCCTGAGCCCCATCCTAGAAAAGGTGGTCGCCGAGACCAATGGCGCCGTGCAACTAGCCAAGGTCGACGTCGACGCCAACCCCCAGATCGCCCAGGCCTTCGGCGCCCAGTCGATCCCGGCCGTCTTCGCTATCGCCCAGGGCAAGATCGTCGACACCTTCGTCGGGGCCGTGCCCGAGCCAGTCGTGCGGGCCTTCGTCGAGAAGTTGGCACCGGGCGCCTCCGTCGTCGACCAGTTGGTCGGCCGGGGCGACGAGACGTCACTGCGGGCGGCGCTCGAACTGGACGCCTCCAACGTCGACGCGGCCGTCGCGCTGGCGGAGCTGTTGCGCACGAGCGACCGATTGGACGAGGCGCTGGCCGTCCTCGCCCCCTTCGAGCACGTGCTGGCCGCCAAGACGGTGCTCGCGCGCATCCACCTGCAACAGAGCGGCGTCAACATGGATGGTGACATGGACCTGACGCTCGAGCACCTCTTGGAGCAGGCCAAGAGCGATGAGACGGCCCGGGCCAGCCTGCTCGAGATGCTCGACGCCCTCGGGCCCCAGGACCCGCGCTACGTCTCCTTCCGCCGTCGCCTGGCCAACTACATCTACTAAGTGGAGAGCTATCGCCCCGCGCAGCCGATTGTGCTCGACGTGGGCGATGACTCCTACGACCTGACGTCGCGGGCCCTCGTCATGGGCATCCTCAATCGCACCCGCGACAGCTTCTACGAGCCGGCCGCCACCTACGACCTCGACGACCTCTACCGCCGGGCCGATGAACTGGTCGAGGAGGGGGCCGACCTGCTCGACATCGGGGGAGTGAAGGCCGGGCCGGGCGACGAGGTCACCGAGGAGGAGGAGCTCGAACGGGTGGTGCCCGTCGTCAGAGAGTTGGTAACGCGCTTCGACCTGCCCGTGAGCATCGACACCTGGCGCGCCAGCGTGGCGCAGGCCTGCTTCGACGAGGGCGCGAGCATTGGCAACGACATCAGCGGTTTCGCCGATCCCCACTATCTGAAGGTCGCGGCCGCCGCGAACGCGACGGTCGTGGCGACGCACATCCGCCTGGCGCCGCGCGTGGCCGACCCTGAACCGCACTACGACAACGTGACCGCCACGGTGCGCGACTTCCTGCTGCAACGTCGCCAGTGGGCGCTCGACGCCGGCGTCGAAGCCACTCGGGTCATCCTCGACGCCGGACTGGACCTCGGCAAGACGGCGGCCCAGTCGCTGCAGCTGCTGCGCGACTCGTCGATCCTCGCCGGCCTCGGCTCGCCCCTGCTGCTCTCGGCGTCGAACAAGACCTTCCTCGGCGTGCTCTTCGACCTTGACGTCACTGAAAGGCGTGAGCCCTCGCTCGGTGCGACAGCGCTCGGGGTGGCGAGTGGCTGTCGCATCATCCGCGCCCACGACGTGCGCGGCACGGTGCGGGTGCGCGACACGCTCCTGCGCATCCTCGAGGCGGCCTCGTGAGCGTCGTCTGCGTCGTCGGCACCGACGCCACGATGGTCTACGACGCCGTGCACAACGTGATCACCGACCAGCTCGGCGACCTCGACCCCTCCTTCGCGCTCGAGGACTTCACGGCCAAGGACGTCACGGTGACCGGGGTCGAGTCGGTCGTCTCACGGGTCATGGGGGCCCTCAACACGCCGGCCTTCCTGGTCGACCGCCGGGTCGTGGTGGTGCGCGACGCGCAGCTCTTCCTCGCCGACGAGGTGGCG
>Ga0187847_10000676_pt1 | contig 35571 bp, 39 predicted proteins | sample June2016WEW_4_10_FD_132458 | JGI IMG/M metagenome (GOLD analysis project Ga0187847, IMG submission 132458) | Peatland microbial communities from SPRUCE experiment site at the Marcell Experimental Forest, Minnesota, USA - June2016WEW_4_10 | ecosystem: Environmental > Terrestrial > Soil >...
CCCCAGAACGGAAAGCTCAAGCCGATGCCGACCAGCAGCACCACGGCGACGACCGCGAAGAACCAATAGGGCACGGGCTTCTGCGATTCCGGAATTTTTTCGACGATTTCCCAGTCTTCGAGACCGCGCTTCGATCTGCGATCTTCGTCGGATTCATAGCCGAAGTGTCCGGCATCGACCGAGCCCCATTTGGACTCGACCGAACTCAAGGCATCGGCGGGTTTATCCTGCTCGTTCATTGCGGCGCCCCCTATTCTGAAAGATGCTCGACAGGAAAATTGACGTGCCAGTCGGCGGCCGTTACGTCCACCGCAAAGGCATGCAGTCCGCGCGGCAGCTTGTCCGAGAGCGACAGCATGACCGAATCATGCCCGGCCGCCGGCAAGTCGAGTTGCGTTGTGCCCAAGCGGTAATCCTTGGGGTCGAGACCGGTCACGCGCACCGAAACCCGTCGCGCATGGTAGAGCTTGTTCGAGATCGCGATTCGGTAGTCGAGATTATCCTGCTGGTGCTGGACATCCGCGCGGTAAACGACGACATGCAGCGGCTCCCAAGTGTGCAGGCCCCAGACGAACAGGCAACTGCCGAACACGCCGAGCGCCAGCATCCACTTGCCGCGCGCCGCGAGTCTGGTCGCATTGTCGCGGAATCGCGAGCGCGCGAGCGCCTTCTGCTGCGACTCGCCGAATTCGAAGCGCAGCAGACCCGGCTGTTCCGATTTGCTGTGGATCCGATTGCAAGCATCGACGCATTCGCCGCAATTGATGCAGCTGTCGTAAACGGCAGTCTTACGCGGATCGATTTCGATGAAACAGGCGCTCACGCAGTAGCTGCATTTGGTGCAGCTCGCGGAGCGGCTCGCATCGTAACTCACGTGCAGCGTCTCGCGGGTCCGGAAGCTGTGCTGCCAAACACGGTAGACACAGGCGAAACGACACCAGAAATGGCGGATGAATGCCACATCGAGCAGGATGATCAGCACGAACACGAAATAGATGTAATGCAGCGAACCGGCGAGCCGCGGATCTGCGCGCCAGGTCACGAAGGACCAAACGGTGGCCGGCGGGTAGAAATAAAACAGCGGTACGATGCCGACGACGAGTGCCGCCGCGAGCAGCGAAAGGCCGAGCAGCAGCCAGTTGAGCGCCTTGTCCTTGGTCGTGGCCACGAGCGGCGCGCTGCCGTCCATATTGACCTTGGCGCGGCGGCCGAGGAACTTGCGCGTCACGAAATTGGCCCATTCCGAGAGGATGTTCTGCGGACAGACCCACCCACAGAATACCGTGCCCGCGACCGAGTAGAGAATCACGAGCGCACTCGCGAGCATGATCCAGAGGCCGGCGATCAGAAAGAAATCCGCGAACCAGATTTGCCGGTCGAGCACCACGAGCGCGCCGGCGCTCGGGTCCATGCGCAGCAGTCCGGAGGCCGGTATCCCGATCGCGAGCGCGAACGACAGCGCCTGCACGAGACGGCGCCGGCCGTGGTAGCGCTTGGAATTCGCGCGCGTGGGATTCGCGCTCGTCGGAAATCCCACGGGCGCGGCCGCGCCCGAGGACGCCGCAGAGCCGCTAATGAGATTGAATATTTGTTGCATTTGAGACCGGCTTGCGCCGCCCGATTTTCCTGCAGCAACATCGTGCTGCCCGATTCGAGTGCGCGAGCATATGCCTCATTGTAGCGCGCCGCTCGACTGCGCGGCGCAAGCCTTGCTTGTGGGGCCGCAGCATTGACAGTTGCGCGGTGTCACTCCGATAATGCATCGAGGTCCGCCGTTAGGGCCTCGATTTCTCGCAAATAGATCCTAAAGGTTAAGGGGGTTGATACCAATGGACGATCAAGCGAAACATTCGCGTCGGAAAGTCATCAAGATCGGTGTGACGGCGCTTGCCATCGCTCCACTCGCGGGGTTATCCGAGAGCGCATTCGCGACACAAAATGCTGCGGTTCGGACGGCGCTGAAGTTCCAGCAAACCCCGAATGGCGACAAGAAGTGCAAGGTCTGCGTGAATTTTTTGCCGAACAAAGATAAGCCGGACAACGACGATGCAGTCAACGGCTGCAAGCTCTATCCGGGCGATACCGAGATCTGCACACATTGCTATTGCGTGGGCTTCGTGCAAAACCCGGCTGCGACAGCGGCAGGCGCTGCCTGGTCGCCCTGGGCGGCCGCGAAGAAGTAATCAAATCCCTGGGTTTCGGAATCGTATTCCGAAATCCGGGGTTCACCGTTTGTGTGGTTGCTCGGCCGACGAATCGAGAGCGGCGGGCGATTTTCCGATAGCGGGTTGATTTTCTGAACGCTGCTGGCGCGGCAAGCGCTGCAGCGCGGGAGTTCAGATGGGGGGAGCGATCGTGTTCAGGGCCGGCGAAATCCTTGGTACGCGCATCCGCGGTTGGCGCGCAGCGCCGCTCGCCGCCGCGCTCGCAGCCTTACTCGTCGTGACCGCACCGGCGTTGGCCGCCGGTCCCGCTGCGCCGGCCGCCACCGCGGCGCAACCGATCGCGACGCCGAACGCAACGGCACCGGGAGCACCGCCGTCCCCGGTCTTGTCTGCGCCGCCCGCGACGTATCAGCCGGGCGGCAACTATGCATGGCATGAGCCGTTTGTTCAGGACGGGCCGATCGGCAGCCAAACCCCCGACGGCTACGACGCGCTCGGGCCGGAGGTCACGCAGCCCATCGAATTCCCTCATTACATCCACGTCGAGCAAATGGGAATCGACTGTCTCTATTGTCATACCTATGCGAGGCGCAGCGCGGTCTCCGGAATCCCGCGCCTCAACAAATGCATCGGTTGTCACCAAAGCATTCCGGAGGTGCGCGACAAGCCGCGCATCCAGCTGTTGTTCGATTACTGGGACAAGCAGCAAGCCATCCCCTGGAAAAAGGTCCACGACTTGCCGGATTTCGTGCGCTTCAATCATGAGCGCCACATCCAGCGCTTCATTTTTCAGCAGGGCCGCCCGACGCGTGAAGTTTGCGGCTACTGCCACGGCGATGTCGGCAAGATGACCACGGCGCGCCGCGTCAAGGCCATTTCGATGGGATGGTGCATCAGCTGCCACGAACAGGATCACAAGCTCGCGGCAGTCACCAACGAGACCGCCAAGGGGCCCAACGACTGCTGGCAATGCCACAAGTAGGCTCTGATATGCGCGTGATCACAGGGGGATTTCGATGAACGGTAATGGCGTCAGCCGCCGCGATTTCTTGCAAGCCGTCGGTCTTGGCGGAACCACGATCGCGCTCGCGGGATGCGGCCATACTTCGATCGAGTCGGGCGTCGAGCTCGTTGAGTCCTATGTCCAGCCGGAAAATTTCGTCGTCCCGGGCGTCGGTGTCTTTTACGCATCGACCTGCACGCAATGCGCTTCGGCCTGCGGCATCATGGGCCGCGTGCGCGAAGGGCGCATCCTCAAGCTCGAGGGCAATCCAGAGTCCGCGATCAGCGGCGGGAAGATCTGCGGCCTGGGTCAGGCCGCCGTGCAGCAACATTACAGTCCCGATCGGCTCACGACGCCGTTGGTCCGAGACCATGGTTCGTTGACGCCGACGACCTGGGAAAAGGCGATGGCGCTGCTCAATGCGGCGATCGCGCCCGCGGATCGCAGCGGCCGGCGGGTTTGGCTGACGGGCCCGACGAGCGGCCACCAGCAGATACTGTTGCATAACCTGGTTGAGGCCGGCGCTGCGACCGACCATGTCGTCTACGATCCACTCTCGACCGCGGTCGAAGCCGCGGTCAATCGCAAACTCTATGGTGTCGATTCGCCGGTGGGCCTCATCGAGAAGGCCGGACTCGTGCTCTCGTTCGGCGATGATTTCCTCGGCGCCGGCGCCTCGCCGGTCGCAGCAGCGCGCCAGTACGCGCGCTTCCGCCGCGCCAAGCCCCGCGGCGTGCTCGTGCAAATCGAGCCCAAAATGACCTTGACCGGCGCCAACGCGGATCGCTGGATCGTGATCGCGCCCGGCACCGAAGGCGTATTCGCATTGGGCCTTGCGCGCGAACTGCTGCAGCGCAAGGACTTCGCGGGAAATCTGTCGCCCGCGGTGGCCGCGGCGATCGAACCCTACACCCAGGCCGAGGTCAGCCGCATCACCGGCGTGCGCGGCGATCAAATTCCGCGGCTCGCGGCGCTGCTTTGGGAGCGTGCGCCGACGCTCGTGCTTGCCGGCCGCTATCCGCAGGGGCATGCGCACGGATCGCACAACACCGCGGCGATCGCGCTGCTCAACGTCGTGCTGCAGAACCAGGGCAAGACCTTGATGCGCTCCGCGGAATTGCCGTTTCCGCAATTGGCACCGACCAACGGTGATTTCAAATCACTGGCCGACCTCAACCAATCGATCGCCGACGGAAAGTGCCGCTCGATCGTGTTTCATGGCAGCAATCCGGTCTACACCGCGCCGGATTTTCTACAGTTCGCCGCCAATCTGCAAAAGGTGGCGTTCAAAGCGGCGTTCGTGACCGAACTCGATGAGACCGCGATGCAGTGCGACTTGGTGCTGCCGCTGCTCTCGCCGTTGGAGGATTTCGGCACGCACGTTGCCGCGAACCAATTCGACGGTGTCGAGATATCGATTCAGCAGCCGCTCATGGAGAAGCTCTACCCGGAGTCGCGTTCGTTCGGTGACGTCGTGCTCGACTTGCTGCGGCAGACCAAGCCGGAGAGCTACAAACTGTTTCCCGATTATTACGCCTATCTCAAGAGCGCCGTGATTGCGGCCAAACCGGCGTTCGCCTCGCAGGCGCCCGACGAGGAGTTTTGGGAAAACACCTTGAGCGCGGGGGTTCTACACCGAGCTGCGCCATTGCAGCCTTTGACGTCGAGCGAGATCACCGCGGAGATGATCGCGCAGCCCGCTGCAAGCATCGAGGACGCCGCCTATCCGTTCCACCTGATTCCCGCGGTCAGTGCGAGCATGCGCGATGGCCGGCCGGCCAATCTCTCCTGGCTCCAGGAGTCGCCCGACACACTGACCACGGTGGTCTGGGACAGTTGGGCCGAGCTGCATCCCTCGACCGCGAAGGCGCTGCAAATCCGCGAGGGCGATGTGCTGGTCATCAAGTCCGCGCATGGCTTCATTCGCGCCAAGGCCTATTTGATGCCCGGCATCCACCCTGGGTCGGTCGCGGTTCCGATCGGTCAAGGGCACGTCGCATACGGCCGCTATGCGACGAACGTCGGCGCCAACCCGTTGAAGATCCTTGATCCAATCTTCGACAAGGAAACAGGCGAACTCTCGCTCTACGCGACCCGCGTCGCGATCACGAAGACCGATCAGAACGAACGCCTCTCCAAGGACGAAGGACCGACGGATCTGCAACAGGGCAGGAAGCTCGTCGCGACACTGGCGGCCGATCAGGTCGATCTTGCTAAGGAGACACACTTTGTCATTCGATAACCTGACCGCCAACTGGTCGAAACTGCGGGTCAAGCGGCCGCAGCCGGATATGTACAAGGATGCCCCTTACAAGTGGGCTATGGTCATCGATCTGGACGCCTGCACGGGCTGCAACGCCTGTACGACGGCTTGCTATGCCGAGAATAATCTGCCGGTCGTCGGCAAGGATCGCTTTCTCGCGGGCCAGGCGATGCACTGGCTGCGCATCGAGCGCTATTGGGGCGAGGGCACCGAACACACCCAGGAATTTCCGGAGCAGGGTGCGCAGTTCCTGCCGATGATGTGCCAGCAATGCGAGGCGGCGCCTTGCGAGATCGTCTGCCCGGTCGGCGCCACGCATCACACGCCGGATGGACTGAACTCCCAGGTCTACAACCGCTGTATCGGCTCGCGCTATTGCTCCGCGAACTGTCCTTACAAGGTGCGCTATTTCAACTGGTACAACTATCCGGAAACCGCCTGGGCGAGTCCGCTCGAGCAGCAATTGAATCCGGACGTCACGGTGCGCAGCAAGGGCGTCATGGAAAAATGCACGTTTTGCGTGCAGCGCCTCACCGAGGCAAAGAACAAAGCGCGCACCGAAGGCCGCACCGTGCGCGATGGCGAGGTCGTCACGGCCTGCGCACAGGCGTGTCCCACCTCGGCGATCCATTTCGGCAATCTTGCCGATCCCACATCGACGGTCGCCAGAATGTGGATGGCGCAGCAGGTCGAGCTCGCGGCTCATCCGCAGAGCAAGGACGAGCAGCGGGAAAAGGAAGGACCGCTCGACGAGAACGCAGAGACGCTGCGCGGCTACCGGATTCTCGAGGAGCTGCGCACCTTCCCGTCCGTCGTGTATCTCGAACGCATTCGATCTTCGGAAGCATAGGCAAGCATGAGCAACCCGCATGACGAAACGGAAATCGCGGCCGAACCGCGATTCGTACCAAAGCCCAAGGACATCGACTCCGATATCGCCTGGGCCGAGATCAACGGCGACGTGCTGCGCAGTCTGGAGCGCCCGCGCCCGCTATTTTGGGTGATATTTTTCGGCTCCTTGGGGTTGTTCCTCTGGGGCGTCTACTGCGAAATCTATCAATACAACACCGGCTTGGGCGTCGCCGACTTGGAGAATCCGCACGTCTGGGGCCTCTACATCGCGACATTCATCTTCTGGATCGGCATGAGTCATTCGGGCACGCTGCTCTCGGCGATCCTGCACCTCATGCATGCGGACTGGCGCAAGCCGATTTACCGCTTCGCCGAGGCGATGACGACGTTCTCGCTGATGACCGCGGGATTGTTCGTGCTCGTGCACTTGGGGCGCGTCTGGCAGTTCTACTATGTGGTCGCCTATCCGAGCGAGCGCTGGACCTGGCCGAATTTCAGCTCGCCGCTCGTATGGGACGCGACCGCGATCGGCAGCTACCTCACGACCTCGGTGATCTTCCTCTATTTCGGGATGATCCCGGATCTTGCGATCTGCCGCGACAAGGCGACCGGGATCCGGCGTCTGTTTTATCGGGCAATGTCGGTCGGCTGGATGGGGACCGACCGGCAGTGGGCCAACTTTCGGATCACGTATCTCACGATCGCGTGTCTGTTGATTCCGCTCGCGGTTTCGGTGCACTCGATCGTCGCGACCGATTTTGCGGTTTCACAACAGCCGGGCTGGCATACGACATCGTTTCCGCCGTATTTCGTCGCGGGCGCGCTCTATTCGGGCTGCGCCGCGATCATCACGCTGTTCATCATCCTGCGCTATACGTTCCGCTTCGAGCAGTACATGACGATTCCGATCTTGGAAAAGCTCTGCAAGCTCACGTTTGCAATTTCCATGGTCTGGACCTACCTGAACCTCATCGAGTACGCATCGGTCTGGTACGGCACCGATTCCTTCGCGAAACAGGCGCTGATCTACCGTGCGACGGGTACCTATGCGGGTTGGTGGTGGGCCATGAACATTCTCGGCTCGATCGTGCCGTTCACGCTGACGTTCAAGGCGATGCGCACGAATATCCCGGCCATGATGATCGTCTCGCTGCTGCTCAATCTCGGCATGTGGATCGAGCGGTTCATGATCATCTCGCCGACCTTTGCCCACGGCTACTATCCCTGGACTTGGATCGACGGCTGGTGGCCGAACTGGGTGCAGGTCGGCATCATCCTCGGCAGCTTCGGCTGGTTCACGATGCTGTTCATGCTGTTTTGCAAGATCTTCCCGTCGGTATCGATGTACGAGGTCAAGGAAATGGTCTACCACCGTCGAGCGCCCAAGAAGCACCGCGCGGCGCACGCGCAGCCCGTCGGCCAAGCACAGCCGGATCCGAGCTGAGCCATGAAAAAGAAATCTTATATCCTCGCGTTGTTCGCCGACTTCGACGTGGCTGCGCACTCGATCGCGGCGCTGCGCAATTCGTCGATCAAGGGATTCAAGATGAAGGACGTCACCTTGAAGTCCCCAATCGACCATCCCGAATGCGCGGCCGAACTCGGAGACCGGCCGGTCTATATTCAGCTGTTCTCGGCGATGGGCGCGATACTCGGCGCAAGTCTCGGGTTCCTCGCGATTTCATCGGCGCAGGCGAACTTTTTGCGCCAGCCGCGCGGCGGATTCCCGCTGATCCCGATTCCGCCCAACATGGTCATCACGTACGAATTGTTCATTTTGACGTCGGTGTTCTTCACGATCATCGCCTGCTATGTCGTGTTCGCGATTCACCGGGTCAAGAGCACGCTTTACAGCGCGGAGATCTCGGTCGACAAGATCGGAATTCTCGTCAAAGCGGATCCCGAGGCAATTCCCGGCATCAAGCAAATCTTTTCGACGCACCACGCACTCGAGATCAAGGAGAGCCAATAGATGCTTCGGTGCGAAAATCCGCGTCTGAGCCGCTGCGCGGCTTTGCTCGCGCTCGCGGGACTCGCGCTCGTGCCCGCGGTGGCCGGCGCCTGGCCGTGGAGCATGGACATGGCCAATCAGATCAGCATCAAGCCGCAACACGGGCCCGATTCGGTTCGCCCGTTCCCGAAGCGCTCCGTGCCGATGGCGGGAACCAACACGCTGATCCACGTCCATGACCGCGACGGCGCACTGGCGCTCGTCAATCCGAACCCGGCGACCTTGGAGTCGGTCGCGCGCGGCCGCAAATTCTTTCAGATCTTTTGCACGCCTTGCCACGGCAAATCCGGCACCGGCGACGGCACGGTCGGCGCGAAATTCTTGATTCGCCCGTTCGACTTGACCGCCGATCAGGAGCAGAAGGTATTGAGCGAGGGTTACATCTTCGGGACCGTCACGTTCGGCGGTGCCTTGATGCCGCCCTACGGCAATGACATGAGCCCCAGCGAAGTCTGGGATGTCGTCAATTACGTGCGTCACGGCCTGATTCCCGATGGCGCGGCCTCGGGTTCCGGTCCTACGGGCGGAAAACCAAAATGAACAAATTTCCGCTTCCGCCCAATTTCATTGAATTTCGAGCATAGGGATACACCGCGATGCCATTCGCCAGTTGGTCAGTAGTGACCGTCGATTTCCTGGTCGTGCTGCATCTCGCCATGGGCGGGGTCACGCTGGCGGCGCTGCTGCACCTCGTCAATGCAAAATGGCGCTTCGACATCCGCTATATCAGCGTCTCATTCTTCGCGCTGTTTCCGCTCGCGTTCGTGCTGTTGCTGATCCTGCTGTTCAACGGTGCCAAGACCTTCCCCTGGGTCGGCTCGCCGGCCGACATGCCGGGTTGGAACAATCTCGGCTTTCTAGCCGCGCGCGAGATCGTGGGCTTTTGCATCATCGGCGCGCTTTATGGGCTGTTCATCAAATTCCAAGCCGTCTCGACCCATAGTGCGGCGCAGGCGCAGATGTTTCGCAACATCGCGCTGCTCGTGCCGTTCGGCCACGTGCTGTTCTGCACCATGGTCGCTTGGGATTTCGAGATGACGCTGACGCCGGGCTGGTCGAGTGCCATTTTCGCGATGTACCACATCGTCAGCTCGTTCGGCATGATGCTCTCGGTGCTCGCGCTGACATTGATGTTGCTCATGGGCAAAAATCTGCTCAAAGCGCCCCCGGGCGAGTACATCTTCAATTTTCTCGCGCAGCTCATGCTGGCCTTCACGATTCTTTTCGTTTACACGTTCTTCGCCCAATACTTGATCATCTGGTATGCGAATCTGCCCGATGAGACCGGGCGATTGTTCCAGATGCAGAACGGTCCCTTCTCGACACTGTTCTGGCTGTTCTTCATCCTGAAATTCGTGGTTCCGTTTCCGATCCTCGTGATTCCGTTCTCGCGGCACTCGCGCGCCGTGATCGCGTTCGTCGCGGTGTCGATCATCGTGGGCTACTGGATCGAGCGCTATACCTGGATCGCGGGCGCCGCATCGGACTCGCCGATGTCGATGTTCTCGCCATTCGCGATTCTCGCGTCGGTGGTGATTTTCGGGACGGGTTTTTTCCTTGTGCGCGGCGCAATGCGCAAATACGGGCTCATCAAAATCGCTGATTGAGATTCATTCGCGAATCGAAATGCATGAACTGACGCAAGATCAGTTTGCACCCTGAAATTAAAGGCTTTCTGGCCGTTGCATTGAATGACAAGATCGATTAGCGTGCGGCATAGTGTTACCGACACTGGTTCGGGCATTCATCGCAGATTAGAATTAAGCCGGCGATCAGCCGGAGGGGAATGACAGATGTTCAAATACCTGTTCGCCAAGAACGACGATATTCCGGCGGGCTCGTCGTCGGTCTATTTTGGCTTTTCATCCATCGTCTGGTTCGTGATCGGAACCGGCTTGGGCGCGTTCAACGCCGCCAAATTGGCATTCCCGGATTTCGTGCATGGCCTCGAGTTCGTCTCGTTCGGCCACATGCGCCAAGTGCACGTGCACGCCGTGATCTTCGGTTGGATCTCGATGGCCTTTGCGATGGCCATGATGTACATGACGCCGGCGCTCGGTAACACCAAGCTGTGGTCCGAGAAGCTCGGTCTGTGGAACTGTCTCCTCTGGAACGTCGGCCTCTCGCTCGGCCTCACGCTGCTCTGGGCCGGCATGACCTCCGGCCGCGAGTACTCGGACTTCCCGTGGTTCATCGATCTCTACATTTCGTTCTTCATGGCGATACCGCTCGGCGTCAACGTCTGGATGACGATCCTCAATCGCCGTACCCAGGGTATCTACACGACGAATTGGTTCTTCGCGGCCGCGACGTTCATGCTGATCATCGTGTTCATCGTCGGCAACCTGCCGGAATATTTCCACCTCACGGGCCTCACTGAGGCCTATTTGACCTGGTGGTTCGCACATAACGTCTTAGGACTGTGGATTACCCCGGTGGCCGCGGCGATCGCCTACTACACGATCCCGAAGGTCACGGGCAATCCGCTGTACTCGCACCGCATCGGCCATCTGCACTTCTGGTCGGTCGTCGTGTTCTACTCGACGCCCGCGGCGCACCACCTGATGTCCGCGCCGCTGCCCGAGTGGCTCAAGTCGTTCGCCTCGGTCGAAGGCGTGCTGATCCTCGTGCCGGCGATCGCGTTCGTCTCGAACATCCTTCTGACCATGGAAGGCAAGTGGAACATGTTCGTCGAGAACCTCGAGGTGCGCTTCACGGTCACGGGCGCGCTGCTCGCGATTCCGCTGAACATGCAGGGCGGCTTCCAGCAAACCCGTGCGATCAACTGGTACATCCACGGCACCGGCTGGATCGTCGCGCACGCGCATTTGGCCCTGCTCGGATTTTCGACGTTCATGGAAGTCGCGGCCGTCTATCTCGGCCTGCAGACGATCCTCAAGCGCAAGCTGTACTCGCTGACGCTCGGCAACATCCATTATTGGGCGCTGCTGATCGGCTTCACGATCTACTGGGTCTCGATGACGATCGCCGGGCTGATTCAGGGGGCCGGCAAAATCTATGAGGTCCCCTATATCGACGTCGTCATTGCCGAACATCCGTACATGATCGCGCGCTGGCTCGGCGGCTCGCTCGTGTTCATGGGCAACTGTGTCTGGCTGTACAACATGTTCATGACGACGCGTGTCGGCACCGTGGTACCGAAGGGCCGCATGCCCCATGAACTGGCATACGAGCGATAGGCCGCGAGCTGAGCACAGGAGACCTTAGATGAATTTTAGAGAATATAAAATCGGCAGTCGCATGTTCGGCGTGGCGCTCGGGGGCTCCATGACGATTACCTTGTTGCTGCCTGCGCTCGACATTTCCAAAGTCGATGCGACGCCGATCTCGATGGACAAGCAATTGACCGCAGGCTACGAGACCGGCTTCAACCTCTATGATCCGCTGCTGCTCGGCCACCACAAGCCGCTCAAAGTGCTGCTCAAGACCGATCCGAAGACCGGTCAGCCGATGGAGCCGACCTACGCGTATGTATACGAGAAGGGCACGCCGTTTCCGGGCGGCATCATGCACCCCGATAATCTCGGTCCTCAAGCCCGCCAGCTGAGTCTCAATGTCGGCAAAATCGCCGAAGCGCACAGCGGCGAGGGCGCGGTGTTCGTGATCAAGACCGATGATCAAAAGCATCCGTATATCGAAGACGCGACGGTCACCCAAGGCTGGCAGCCGGATGCCGTGATCAAGGCGGCCGGCGATGAAAACATCTCGCATGCGGGCGCCGGCAAGACGCTGTTCGTACGCGAGGGTTGCTGGTGGTGCCACACGCTGCTGCCCGAGCAGACTCAGGACTGGCAGGTCTTCGGCGCACCGCCGATGCTCGGCGACTTCAACGGCGAGTCACCGACCGCGTTCGGCTCGGATCGCAAGGCACCCGACCTGCTGCACGTGGGCTCGCGCAACTCGTCGCGCGAATGGATGATGATGCATTTCTTCAACCCGAGGCTCGTCCAGCCGCATTCGATCATGCCGCGCTTCGATTACCTCTGGGGTGAAGTCGACGCCGACGGCAAGAAGATCGACTATGCGAAGTGGGACGAGGAATTCGATGCGTACCGCGCCGGCAAGCGCGATACCCCGCCGGACGTGCCGACCTATGCGCCCAACAGCGAAGCGCGTTGGATCATCGATTTCGCTCTGAACCTCAAATAGTCGGCGCCGAAGAACACCGGAGATCAAGAAAATGGCTTGGACTTTCAACGAACCGATGGCGACTTTGAGCGATACGCCGACCGTGGAGAAGGCGGAGAGCCTCTGGGAGCGCGAATCCTTGGGCGGGCTGACCGAAGACAACAACCCGATCCCGGCGCTCGTCGTCTGGCTCGTCGCATTGACGGTGTGCACCGCGTTCTGTGTGACCTTCCCGCTCTGGGGTCAGCGGCCGACCGCCGCGCTCTACGTGCCCTACGTCGAATCGATGAACAAACCCGAAGTTGTGGCCGCCAAGGATGACGTCGAGGCCATGGAAAAGATCGTCGCCATGAACAAGGGCGTCGGCAACAACGATGCGCAGCTCGCGCGGCACCCGGTCACCATGGACGACCTGCGCCTGATTGCGCCGCAGATCGAGGCGCTCAAGGCAAAGCCCGGCATCGATTTGAAGGACTACACGGTCGTGGGCGCCGACGTGGTCATTGCGAACTTCGAAGGCAATTACCGGCCCGACGGCACGCGCATCCGGCAGCAGCCCTGGTGGGACAAGGGCTATACTATCGACCTGTTCTACCTGACGGCTTTTTTCGCGGGTGTGTTTCTCGTCGTCAAGCGGCTGCCGCCCACCAAATGGCAACCCCGGCACGGTCATGAGAGTTGATCGGAGCGCCGGCGGTTTGTGGACTAGTTTGAATTGGAGGATCACGAAATGATCGATTTTGATTACGGTCCGGTCGCGGTCATGCTGCCGATCAGCATCGCGTTCCTTGCGCCGTTCATCTACAGCTTTTTCGTAGACCATTTCGACAAGAAAAATCCGCAAATCAAAGGGTAGTTTGTCGATGATGGTTCTCGCGCTGAGCGCGCCGGATCCCCGGATCGATCTCAGCATCGAGAGCATCAATAGCCAACGCTTCGGCGTTGGCGTTTTCTTCATGTTGATGATCGGCATCGCCTTGTTTGCGGGAATCATCCTTGCGGTCTTCAAGGGTTCTGGCAAGCAGAAGGTCACCCGAACCGGCGAAAAACTGATGTTCGGCGCGATTATTCTCGGGGTCGTCGTCGCCGTCGTGTTTGCTTCCCTGCAGATGTTGTCCGGCGTTCTGTTCTAAGATAACGGGCACCGGTAGGAGGTCGATGACCATGCACTTTTTCGAATCACTCGGCGACGGCTGGAGCATCTATCTGTGGCTCATCGTCGGAGCCGCGATCATCCTCGCGAGCTTCTATGGCATATGGTGGGCCTGGCGCAACGATCAATTCGACGAGGACATCAAGTACCTGGTTTTCACCGAATCGGATCAAGACAAGATGACGCCGGCCGAGTACCGACATAGCCGCGAGGTGCTCAAGGCGCAAGAGGCCAGCCGGATCAAACACCTCCAGCTCAAAGCGGAGTCGCGCCACCCGACACCATGAAGCGCGGCGAGGCGCTGATTCTGGCCACGATGGCCGTAGTCGTCGTGGGACTCATGGTGCGCAATGTCGTGAGCCTGCATTCGGGCGCCGAGCAGGACCGCGGGATTCCGTTTTACAGCACCGCAAGCCCCGGTTTGACGCGCGAGGCCGGGGATCTCTACCGCGACAATAACTGCAAGCAGTGCCATACGCTCTGGACGATCAAGAGCGCGTTCGAGTCGGTACCGGCGCCGGCGCTCGACGGCATCGGCAGCCTGCGCACCGAGCAGTGGTTTTACGAGTATTTTTCGGCGAAGGATCCGCAAAGCATCCTGCCGAGCCGCCTCAAGCTCGAATACCGGATGCCCTCGCTCGCAGGTCTCCCGGATGACGAGCGGCATACGCTCGCGCAGTACATGGCGAGCCTCAAAGTGCAGGACTGGTACCTCGAGAGCACGCGTGCCGCCGAATATGAAAAGCTCACGGGGAAGGCGTATCCTGGCGCGCATGCGGAAAAGTAACTCCGGGCGTCTTTCCCGCGGTGCGGCAGCGCTCCTCCTCGCGACCGCCTTCAATCACTTCGCCGACCGGCTCCTGGGCGTTCAGATCGAAGCCTTTACGGGCGGCATCGGCTATTTCAGCCCCTCATGGGTGTTCGATATGTTCCTCGTGCCATTTGTCGCCGGTGCGCTGGTGAGTGTGATTTATGGCAAGGGCGGCAAGTGGCTCTCTTTTATACCGGCACTGATCGTGCGCTGCATCAGCTACTTCGGTATCGCGAACCACCTGATCGGCATCCCGGCGGCATCGACGTTGATGCCGGTCGGCTGGTGGGGTTTCTACCTGATCCTCACGATCGAGGCTGCCATGATCGGCGGCGTCATCGGCGAGGTCGTGGTCAAGCGCACCTACGGCCGTTCCGCACCGCAAAAGGTCGACGAACCGGTTCGGCCGATTCAGCGGTAGAGGTTGTTCGTGGCTCTCGCGTCCTATCGCCCGGCCCCGCTGTCGGTCAAAGAAAGACAACATCGGCGCCGGCTGCTGATGATGACCTTTCTGACCTGTCTCGTGCTCGTGATGATCGGCAGCACGATCCACGTGGTCATGCTCGGCCGGCTTCGCTTAAGCGACATGCGCAAGCTCGCGACCTATGACCTCAAGGAGGAGAGTGCCCACGTGCGCGCGGCCGGCGAGGACATCATGCTGCAGATGACGCACGAGGCCAATCGTGCGCCGAGCGTCGGTTACACGCTTGCCGAAGCGCAGCGCTTGGTGAGCCGCGAGCAGTTCGAGCAGCTCGATTCGATGGTGCGCATCGAGGCCGGATCCTTTTTGATGGGCACGAATCTGGAGCGCGCCGACGAGCAGGACAAGCCGCAGCATAAGGTCATGCTGCCGACGTTCTACATCGACAAGTATCTCGTGACCAACGCCCAATATGCGCGCTTCGTCGCCGCAACCCAGCACCGCCCACCGCTCAACTGGCAAGACGGGCGCATTCCGCAAGGCGAGCTCTTGCTGCCGGTCACGATGGTCTCCTGGAACGACGCGGCCGCTTATGCGGCGTGGGCGGGCAAACGACTGCCGCACGAGACCGAATACGAAAAGGCCGGCCGCGGCACTGACGGCCGGCGCTGGCCCTGGGGCGACAAAATGGACCCGGCCCGGCTCAACACGTATTACAACGTCGGGTCTGCAAGCGCCGTCACGGCCTATCCAAAGGGCGCGAGCGTCTTTGGGGTATACGATCTTTCGGGCAATGTCGCCGAATGGACTGCCGATGATCTGCAGCCCTACGAAGGCTCGACCGCAAGCTGGGTGACTTTCGGCGCGAATGCGGCTGCGGGCAAGGCGGCGCCGAGCCTGCCCTACAAAGTGCTGCGCGGCGGCTCGTGGAAAGGCGACCCATTCTCGACCTCGCTCTATCATCGCGACTATGCATTGCCGGATCACGCGACCGATTTTTACGGGTTCCGCTGCGCAAGCGACGTCGAGCGCCCGGTCAGGACGCAGCCATGAGACGCGCGCTCGCGATCACGCTGTTGGCGTCCACGCTGCTGCACGCGAGCAGCGGCTACGCGATCGACAGCTACCGGTATCTGCACGTCAGCATCGAAACGCCCTGGATGATTTTTCTGTTTCTGCTCGTCGCGGTCTTCGTTCCGTTCGTACTCATGGTGGTATTGATGTGGCGCGGTGCGGCGCGCAAGGCGGACGCTGAATCGAAGAGCCGCGATCATGCCGACTAGCTGGTTGCGGGTGGTGCTCGCCTCGATGCTGATGCTCGCATTGCAGCCTGCGGCGAGCCTCGCCGACGATGCGCGCCCGACCTCGAGCGGCGCGCAGATCCTCGAGCAATTCTCCCGCCAGCAGGCCCAGCCCGCGGCACGCACGACCACGATCGCCGACCATGAACGCCAGGTGATCATGTTCACGATCGGCGCGGTTCTGCTGCTGTTACTGATCAGTACCGCCTCGGTCGGCATCGCGGTGGCGGTGTTCGGCAAGCCGCTGTTCCTCGTGCACATGATTCTCGCCGGGCTCACGGTCACGGTCGCGATCGTGCATGTGATCGTCGGGGTCGTCTGGTTCTTTCCGTTCTAAGCGGCCGCGCAGCGCGCGGCGCCGCCCCCTGGCTCGCCGCATTCGGTGCGCTTTCCGGACTTTGCGGCGTCGCCTACGAAGTGCTCTGGGCGCGCATGTTCGGCCTGCAATTCGGCGTCAGTGTTTTCGGCGTCGTGGTTACCGTCGCTGCCTTCATGTTGGGACTCGCGGGCGGCAGTTTCCTCATGGCCGCACGCGCACAGCGCTGCCCGCGGCCGCTGCGCCGGCTCGCGCTGCTCGAGGCGGCCATTGCCGTGTTCGCCCTGCTGCTGCCTTGGGGCGTTGCGCTCATGACGCCGGCGCTCGATGCAGCCGCGGTTCATTTGGCGCCATGGCAATGGCGCGCGCTGCTCGCGTCGGCGGCGCTGCTGCTGCTCACGGCGCCGGCCGCCGCGATGGGCGCGGGATTCCCGCTGCTCGTCGAGGCGTGGCGCCGCGCGGGCCGCGAGATCGGCACCGCCTACGGCAGTAACACACTCGGCGCGTCCGCGGGCGCGCTGCTGCCGCTGCTGCTGTTGCCCAGCCTGGGTTGGAGTCAAGCGACGCGCGCGGTTGCACTGTTGAGCCTCATCGCCGCCGCGGGCTTCTGGATCATCGACCGCCGTGCCGCCGCGACTGACGCCGCGCCGGCGAGCCCTGCGATTGCCGTGCCGGCCACAGCCTCGAGCCGGCCTCGGCCGATCGTGCTGCTTTGCTACGGCGTCATCGGCGCCGCGAGCTTGCTGCTCGAGATGGCTTGGATCCGGCTGTTCAGCCTCGTGATGCTGCGTACCGAATACGTGCTCGCGCTGATACTCGCGGTCATGCTGCTCGGTATGGGTCTTGGCAGCCTGATCGCTTCCCGGCGCCAAGCACAGCGCCTCATTGCAGTGCTGCCCTGGTGCGCCTCGTTGAGCGCGATCGCGGGCTTGTACGCATTGCCCGCGGTCTCGGGCTGGCTCGAGAAGAGCGATTTTCATTCGCTGACGACGGCCCTGATCGGCCAGGGAGCTCTGCTCGCCGCACTGACGCTACCGGTGACTTTGAGTCTCGGCGCCTGGTTGCCCGCGCTCAGCGAGCGCTTCCGTCTCGACGGCAGCCGGCTCTACGCCGCGAACGCTCTCGGCGCGGTGCTCGGCGCGCTCGCCTACGTCGCAGCCGTCGCGGTGATCGGCAGTGCCGGTGTGGTCGCACTTGCCGCGGTGCTGCTATTGCTGCCGGGCCTCGCGCTCCTGCAGGCGCGCCGTGCGTGGGCCTGTGTGCCGCTCGTGCTCGCAGCCGCTTGGGGCGCGAGTGCGCTGCCGCCGGTCGCCGCGTTGCTGCCGCGGGCCATGGCGGGCAGCCGCGATCTCTATCGCTACGAAGATGCGATCGCGATCACGCAGGTCGTCGAGCAGAGCGACGGGCAGCGCGTGCTGCTCACGGATTTGCGCCGCCGCGATGCGTCGACCGAGCCGACCGCGGTGTTCGTGCAGGCCAATCAGGCGCGCCTGCCGCTGCTACTGCATGCGGACCCGCATCGCGTGCTGTTCATCGGCATCGGCACCGGCATCTCGGTCGCGGGTTCTCTGCCGTTTCCGGACCTGCGGCGCAGCGCCGTGGAGTTATCCGCGGGCAGCATCGAGGCCGCCGGCCGCTGGTTCACTGCCGACAACCTCGGCATCATGCAGCAGACGCGCGTGACCCAGGACGATGCGCGCCATTTCTTGAGCGCATCAGCGGATCTCTATGATGTGATCGTCGGCGATCTGTTTCACCCGGACCTCGCGGGCGTAAGCTCCTTGCTCTCGGTCGAGCAGTTCCAACGCGTGAAAGCGCGGCTCGCGCAGAATGGTCTGTATGTGCAATGGCTCGCGCTCAACCAGTTCGATCAGGAAACGCTCGGCGTCGTGCTGCGCAGTTTCCACGAGGTCTTTCCGGAGTCGCAGCTGTTTCTCGACGGCTTGCATCTTGCGCTCGTCGGGCCAAGGGATCATTGGCAGGGCGCGGCCGCGCTCGAGCAGCGTCTCGAGCGCATGAGCGGCGATGAGCGCGCGCACATCGAGGCGCCCGAGCCTGCGATCGAATGGCTCGGCCGCTATTGGGGCCCGATCGATCCGGGTGCGGGCGCCTTGCAGCACGAATGGGCGCCCGTGATCGAATTCCTGCTGCCGCGGCTGCATTACGCGGGCGCCGATTTGGCGCCGCTGATGCGCTCGCTGCTCGCACGCCGGCCGACCATCGACGCGGCAAGCCGGCAACTTCGGGTGGCAAGCGCGCAACATGAAAATTTTCGGCGCGCCTACATCGGCACCGAGTTGCGCGTACGCAGCGAACTCGCGAACTGGCAGGGCTCGGCGCTCGAAGCGGATCGCTTGCTCGGACTCGCCTACGACGCGGATCCTCACGATCGTTGGGTCGAGTACGCACTCGCCGATCGGCTGCTCGCGAATCTCGATGCGGCCGCGCAGCGCGGCATCGGTCGAGAAGAACTGTTGCAAAAGATAGTGATTATCAATCCGTGGTCGGTCGATGCATGGAAGGCGCTGCGGAGGCTGCAAATCGCGAATCATGACGCTGCCGCCGCGTCGAGCCGTGCGCGAATTTTGGAATTGAGTCCGCTCGATCGCGATGACGCGAGGATCGAAAAATGAGATCATTCGTTTCGTTGCATCGACGCACACAGTCGAGTAGAGTCTGGTCGCGTCGCGCTTTAAATCACGGGTTTTGGGGGCTAATCAAATGCGAAGAAGATCAATAAATTCTCGTGCGTTTTGGGTGATCATCATTGGCGGAATGGTGACCGGCATGGGCAACGGCAGCGTGTTCGGTGCCGCGATGATGTGTTTCTTGGGCCGCGGCGGCTTTGCAGATTGGGGCGGATGGTTCCCGCTGGACTATGATCCTCGCACGTTCGATGGCTTCATGAATTGGTGCATGTTCGTATTCGGCTTCGCGTATGTGGCGATGCTCGCGATTGCACTCAAGCGCCACGACATCGAAGAGAACGGTCCGGAAGCGCAGACCGCCTCAGCGGCGCATTGAACCAGCGGCCCTCGATAACACCAACCCGGAAGAGCCTCCAATGATCACGATCATCGCAACTGTTTTCTGCCTGCTGCTGGCATTCTCCAGCATGGTTTTGTCCTGGTACATTCTGATGCCGCGCAAAAAGAAGAGCGCCTAGGGCCCGACCGAACCTTACCCATGCGCCCGGCGCATGACCCCACGATGTGTTGGATAAATACAACAACATTTTGCATCGTGGAAAGCTTGTGATACTGTAAATCCTGTGTCGTCGCTCGAACGCCGCAAAAACGGCGGGAGCATGGGGAATCAAATTTTAAGGAAATCCAAATTTATGGAACAGTCCAACCAGTTTCGTCTAAACGACTGGGCACGACGATGCGGCGCGGTGGCGCTCGTACTCTTCGGCCTCGTCAGCACCCAGGCGGCGCAAGCGCTGCCGCTGTTCGCGAGGCAGACCGGCATGGCGTGTCTCGCCTGCCACACGGTTTATCCGGAACTGACGCACTTCGGGCGCATGTTCAAGCTCAACGGTTATCAGCTGGATAACGGCAAGGACTTGCAGGTCACCAACGATGAGGGCAAGCAACTCTTGGCCCTGCCGGCGATCCCGAACTTGGCGCTGTTCGTCATGGTCGGCGATGTGCAATTGGCGAAGCCGCTTCCGGATAGCAACGTTGCCGGAGCGCATTCGTATGGGAACGGCGGCATCGAGCTCCCGCAACAGCTCTCGCTGTTGTACGGCGGCAAGATCGCGCCGCATTTCGGCGCGTTCGCCCAAGTGACCTACGACTTCTCGGCCGACACGTTCAACATCGACAACACGGACTTCCGCTTCGCCAACACGATCGTGCTGCCGAACAAGCAGCCGTTCGCGTATGGCGTGTCGATCAACAACAACCCGACGATCGAAGATCCGTGGAATACGACGCCGGCGTTCGGCTTCCCGTATGTACCGCCCGAAGTCAATGTGCCGTCGGTCGCGAATCCGATCATCAATGCGGGCACGGCCTATGAAGTGGCGGGCCCGGTGGGCTACATCCTGTGGAACGAGCAGTTCTACGCGGCGCTTGGCTTCTACCATCACGCGCAGAATGGATCGAATTCGCCCGGCAACCCGATCACGGGAGAGGGCGGCCCGGTCGATTCGGCGACCTCTAACGTGGTCAGCGGCTGGGCTCCTTATTGGCGCGTCGCTTACGAGTACGACTTCGATAACTTCACGTTCGAAGTGGGCAATTACGGCGCTCAATTCAAGATCTTCCCGGGCGGTGGAAACGCACTGACCGGTTTGACGAATAATTACACCGACGTCGCCGAGGATTTCCAGGTCCAGTTCATCGGCGAGAAAAATACCGCGACGATCAAGGGGACCTACGTCAGGGAAAACCAATCCCTGAATGCCAGCGGGCCTCTGGGTTTGGGCACGTCGAATGCCTCCGATTGGGTGAGCTATCTCTCGACCGACTTCACCTACTGGTATAAGAGGAAATACGGCCTCACCGCAGGCTACATCTCGACCCATGGATCGACGGATAAACTCCTATACAACGGGGGTTGCGTGACGGTGCCCGTGACCGCCTGTTCGTCGGGCGGGCCATATACGAGCCCAATCAATGCCTCGCTCCCCGTGGGCGTCGTCAACAGTGCCAACGGTGACCCGACCACGAATGCGTGGGTGGGAGAACTCATGTATGCGCCCTGGCTCAACGTGAAGATCGTGTTGCAATACACGCACTACACGATGTTCAACGGTGCGTCGAACAACTATGACGGGGTCGGTCGCAATGCGTCCGACAACGACACGGCCTACCTCCTGATGTGGTTTGCACTGTGAGCCGGGGAAATCATATGAAAACTACCAAATTGACGGTACTCGCAATCGCTGCTTCGGCCGCGATTTCCTGGATGTCCGCGGTACGAGCTGACGACGTGTCGCCAGCCGACGCCGTATGGGCGGAAAACATGGCAGTCACCAAGTGTCAGTGGTGCCATGGCCCGCAGGGACATAGCAATGGCACGATCTATCCACAGCTCGCGGGCCAGAAAGCCTGGTATATCGTCGAGCAGCTGCATGCGTTCAAGGATCAGTCGCGAGCCGATCCGTATGCGCGAGGCATTATGTGGGGAATGGCGGCGCAACTCACCGATACGCAGATCAACGCGCTGGCCGACTATTTCAGCAAGCAAACGCCGTTCGGCGGCCAACCGGTGCCGTTCCAGGACGCCGCGGCCGTCAGCCACGGCAAGAGCGTCTACTCGGAAGGCGTTGCCGCTGCCGGCGTCGCTCCGTGCTCGGCCTGCCACCAGGACGACGCGAGGGGCAACGACCAATTTCCGCGTCTCGCGGGACAGCATGCCTCTTACTTGCTCAAGCAGCTGCGGGCCTTCCACAGCGGTGCGCGCGAGCAGGCCGTCATGAACGGTATCGTGGGTCCGCTGCAAGAACCCGACATGAAGGCCGTAGCGGCCTACTTGGAATCGCTGCACTAGTAGAAGATTGATTCGATCCGATGGGGTTGCCGAGACGTGCGAATGGCACGGGCGGCAACCCCTTTTCTTTTCAGCGAATCATGTCCCGATAGGCATGAAATGTCGCATGTCCGAGTATCGGGCTCACGATCAATAATCCCAACAGCAGCGGCGCATAGCCGATCACGGTCAGCAGCAAAATGAGTCCGCTCCAGACGATCATCGCGGGGATGTTCGTGAACACCGCGCGTATGCTCGCGCGCATCGCTTGTCCTGCGCTCGCATGCTGCGCGATGATCAGCGGCACCGAGACAACCGAGAGCATAAAGACGAATGCGGCGAGCAGTCCGCCGACCGCGAAATAAGCCTCGACTTGCGAGCGGTTCAGCGTATCGATGAAGCCGCGATATAAAGTCTGTTGCATATCGGGTGCCGCAACGTGAAATACGGTATCCAGCATGACTGCCGAGACCACGAACCAGACGATTGCGCAAACCGCAAGGATCGCGCCGAATCGCAGCAAGGCACTCGAGTTGCGCGCGAAGCCCTCCATCGAATCATCGAATGTCGCCGATTGTCCGAGCGCATAGCGGCGTGACATCTCGGCGAAACCCGCCGAGGCTACCGGCGCGACCAACAAGAAGCCCGAGATCGCCGCGGCCACATAATAAGGATGGGTGCCGCAAAATATCAGCAGAGTCCAGCCGAATGCGACGATCAGAGCCCCGTAACCCAGACTCGTGAGCCAGTTGCGGCGCATATCCTGCAGCCCGAGCCACAGCCAGGTGAACGGACGGCCGATCGAGACCCGTGTGATGGCGATTTGCGGACTTCGAGCTTCCCCGGTCGCGGTCATTGCAGTCATGTGATTCCTCTTATCATTGATCGTCCCCACGCAAGTGCCGTCAAAGTGTACTCCCGACCTGTCGGGATAAGAAAGTGAGTGTCCAATCAATGGCTTGAGTTGACACGGCTCGCGACGCCGCGGCAGGCGCCCATGCTGCGGAGATGCAATGAAACGCTCGCCCCGTATCGCCGTTTCGAGGTCCGAAAACGGCGAGTATTCGCGGCCGCTTTTGGCTAGTCTGAGTGCATGGCACTCGATCCTGAAATCTGTCTTCGCGCGCTGCGCGCCCGCGACCGGCGATTCGACGGGCGATTCTTCGCCGCGGTCGTCACGACCGGCATTTATTGCCGGCCGATCTGTCCGGCACGCACCGCGAGAACTGAGAATTTGCGTTTTTTCGCAAGCGCAGCAGGCGCCGAGCGCCAGGGATTCAGACCCTGTTTGCGCTGCAGACCCGAGCGGGCTCCGGGACTTGCGCCCATGGACGCCGTGTCGCGCCTCGTGCGGGGCGCGATTGCGGGAATCGAAGAGCATGCGCTATCGAGTACCGGTGTCACCGATCTTGCCGCAAGCTTGGGCGTCAGCGATCGGCACCTGCGTCGTGTGACCGAAGCCGAACTCGGCGTCTCACCAATCGAGCTTGCGCAAACGCAGCGCTTGTTGCTCGCGAAGCGGCTGTTGCGCGATACCTCGTTGAGTCAGACGCATATTGCGTTTGCGAGCGGTTTCGGCAGCGTGCGTCGCTTCAACGCGCTATTCAAGTCGCGCTATGGCATGAGTCCGCGCGCAGTGCGAGGCAACAGCGAAATCACCGAGACGCTGCACTGCCGGCTCGACTATCGGCCGCCGCTCGCCTGGGACGCGCTGCTGCGCTATTTGCAAGCACGCGCGATTCCCGGTGTCGAAGCCGTCGACGACACGCAGTACCGGCGCACCGTCGCCATCGACGCATCTCAGGGTTGGCTCGTAGTCACACAAGTGCGCGGAGGACATGCGCTCGATCTGGAAATCTCCCACTCCTTGGCGCCGGTCATCGGTACGGTCATCGCGCGCGTCAAGCGGCTGTTCGACTTGTGCGCCGTGCCCGACGCCGTCGCCGCGCAACTCTCGCAAGACGCCGAGCTCGCGAAATGCGTGCGACGCAACCCAGGCCTGCGCGCTCCCGGAGCATTCGACGGTTTCGAAATTGCCGTACGCGCGATACTCGGCCAACAGGTCTCGGTACGCGCGGCGACGACGGTCTGCGGCCGGCTCATCGACGCGCTTGGCTCGCCGATCGCAACGCCGTTCGCGGACTTGCAGCGCCTGAGTCCCGATGCGCGGCGGATCGCGCAGATCGACGCCTCGGCGATCGCGGCGCTCGGAATCGTGGGCGCGCGTGCGGCCTCGATCGTGCGGCTCGCGCAAGCGGCCGCGGACGGCGTGCTGCAATTGACCGCGGCCGCCGATGCGGACACTGAAATCGACAAGCTGCTCAAGCTTCCGGGCATTGGCCCCTGGACCGCGCAATACATTGCGATGCGCGCCCTGCACTGGCCGGACGCGTTTCCGAGCGGCGATCTCGTGTTGCGGCGCGCCGCCAACTGCAGCGAAAAGCAATTGCTCGCACGCGCCGAAAACTGGCGCCCCTGGCGCGCCTATGCGGCGCATCATCTTTGGCAATCGATCGGAGTCATCGCATGAACTACTACACCACCGTGGACAGCCCGATCGGGCGGCTGCTGCTGACCTCGAACGGCGAGGCCTTGACGGGTCTTTACATGGACGTGCCTGCGCGCGATGCGGAGCGCCATGTCGAGCGCGCCGTCGAGGGCGGCACCGAAGACCCCAATGCCGCGCCGCTGCCGAAAGCGAAGCAGCAACTCGCGGAATATTTCGCCGGAAAACGCCGCGTGTTCGACCTGCCGCTCGCGCTGCAGGGCACGCCTTTTCAACAGCGCGTCTGGCAGGCGCTGACCGAGATCCCGTTCGGCGTGACCTGGAGCTACGGACAACTCGCGCAGCATATCGGCAATCCCAAGGCCTCACGTGCCGTTGGCCTCGCGAACGGCAGCAATCCGATCTCGATCCTCGTGCCCTGTCATCGCGTCATCGGCGCGGACGGATCCTTGACGGGTTACGGCGGCGGAGTCGAGCGCAAGCAATGGCTGCTCGCGCACGAAGGGATCGGGGGCTGGCTGCTCTAGTCTTCGTGCGGCCGCGGCGCATCCCGGCGCTCAAATGATCGGCAATTTCACCGTGAAGATCGCGCCGCCGGAATCTGTGCGATTCGCAGCCGAGACGCTGCCCGAATGGAACTCGGCGATCAGCCGCACGATGTAGAGGCCTAAGCCGAAATGCGGCTTGTCGTCGCGACTCGCGCGCTGTTCGAACAAGGATTCGAATAATCGGCCGAGCAATTCTTGCGGGATCGGCGGCCCGTCGTTGCTCACGGTCAGTTCATAGTGGCCGACGCCGCGCGTCAGCGTCACCGCAATCAGCCCGCCCTCGGGGCAGAAATCGACCGCATTCTCGACGAGCTTGTCGAGCAGCTGCGCGACGAGTTCGGGCGCGCCGCGCATGAAGCAGGCATCGGGCGGATCTCTAAGCTCCATGCGAACTTTCGGAAAGCCGCTTTGATAGGCGCCCATCGCCGAGATCAGCAATTCGCGCAAATCGAAGCCGACACGATCGGCCTGCTTGATGCTTTCCTCGACGCGCGCCGCGGCGCCGAGCGCGCTCAAGATCGAACTCAAGCGCTGACTGCCTTCGCGTGCGCGGCGCACGAAGGCCCGCTGCTCCTCGGTCAAGCCCTCGGATTCGAGGTTGTCCAACGAGGAGCGCACGATGGTCAGCGGCGTGCGCAGCTCGTGCGACAACTTGCCGCCGAGAGTGCGCAGGTACTGATCGTGCTCGTTGAGCCGAGCGAGCAGGGACTCGAAACTGCGCGCGAGCGCACCGATTTCGTCGCCGCGCGCGGCCTCCGGCATGCCGAGGCGAATGCGCCCGTCGTTGCCGATCGCCGATTCGGCGGCGATGCGCAACCGGTCGATGCGGATGCCGAGCCAAGTCGCGAATCCGAACACGAACGCGACCGCGACCGCAGTCGCGAGCAAGGTCAGATCGAACAGGTGCGTCAGCGCGCGGTCGCGCAGTTCGATCAATTGATCACCGGCCTGCTCCAGCACGACCGCGCCGCGTGTGGTGCCGTCGATCGTGATCGGCGCCGCGGCCGCCAATACCGGTAAATTGCGGCGGCCGGTGCGCAGCCAGGCGGTACCGAGGTGTCCCGCGAGTGCCTCGGTCGCGGGCGGACCGTCGATGCGGTCGGGCGCGGTCGAGCGCTCCGGCAGCGCGCTGCTGTCGCCGGCCATGAGCCGCCGGAACCAGGTTCCACTGAACATCGGCGGCGCGGGCTCATCGGCGCCGGCGTCGAGATGGCCCGCAACCCCGAATTTTAGGCCGTTCGAATCGATCACGGTCGCACGCGTGCCTTCGCGCACGAAGGTCGCGAGCAGATCATCGAGCCCGCGCGGCGCAAAGAACAGCCGGCCGCCCTGCAATTGCTCGATCGCCCGTAATTCCGGCGAGGGCGGGGGATCTGCGCCGCTGCGCGTCTCGATCCAGAGCCGATCGTCAATCAAGCTCAAGGGAATACGCGCCTCGACGTGATAGCCCGATTTGCTCTGCAGCCAATAGGCTTGGATTCGCGGTTCTGCGGTCGCATGACCAGACCCGTCCTCGCCCGCGACGAGGCTCTGCGCCGCGATCAGTCCGGGCGCATTGGTCGCAAAGAAATAGGATTGGAGCGCGCCATCCGGCCGCTGCACGAGCAGATCGATGCGATCAAAACGGTCATGTGCCGGGTGTGCATCGCTCGGCTCCGGTTTGAAATGCGGACTGTCGACCTCGATGTACAAATACAAATAGCGCTCCGTGATGCCCGCCTGCACGCGCGCGCCGTGCGAGGACTTGCCCGGCAAGGCCACGGGGCCTTGCGCGATTCCCCAGTCCTCCCGGTAGCCGTCGAGCAAGGGTTGGCGATCGAGCGGGAACACATAGAGGTCGCCGCTCGCGGGATCGAACGGCGGTGAGTCCGCGCCATCTCGAAACACGCGCTGGGGTGCTGCGGACAGCGCATTGGCGATCGTGCCGGCGCTTGCGAGCAGGCCCTGCTCTTGGGAGGCGCGCAATGCGGTTTCCAGCTCGCGCGCATATTGGCACCCCGCCCACGGCAGCACGAGCGTGCTCAAGCCCACGATCAGCAGTTGGGAGCGGATGCTCACTCGACCCAGCGATAACCCATGCCGTAGACGGTTTGAATCGCATCGAAGCCGGCATCGACCGCGATGAATTTGCGCCGCACGCGTTTGATGTGGGAGGTGATGGTTTCATCGTCGAGCACCACGTTTGCCGCATCCATGAGCTGTTGGCGGTTCTTGACGTGGCCGGGATTGCGCGCCAAGGCGTGCACGATCCAGAATTCAGTCAAGGACAGCACGACCGGCGTGCCGTTCCAGCCGGCCTGCAACTTCTGCGCATCGATCGCAAGTGCCCCGCGCCGTAGGATTTGCGCGGCATCGGCCGGCTGGCGCAATGCATCGATGCGGCGGAACAGCGCCGCGACGCGCGCCGCCAGATGCGGCAGGCTCACATCCTTGGTCAGGAAATCGTCGGCGCCGAGCCTAAGTCCCGAGACCGCATCGAGTTCGCTGTCCCGCGCGGTCAGAAAGACGATCGGCAGCTCGGCCGATAGCGCGCGCAGGTCGCGACAGAGGTCGAATCCGCCCTCGGCCTCGTCTTCGAGCGAAATGTCGATGATCGCGAGGTCGGGCAAGCGCACATTGAAGGCCTGCATCGCGAGTTTGCGGTTGGCATAGGTCTTGATCTGGTAGCCATGGCGCGCGAGCGCGGCGGCATAGTTTTCGCGCAGCGCAGGCTCATCTTCGACGATCGCGATCTGCTTTTTCATCGCCCGATCATAGCCGATGACGGAGCGGAAAATGGCGCAATCAGGGCATTTCGCGACGCCGATCGTAATGCCCTAATTTGCCCGAATTTGCCTGATTCTCGGCCGACTTCAGGCCGCGCAGATCGGCTATTTGTTCGCACACTGCTCCTCGAGTGATCCAACCACCGAAGGAGTTCGTCATGACGCCTCTCGATTCGACCCACAACTGTTATACGCCGCGCCAGTTCTGGTCCAAACACCGCGAAGCGTCGCTCAACTGGCTCGCGCTCGGGCTGCTGCTCGCCGCTTGGAATGCGTCGGACAACGACGCCGCGCAAAACGCTCCAGCGGCGATAATTCTTTCGAAGGGTCACAAAAGCGTCAACGTACTGTAAAGCTGCGTCTCTCTAATACGGTGGCTGATATGATCGCCACCGAAACCAATAAGCAGATACTGATCGTCGATCGGGATGTTGCCGCCGTTGAGCCCCTGCGTCAGAAACTCGCTGAAGCGGGTTTCGTCGTGCGTGCGGTGACCGACGAGTCCACGGCTATCAAGGCGCTCGCCGAGCGTCCTCCGCATCTCGTGATCGTCGATTGGAACATGCCCGGACTCGCCGCCTTGGAGTTGATCCAGGGCGTGCGCCGCGCGCGCGTGCCGGAGACCGTGCGCCTGATCATCCTGTCGGCGCTGGCCGGCGAACAAGATGTCGTTTCCGGCTTGAATCTCGGCGCGGACGACTACATCGCCAAACCGTTCTCGCTGCGTGAGGTCGTCGCACGCGTTTGCGCGATCCTGCGAACACGGCGCCCCGAAGCGCAAAGCGTGGCGCTCAGCTGCGACGAACTGGTGCTCGATGCGTCCGCGAATCGCGTCAGCGCGCGCGGACGCCTGCTCAACTTGCGCGGTGTCGAATACCGCCTGCTCGAGTTTCTGATGTCGCACCCGGGACGCACGTTCAATCGCACCCAGCTGCTAACGCGGGTCTGGGGCAATGACCGCGATGTCGACGAACGCACCGTCGACGTCAACGTGCAGCGGCTGCGGCGAATCCTCATGCAACAAGGCTACGAGGCCTACATTCAAACCGTGCGAGGCTTCGGCTATCGGTTCGCCGCGCCGGCCGCCAATGGCGCAGCGCCCAATGTCTGTGCGCCCTTAGGTATACCCCCCGTTGCCTCATGAGCTGCCCAGTCAAAACAGCGTAGGGCATCACATAATTCGTGTTCCACACGATGTTCCACGGCTAAGTTCCTTTTTTGTAAACAAATCTTCTTCCCTGAGTAATCGCTGCGTAACACAAGATTGCAATTGTGTCATGCGGTGGGAAAGGTTCTAGGGAGACGAAACATGGGTCAAGCCCCTTCGATCAGAGTCCGCACGGTATTCATCTCGGACATCCATCTGGGTTTTCGAGGCTGCAGCGCCGACTTGCTGCTGGATTTCCTGCACAGCGTCGAAATGGATTACCTGTTCCTGGTCGGCGACATCATCGACGTCTGGAGCATGCAAAAGACTATGTATTGGCCGCAGTCGCACAACAATGTGCTGCGGACCATCCTCGGCAAAGCCAAACGCGGCACGAAAGTCATCTTCGTCCCCGGCAACCACGACGAAGTGTTCCGCGATTTCGACGGCGCGGTGTTCGGCAATCTGGAAATTCATCGGGAATACATCCACGAAGCCGCCGACGGCCGGCGCATGTTGGTATTGCACGGCGATGAGTTCGACAGCGTCGTGAAGTGCAGCCCCTGGCTCGCCAAGTTGGGCTCAACGCTCTACGACATCCTGCTTGCCGCCAACCCCTATATCAATTGGGTCCGCCGCAAGTTCAATCTGCCGCACTGGTCCTTGTCCTCGTATTTGAAGCAAAAGGCGAAGAAGGCCGTACAGTACATCGGTAGCTTCGAGGACGCGGTTGCTCAGGCTGCGCGCAAGCGCGGCGTCGGCACCGTGGTCTGTGGGCATATCCATCATGCCGAGGTGCGCGAGATCAACGGGGTTCTCTATTGCAACGACGGCGACTGGGTCGAGAGCTGCACGTCGCTGGTCGAAGACATGAACGGGCATCTGCGGCTCGTCGATTGGCCGAAATTGCGGGAACAAATTCGCGTCGCGCCGGTCGCAGTTCCTGTGGGGCAAGCTGCGTGATCTAAATGCCACGCAGACTTCATACGCCCGTCAAGTGCGCGCGGTTTAATGAACGAGTGGTAATGATTGGCGGCAATGGAGCAGTGCCATGAACGAGATCAGCGAAATGTGGAGCCTGCCCTGGCATGAGTTACAGCACAGCCTCGCGAACGGCCTCGCGGCGCAAGCCGCGCCATTGGTCGCCGGCATCATCATGGCCCGCAAGGCGCAGGTTTCGAGTCTGTCGGCACCGTCATGGCTCGCGCGCGCGCGTGCGCAAGTTCAGCAAGTGGCCGGGCGGGGCCTGTAACGCCGCCATTGTTTACTGGTGTCTATCCTTCCCCAGACTGCAACTCCAAGGCCTCCTCGAGAGGCCTTTTCTTTTTGCGCGCTCTCAAAGGCGGGGGCGCAAGACGATGTTTCAAACAACTGCCGCATAACTGTCCGCGAATCGTCATGTTCGCACTGCAGGATCTGCTCAAGAGCATTGAACAGAACACGGAGTGGTAGGACCCATGAGCAGTCTCGACTTCGACCTCGACGCGCAAATGATGCAGGTGGAAATGGAGTGGCGGCAGGCATACGAGGCCAGCATCTCGGCCCGGGTCGATTACCAGAAGCTCGCCGCCGACCGCAAATCCAATGCCGATCTGCTCGATCACGCGCGCGAACGGCTCGATCGTGCCGAGGCGCTCAAGGCCCGGATCATGGTCAAGATCGAACGCATCGAGGACGCATTGCTTGGCCAAGATTGAAAGCCCATTTGTAGCGGAGAAACCCATGATCAAAGGTAATCCTGAGGGTGATGGCGCGGCGGAGCTTCTCGAGCGTCGCTGGTTCGCGGCGTTCAAGGCCGCATCAAACGCGCGTGCCAAATGCGAGGATCTGCTCGAAGCGATGGAGAGCACCGAAGCGGCTTGGAATCGGGCGCGCGCACGACTGTCCGAACTCGAGGCTTTGCGCGACGCACTCGGCGAAGAATTGTCGGAGCTCGATCGGCCGGCGATGGCCGTGGAGCGCGACCGGGAACTCGATAGGTTGACGTCCGCCGCCTGACCGCCATTAGGCCGTCATCTGCGGCCTTTGGATTCCTCGAATCATGCCTGTGCAATTTCGCTATATCGCGTTGACGATGTTGCTGAGCTTTGGCGTCAGTTCCGCGTATTTGTGGTGGCGGCAAGCTCCCGCGATCAAGGTCGAACCAACGGTACCGCTGCCGGCGGCACTGCTGCAGCGGCCGATCCCGGCGCTGTCGGCGATGCCGCTCGTCGAAGTGGTGGCCCAACCGCAAGCGGCGGTGCCGACCCCGCAACCTCAAGCGGCCCCGCTACCGCCGCCGCCCAACGACGACGGTCCGCCGTTGCCGGTGCTGTTCAACGTCGCGAGCCAGGCCGTCCCCGCGAGCCAGCCGGATGCTGACGGCCCGCCGGTCGACTTGCCGACGAGCGTCAACGTGGGGAACATTCTCAACACATCGGATCGGCTGCTTAGAATAACCGTCATCGACTTCAGTACGTCGAACCGGAAAACCGCTCTGGCTTCGGTGCTGCTGACGCCGGGCGGTCGCCAAAATTTCGGGCCGGACAGCGGACTCAACATGGAATCGGGCGATCAGATCACGCTGCGCAGCGATGGGTTTCACGATCTGACTCAGACCGTGCCCTGATCAGGCCAGCAAGTTGCGCTCGAGCGCGCTCACGGCGCTGCGATCCGCGTAGGCGAGCGGTGCAGCAAGCCGCATCCGCGCCGCGATGGCGCTGCGGTAACCGCGGTCCAATGCGAGGCGCACCGCGATCTCGACATACGTGGCCGTATCCGTCGCGATCGATTCTGCAAGGTCGAGACGGCGAAGGGTGCCGCTGCCTAATCGGCCGCGCAGGTACCGGCCCTCGTGGCTGACACAGGGCAGCGACGCTTCCACTGCCTGCATCAAGGTGTTGAATCCCGAGAATCGCAGTGTGTCGAGATAGACATCGGCGCGTGCCAAGAGCCCGAGGAAAGATGCACGCGGTTGCCATGGGATCCAGGCGAGGAACCGCCGGGGATCGAGTCCTGCCGCCGTGAACGCTGCAGCCACGCGTTCGCGCAGGCGCTCACTCAAGGCCGGACGTTCGTAGGTAAAAAATAAGAACTTGCAGGCCCCGAGGCGACGGGCAATTTCAACGAGCACGGCATCGTCCAGCGGGTCATATTTGAACGGCGTTCCCGGGCAGATCAACAGCGGCACGCTGCTCGCGATGCCGAGCGCCTCCAGATCGACCGAAGCCGCTTGTACGCCGGTTGGCTTGTAGTAAACACCCAGATTCGGAAGGCGAATCAGGCGCTCACTATAGTGTTGATCGGCATCGGCGGGTTCGAAAGCATCCGCCGAGAGGAACACATCGATGGTAGGTAAACCTGTAGTCTCGGGATGTCCCCAGGCCGCGAGCTGCTGCGGCGCCAAGCGCAGACTCGCGAGCGCGAGCGTATTGCGATCGATACCGACTTCAGGATAAAGCAGCGCGTCCATATTCTGCGCACGAATGAGCCGTGCCCACTCGGGCACCGTTCGAGACTGCGCCTCGACTCGATCTGCGCACCTCTCCGCGAGCTCGGTTGACGCGTCGCGTCTGCCGCCGAGGTTGAACAGCGTGATCTCAATGCGCTCGCGGTCGATCGTTTCGAGCCAGCCGCGGGTGATTGCATTGAAAACCGAATGATCGCCGACCTGCGCGGAGACGATGCCGAGTCGTAAGCGCCCCGCAGGATAGGGGCCGGGCGGCGCCGCTGCGGGTGGGGTGTAAGGTGCGAGCCGCGCAGCGCTCGCGCGCCGGTAGCGCCGCAACAGCGGCAGATTCGACACTTCATGATAGCTCGCGTAGAAAAAATGTTGCCTTGCCAGGGTCCAGGCGTCGCTTTCGCTCAACGTGTGGGCGCCGATCCATGCCTCGAAGTCGGCGAGTTCGCGTTCGAAGTCGCCCCGTGCTTGCAGCGACTCCGCAATCGAACTGGGTACCGCCGGTATCGTGGCCGCGATCAGACCGCAGCGTGCGCCGAAGTGGCTGGGGTTGATGGCGAGCGCTTGCCGATAGCAGCGCGCCGACGCGCCGGAGTCGCCGAGTTGCTGCTGCAGAATCGCGCAATTGCACCAGGTGTCGACGTCCGCGGGAGCGAGCTCGATCGCGCGCTCGAGGCACGGCAGTGCCTCCGCATGACGATGCAGTTGGCACAGGGCGGCGGCCCGATATTGCAGCACTTCCGCCGAATTCGAATGGTGCGACAGCGCCGCATCGGTAGCCGCGAGCGCCGCCGCCGGCTGTGCAAGCGCGAGCAGCGCTGCGGCCTTGAGCGCGATCGCGGCCATATCGAGGGGACGGAGCGCGCGCGCCGCCTCCAGGCTTTGCAAGGCTTCTTGCGCACGATTCATGTGCAGCAGCAAACGGCCGTGCCTCAGCAATACATCGGCATTGCTCGGCTGCGAATCGATGAGCCGGCCGTAGATCTCGAGCGCCTGCGCGAAGCGCTCGAGGCGTTCTGCGGCGAGGGCCAAGTTGGCAAGTCCGATCGAATAATCCGACTTTATCGCGATGGCACGTTCGAGAAAAACGATCGCCTCGCCGTAACGGCCGAGCTGCAGCAGCGCTTGACCGAGATTGTTGAGTCCGCGCAAATTCCCGGGTTCGATGTGCAGCGCGCGCTCGAGCGGTTCGATGGCAGCCGCGGGTTGGCCGATCGATATCAAGGCCTGGCCCAGCCTTCGCAGGTTGGCGGCATCGAGGGGCGCGAGCACGGCGAGCTCGCGCCATTGCTCGATCGCCGCATGGATGCGTCCGTCCGCCGACCGCAGATCGGCAAGCAAGTTCAAGGTCGCGCATCGGTCGGACGCAGTCGCAAGAATGCGCTCCGCCATGGCTTCCGCTTCCGCTAATTTTCCGCGTCGAAAAAGCTCGACTGCGGCGTCGAAAGATTCCATCACGGCGATGGTAGCTGCAATTGAGCTGCGCGAGGCGGGACGCGCCGCACGTGTCGCCGCTCTGTCATACCAATGTATGTCAAGAGAACTGCCGCACACTCGAAGCACACCGTTGTGGTCAAAGGTTCACATTTCCATAATTGACATGCCACATCCCGTGCGCACCATACGCGCAGTTAGCTGAACCAAGCCGTGTTGCTTGCGAATAACAGGGACATTTGGGGACGCCGCCAGGCAAAACGTCTGGATCAGTTTCTGCTCTGATTTCTCATCCATTCTTCAGGAGTTAAACAATGAACAATTTGGTCAAATTGGGTATCGCGGGCGGCCTCGCCCTGGGTTCCCTTGCCGCGCAAGCGGGCATCACGGTCGGCACGAGCAGCACCCCCGGCAATGCGATTCTCTTCGCGGACATTTTCAACGGCACGACTTTGGTCAAGGCCTATGCCGGTGATACGGGCTTCTCGCTGACCGCGCTTGCGGGCGGCGCGACTGGATCGTTCGAGGATGCCAACCTGACGAGTTTCCTTGCCGCCGACGCCCCCGGAGACACGGTCGATTGGTTGGTCGTCGGTGCGGGTGGCAACTCGGGCCCTGCGCCCGCGACTGTCGTGTCGACCGGCGGTACTCTTGCTACCGCGCTCAACACGATTCGCACCCAGAATGGCGCCACGCTGGTCGGCTGGAACATTGAGCTGACACCCGTGGTCAACCTCCTCAACGGTCTGATCGCCGCCGGGAGCACTCCCACGGCCAATTCCTGGCTCGGAACCAATAATGGAACAACGGCCGGTAACAGTTTTGCGCCGTTCGGCACCACGAATGACGCCTCCAACCTGGGCGGTAGCACCGGTCAAGTCGCGACCGCCGGTCTCGGCTCGGTCACCCTGTATTCACTGAGCGCTGCGAGTCAGAGCGGCGGCGCGCCGGCTTCCATCACTCCGGTCCTCGACGTGTCCTTGTCGTCCGCGAACGGTCTGACGTTCTCGGCGATTTCGACCGCGCCGGTTCCGGTCCCGGCTGCCATTTGGTTGCTGGGCAGCGGTCTATTGGGTCTCGCCGGCGTCAGCCGTCGCAAGAGCGCGGCCGTCTGATCACGATTTCGAATCTGGTCAGTTGAATTAACTTTAGGAGTCTCATTAATGAATCGCAATATCACCATCGCGGCCGCAGTAGCGGCCGTGCTCTCGGGCGGTGCAGCGTACGCGGCCGCCCCCACTCTCGCCGAAATCACCGCGGTCCCGGCGGCCAACACGATCAACATCATGGGTTCTTCGGCCATCAAGAACGCGCTGCTCGCATCCATTCAAAACAACTTCTGCGGCGGTGCCGGTAACTTCACCAATATCACCAGCAGCGGCAACAACAGCAACTTCCTCGGCGTCTCTTGCACCCCGGCCGCGAACCAGGCCACGAATGCCGGCGTCTACAACGTGTTCGTCCGTTACGAAGGCGGCTCGGTCAGCGGCTACCTGCCGATCGTCAACGCTGCCTCCATCGTCGGCACCTGCTGCAAGGAAATCTCCGGTTCCTCGCTGACTACGTTGACCCCCTCGATCAATGGCGAATCCACCACCAACGGCACGGACGATTCGTTCCAGATCACCGGCGGATCGTTCGCCGAAGTGGTCCCGGACATGGGTATCGGCGATGTCGAAGCTGCGGCGCTGATCGGGAACAACTACCCGACCGCATATTCGAGCGCTGTGTGGGGCCCGACCAACGACGCCGGTCTGTTCGGTCTTGGAACCAAGGGGCTGGTCGACGAGGTGTATGCGTTGTTCGTGA
>Ga0187847_10000678_pt1 | contig 35528 bp, 32 predicted proteins | sample June2016WEW_4_10_FD_132458 | JGI IMG/M metagenome (GOLD analysis project Ga0187847, IMG submission 132458) | Peatland microbial communities from SPRUCE experiment site at the Marcell Experimental Forest, Minnesota, USA - June2016WEW_4_10 | ecosystem: Environmental > Terrestrial > Soil >...
CAGCCGGTCACGTCGCGTACGTCGGCAACCGTGGCGCCCGCGTGTAACGACGTGAGCGTCATCTCAAAGGTCTCGGGGTCGGGACGATAGATTCCAAGGTCGCTAATCAATACGCGCGGTCCGGCGCCCGGCATGCCGAGGCGCGAGCGCGCTCCCGCGCCGTCGCCAAAACCAATTGTCGTAAGGTAGTCGAGCTCGTCAACGAACGTCCTTTTTGATTGGCGCATCACGATGATCGCTCGAGGACACGCGGTCGCGATCTCTGGGGCGCCGCCGGCACCTGGCAGACGAACTTTTGGCCGGTCGTACGATCCGATGACGGTCGTGTTGAGGTTCGCGTACCGGTCGACCTGGGCCGCTCCGAGCATGCCGACGTCGATGCGGCCCGGTTGCAACCAATAGTTAAAAATCTCGGGCACGGAGACGACGACGTCAGCCGTGCTGGCAAGTTCCCCATCGCCGATAGACAGGGGAAGGCGCGTCGGTTTCGCGCCGACCGTTCCCGATTCGTACACCAATACCAGGCCGGGCGCGTGCAGCGTGCGCGCGAGGTTTGCGGCAATGCTGGGTAATCCAATTCCGACGAAGCAACTTCGGGCGCCCGCTAACTCCCTTGACGCGGCGATAGTCATTATCTCGTCGGTACGGAACGTGCTCATGTGGCGGTCCGTTCGCCGTATACGTGGTGCTCGAGCCAGTCCTCGAACACAGCGCGGTCGCGGCTGAGATCATCCCACGCTTCGTAGTAGACATTGTCGCGATCGGAATAGCCCGCGGCGTACGATGGGTAGCAACCTCCCGGCACGTGCGCGATGGCGCTCACCGTCCACGTCGGCAGGATCACTGCGTTTCGATCGTCACGGAAACCGTCGACGATCTCCTCGACCGTCACGATCGAACGCGAGGCAGCCAACACCGACTCCTTCTGCACACCCGTGATGCCCCACAGTCGCACGTTGCCGGCTCGGTCTGCTTGTTGCGCGTGGATGATGGCGACGTCGGGCCGAAGGGCGGCGACGGCGGCGAGCAGTTCACCAGTAAAAGGGCACGTGACGGTCGCAATCGTTGAACTATGCGCCACGGCGTCGGTGCCGGCGTAGGCCCGCAATACGGCAAACGGCAGACCCGACGCACCCGCAACAAAGCGATTTGCGAGACCCGCGTGGGTATGCTCGTCGAGTTCTAGTGCGTGGGGCCAATCATGCTCGACGGCGTCACGGAACCGGTGAAGGGAACCCACCCCGGGATTTCCGCCCCACGAGAAGACCAATTTTCTGGCGCACCCTGCGCCGATCAGCTGGTCGCAAATGAGGTCGGGCGTGAGACGCACCAACGTGAGATCGCGACGTTGCTGTCGAATGATCTCGTGGCCCGCTGCGAATGGAATGAGGTGCGTAAAGCCCTCGAGCGCCACGGTGTCGCCGTCGTGCACGTGGGTCGCAATGGCGGACTCCAACGATAAGAACTCAGCCACACCCTCTCCCGTCTATGAACAAAAATAGAATATCCGAACGCCTGTTCTCCCTGCGAACAGTTTGCCAGCGCTCGAAATTGGTCGCTGCTAGCGCTTCTTCATCAGTTCGTTCACGCGCCCAGTCGTGGCGAGAAGCGCCGGCAGCATTTTCTCGCGGAGTTCTCGCCGATTGGTCCGCCCGACGTGGGTTGAGATGTTCATAGCAGCCACGGTGCGATTCGAGGAGTCGACGATCGGAGCGGCGATCGAACGAAGTCCCTCCTCGAGCTCCTGGTCATTAACGGCCCATCCCTGCTTGGCCACCTTCGTGAGTTCGGCGAGAATCAACTTCTCATCGGTCAGGGTGTACTTCGTTAAGGCTATTCGGGGTGTTTGGGCAAGCTGACGACGCTGCTCCTCCAGCGGCATGGAGGCCAGTAGCACGCGGCCCATGGACGTGCAGTAGGCGGGCATTCGGTTGCCGACGCTGATCGACACCGTCATAATTCTCGATGTGGCGACTCTACTTACGTAGACCACTTCACCGCCGTCCAGCACCGACACCGACACGGACTCTTTGACTTCGCTGCTCAGTTCCTCAACGAACGGCTCTACGATGCGTCGAAACGGCAGCGACGAAAGATAGGAGTACCCAATGTCGAGGATATGAGGCAGGAGATAGAAGTCGCGTCCGTCGACACCTATATAGTTCAGTCCTTCGAGGGTATGCAGCAGCCGCCGACACGCGGCTCGGCTGTATCCAGTTCGTCGCGCTACGTCACTAAGGGTCTGGCGTGATGAGTCTTCACTAAAGGATCGAATGACAACTAATCCTCGTTCGAGCGATTGTACAAAGTCGCGACTTCTGTCCATGAGCACCTCCCTGCGATTGCGCTGTTTGGTATATAGTGGTCCTAGGGAAGAAATGTTCGCACACCGAACATAGTAACCGCTATTGCTACAAGGGGGTAGGTATGCCGAAATACAAGACCGTCTTTGGTTCCTTGACGAACTTCGATAAAGGCGGCGTCGAGGTAATCAACGACATACCGCAAAACTACGTCTTTTCCAACCTCTTCGAGGTCGCGAGTCGTTCGAAGCCGTGGGAGAAGGTAGCTATTGCCAAGAACATGGAGTACGTCATCGAAGCGATCCGGGCTGAAGGTGTGTCGCCGTGGCGCATCGCGCCGCACGATGAATTCGCCCTCGTGATGGATGGTCGAGTCACGATTGACCTGCTCGACCCGGACTCCGTCACAGCTGACGCCAACGGCACGGGATCGTTAGCCATCGAGGGTGAACCATCGGGCAAAAAGATGGGTCGAATTGTGGCGACTCGAGGCCACATGTCTCTATTGCCAGCAAATCGGTGCTATCGAATAAGCGCCGATGACGCCTCGGTAGTGCTCCTCCAGACCATCCTGGGGCCCGATACCGTCCAGCGCTGGGCCGACATCTGTCAAACGCACTAGGTGAAAGTGAGAAGGAGAACGACATGACGACATCACAAGAAAAAGAAGTCAGGGCGAGCGAGCCAAATGAAAACGGCTACCGTGCCTACTCCCTGGGAGAGTTCACGTTCCGACGAGATGAGCATTTCGCCCACATCGATTGGCCAACCGGTCGCCACGTCATGGCGGTGGAGCCATTTTTGAAGGCCCTGATGCGTGACATCGCGTGGAATTTCTTTTACGGGACAGTGAATTTCGACTCCGTGATTGGAACGGTCAACCACTACGGCAACGTCGACCTCTTTGCCGGTCGCTTCAACGAGGACTATCGCAAGGCGGAGATCGATCACCTCGAGAATTTTCCCAGTGAGGAGATCAAGGCCACGTTCGAGGCGATGCTCGGCGACTGGGTGAACGCGTCCTTCGATCCCTTCGCTGCCCCCCAGGAGACCGGGTCGGCCTACGGCGACAAGTCCGGAAATAATTTTGACGCGGTGACGAGAATGCGAGTCACCGCCAAGCGGATGGTTGGGCTGCCAGAAGACGAGCCGTTGCGTTCTGATGAGTCGGGTTACACCGTCAATCGTATGTTTGCCGATGTCGACCAGAAAGAGCCCGAGGTGACCGTCGAGCCGGGCTACGAAAAGGAAGTATCCGCCTTCAGTCTTTTTAAGTACCTCTCACGTAGCGACGTCACGTGGAATCCCTCCGTGGTCTCGGTGTGCAAGGACAGCCTGTACTGTCCCACGACCGAGGAGTTTATTCTGCCAATCATCCACGGAAACGATCGCGTCGAGTGGTTCCTCCAACTTTCGGACGAGATCATCTGGGAAGTGGCCGATCGCGAGACGGGTAGGCCCCGGGCCAATGTCGTCATGAAGGCCGGCGACTGCGCGGCGATGCCGGCAGATATCCGTCACCAGGGTTATTCCGCCAAACGCTCGATGCTGCTCGTGTGGGAGAACAACTCGTCCGCGTTACCCGGAATGATCGCCCGTGGCGAAACGCCAAATGTCCCCGTGACGTTTTAGGTGGCGCTGCGACAAGGGCTATTCATTGACGGGGTATTCGTTGAGTCGCTCGACGGGGCGACCCTCGAGGTTCTGAATCCCCACGACGGTACCGTGCTCGCGACGATCGCTGAGGCGGGTGAGGCCGACGTTGACCGTGCGGTCGAAGCCGCCACCCGGGCGTTCCCCGCCTGGTCTTCGCTGGCCGGGAGTGAGCGAGGGCGACGACTGCTCCGTCTGGCCGACGCGATTGAGGACAACGCTAGTGAATTTGCGCGGCTCGAATCCCTTGACACCGGCCATCCGATTCACGACACTACGTTGCTCGATGTTCCACGTGCGGCCGCCACGTTTCGTTATTTCGGTGGAATGGCTGACAAGTTCGAAGGTAACTTGCCCCCGGTCGACGCGGGCTTTCTCAACTACGTGCTTCGCGAACCGATAGGGGTTGTTGCACAGATCGTCCCCTGGAACTTCCCCTTAATGTTCTGTGGCTGGAAACTCGGTCCGGCGCTCGCCGCGGGAAACACGGTGGTGATGAAGCCGTCGGAGCTGGTTCCCCTGAGCACGCTTCGTCTCTGCGAGTTGTTCGAAGACGTTGGCATCGCACCGGGTGTGGTCAACGTTATTCCTGGTTACGGCGCGCGCGCGGGGGCGCACCTCGCCGCCCATCCGGGCGTGGGAAAAGTCAGTTTCACGGGCTCGACGCGTACGGGACGCAGCATCGTGGAAGCATCGGCCGGCAACCTCAAGCGGCTGCAGCTCGAACTGGGTGGAAAGGGTGCCAACATCGTCTTTGACGACGCGGACCTCACCGCGGCGGTAATTGGATCAGCCTTCGCGATCTTTCACAACCAGGGCCAGGCCTGCATCGCGGGCTCCAGGCTTATCGTGCAGGAACGAATCTACGACGAGTTTGTTGAGCGTTTTGTCGCGCTCGCGTCGTCGATCAGACTGGGCGACCCCATGTCGACTGATACTGAGATGGGCCCGCTCACTTCAGCCCAACATCGTGACCGCGTGCTCGACTACGTCAAGGTCGCGCTCGAGGAAGGCGGAGAGATTCTCACCGGGGGGGCCGCACCGCAGAGCCCCGAACTGGCGGCCGGGTATTATGTGGCACCCACCGTGGTGCGCGCGAACCCAACGTCACGCGTGTGCTTCGAGGAGGTCTTCGGCCCCTTTGTGACCGTCTCACCGTTTCGCGACGAGGCAGAGGCCCTCGCGATCGCCAACGCCACTGACTACGGGCTCGGTGCGGGGCTGTGGACGCGCGATCTTTCCCGAGCGCACCGGGCGGCCGCAGCGATTCGTAGCGGCATGGTCTGGATCAACTGTTATAAGCGGGTGCATCCGGCCTCGCCCTTCGGCGGCGTACGTTCTTCGGGGTACGGGCGCGAGATGGGCTTTGACGCCATGCACGAGTACACCGAAGCGAAGTCAATTTGGTTGAACGTGGACGCGAAGATTCCTCCGTGGTACCCCCGTGCTACGTGAAGTGACGCCATTGACGAAGGAAGGTCGATCGTGACCAGCTTTGACTACGACGCCCTGGCCGGTCGAGTTGTCTTCGGCGCGGGGAGGCGGGTCGAACTGGCTGACGAAGTGCGACGCATGAACGCGTCACGAGTGCTACTCATCGCGGACCCTCACGACCACGAGCGCCTCGACGAGTTTCGCGAGATTCTGGGCGCGTTGTGCGTCGCGAGTTTCACCGACATCGTTCAGCACGTGCCTCGTGCCAAAGCCTCCGTCGCCACGGCGCTGGCGCGTGAACACGGGATCGACGCCACCGTCAGTGTGGGCGGTGGTTCGGCGACTGGCTTTTCAAAGGCGGTGGCGCTCGAACTTGGTACACCCCAACTGTGCGTGCCCACGACCTACGCCGGTTCGGAACTGACGCCGATTTGGGGGCTCAGTGAAGGTGGAGAGAAGTTGACCGGTCGCGACCTTCGAGCGCTCCCTGCGACCGTCATCTACGACCCCGAACTCACCCTCGAGTTGCCCGTCGAAATCGCTGGACCGAGCGCGATGAACGCACTGGCCCACGCGGCCGAGGGACTCTACGCCGTGGGGGCGAATCCCGTCACGTCGATACTCGCGCTCGAAGCGGTGCGGGTCCTCTCCGTGCACGTCCCGCTGATGTGTTCGGACCCGAGCGACCTTGAGGAGCGCTCCCACGTGCTCTACGGCGCCTACTTGGCCAGCGCGACACTCGCGGTCGCTGGCACAGATTTGCATCACCGAACGAATCACGTGTTGGGGGGGCTCTTCAACCTCGATCACGGTCAGATGAACGCCGTCGTGCTGCCCTACGCCCTCGCGTTCAATCATCCGGCCATCGTCGAACCGTACGCGCGACTGAGCGAAGCTCTCGGCGCCGATGCCGCGTCCGCAGTCTTCGATCTGGCTCGGGGCATCAACGCGCCACGGAGCCTGGCTGAGATTGGCATGTCGGCTGACGGCATCGAACAAGCCGTGCCGCTGCTGGTGGCCGCGTCCGCCAAGAACGTGCGACCACTGAACGAAGTCCAGGCCCGGGCCTTTCTCCAGGCGTGCTTCACTGGCGCGCCGCCCGACGCGTCGCTGTTCGCTTAGTTCAACTCCTAAGGAAAGGAACCCACGATGAGTCCGGTTTTTACCACCGAACAACACCTCAGCGATGTGCTTCAAAGTTTCGACGAGAATGCCAACCCACGACTCACGCGCGTCCTGCGTTCGTTGGTCACTCACTTGCATGCGTTCGTCGTAGAGACGGGCCTCACTCGCGAAGAGTGGATGACAGGCATTGAATTCCTCACCGCTACCGGTCACATGACTGACGATCACCGTCAAGAGTTCATCCTGCTCTCGGACACCCTTGGCGTCTCGATGTTGGTCGAGATGGTGAATCAAGATCCTTCCGACGGTGCGACCGAACCTACGGTGCTCGGCCCTTTCTATGTTCCGGGTGCGCCGGAACGCGCGATGGGCGAATCTATCGCGCCAGAGGGTTCGGGGGGTGAGGAAGTTGTCATTTCCGGGATGGTGCTAACAACTGACGGCCAACCGTTATCGGACGCGATATTGGACGTGTGGCAGGTAACGCCCGACGGCCTCTATGACGTTCAGGATGCGGCCATCGAACCGATGAGCCATCGCGGCATCTTTCGCACTGGCGACGATGGGCGGTTCGCACTGCGTTCCACGGTGCCCGTTGACTATCAGATACCCACCGACGGCCCTGTTGGAGCGATGTTGCGGGCGACGGGTCGCGCGTCGTGGCGTCCCGCCCACACGCACTTCATGGTGTCGCACCCGGGCTACAAGACCGTGATCACCCACGTCTTTGACGCTGCCTCAACGCACCTCGAGACCGATGCGGTCTTCGGCGTACGCGATTCCCTGGCCGTCGATTTTTCTTCGGGTGCGACGTTCTTTGACTTCGTGCTCGATCTTGTCGAATAGCGGACCCGATTGCCGGGGATGAAGGCAAGAACACTTGACGAGCGACAAGAAACCTGACATGGTATGTACGCAGAGCACACGTGCGTGCGCTGTGCGAACAAAGTCGATTGAACAAGGGGGAACAATGGGCGATGAACTGAACTCACAGGCGGGTGGCGACGTTTCGCTCGAGGAGGGCGGTGGTGGTCTCAACCGGGCGCCGATATCGAGGCGCACACTGCTCACGGGGCTCGCGGCGATTTCGGTGCCACTGGGCGGAGCCCTCGCTTCGCGCCGTGTCGAGCCACTGATGCGCAAGAAGGGCCGTACGATCAAATTTGGCTACGTCTCGCCGGAAACCGGCCCATTGGCCGCCTTCGGCGCCGCCGATTCCTTCGTCATCGGTGCGCTTAAGACGATTCTCGCCAGGGGCGTGCTCATCGACGGCGTCATCCACCCGATTGAAGTGATCGTTAAAGACAGTCAGTCAACCGATGCCACGGCCGCGGCGGTGGCCAACGACCTTATCAAGAATGACAAGGTTGACATCATGTTGGTCTCCTCCACGCCCGACACCACCAACCCTGTGTCGGACGCCTGCGAGACCAACCGCGTACCGTGCATCAGCACCGTCGCGCCGTGGCAGTCATGGTTCTTCGGTCGCGGAGCCTCGCCGAGCACCGTCTACAAGTGGACGTACCACTTCTTCTGGGGCCTCGAGGACATCGAGGCGGTCTACTCAGACATCTGGGAGGCAATCCCCACCGACAAGAGCATCGGCGGCCTCTGGCCGAACGACAGCGACGGCCAGGCGTTCGCCGCCGCCGCCACGGGCTTTCCCGCCTTCATCAAGACTTTGCCCGGTTATACCGTGACGCCTAGTGGGCTCTATCCTGACCTTACGACCGACTTCACCTCGCAGATAACCCTCTTCAAGGGTAACAACTGCGACATACTCACTGGTGTGCCGATCCCGCCCGACTTCACCACCTTCTACCAGCAAGCGGCCCAGCAAGGATACCAGCCCAAGGTGGCGACGATCGCCAAGGCCATGCTCTTTCCGAGCGCGGCCCAGGCGCTCGGACCGCTGGCGGAGAACATCAGTACCGAATACTGGTGGGGCCCGACGCATCCTTACACGAGCTCACTGACCAACCAGTCGTGCGCTCAGATCGCCGGCCGGTTCGAGACCGTCACCAAGCAGCAGTGGACTCAGCCAATTGGCTTCGTGCACGCCCTTTTCGAGGTGGCCATCGCTACGTTGAAGAAGGCCAAGGTCGTTGGCGACGGGTCGGCCTTCGTGAAGACCCTGTCAACCTTGAAACTCAATTCCATCGTCGGTCCGCTCGACTGGAGCAAGGGACCGGTGCCCAACGTCACCAAGACCCCGTTGGTTGGAGGGCAATGGCGCGCGTCGTCCTCCGCGCAGTCGGGCTACGACCTCGTCATCGTGACCAACACGGGGCACACGAACATTCCTACCGCTAGCACGCCGGAGGTCATAAAAGCCTCTTGACCTCAACGAACGGTGCCTCAATCCTCTTCGAGGCCGAGAACATCGTCAAGCGCATCGGTAGCCTCGTTATCGCGGACGGAATCAGTTTCGCCGTGCCTGCGGGCTCCATCGTAGGGCTGATTGGACCGAACGGCGCAGGTAAGACCACGATGCTTGGCCTCCTCTCGGGCGACGTGCGGCTCGACGCCGGCACGGTGAGGCTGAACGGGCGCGACATCAGCCGTAGCGGTCCTTCACAGCGTGCCCGTTTGGGCATCGGCCGCACCTATCAGGTCCCTCGCCCGTTCAGTGGCTTGACCGTATTCGAGCACGCGTTGCTAGCCGTACAACAGACCGGCCACGTGTCGAAGACCGAGGCCAATGAGTTGGCGGTGGCCGCCGTCGAACGCTGCGGTTTGGCAAACTTGATGAACGTTCTCGGCGGTGACCTTCGCCTACTCGATCGTAAGCGGCTGGAATTGGCACGCGCGGTCGCGCTCAACCCCGCGATCATCCTGCTCGACGAGGTGGCCGGTGGCCTCAGTGCTCTTGAAGTGAACCAACTCATCGACATTGTGAACGACCTTCGAAAAGAAGGAACCGCATTCCTTTGGGTCGAACACGTCGTTCGTGCGCTCATCGCCACGGCCGATCGCGTTCTGTGTCTCTTCGCGGGTGAACTCATCGCCGAAGGTTCGCCGGGCGAAGTCCTGGAACACCCGGCCGTCATCGAAAGTTACTTCGGCAGCCCGGCCTTTACGAAGGAAGACGCATGACGCTCCTGCGGCTCGACGGTGTCACCGCGCACTACGGTCACCTTCAAGCGCTCGACGAACTGGGCCTCTCCCTCGATCAGGGCGAAATACTCGCGGTCATCGGAGCCAACGGCGCCGGAAAATCGACGCTGTTGTCGCTTGTCTCTGGCGAACTGCAACCCTCGCAGGGCAGCGTGTACTTCAATGAAGCTGACATCACGGGACTCGAACCATTTCGACGTGTTCGTCTGGGGATTTCACTCGTTCCCGAAGGCCGCCATTTGTTCTCTACCCTCACCACCCAAGAGAACCTCCTCGTGGGGGGTGCGAGCCGTCGTTCTGGTCCATGGAACCTCGACACCGTGTACGACGTCTTTCCTTTCATCAAGAAGCGTCGACACGTTAGAGCGGTGCTGCTCTCAGGAGGCGAGCAACAAGCGGTTGCCATCGGACGATCGTTGATGTCGAACCCGTCGCTCCTCCTGCTCGACGAGGTGAGTCTGGGCCTCGCACCAGTCATCGTGCGCGATCTCTACGTCGCACTACGTCAGATCGCTGAGGGGGGCACGACGTTACTGTTGGTCGAACAGGACCTCACCGAAGCACTAGGTATCGCCAACCACGTCCTGTGTCTCCTGGAGGGTCGAGTGGCCCTGACGGGGACGCCGGAGAACCTCAATGAATCCCAGGTGTTGGACGCGTACTTCGGCCGCCACGGCGTCGAAGGGGACAAAGGCGCTGGTCCGTCGTGATTTGGATCAACGCAATAATCCAAGGATTGCTCCTCGGTGGGCTCTACGCGATGTTCTCGTGTGGGTTGTCCCTCATGTTCGGTGTGATGCGCTTCGTGAATCTGGCCCATGGTGATTTCGCCGTGCTGAGCGCCTACATCGCCTACGTCCTTGTCGAACACGCGGGCGGAACGCCGTTGTGGACCTTCGCGGTGGTGATTCCCGCCGCCGCGATTGTGGGCTTCTTACTCCAACGACTTATACTCGACCGCGCCCTGACCGGAGGCGTCCTCTCGCCGCTACTCGTCACCTTCGGTCTTTCAATATTGATTGAGAATGTGCTGCAGCAATCATTCGGCGCGAACAACGAGAGCCTCTTCGTAGGTACGCTCTCGTACGACAGTTGGAAGGTCAACAACTCGATCTATTTGGGCCGCCTCGACGTCATCGTCTTCGTCATCGCGGTGGCGTTGATCGCCGGGCTCCAGCAATTCCTTTCACGATCACGGCCCGGACGCATGATGCGCGCCACCGCGGATAACCGACGGGCAGCGGCGCTCAGTGGCGTCAACGAGCGACGTGTGCGCGCCACGGCGACCGCCATCGCTCTCGCCACGGTGGCCATCGGGGGGCTCTTCCTCGCGATGCGCACGTCCTTCACGCCAACGTCCGGATCCAACGATCTGATCTTCGCGTTCGAGTCAGTGATCATCGGGGGTCTGGGCAACCTATGGGGAACCTTGCTCGGTGGCTTGATCCTCGGCGTGGCCCAGACCGTCGGCAGCCAAATCAATCCGGCCGATGGCATTCTCGCCGGTCACCTCGTTTTTCTGGCGATCCTGGCCTATCGCCCTCAGGGCATTATCGCCTCAAGGAACGCTGAATCATGAGCGCCGCGCGCCCCACTGGAACCACCCAGGTACGTCGATACTCCGCGACGTCCCGCGGTGCGCTGGGCGTGACTGGCGTGCTCGTACTCGTGCTGGCGTGGCTCCCGGCCTTTATTGGAGAGTCCACCATCAATCGTCTCACGCAGTTCTTCTCACTGCTCATCTTGGCGGTCGGCTGGAATCTCTTGGCGGGCTATGGCGGCATGGTCAGCATTGGTCAGCAGGCGTTCCTCGGCCTCAGCTCCTACGCCGTTCTCTACCTGTCGTTACACGGGGTCCTCGCGTGGTGGGCAGTTCCCATCGCCATTGTGTTCGCTGGCCTGGTCAGCGTGCCCATTTCGTTCCTCGCATTTCGTCTTCGAGGCAGCTTCTTCGCCATTGGTACGTGGGTCATCGCCGACGTGTGCCTGCTGGTCGTCGCCCAGGTCGAGACCCTGGGGGGGGGAGCGGGCGCCTCGCTGAACGATCTCAACAGCTACAACCCGATCACCGTTGATGACGTGACCTACTGGGTGGGGTTGGCGATCGCAGTCATGGCCCTCGTGGTCTGCGCGCTGGTGTTGCGCAGCCGCTGGGGGTTGGCGCTGATTTCAATTCGCGATGACGAGCGCGCCGCCGAGGCGACGGGCGTCAATGTGGCACGCACCAAAAGGCTTGTCTACGTGCTGTCGGCGGCGATCTGCGGTGGCGCCGGTGCCTTGCTCATTCTGGCGAATCTCGAGGTGCAGCCGGATTCGACGTTCTCCGTTCAGTATTCGGCCTTCATGATCTTCATGGTGCTCGTTGGTGGCATCGGGACGTTCGAAGGTCCAGTGGTGGGCGCCATCTTCTTTTTCGTGCTTCAGCAGTGGCTCGCGGCGTATGGGGTGTGGTACCTCATCATTCTCGGTGCGGTCGCGGTGGCGGTCACACTCTGGCTGCCCAAAGGTATATGGGGCACCGTCGACCCGAATAACCGGCGATCGTTGGTCCCGTTGCGCCACCGCGTGACGCTTGATCGAGACGAAGAGATCCCGCGCTCGAGATAGGGACATCATGCCGGTTTGATGCCAGCCTGAGACGGGTGAAATTGTGTCAAGTTGGATGTAGATCAAATCTTCCTGAGCGCGTTCGAACTGCGTAGGAATTCGAATCTCCCCTATCGGTGGCGTGTTGGTACCTACCATCAAGAAGCTGACGACCTGAAGTTTCGTCAGCAACACCGTCAGCAGCGCCAACGTATTCGCACGTTTCCGTGTGAACGCATGCAATTGAAGAGTTCAGCAATATTGGCATAAGTGGTCACGCCCCAACTTGAACGGACTGTCAAATGTGACATGACACTCAAGGGGTCACAGGTTCAAGTCCTGTGCGGCCCACCGACTGGGACGGTGTGCGAATCGCCTCGCTCGCCACAAGGCCACCCGTCACGGGCTCGCGAAAAATGGATCGAATGGCGTTGCGGCTGCTCACCCCGAGGTGATGGCGAGATCGCGAACGACGACTTCGTCGTCGTTCGCCAACCATCACAAGGATTTTGAGGGACACCCGTGTGAGGACTTTCTTTACGTATTCAAGTTCGTAGCGCAGAGAGCCTCGTTAATCACTTATGAAGGGATGATGGTAACTCAATCCTTCCAACTGCACGTAGAACCAACGTGTATGTCGATGCTGAACACTCCGGCACCAAAATGCGGGTCCTCTCCTGAACCGCGCCATCCGACACCGAAGGCACCGCTACGGGGTGCGTTGCGCTCGGCGCCGTAGCCCGTTATGGAAGTGGTGAACTTTGCTAGAACATCCGACCGAGGACAAACATAAGACCATGTTTCTCGCCATCCGCCAGAAGCTGCGGACGCGGGGATGTTGAACTTCTGACTCTGATACGAACTTCGACCGGAATGACTCCATACTGCTGACGCTTTCGCCGCGCCTGCTTCCGGCGCCAGAACTGGGGAGACTAAGAAACAGGAGGCAGCGCAGACGATCGCGACGATGAGCCATCGCCGCCTATTTTGTTGGGTCCCTGGCGGTTGTGGGGGTTGCGGGGAGCGTGGGGGCTCTCCCATGTACGGCCACTCAACTATTGGCATGAGGTATCCGAAAGTAGCGACGCTAAGAATCCACCCGAGAAGACCGCTTGCCGTTCGGTAGCGAAACCGTGGAAGAGCGCCCCTGCGCCTTCGCGTGTACTGGTGCTAGTCAGGGTCACCATTAGGCATCGAAATGTCGAAGGTCGGTTCGACCAAACGGGCCCCGTTGAGGGCATGTACATGAGCGGCTTCACGTGTTGGCAGGACACCGTCGGGCTTCTTCCCAAGACCCTTTAGGCGGGTCATGTTGTAGGCAGCGCGATACATATTGAGTGCGCTTCCGGGTGCGCCTTTGGGAGCCTGCGCCAACTCGAAATCAACGAGGTTCTATGGTGGGGGCTTCTTGAGCGCAACGTTAGTGGTGTCATACGACCTCCGCCATCTCCGGGCAGGTGGCGCTGGGTGCGCTGCGTGTATCACAGCACCTGCGAGTTCAGACGTTCGATTTCAGCTAAGTAGGGCCGGTGGGGATCGAACCCACGACCGAGGGATTATGAGGTGGCTGCACTCGGTCGGAATGGTCCCGTAGCGTCGGATTCATCCGGATTTGGTCGAAATTTCGTCTGGATGCGTCGGATTCGTCCGATGGTGTCGGATTGGTCTGTGGGTTCTTCCGTGGGACTTTCTCAATGGGAACCGCTTGAGGGTTCATGTCAGAGTAACTATCAGACGCAGGAATATTTCTCTTGTCCACTCTAGAAAGTCCGAGGTCGTCTGGGTCTTATTTTCATCAACCGTGATGAGCTCATTCGAAGTAGACAGAACGCCGTGAAAATCGTCGGGCATCCCTTTGAGATTCCCCACAAATGCGTACCGTCCAAAGACCTCCCCGCGAATCAAAATGAGCGCGGCGGTTTCCGTAAAGACCCAACCCAGTTCGGCCCACTTCCGCGCATCAAAGGGCACGCAGAACTAGGAGAGCCTTCCTTCTACGCTCCTCCTCAGATTAAGTTCTACGAGAAGTTGGAATCTTTTTGGACGGCGGCAATGCTTTCGAGAATGTTGCAGAGACGGTTGACGCAGTCGCGAGAGTGAGGGTGCAATCTCCAGTGCCCTTGCACGATCCTGCCCATCCAGCAAAGCGAGATCCAACCGCGGGAGTCGCCGTGAGGGTCACGGACGAGCCCGCGCCGAATGAATCGTAACAAGTGCTCTTACACGATATTCCGGCTGGTATGGAGTGGACCACACCGGTGCCGCCGAGTTCGTCAATATTCACGTCAAGCTGCGGGCGAGACGCGGCGGCGAACTGATAAGCGCCAATGTCTGGAGCGCCATTACGCAAACCATCGTCGATGTCGACCGTCGGCGCTCCCGTGACCGATCCAGCGCCAATTGCAGGGCTGCCGGCTTGCAGATTTAGATTCTGCTGACTTACAAAAAGCGGATTAACACCGATGAGCGAGGCATTCAGCGAAGATTCGAACAAGGCGGCATTAGTCCCACCGAAGTCGAAATTGTTCATCCAAAAGATTGTGTTTTCGATTGTAGGACTGAGTATTTGATTTCCCAGGCCGCCAGCATCAGCCCATAAGCCACCGCCAGCATTGAACGCGATCGTGTCATTGACGAAACTCACGCCGTTGACCTGATTGTTCGTTGCGTTGTCTTCTCCACCGAAGATGTAAATTGAAGTGGTCTCAGCGCTGGTGCTGTCGGCAATGACGTCATTCGAAAACTCGGTGTTCACTACAGAGTTCTCATTCGCGAGCGACGGGCCTACTCCGCCAACAATCTGTATTGACGACTGACTACCCTCAATGAAGTTCTGTGAAACACTGGTATTCGACAAGGTATTGTCAGTCGCAGGAATTGGACTTCCATTCCCTTGGTTCACTCCAGCCTCACCGCCCGCAAGGAAAAGCGCTAATGGGTTGCCTGTAAACGTGTTGTTCGTTATGTTGGTCCCGACGATGCTGTTGTGGGAATAGGCCGAGCCGATCTCCAACGCCGGGTTAGCCGGCCCGGTGTTATTGACAAACTGATTGTCTTGAATGAGTAAGTTGGCCATGGAGCAATCCGTGCCATAAAGTCCGACGTTGATGCCGTCGTCGGTAAAACCCTCTACGACATTGTTCGTCACGGAAACGTCGTTCAACGATGCGCTTACGGCGCCAGAATAATTTCTGGAACCGCCAAGGATGTATCCCGGAAAGTATGTTCCGATACCAATGGCGACACCAAATTGATCGGCATTGTTGAAAACATTTGAGTCTATTAGAACATTATGAATTGCTTGCTCTCCGCCAGGCACGCCCGCCCGCACTGCAACCGCGACGTTGTCGTGCAGAATATTGACGAACTGAAGGTTGCTAATCGTTATATCCGACGCGAATACCTCTAGCAGACCCGAACAGCAAGGGGTGGTGTCTTGTGCGCCATCGAGAGTCACGGCGGGCAACCCAGAATCCGTAGTCAACCCAATAATTTTGGTGTCGACGTGAGTCAAAGGAGGGAGATCTGACTTGAGATTAATTGTTTTTCCAACGAGCGATTTCGCAAAGGTAATCGCGATCAGTCCCTTCGAATGGTCCGACGCGAGAATCGCCTCACGAAGCGAGATGCCATCCGGTCCTGGATTCGCGGCGAGTGCGCTGGGCGATGAAGTAACACCATTGACAACGTCTGCAGTCGTCGACACGGTAATAACGTCGGGTGACGAAGGAGTTGCGCCGGCCACTGAAACCGTAGCAAGACCGGATACGGAGCAAACTACAGCGATGAAAAGTCGAGCAATTCGTCGCTTCATCGCCAGAGCATAACACCGGTTTCAATGTCCCGTGTCAACTTTCCTGGACACATTGGCCGATATTTAGGTTTTAGGCGGGTGGCAAGAGGTAGGTCTTCATGGGTGCCGTTTGGTCGAGTGTCTCGTGGGGACGGATGCGGTTGAAGACGTCGAGGTAGTGTTCGACGTGCTCGATCAGTTCCTGTCCGTTGGCGATCTCGTAGCGGTAGAGATGCTCGTATTTGAGTGACTGGTTGAACCGTTCGACGACACCGTTGGTCTCGGGAGCGTGGTGACGAGTGCGCACGTGCTGAAGTTCGACGCGGCTCGCGATGAAGCGGGCGAAGGCGGTTGACTTGTAACAGGGTCCGTTGTCGGTGACGATGATGAGCGGCTCGAGCTCGCCCGTCTCACGATTGACGCAGTCCTCGAGCAGTGGATGTCCGAGGATCTTCTCGGCGTTGTCAATGGCGGCGCGCAGCGCCATGATGGCGTCGGCGGCGGCGGTGCGCGTGGAGATGGGTGCCGCCAGCACGACCTTGGCGTAGTAGTCGGTCACCGGCGCGATCCACCACGCTGATCCGCTGGTGATCTCCATGCGCGTGAAGTCCGTCTGCCAGACACGGTTGCGCCGCGCGGGTGGGTTGACGAAGGCTTTCTTTCGCTCCTGGGCCAGTTGACGTCGGGCGGCCTGATAACGGGCCGGCAGTAGCAAATCTTGGCGTTTGAGGGCCCGGTAGACGGAGCTGCGCGAGACCATGATCCCGTCGGCGCGCAGCATGCCCCAGATCTTGCGGTGACCCCAGGCCGACCAGCGGTGGGCCTGTTCGGCGGCGGCCGCTTCCACCTGGTCAACCACGGGTGCCGGCCAGCGTTTGGGCACTCGACCCTCTAAGTGGGCCGCGCGCCAGTAGTACCACGTCGAGGTTGGCACGCCAATGCGCGCGCAGAAGCGTCGCACGGATATATCGGCCTCGAGACGGATTACTTCGAGGTCCGCGAACTCGGGTAGAGAGCCCCCCCTTTTCGCCACACCCGAAGTTCCACGTAAGCCTCGCCCAGAGCAGTTGTCAGTTCCTCGATCTGCTCGGTGAGCTCGGCCTCGCGTTTCGACGCCGGCGTCTTCGGGTTGTCGCCTCGCGACAGTCCCTCACGACCACCTTCGATGAACTGTCTCAGCCACTTCGACACAGTGGTCTGCGAGAGCTCCAATCGACGACCAGCCTCGACCTGGCTCATCTCTCCACGGAGTACAGCCAGCACCACGGAGAGCTTCTCTTCAGAGCTGCGAATCTGATTGCGACCCACCGCCGACCTCCTGAATCACCCAACACTTTTGAGTGTCCAACTAAGTCTGACGCACAACATCAAATTGGCACGAAGGGACACGTCGGACCGATGAAGTAACAAGTAAGTAGAAAGTCACCCCGCATCATTGGAGAGTTATTACTGGTAGGGCCGGTGGGGATCGAACCCACGACCGAGGGATCATGAGGTAGCTGCAAACGGTCGGAATGGCCCGGTAGCGTCGGACTCGTCCAAAAACTCTCATTACTTGGTCCGGTGGTATCGGTTTGGTTCGGTGGTGTCGGTTTCGTATGTGGATTAAGTCGCGGGATTCCTTCAGCGAAAATTGCAAAGCGACCCAAGCGGTCTCGATTCAACAACCCGCTTGGTAAGTACTATGGGCTCCAAATGGAACCCGATAGCAGCGTCATACGTGCAGTCGAAGCGGCCGTGTCGACAGATCCCGGAAACGCTGCCCTCAGGTTGCACTTGGCCTCCCTTCTAAACGAGGCGGGGCGACTTCAAGTTTCCCTAGAGCACGTCGAGATCATCCTTCGTGATCAGCCTGACGATGTCGATGCCCTCCGTCTCGCCGTGCAGATCGGCGAGGCACTGGGAGATTCCCGGGCGCCGGTTTGGTCTCGATTACTAAGACTATTGAGCGACGAAAAGACAATCGATGCGGAAAATTCCTCCGAGACAGGCACCGCGCCTGTCAACCCGGCTATGCCTACACCACAACGAGAGAAATCTCATGACAACAGCGGGGCTTCCTCAGAGGGAACGGACTGGGATTCATTCCTACTTGACATTCTCAATGACGCGGGCCACCTCTCTCCGATCACTCTGGATGATGTCGGCGGCCTTAAGGATGTCAAGCAGCGGCTACAGCAGTCGTTCCTCACGCCGATGAAGAATCCGGAAATGCGTCGAATGTATGGCGCGAGCCTTCGCGGCGGCTTACTGCTTTGGGGCCCTCCTGGCTGCGGAAAAACCTTCTTGGCTCGCGCCGTCGCCGGCGAACTCGGAGCAGGATTCATCTCCGTCGGGCTCCACCAAATCCTGGACATGTGGCTTGGAAACTCGGAGAAGCAGTTGCACGGGCTGTTCGAATTCGCCCGTCAATCCTCGCCGTGTGTCCTCTTCTTTGACGAGGTGGACGCGATTGGCCACTCGCGAATGGGCATGGGAGGGAGCGCTGCGCGTAACGTCGTCGCACAGCTGCTAACCGAACTCGACGGCGTCGAGTACTCGAATGAGGGTATCTTCGTCATTGGCGCCACGAATCAGCCGTGGGACGTGGATCCCGCACTGCGCCGACCGGGACGATTTGACCGGACAATGCTGCTGCTCACCCCGGACTCGGAGGCCCGCCAAGCGATCCTCCGCTATCACCTCAGGGCTCGACCACTGGGTGACATCAATTATGCCGGCCTCGCCACGATCTCGGACGGGTTCTCCGGTGCAGATTTGCGACTCGCGTGTGAGGACGCCGCCGAGCGTGCCCTCTCGGACGCCATTCGTACGTCAAACGCTGCACCAATCTCCATGGATCAATTGGTCAAGTCGATCAACAGCGTGCGACCGAGCACCGGACCGTGGTTCGAGTCTGCTCGCAACTACGTTCGCTACGCGAATGAGTCAGGTGACTACGACGAACTCGCCAAACACTTCCGTGGCCGAGGATCTAGGAAGGGTTCGAAGGATGAGTGATGGTCCGAGCCAGTTCCTCACGCTCCTGAGAGAAGCCGCGGCGCTAAACGCTGTGGCGAAGTATCAAGAGGCCATCGTTCGCTCTCAAAGTGCCGCCGCACTGAACCCCAACGATCCACGGCCCTACTGCGAATGGTCGAAAGCACTTCTGGGGCTTGAGAAGTACGACGAGGCGCTTGGAATCGCACAGCGCGCAACTCAAGTTAACCCAATGGAACCGTGGGGCTTTCGACTCGTGAGCATCGCGAACACGAATCTGGCGAAAGGTCGCCCGAAGGCTGAGCAAGTACATCTTGGCGGAGTCGCCGTGGCCGCCGCTCAAGAGGCCGTACGACTCGCGCCCTACGACCTGAACGGCTACGTGTGTTTGGCCCAATCATGGTCGTTGCAAGGAAACATCGACGAAGCGAACGCCGCAATCCAAGAGGCGATCAGAATTGATCCCCGAAACACGTCAGTGTGGGTGACTGCCAGTTTTGTAGCGATACGCGCGAGGAATTGGAATGCCGCCGAGAGCGCGAGCAGAAATGCGCTCGCCATTGAGCCCGGGAACTTCGCCGCTCTCAACAACCTGGGTGTTGCTCTGAATCAACTAGGAAGGCGACGAGAAGGCACCGAAGCAATCGCCAATTCTGCGAGAGCCAGACCAGACTCGAAAACAGCCCGTCAGAATCTGTCGCGATCCGGGCTGAACATTGCTCGTCTTACGATAATGGTGCTGCTTATTCCGATTGGGTTCATTGCTCACGTCGGATTCGACCTCTATTTTGTCTTCAACATTGTCAGCTTCGTGTTGATAGCGAAAAACCCCGAGTTTGTTCTTCGCATGGAGCGCTGGGCCGCCCCCGTCGCGCTCTTCATCTTCAGACACCCCAAAAAAGGCTCGGCTTCAGAAGAAAGCCCAGTGAGGCTGAAGCAACCGCCCTCCACCCAATCGCCCCAGACTACGGACGGTTCATGGTCCGCACTAGAAGGCCGCCAAAGGATTCGAACGCCGCTCATCCTATTCTTCGCTGTTATCACGGGATTGTCCGGGCTCTTCTTTCTCATCTTCGTCCCGATCGTTCAATCCAACGCGAGAGGTGCTGTCATATTTTGCGCAGCGTTCTTCTTAGTTATCTCCTTCGTTCTAACATCGAAGGTCAGGAAGCGTCTGCGAGCACTTGGATAATGTCAGGACCGGCAAGGTGTGAGTCGTGGGTTTTCGCAGGTAGCGAATATGCGCTGCGGCAACGTCAGATAGGTCACCCAGTGTTGAATCGGTTGGTAGGGCTCTTTGGTAGGGCTGTTTAACATCACCAGATCCTTGTCGTTTCGATAACAGCTGATCCTTGACAAGTACCCACTGCGTTAACTCCTTTCTCGTGATTCTGCCTTCTTTTTGCGGACCTCACCGACCGTCAGACGCTTGACGGCCTTAATCAGTTCGTGGGCGTCCCAAGCTTCGAGGGTGCGTTCACTGACCTTCACGTCGATGACTCGTCCGCATCGATGTTTGCCGACCGAAAACTGCTGTCCCGAGACGGTCACCACGCCGTTGATGTTGACCGTTCGCGCCACCCACTCGACACCCCCGCGCGCAGCGCGCGGGTCCGAGATGAGAAGCGCGGGGCCGGGTGGCGCCTCGTCGCGTCGATAGAAGCGCTCGGCCGGGGTCATCATCTTGATGCCCTGGTGGGGACGCTCGGTGTTGTAGTGCTCGATGAAGAGATCGAGCTCGTGCTGGGCCGTGACGAGTGAACTGAAGAGACGCCCCGTGAGGAACTCCTCGCGCAGGGTCCGGTGGAAGCGCTCGATCTTGCCCGTGGTGGTGGGACTGCGCGGGGCCGTCAGGCGGTGCGTGATCCCGTTCTCTCGGCAGATGCGGTCGAAGAGCGTCTCGGCGTCACCCTTGCCGAAGCGGTTCGTGAAGACCTTGCCGTTGTCGGTGAGGATCTCCTCGGGGACCCCGTAAGTTTCGAGGGCGCTGGCGAAGTGCGCGCAGACCGGGCGCAACGTGGCGCGCGCCATCACCCCGGCGCAGATCATGAAGCGGCTGTAGTCGTCGATGCCCGTGAGGATCTTGGCCTCGAGACCATCCTCGGTCAAGACCCCACCCACCACGTCCATCTGCCAGAGTTCCATGGGCCGGCCCCGCTCCCAGCGCCTGCGGGCGGGGAGCCGCTTGCGCTGGGCCTTAGGCAGCACCAGGCCACGGCGCGCGAGCACGCGGTGGATCGTCATCAGGCTCGGTGGGGTGACGCCGGCGCGCGTCAGCTCGTGCGCCAGGCGCACCGGTCCCCAACGCGGGTGCGCGAGGCGCAGGTCAATGATGGCAGCCTCGCGTTCGCCGTCGAGCTGGTGGGGCACGTGGTGGGGTCGGTGCGAACGGTCCTGCAAACCCTCGAGGCCGCCCTCTTCGTAGTCGGCCAGCCACTTGTAGAGGGTCTGTCGAGAGACCTTCACCTTGGCCGCGACCTCGCTCACGGAATATCCATCCTTGATGACCATGAGCACGGCGTCGTAGCGCTGCTCCATCTTGCTGACCTCCCTAAACACGGGCCACCTCCTCAACGGCAAGTCGAGGTCAGCGGCTGACGGTTGTCAAGGCTCAGCTGTTGTCGTGTAAGGGATCAGGTGTTGTTGTGTCCAGCATCAGGTGATGGCGAAATGTCAGCCATCAACCGTTGCAATACAGCTCTTTGGTAGGGCCGGTGGGGATCGAACCCACGACCGAGGGATTATGAGTCCCCTGCTCTAACCACTGAGCTACGGCCCTTCGGAAAACAACAATGATCTCAGCGCGCCCAAAACACCTGTAATTATTTCGAGTGGCTCCCAGAGCAGGACTCGAACCTGCAACCTAGCGATTAACAGTCGCTTGCTCTGCCAATTGAGCTATCTGGGATTGAGTAAGGCAAAGCAACATTAGCACCCAGGATTCTTTTCCTATTGGTGGTCGAACCACTCCTGCAGGCGCTGCGCATCGGCGCTCTCGCGCACCGCGCGGCGACACCGTTCGATTCGTTTGGTCATTCCCTGTCTGGTGATTCCGTGTCTACGGGCTATCTCGTCAAGTGACATCGTGTGGAACGTGAACTGCCAGAACGCGTCGAAGTCATCGCCGCAGAGACGACGCAACGATTCGATCACCCAGGGCGGGGCGTCATGGACATCGGCCGGTTGCTTGACATCGGTGGTGTCGGTGATCTCGGCCGGTTGGTATCGACGCGACAAGAGATCGCGGTTCATCTGGATCACCTCCGTCGCTTTGGCCAGGGAGACGCCTAGTGACTCGGCCACGTCGTATTTAGTCGGTCGTTTAGGGCTCGAGAGGCGCTCCAACTTTCGTAGTTTGAGGATGAGGCGCATCTCGCCGTCGGTCAAGCCGGCCTGTTGCTGAACGGCCTGGTTCACCAGTTTCATAATCCAGTAGTTGGCGTAGGTGGAGAATCGGGTGTTCTGCTCGGGGTCGAAGCGACGCAGGGCGTTGACCAGTCCCTCGATGCCCGCCGCCTCGAGGTCCTCGTTACCGAAGTGGTAGCCCCTCTCGACCACCCGTGTGCGCACCAGCCCGCACGTCGCCTGCAGCAGCAGCGATTCGGCCTCCTGGCCGGCCTGTCTTTGGCGGAGCAGGCGCCGGCGCGTCGCGGCGTCGATTCCTTCATCACTCGCCAACGCCTGCGCCGCTTCACGTCCTCGCTGGATGACGGGATGCAGCGCACGTTCCTCCTCCGCGCTCAGCGGGGCGATCATCTTAAGACCGCCGATCAAACCCAACGCAGCGTCGCTCACGCCGTCGTCACCGGTGTACGGGTAAGGAGCCAACTTCGCAGGTCCCCCTCAGCGACGTCGCCCTGCGACGTGCCCAACAGTTCGACCCGTTCCTTCACGTCGCGGATGGTGGCCATCGCGACGTCAGGCGCGATGGCCCCGTCGCGCAACTCTCGGTCAATGTTCTTCAGTTCCTCGTTGACGGCGCTACGCAGCAGCTGCGAAATGACCGCGCTGACGTCCTCGGCGGTGTAGTCGCGGTCGAGCTCGTCGACGACGAGCTGAGCCAGCACGAGGGCGGCGTCCTCCTCGCCCCGTCGCTGCAGCCCGTCGACGACGTCCGACACCGTCTGGCCCGACGCGAGTCCCTCGAAGATCTCACGCTGAATCTCGTTGACGAAGTACGCGGCGATCAGCCGCTCCTTGATGTCACCGGGAAAGTGCAGATACAGTCGCAGGGCCTCAAGCCCCGGTCGCGGCATCGCGACGACGGGCGCTCGGCGTCGCGGTGCCTCATCGGATAGCGGCTCGTTCGCGATGAGTCGCTTCACGCCCGAACGGGCGACCTCGGCCAGCCGGGGCCGCAAGGTCGTCTCCTCCAGGCGCAACTTATAGGCCACCTCCATCAGGTACTGGTCGCGCACGAGGTCGCTGGGGTGCTCGGCCAGCACCTCGAGGGCCACGTCGGCCGCGCGGGCCCGTCCTTCAGCCGTGGCGAGGTTGGCCCCGTCGAGCACCCGGTCGAGGCGGAATTGCAGGAAGGGCACGGCCTCGGCGACCACCTGGCGTAACGCGTCGGGGTCGCGCTGGGCGAGGTCGGCCGGGTCACTCCCCTTGGGCAGGCGGGCCACCAGCACGTCGACCTCGTGCTGCTTCTCCCACTGGTAGACCGACGCCGCCGCACTCTGGCCGGCGCTGTCGGCGTCGTAGGCCAGCACGATGCGCTTGGCGAAGTTGCGCATGATGCGAAAGTGCTCCTCGCCCAGGGCGGTGCCGCACGTCGCGACGGCGCGGGGCAGGCCGGCGCCGAAGAACGAGATGACGTCGGTGTAGCCCTCGCAGACGATGATCTCGCCGGAACGGATGATGTCGTCCTTGGCCCAGTTCAGCGCGTAAAGCGTGCGCCGCTTGGAGTAGATGACGGTCTCGGGGCTGTTCTTGTACTTCGCCTCGACGCGGCCGTCGCTGCGCGGTGCGTCGTTCGTCGGCAGGATACGCCCGCCCACGGCGATGGCCTTGCCAGAGTTGTCGAAGATGGGAAAGATGATCCGGGCCCGTAGCGAGTCCTGGCGCCGGTCGCGGCTGTTCACGAAACCGAGGCCCGTGCCGAGCAGCACCTTCTCATTCAGCCCGAGCGCCTTGGCCAGGCCGTCCCACTCGTCGGGCGCCCAGCCGAGCTGGAACTGTCGGGCCACCTCTCCGTTGATGCCGCGGGTGCGCAGGTATTCGCGCGCCGCGCGGGCGTCGGGGGCCGTGAGCAGGCGCTCGTGGTACCAGTCGACGGCCCGTTGCATCGCCGCCATGTACTCCTGGCGCTCCTTGCGGGCCGGCCCGGCGTTGGCGTCCTCGTGCAGTTCGATGCCGGCCCGATCGGCCAGCAGACGCACGGCCTCGACGAAGTCGAGGTGCTGCATCTCGCGCACGAAGGTGATCTGGTCGCCCGACGCCCGGCACCCGAAGCAGTAGTAGCGGCCCTCCTCGGCGTTGACCGAAAAGGAGGGCGTCTTCTCGCCGTGAAAGGGGCACAGCCCGGTCCAGCGCCGGCCTGACTTCTTGAGGGCCACCTGCTCGGAGATGAGGGCCACGATGTCGGTGTGCGCGCGGACTTGCGCGATATCACTGTCCGAAATAGCCATACAGAGAAGGTACCGCCCTGGCCGCTCGACCGGGCCGGGCGCTGGCGATTAGTTCCTAGAATCTCCCCCATGTCTGATTACGCCGTCGAGGCCCTCGACATCGTGCGCACTTTTAAGGACGGCGAGGTCCGCGCCCTCGACGGGGTGACCCTGCAGGTGACGCGGGGCGAGGTCTTCGGGCTGCTCGGACCCAATGGTTCGGGCAAGACGACCATGGTGCGCATCCTCTCGACCATCCTGGCGCCGACGTCGGGCACGGCCCTGGTGAACGGCATCGACGTCGTGAAGAACCCCAACGCGGTGCGCAAGAGCATCGGCCTGGCCGGTCAGAACGCGACGGTCGACGAGAACCTGACGGGATTCGAGAACCTGCGCATGATCGGGCTGCTCAACCACCTCGACAAGGCGTTCGTCGTGCGACGGGCCCACGAGCTGCTCGAGCAGTTCGGCCTGGGCGACGCCGCCAACCGCACGGCCAAGACCTACTCCGGGGGCATGCGCCGGCGCCTCGACCTCGGGGCGGCGCTGGTGGCGAACCCCCCGCTGCTCTTCCTCGACGAGCCGACGACGGGCCTCGACCCCCAGAGCCGCCAGGACCTGTGGGCCATCATCGAGGGACTGGTCGAGAGCGGCGTCACGGTGCTGCTCACGACCCAGTACCTCGAAGAGGCCGACCGTCTCTGCAAGCAGCTGGTGGTGCTCGATCACGGCAAGATCATCGCCGAAGGGACCTCCCAGGAGCTCAAGACCAGCCTTGGTAGCACCGTGCTCTCGGTCACCTTCGCCAACACCGACGACGCGCGCCGCGGCGTCGAACTGATCCGGGAGATCTCGGCCAAGCCCCCCAACGTCGAGGGCACCGTCGTCGACCTCACCGTCGACCACGGTCCGGCCCACGCGGCCGACGCGCTGCGCCGCCTCGACGCGGCCGGCATCACCTTGGTGGGCCTGACGCTGCGCGAACCGAGCCTCGACGACGTCTTCTTGAACCTGACCGGCCACAAGACCGAGGACGGTACCGCCGTTACGGACGGGGACGTCCCGGCGCCGCGACGAGGAAGGAAGGCCCGCACGTGACCACGACCGCGACCTCGACCACGACCCCGCCGGCCACCAGTAAGGGAGCGGTCCGCTGGGCGATCAGCGACATCTTGACCATCGCCCGGCGCAACCTGCTGGCGCTGGTGCGCATACCGACCTTCCTCGTCTTCGCCGTCATCCAGCCGGTGATGTTCGTGTTGTTGTTCCGCTACGTCTTCGGCGGCGTCATCCAGGTACCGGGCGGCATCTACGTGAACTTCCTCATCCCGGGCATCCTGGTGCAGACGACCATCTTCGGCGCCGTCGGCACCGCGATCGGGCTGGCCGAGGACCTCCAGCACGGTCTCATCGAGCGGTTCCGGGCGCTGCCGATGGCGCGCATCGCCCTGCTCGGCGGGCGCACCGTCGCCGACCTGGCCCGCAACGTGGGGGTCGTCATCATCATCTCCTTCGTGGGCATCGCGGTCGGCTTTCGCCCGTCCGGCTCCCTCGTCTCCTACCTGCAGGCCTGCCTCTTGATGCTCATCTTCGCCTACTGCCTCTCGTGGGGCTTCGCCTTCGTCGGCCTGGCGGCGCCCAACTCCGAGGCGGCCCAGGCCATGACCTTCCCCATCATCTTCCCCCTGACCTTCGCCTCCTCGGTCTTCGTGCCCGTGGACCGCATGCCCGGCTGGCTGCAGAGCTTCGCCGTGCACCAGCCGGTCTCCGAGACGGCCGACGCCGTGCGCGGTCTGATGCTCGGCACGCCCCACGGCGACTCCACGTGGATCACGCTGGCCTGGTCGATCGGGGCGATCCTGGTCCTCGCGCCCCTGGCCACCCGCCAGTACCGCAAGGTGGCCTAGCGGCGTGAACGTCCTCGACGTCGACGCCCTGCAGGCAATACTTGACGCCGCCTTCTTCGACGTCGAGGTCCCGGTCGTCGAGGAGGTCGCCGGACATACCGTGGTCGTGAGCCAATCGATCACCGCGCGCCACGAGCGCCCGGGCGGCACGGTGTCCGGTCCGCTGATGATGATGCTCGCCGACACGACGGCCTGGGTGGCGATCCTCGCCCAGATCGGCCCGGTGCTGCTCGCCGTGACGACCAGCCTGCACATTGACTTCCTGCGCAAGCCCGAGATGACCGACCTCGTCGCGCGCGGCACCGTGCTCAAGCTCGGGCGCAAACTGGCCGTCGTCGATGTCGCCATCCACTCGCGCGGGAGCGACGCGCTGGTCGCCAAGGCCCAGGTCACCTACGCCCTCCCCTCGTCGAACACGACGAACGCCGCGTGACGCGCCGCGACGACCTCGCGACACACCCCCTGACGACGCCGCTCGTCTTCCTCATGGCCCTGGCCATCGGGATCATCGTGGCCAACCTCTACTACCTCCAGCCCCTGCTGCACCAGGTGAAGGGCGACTTCCACGTCGGCACCGTCGCCACCGCGGCCCTGATCACCCTGGTCCAGCTGGGTTACGCCGCCGGCCTCGCGTTCGTGGTGCCGCTCGGGGACATCATGGCGCGCCGACGGCTCATCGTGACCATCTTCCTCATCGCGGCCGTGGCGATGCTGGCCGGGTCGTTGGAGCACAACTTCGTGCTCTTCGCGATGCTCACGGTCGTCATCGGCCTCACCTCGACCGGCGGGCACGTCATCCTCCCCTTCGCCGCCGACCTGGCCGACGAGGGTCAGCGCGGCCGTGTCGTGGCCCGCCTGATGTCGGGGCTGCTGCTCGGGGTCCTGCTCTCGCGCACCTTCTCGGGCATCGTCGCCCAGGGGGTCGGGTGGCGCGGCGTCTACGTGATCGCGGCCGGCGTGCTGGTCGTCACGGCCGGGGTCCTCTCGCGGGTCCTACCGGGCGAGCCGACCCGTGCGCGCATCCGCTACGTCGCCCTCGTCGCCGACGCCTTTCGCTCCCTCGCCACCTACCGCGAGCTGCGACGTCGCGCCTGGATCGGCGCGACGAGCTTCGCCGCCTTCTCGGTGCTCTGGTCGACGCTCGCCTTCCAGCTCTCGGGCGCGCCCTTTAACTACTCCAACGTCGAGATCGGGCTGTTCGGACTGCTCGGCGTCGGGGGCGTGCTCGCGGCCAATGTCGCCGGCAGCCAGGCCGACCGGCGGCGCAGCCGCGAAATGACCATCATCGCCGCGTTCACGATCGGCCTCTCGTACGCCCTCATGTGGGTCGGCCACGACGACGTCTGGCTGTTGATGGTCGCCATCTTCGCGCTCGACGCCGGGATGCAAGGCATGCAGATCACCAATCAGGCCATCATCTTCACGCTCAACCCCGACAAGCGCAGTCGCATCAACAGCGCCTACATGGTCTGTTACTTCGTGGGCGGCGCCTTCGGCTCGCTGGCGGCCGGCGTCACCTACGCCCACTTCGCCTGGTCCGGGGTGTGCGTGCTGGGCATGGTCCTCGCCGTGATGATCGTGGTGCCGGCGCTGCTGTGGCGCCCGGCGGCGCTCTCAGTGCGCTGAGCGGCGCGCGATCGTCCCGCGCAGCGTCATCGGCACGTCGAGCACGTCGTCGTCGCTCACGCGGTCCAGGTGCGCCCGCACCAGTTCGCGCATGCGTTGACGCTCCTCGTCGGTGCGCACGATCGCGCCCGAGTAGGTGCCGAAGTGCTTGATCAGCTCGTCCGTCGTGCGCCGCCACGTCCAGTCGATGCTGAAGTCCTCGACGTCGCGAAAGAGCGGGCTGTCGGCCAGCTCGGCCGAGCGCCAGCTGCGTGGCCGCACCGTCTGGTCGCGCAGCTTCGCGAGTTCGTTCACCCACTCGACGTCGCGGCCGAACCCGTTCCACTGCACGACGAGGCGCCCTCCCTCGCGCAGCACGCGGGCCATCTCGATCGTGGCGTCGGGTTGGCGAAACCAGTGCCAGGCCGACGAGACGACCACCAGGTCGTAGGCGCCGCCGTCGACCGGCAGCGCCTCGGCGGTGCCGATCAACGCGTGCACGCCGGGGCTGCGGCGAACGAGCACGGCGCGCATCTGGTCGTCGGGCTCGACGATGGTCAGCTCCGCGCCGAGGGAAAGCAGGAAGCGGCTCCAGATCCCGGTGCCGGCCGCGACCTCCAGCACGTCGAGGCCGTGCAGGTCGCCGAGCAGCGCCGCGGCCGCCTCGGGCGGCGGCGGGCGGTACTGGTCGTACAGTTCGGCGACCGCGCCGAAGGACTGGGCCCGCGGGTCGCTCATCAACGTCACCGACTCTTTCGCAGACTATTCGCCATGCGAACCCGCAGCGACTGCACGAGCCCATTGATCTTGACGCGCCGCCCCTGCTCGGTACTGTCGCGGCTTCTCACCGTCACCGAATAATCAGTGAGCGACTCAAAGTCGATCGTGATGCAATACGGTGTGCCGATCTCATCCTGGCGTCGGTAGCGCTTCCCGATCGACTGGGTCACGTCGTAGTCGCAGGTGAACTGCTGCTGCAAGGTCTCGAGCACGTGTCGCGAGAGGCCCTCGAGCTCCGGCTTCCTCGACAGCGGCAGCACCGCGACCTGGTAGGGCGCGAGGCGCCAGTCGAGGCGCAGCACGGTGCGCTTCTCCCCCTCGACCACGTCCTCGTGGTACGCGGCGAGCAGGAAGGCCATCATCGACCTCGTCGCCCCGGCGGCCGGCTCGATCACGTAGGGGACGTAACGCTCACCGCTGGCCTGGTCGTAGTACTCGAGACGCACGCCCGAGGCGTTGGAGTGCTGGGTCAGGTCGTAGTCGCCGCGATTGGCGATGCCCTCGAGCTCGTCGAAGCCCCAGGGGTAGAGGAACTCGACGTCGGTCGTGCCCTTGGAGTAGTGCGAGAGGTCCTTGGCCTCGTGCTCGTGCAGTCGCAGCCGGTCCGCACTGATTCCAAGGTCGACGTACCAGGCGTAGCGGGCCTTGACCCAGTAGTCGTACCACTCGGGGGCGTCGTCGGGTGGGACGAAGTACTCCATCTCCATCTGCTCGAACTCTCGGGTGCGAAAGACGTAGTTCTGCGGGGTGATCTCGTTGCGGAAGGACTTGCCGATCTGGGCGATGCCGAAGGGCGGCTTCTTGCGCGTGCTCGCGAGCACGTTGGCGAAGTTGGTGAACATGCCCTGGGCCGTCTCGGGGCGCAGGTAGGCCGTCGCGCCCTCGCCCTCGACCGGGCCGGCCTGGGTCTTGAACATCAGGTTGAAGGCCCGGGCCTCGGTGAAGGAGGTCGAGCCGCAGTTGGGGCAGACGCCGTTGATCTTGTCCTCGCGCCAGCGCTCCTTGCACTTAAGGCAGTCGACGAGCGGGTCGGTGAAGGTCTCGAGGTGGCCCGAGGCCTGCCAGATGGCCGGCGGACCGAGGATCGCCGCGTCCAGGCCGACGATGTCCTGCCTCGTCTCGACCATCGAGTGCCACCAGGCCTGCTTCACGTTGCGCAGCATGTTCACGCCCAGGGGGCCGTAGTCGTAGGTCGAGCGGAACCCGCCGTAGATCTCGGCCGAGGGGAAGATGAAGCCGCGCCGTTTGGCGAGATTGATGACCTTTTCGAGCAGGTCGGGGTCGGTGGCGGGCGTCGAATCCATCAATCAAGGCTACCGGGTCACGTCGCGGAGGAGAGACGGACGATGACCTGGTTGGCCACCAGGCGGCCCTGTGGCGCGAGCGTCACGCGCCCGTCGGCGACGCGCACGAGGTGTCTGATCTCCTCGAGCGAGTCGAAGGCCTCGACCGGTACGCCGCTACGCGTGCGCAGCGCCAGCGAGTCGCGCTCGAAGGCCTTGGTCGCCTCGTCGAGCACCTCCTCGCCGCCGAGGGGCGACTCGTGGCGCTCGAGCATCGCGATGTAACGATCGGGCGTGCGCACGTTCCAGAAACGCCGGCCGGACTGGTGAGAGTGGGCGGCCGAGCCGAAGCCCCGGTAGTCGCCCTGGTCCCAGTAGACGTGGTTGTGGCGGCACTCGTGGCCCGGTTGGGCCCAGTTCGAGATCTCCTCCCACTCGTAGCCGTGGGCCTCGAGGACCTCGCCGACCAGGTCGTAGGCGTCGGCCGTGGCGTCCTCGTCGGGGTGGCGCTTCGGGTCGTCGCCGAGCGGCGTGCCGGCCTCGGGGGTGAGCGCGTAGCAGCTGATATGCGGCGGCGGATACTCGAGACCGAGCAGGTCGTCGAGCGTGTGGCGCACGTCCGCCGTCGTCTCGGCCCGCGAGCCCACGATGAGGTCCATGTTCCAGGTCTCGAAACCGGCCTCGGTGACGGCCCGCGAGACCTCTTCGTGGGCCATGGTGCCGTGGCGGCGCCCCAGGTCCACGAGCACCGCCGGCTGGGTCGACTGCACGCCGAAACTCATGCGGTTGACCCCGCCCTCGCGGTAGGCGCGCAGCCGATCGAGGCCCGCGTCCTCGGGGTTGCACTCGACGGTCACTTCGGCGCCGTCGACGCGTGATATGGCGTCGAGGATCCTGAGCAGTTGGTGGGCTTCGAGACGCGACGGCGTGCCGCCGCCGAAGAAGACCGAGGTGGCTTCGGGCAGGCCGTCGGCCCGGGCCCACGCGATCTCAGAGAGCACGGCCTTGACGTACTCATCCATCAGGTGGTCGCGGTCGGCGTAGGTCGCGAAGGCGCAGTAGTCGCAGCGGTGCGCGCAGAAGGGCACGTGGACGTAGACGCCGAACTCCGACGCCGCCGCAAGTGCGTTTCCTTCGCTCGACATCGCTAGCCCCGGGCCGCGGGCGGCGACAACGGCGCGCTCGAGCGCCCGACGCGCAGCCGCTTGCCGAAGTGCTGCTCGATCGCCTCCTGCGCTATGGCCGCGACCTCACCGGCGCCGGGCGGCGCAGGTTCGGCCAGCACGTTGCCGAGGTCGCCGCCGAGGATCCGGCGAATGAGCGCCAGCGCGTCGCTCGAGAGGGCCTGACCGGATCGGCAGTTGGCGCAGAGCGTCCCGCCGACGGCCGCGTCGAAGGAGACGAGCGGGCCGGGCGACCCGCAGTTGACGCAGCCCTCGACCACCGGTTCGGAGCCGTCGAGGGCGAGGAGTCGGAAGTAGAAGGAGGCCGGCACCAGCGCCGGCTCGATGCCCTCCTGGTCGAGCGCGTTCAGCACCCGCACCAGGAGGTCGAAGATGGACTCGTCGGCCACGTCGTCCGACGGAATGGCGTCGACGACCTCGACGACGGCGTAGCCGGCGTTGATCCGGTCGTAGGAGGAGCGCAGCGTCGATAGGTGGGCCAGGTGCGACACGTGCTTAGCGACGTAGAGGTCGCCCCTCGTCGCCACCAGGTCGACGCGCACGTGGGCCAGCGCCTCGAGGGTCCCGCCCAGTCGGCTGGTCGTCTTGCGGATGCCCTTGGCGATGACGCGGACCTTGCCGTGTTCGCGGGTCCAGAGCACGACGACACGGTCCGACTCGCCCGACTTGTAGGTGCGCAGCACCACGGCGTCGTCGCGGAACTCCCTCATGGCTCGTGGTCGTCGCGGTCGCGGAAGTGCTGCTTGCGCGGTGTGATGCCGAGGTAGCGGTCCAGGGCCAGGCCGGCCCCGATCAGCACCACGAGCACCAGGGGGATGAGCAGCGGCGCGACCAGTTGGTCGTCGCCGTTGGCGGCCAGCACCCAGAGAAAGACGTAGACGGCCAGGCCGAAGAGGACCGTGATCCGGGTCATCGTCACGTGTCGAGACCCCCGAAGCGCCGCTCGCGCCGCTGAAATTCCACGACGGCCGCGAAGAGGTCCTCGCGTCGAAAGTCGGGCCAGAGCACGTCGGTGAAGACCAGCTCGGAGTAGGCCATCTCCCAGAGCAGGAAGTTCGAGATCCGGTACTCGCCCGAGGTGCGCACGATCAGGTCGGGGTCGGACAGTTCGGGGTGGTAGAGCCGCGAGCGGATGGCCTTCTCGTCGACCTTGCTCTCGGCCACGCGGTCGCGCACTAGGGCCCGCACGGCGTCGACGATCTCGGCCCGGCCGCCGTAGTTGAAGGCGATGTTGAGGGTGAGCACCTTGTTCTTCTTGGTCAGCTCGGCCGCCTCGTGCATGCGGTTCAACACCCCGCGCGGCACCCGCCAGTCCTGGCGGCCCGAGAAGACGATGCGCACGCCGTCGGCGTGCAGTTCGTGCTGGCGCCGTTCCAACAGGCCGCGATTGAAGTTCATGAGGTAGCGGACCTCGTCGAGGGGCCGGCGCCAGTTCTCGGTCGAGAAGGCGTAGACCGTCAGGGCCTTCATCCCGAGCGAGAGGGCGCCGTAGACGGTGTCGACGAGGGCCTCCTCCCCGGCCCCGTGGCCCTCGGTGCGGGCCAAGCCCCGGCGCTGGGCCCAACGGCCGTTGCCGTCCATCACCACGCCCACGTGCGCGGGCACGCCGCTGCGCTCGATGGACGTGGGAACAGGGGTGGGACGGGGATCGGACACGTCTAAAACCTACCCGTTGCCTGCATTTCACGGCCCGGAGCGGACGTTGCGACCACTTAAGGTTCGTACGTGAAGTCCTTCGACCCCGACGACGAGACGCCCTACGTCGAGCCCGACGACGGGGGGATCCAACTCGACGACGACGTGGTGGCGATCGACGCCGAACGGGCCCTGGCGCTGCTCGACGAGATCACCGCCGACCTGCCCGGCGGGGGCGAGAGCCGCGAGGGCCAGCGCCAGATGGTGCGCGCCGTCGCGGCCGCCTTCACCCGACACCGTCACGCCGTCATCGAGGCCGGCACGGGCATCGGCAAGTCGCTCGCCTACCTGGTACCGGCCGTCATGTCCAAGAAGCGTGTCGTCGTGGCGACGGCGACCAAGAACCTCCAGGACCAGTTGGCCACCAAGGACGCCCCCACCGTGGCGGCCCACGCCGCTGGCGTGCGGGTCGCCGTGTTAAAGGGCAAGAGCAACTACCTCTGCCTCAACCGGGCCAAGGACGTCGGCGGCGGCCAGCTGAGCTTCGACGACGGCACCGAGGTGCCGCGCAACGTCTCGAGCCAGATGCGCCGAATCCTGCGCTGGGCCAGCGACACCGAGACCGGCGACCGCGACGAGCTGCCCTTCGAGATCGACCAACGGGCCTGGCGCGGCCTCTCGGTCACGCCCCAGGAGTGCCTCGGGCGCGTGCAGTGCCCCCAGGGCCAGAACTGCTTCGCCGAACGGGCCAAGGACCGCGCCGCCGAGAGCTCGATCCTCATCGTGAACACCCACCTCTACGCCGCCCACCTGGCCTCGGGGGCCATGCTGCTGCCGGCCCACGAGTACGTCGTCTTCGACGAGGCCCACGAGGTGCTCGACATCTTCGCCTCGCTGCTCGGTACCTCGCTCTCGACGTCGCGCCTGCGCGCGCTCTCTAGCGTCGCACGTTCGCTGTTGGGCAGCGACTTCGCGCAGGGCTGCGAAGACCTGCTCGGCGTGGCCGACCGACTGGACTCCTCCCTGGCCATCCAGTACGACGGGGGTCAGCTCACGGGACTGGGCGAGGACAACGTGCGCGAGCTGGCGCGCGCCAGCGAGCTCGTCACCTCCGTCGTGGAGGCGTTGCGGGTACTGGCGACCGAGGGGGCCGAGGCCGAGGCGCGGCGCGTGCGGGCTCTCGGGCCGGCCGTGCACCTGGGCAACGACCTCGAGCGCACGAACAAGGTCCGCGACGGTGAGCTGCTCTTCCTCGACCGCCGCGACCGCGAGATCACCATCGAGATATCGCTGATCGACGTGGGACCGCGCCTGCACGACGAGCTGTGGGCCAACGTGACGGCGGTGCTCACGAGCGCGACGATCCCCGACACGCTGCCCAAGAGCCTCGGCCTGGAGAATGACTGCGTCGTCGAACACGTGCCGAGCCCCTTCGACTACCAGGCCAACTCGTTGCTCTACGTGCCCGAGGGCTTCCCGTCGCGCAACAGCGACGGCGCCGAAGCGGCCATCATCGAAGAACTGGTCTCGCTGATCGACGCGGCCGGTGGGCGCACACTGGCCCTCTTCACCAACCGCTCGGTCATGAACCGCGTCGCCGACGCCGTCGGTCCGCGCCTCGAGACCGAGGTCCTCGTCCAGGGCACCCTCTCGCGCCAGCGGATCATCGAGGCCTTCCGCGAGAGCGCCGAGGCCAGCCTCTTCGCGGTGACGAGCTTCTGGCAGGGCATCGACGTACCGGGCCACTCCCTCAGCCTGGTGACCATCGACCGCCTGCCCTTCGCGGTGCCCAACGACCCGGTCGCCGAGGCCCGGCGGAGCCGTTCCGAGCGGCCCTTCTACGAGGTCGACCTGCCGCGGGCCGCGATGCTGCTGGCCCAGGGCGTCGGCCGGCTCATCCGCACCAACACCGACCGGGGCGTCGTGGCCGTACTCGACACCCGACTCGCCGAGTCGAGCTACCGCGCGGCCCTCTTCAAAAAACTGCCCCCGATGAAGCGGACCCGAGACCGCGCCCAGGTGGAGCAGTTCCTGCGCGAACTGCGCGGCTAGGCGCGATTGGGGTGCGGCCAGACCGCGGTACCTTGGGTAGGGAGAGAGCCATGACGAGCACCGCGAACAAGATCGCCGAAGGCCGGGGCCTGCTCGCGCCGATGACGGCGCCGGCCCTCGACGAGGACGTCGACGGCGACGACCCCCGTCGCCGAGAGATCCGCCAGTGGCTCGCCGATCACCCCCACCCCTCCGGGCGGGACCTGGCCCAGGCCGGACTGGTCGCCCCGCACTGGCCTCGGCCCTGGGGTCGGGGCGCGAGCGTCGAAGAGCAGCTGTTGATCGACGACGAGCTGAGCCGCTCCGGCGTCAACCGTCCCATCAACCCCATCGGCATCGGCTGGGCCGGACCGACCATCCTGCTCGCCGGGACCGAGGCCCAGAGGGAGCGGTGGCTCCCGGGCCTCTTGAGCGGCGAGGAGTTCTGGTGCCAGCTCTTCAGCGAGCCCGGCGCCGGCAGCGACCTCTCGGCGCTCGCGACCA
>Ga0187847_10000684_pt1 | contig 35414 bp, 29 predicted proteins | sample June2016WEW_4_10_FD_132458 | JGI IMG/M metagenome (GOLD analysis project Ga0187847, IMG submission 132458) | Peatland microbial communities from SPRUCE experiment site at the Marcell Experimental Forest, Minnesota, USA - June2016WEW_4_10 | ecosystem: Environmental > Terrestrial > Soil >...
AAAAAGACCGGGAGGCCTGGAGGGACTTGCGGGAAGGCGCCTACATGCTACGCACCAATCTCCAGGCGGACTCGGCGGAGCAGATGTGGTCCATGTACATGCGACTCACTGAAGCCGAGGCTTCGTTTCGCGCGCTCAAGAGCGAGCTTTCCATTCGGCCGTTATTCCATCAGAAGGAGCCGCGGGTGAAGGCCCACGTCCTGGTGGCCTTTCTCGGTTATGCCCTTTGGGTGACGCTGAAGCATCTGCTGCAGCGTCGACCGGCGATCGTCCCACAACCCTCGGCCAGCGGAGTGGACAACGCGCACCCGTTATCGCCAATGAAGGCGCTGGCTCTGCTCTCCACGTTGCACAGCGCCGACATCGTGCTGCCCACCACCGATGGACGCGAGATCCGCTTGCGCCGGATTACCGAACCAACGGCCGAACAGAAATCCCTGCTGCACCAGCTCGGTCTCAGTCTGCCGGAACGGCTGAAATCACTTTCAAAATGTAGTGCAGACTTCGCGACAGCCTAAACTGATTTTGAAAGACTTAGGTGGTTTCATGACCATTTCGTGACGAACTTCGGCTAAGCCAACACAGACTGTCCTACGCGAGAAGGGATCTGCGACCAACCTGTGAGACTTCGAGCCGTGCTAGACTCATTCTTCGCGGTTTGTGGATGTTCAAACAGTGCAACGCTCGGCGCTAATTACCGGAATCACGGGTCAGGACGGATCGTACCTTGCCGAATTCCTGTTGGCAAAGAACTATCGCGTTTACGGCTTGGTACGCCGTAGCAGTACCGTCAACTTTGAACGAATCAATCACTTGCAAGATTCAGTCGTACTGATTCCCGGAGATCTTCTTGACCAGAGTTCTTTGATTTCAGCGATTCAGAAGGCTCAACCGCAAGAAATCTACAATCTTGCGGCGCAATCTTTTGTCCCGACCTCTTGGACTCAACCGGTCTTGACCGGCGAGTTTACCGCCCTCGGTGTGACCCGGATGCTGGAAGCAATACGCGTCGTTGATCCTACAATCCGTTTCTACCAAGCATCGTCCAGCGAAATGTTCGGAATGGTCGAGGAATCTCCCCAGAACGAGAGTACTCGCTTTTATCCCCGCAGCCCCTACGGAGTGGCTAAACTCTACGGTCACTGGATTACGGTAAATGCGCGCGAGAGCTATGGTTTATTTGCCTGCTCGGGTATTCTGTTCAATCACGAGTCTCCTCGGCGCGGGGTAGAGTTTGTCACGCGAAAAGTTACGTACAATGCCGCTAGGATCAAGCTAGGGTTACAGAAGAAGCTAAAAATCGGAAACTTGGATGCTGAGCGCGACTGGGGTTTCGCGGGTGACTACGTTCGCGCGATGTGGCTGATGCTGCAACAAGAAACGGCCGCGGATTTCGTAATTGCAACCGGGTTGACGCACTCGGTTAGGCGCTTGCTCGAATTGGCATTCACACACGTCGGACTCGATTACCGTGACCATATCGAGGTCGACCCGAGCCTGTTACGGCCGGCTGAAGTTCATCATCTTTTGGGAGACTATGCAAAAGCTCGCCGGCAGCTAGGCTGGACGCCTGAAGTCAGTTTCGAGAAGTTAGTTGGCATGATGATGGATAGCGACCTCGAACTGATTTCGAAAATGATCTTTCCAAACACCGTCGGTAGCCGGGCCTGAGAGTGGATAGATCGTCTTCTGCAATGATCTCTGCCCCTTCAGGTCCGCGAGTCTTCATTACCGGGGGAACAGGCTTTGTAGGCGCCCATCTGATCCCCCTCTTAAGACCTCTCGCGTCGCATATTGCTGTGCTTTCGTCCGGTCGACGGCCCGCTCTGGAATCCGACGTCGAGTACTTCGAAGTGGACATCCGCAAGGCCGATGCAGTGCGGACGATCATGAAGGATCTACATCCCGACCACGTCTATCATTTGGCGGGCATTTCTACTGTTGATGAATCCCGGGAAAACCTGCGGCGAACCTATGAGGTCAACGTCACAGGAGCGCTGAATTTATTCGAGGCGGCGATGCAATTACCAACCCCGCCAAGAATACTGAACGTTAGCAGCTCTCAGGTATATGCTGCGTCCGACCGACCTTTACGTGAAAACGACCCGATTGGTCCCGAAAATCCGTACGCTGCAAGCAAAGCCATGGCGGAATTGTTGGTCGTACAGTATCGGGAACGCTCGGTAGGAGGCGTGATCACCGCCAGGCCGTTTAATCACACCGGTCCCGGCCAGCCTCCGAACTTCGTACTTCCGTCCATCGCGAAACAATTTGCCGAAATTGAAGCGGGCTTGCGTCCCCCGACACTCACCCTCGGTAACATCGACATCGAACGCGACTTCACTGACGTACGGGATGTGGTGCGAGCCTATTGGATGTTGCTGACAAAAGGCAGATTTGATGAGGTTTATAACGTGTGCTCCGGATCGTTAGTTTCCCTGCGCGACATTATCGAGCTATTCCAACAGAGCGCTGGCATCGAGGTTTCAACTACAAGCGTCGCGAAGAACTTGCGGTTAAAGGACGTTCCCCGGGTTTGCGGAGATCCCGAAAAACTGTGCCAGGAGACGGGTTGGCATCCAGAGATCCCTCTAAAGAAGACTGTGGAAGATTTGCTTTCCTACTGGAGGCGAGCGATCATGTGAAGACTGAATCGATTGGCGTTCTTTTTCGACTTTGTAGCAGCAAGCTCCGCCGATCTTCCAAGCGGATGGCGCTTTCTTAATAGCCCCGCTCGCAATCCCTCAACTCAAGTGGGCCCGCAATTTTGGTAGGCATTTCCGAATCCTTCGATAGAGGATCGGGCACTTTCAGTAACATACTTCCAGTCTTCCGTAGCCAAGTCAGCTAACGCGCAAGTGAAATGAAGCATCTGGTAGAAGAGCGGCTGCGAGGATCGCACCGTTGCGCTCAGGCGGTCTTTGGAGGAGCGATCGTGTGGAGAGAGCCTGATAGAATCACTACCGCCGGAGTGTCATAATAGTGGAGCTGCAAGTCGCTCGAACACGATGATTGAGACAGAGATTCAACCCGAAGCGGTTGTCCAGGCAAGAAAAGCAGACCCGTCCCGGACCGTATCCGAGGTTTCGGCGCTGGATGCCTTGGTTCTACTGGTCGGCAAGAAGCGCTTCATTGTGCGTTTTGTGCTGGGTGCAGCCGCGCTAGCAATCGTGATCTCCTTTCTGTTACCGATACGATACGAAGCGAAGGTTGTGTTGCTCCCTCCGACGCAGGATTCATCTATCGGTTCGGCGTTGTTGGGGCAACTCGGGAATATAGGATCTCTGGGATCGTTGGCATCCTTGGCGGGCGGAAGTCTTGGTATCAAGAACCCCGGCGACATGTACGTCTCTTTGCTGACCAGCCGGACAGTGGAAGATGCAATGATCCGCCGTTTCGGTCTCATGGCGGAGTACCGCACGAAGCGAATGTCCGATACGCGGAAGAAGTTCGAGTCCCGCACAACCGTGGTTGCTGGAACTAAGGACGGCCTGATCCGTATCTCGATCGAGGACCGCGATTCGAAGCGGGCTGCCGAACTGGCAAACGGCTATGTGGAGGAATTTCGAAAACTCTCCGCTTCGCTGGCGATCACCGAGGCAGCACGACGCCGCCTGTTCTTTGAACAGCAATTGCAACGGGCCAAGGACGACCTCGCCGCGGCCGAAGAGGCCATGAAAAAGACCGAACAATCCACAGGCGTTCTGCAAATTGATAGTCAGGCGCGGTCTCTGATTGAATCCGCTGCCGTCTTGCGCGCCCAAGTGGTGGCCAAGCAAGTGCAGATTGAGGGCATGCGGTCGTTCGCCGCCGAGGACAATCCCAATCTCCTCCTGGCCAAACAGGAGCTCGCTGCTCTCCAGTCCCAGCTCGAGCGACTGGCGGGGTCGCAGCACGACGCAGAATCCGACATCATCCTTTCCAGGGGCAAGGTGACAGAGTCTGGGGTGGAATACATCCGCCGGTTGCGCGACCTGAAGTACCAGGAGACCGTCTTCGAGCTTCTGGCAAAGGAATTCGAGATTGCCAAACTCGACGAGGCGCGGGAGGGGGCGATCATTCAGGTTGTCGATGCCGCGGTGCCGCCGGATAAGAGATCGTTCCCCCCCCGTCTTTTGATTGTGATTGGTACAACGATTCTTTCTTTCTTTGTTGTCACGTTCTGGATCTTTCTGCGGGAAAGCTCTACTCGGGCCTTCGGCTTGCCACAGAATCGCCAACGTCTGGAGGCTCTCAAGAGGCATTGGAAGGACAAGCAAGACACGCCGTAGTCGCTCGTTGCTTCAGGCTGCGGTTGTGGCCGGATGCCTCAGAGCATGAGCAGGGTAGGCGGAGGGGTTCATTTCGTTGGCTACCGGTGTTGTTGACGGGTTGCCGCCATGGGTGATAAAGACTTATTGATGTGGTTTCTGTTTTCGCGGTTATCGATCTTTCATCCTCTCGACGATGGCGGCCCCCACAGCGGATTGGCCGGTTTCATCTTCCTCCGACGGAACAACAACCACCATTGGTGGTTGACGATCAGAAGATCCGCTACCCATTGACGGCTGCAAGTCATTTAAAAACCACGGCTTCCTTCAACCTCGCTGGGCAATCGAGCGAACACACTGGACCATTTACGACAACACAGGCCACCGTCGCTGGTGCGGCACCTGGCACCGAAGTCTGATATAGTACTTGGATAATGCGCGTTTTGTTTTTGAACCCTCCATTTCACCCGCGTTTTTCCCGCGAACAGCGCAGTCCTGCGGTTACCAAGAGTGGAACGCTCTACTACCCCAAATGGCTGGCTCACGCGGCGGGAGTCGCAATCAAGCAGGGGCATGACGTGGATTTGGTCGACGCGCCCGCGGCCGGCTGCTCGGTGCACGCGGTCATCGATCGCATCGCGGCCAAGAACATCGAAGCTGTCGTCTGCGATACATCAACGCCGAGCATTCTCAACGACGTCAGTGTCATCGAGTCTCTGGTTGCAGCCAAGCCCTCTCTGCACGTGCTGCTGGTAGGTCGTCACGTGTCGTCGCTGCCCAAAGAGACGTTGGTTATGTCCGCTTCCCTGGAAGCCGTCGCCATTCGCGAGTACGAGTATACGGTACGCGATTGGCTGGCAGCGAAAGCTTGTGGAGCCGATCTGACCGCTGTCGATGGTCTGGTCTGGCGCCGGGGCAAGACGGGAGAAATCGTCAGTAACAAACAGCGCGAAGCTATACAAAATCTCGACGAGTTGCCTTTCGTGTCCGAGGTGTACAAACGTTTTCTGCACACGCCGGACTATTTCTATGGTCATTCGCTATGGCCCTTGGTGGTTTTCGACACCAGCCGCGGTTGCCCCTATCATTGTTCATTTTGTGTTTATCCGCAGACATTCAGCGGCCACAAAATGCGCTACCGCTCGGTGCGCAACGTAGCCGACGAGTTTGACTACGTCTCCCGCGAAATGCCGGAAATCAAGACGGTCATGCTGGAGGACGATACCTTCATTATCAGCAAGCCGCGCACGCTGGAATTGGCACAGGAACTCATCCGGCGTGGCAATAAGCTGCCCTTCGATGCCAACTGTCGCGCTGACATCGGTGCCGAAGGAGAGCTGCTTTCAACCCTACACAAGGCCGGAGCTCGCCTGTTCTGTGTCGGATTCGAAAGCGGCGACGTGGAAGTCATCCATGGCATGAAGAAGAACAATGATGACCGCCGCGACGTGAAGTATCACGAAGAGGCTCATCGCTTTGTCCGGCGCTGTCAGGAGTCGGGCATCATGGTGCACGGCTGCTTTATGGTCGGGAACCTGAACGAAACTCCGGCCAGTATGGAAAAGACACTGACCTTCGCCAAGAAGCTGCAACCCGATACCGCCCAATTTTTTCCTATCATGGTCTATCCCGGTACGACCGCGTATGAGGAAGCCAAGAAGCGGGACTACATTCAGATCGAAGACTGGGGTGCGTGGTTGACCAAAGACGGCCTCCACAACAGCGTCGTCACGTTGCCTAACATTACGCATGGGGAGTTGGTCAGCTTCTGCGACCGTGCACGGCGCAGCTTCTATCTCAGTCCTTCCTATCTTCTCTACAAGCTGAGGCAATCGCTAAGAGATCGGCGTGAACTGCAGCGCAATCTGAAGGGCTTCATCACCTTGTCAAAGTATTTGCTGCGCGGCAGCCGGCACGAAAAAACCGATGTGCTGCGCCATGAGCCCGGTCGAGATCACGTAACGCCAATTACGAGTCCTCAAGGCAGTGACTAGATCTTACCTCGTATACGCCTTCCGGGTTCGTAAAACGAGCCCGGCCGCGGCCCGACGGCGGGTAGTAGCCCGGGTGTCCCCGGAGTGTATCCGTTTGAGAGACCGCATCCGGTGTTGAGCGGCAAGTGGGGTTTCCCATCGAAGCTAAGTCAGTATCGATCATCATTCCGACGTTTAATGGCGCCTCCCGCATTGGCAACTGTCTCGATGCACTTTTGAAGCAGACAGCCGGCCGAGATGCAGAAATTCTAGTCGTTAACGACGGCTCAACCGACAACACTGTCGACGTGGTTCAGCGGTATTCCGGAGTTCGCCTCATTACCCAAGCAAACGCCGGACCGGCAGCGGCTCGTAACCGCGGCGCCATGGAGAGCCGAGGATCGATTATTCTGTTCACCGATGACGACTGCGTGCCGATGTCGGGCTGGCTAGAAGCGATGATCAGGCCCTTTGGAGAGCCGGACGTTGTCGGGGTGAAAGGAGTGTATCGCACACGACAAGAGCGTCTGGTTGCTCGTTTCGTTCAAATCGAGTATGAGGATCGCTACCGCTTGATGGCGAGCCTGCCATGCATCGACTTCATCGACACCTACTCCGCCGGGTTTCGTCGCGACCACTTCTTGGAGATGACTGGTTACGACACTTCGTTTCCGGTCGCATGCGCCGAAGACGTTGAGCTTTCCTATCGGATGTCGGCGCGCGGCTGGAGAATGAAGTTCGCCCCGGCGGCAATCGTCTACCACACGCATCCCGACACGCTCGCCCGTTACCTCAAGAAGAAGTATAAATTCGCTTTCTGGCGAGTGCTCGCCGTGCGCAAGAACCCACGTAAAGCCGTGAAGGACAGCCACACGCCGCAGATTATGAAACTCCAGCTTCTTTTCGCGCCCGCTCTGCTCCTTGCCATGACTTTCGATGTGACGACGCGGCCGGGGGTGCCGGTATCGGTGCTTGTACTTGTTATTTTTTTGGTCAGCACGCTGCCATTCGCGGTGCGCGCGTTCGGGAAAGACCCCATCGTCGGACTCCTTTCTCCGGCACTGCTTGCAGGCCGCGCCTGCGCACAGTTGGCGGGCGTAATTGCCGGCCTAATCTATGCTCGCTCCAAGCCTACCGAGGTCTCGACTCAGTCCCCGGCCTGAAGCGGTCTCTCCGGAGTTGACTTTGGGTCTGGTCGATCTGCCTCTTGTTGCATGGTCCGGTCCAGTCATACAGATGAACTGCTGATGAAAATTGGCAGCTAAGAAAAGACAAATGCAGATTCACCGGCGCTTTGCCAAGAATGCGGTTGCGAACTTAGGGCGTGGAAGCGCAGCCGCCATGGTCGCTTTGCTCCTGCCGCCTGTTCTCATCCGCCACATGACGTCGGCATCCTACGCCGTCTGGGTGCTCGCCCTGCAAGTTGTCAGCTACGTGGGATACCTCGACTTTGGATTGCAGACAGCGATCGGGCGCTATATCGCCTTTGCGAACGAGAAGAGAGATGCGAAGTGGCGCGACGGAATATTCAGCACCGCCTTCGCTGGTCTTGTCATCGCCGCTTTACTCGGTTTGCTTCTGATCCTGGCCACTGCGATCGCGTTGCACCGTATTTTTCCGAAGGTTCCGCTGGCATTGGTCACACCCATGCGGATGGCACTGCTCATCGTAGGAACCTCGGTGGCGTTAGGGCTCCCAGCCTCGGCTTGGAACGGAGTCTTCGTCGGGCTACAGCGTTATGATGTCCCGGCCGTTACAACCAGCGCAGGAAGGCTGCTTTCCGCCCTCGGGCTAATATTCGCGGCGATTGCAGGACAATCGCTGGTTTTCATGGCCGCCGTCATTGCTGTCGTCAATATCCTTTCCTATGCTCTGCAATATAGACTGCTGCGGCGCATCGCTCCCGAGATCCGCTTCCAAAGCAAGTTGATCACAAGTCCGATCATCCGGGAGTTGTCAGGATATAGCCTCAGCCTGACCGTATGGTCGTTTTCGATGCTTCTCATCAATGGATTCGACCTGATTCTCGTTGGCCGCTTTCAGTTCGGCGCTGTTACCGCCTATTCGGCCTCGGCGACGCTGATCACATTTTTGGCGGGCGCGCAAAATGCAATCTTCGGTGTGATCATGCCGCACGCGGCTGCGTTGCAAGCGCGCAACAATTCCGAAGCACTGGGCAATCTGTTGGTTAGAACAACAAGGTTTGGCGTGCTTCTGCTGCTTCTAACGGGATTGCCCTTGATTGTCTTTGCGGCTCCTCTCATCCGCATTTGGATTGGGCCCCAATTTGCTCAGGCCGGGGGAAACATTCTCATTGTTCTTGTTATCGCGAATATGATGCGGCTAACGGGAGCACCCTATGCGTCCATACTTATCGGAACAGGCCAGCAAAGGCTTGTCATTGTAAGTCCCCTGACGGAAGGAGTCACAAACCTTGTTCTTAGCATTTTGCTGGGGTTGAAGTACGGCGCGATTGGAGTAGCGTGGGGAACTCTGTTCGGAGCAATCGCTGCTGTGCTGGCAAACATTTTCTATAACCTTCAAAGAACGCGATATAGCATCGACTGTTCACGACTTCGCTATGTTTCTGAGGCGATGGCTGTACCGGCGTTGTGCGGAATTCCCGTCTGCCTCGCGTTACCTGCAACAATACTTCTCAAATCGAACGGAACTGCCATTATCACGCTAGGTTGGTTGGTATCATTTTGCGCCTGTGCAATTGTAATTCTCAAAACGAGCGTGAAGGATTTTCGATCTGGCTCACACTCTACAGGGGGCGATCGTGAACACTAATAGAATCCGCAAACTGCTTGCCGCGCCCTTTTCGAACAAGGTATTGGCTCTGAGGCAGGTTTACTGGCGGGCAAAAACGCAGCTTTATTACCGCCCTATGTTCAAGAGTCTGGGCCCTCGAAGCGTGATTTGCCGTCCGATGCTAATTTGCAATGCCGATTGCATCGAAATCGCGGACCACGTATCCATACGGGAAGGTGTCCGTCTGGAGGCCGTTCGCGATCCGTATGGAAGAACGCCCTCTCTGACAATCGGCTCGAATACAAACATTGAGCAAGATGTTCACATTGTCTGTCACAACCGGATCATAATAGGGAAAGATGTCTCGATCACTGGTCGCTGCGCAATTGTCGATGTGACTCACCCCTACCGGGATATCCGTGCTGGTAAAATTGGCGATCTTATAGCCGACGAGAATTCCTTTGTAGAGATTGAAGACGGTGCTTTCCTGGGATATGGAGCGGTGATCTTACCAAACGTGCGAATTGGCAAGCGCGCTGTAATTGGGGCGAATTCGGTAGTAACTCATGATGTACCAGAGTTTTCTGTCGCAGCCGGACACCCAGCTAAAGTGATTAGTATCTATTCGCAGAAGTTGCAACAATGGGTTAAGCCGGCATCCGTTATGGAATAGAAACGCGAGCCAAAAGTAGTCGTGTGCTTTCGGTTGGTGCAGGTTCGTTGGTTCTAAGTTCTCACAATTTAAAGCTTTACTGAGCACTGGCCAAGAGGTTGCGATCGGAGAAGGGCGCAACCAAAAGCGAAGAGACAAGCAGGCGGGAAGATGACCAGCATGTCTTGGGATCGGTTACGGAAGGATTCTTTCGAGCATGCAGCGGATGCCGGGAGTCTGATGGATTTTGGACAGCACTCGGATAAACCAGGTGAAGCGCCAAGCAATTCATCATCACGAGTTCGGAGCGCACGCATGAGGCAACGCCATTCAAGCGTGATAGGCAACCATCAGCCTCCCGTGGAAAAGACGCTTAAAGGGGACATGGCTGCCTGCCTTTGAGCATGGCGTTAGATAGGTCGGGCAATCACCTCAATGCAATCTCCCATCCGCAACAAATCCGTAAGCCGAGCCGCCCAATGGCCGATTAGTCTGAGGAACCGGTTGCGAGCTATCTGACCGTCATCCCCCACCCTTGCATTGTTTCGGTTGAGGTAAAGCTGAATGCTACCGACAACTCCTGCATATTTCGAATTGTAATTTACTCGCTCAATTTTAAAGCCTGTTTCGGCCAGTAGCCGGCCGAGGGTAGCCGGACTGTACCCGAATGGGTGTACTGGTGCGCCCAAGTACCACCAGTATGTGCCGTAGAGTCGGGCCATCAATCCTTTCACGTTCGGCACACCGATAAACAGAAGGCCCGTGGGCTTCACGATGCGGCGTATTTCGAGAAGAACCTCGCGCGGATTGTGGACATGCTCAAACGAATGATTGCTCCTGACGTAATCGAAAGTTGATGATGGGTATTTGGCAGCATCGATCGTCCCGGCAAAAATATCGAGTCCCTCTTGTCGCCCTCGTTCGGCGGCGAGGTTGTCGAACTCCACACCCTGGACCTGCCAACCTCTTTCTCGCATTGCAGCTAAGAATGTTCCGGAGCCGCAGCCGATATCGAGCACGGCACCAGGCTTCTCGAATCTTGGGTCGCCGGTGGTGTCAGGACGCAGCACCCTTTTAACGCTGTTCAATATTCGGGATTTTCGCGGCTCGGGAGTCGCCGGTTGGTAGGCATAGTAGTCTGTAGGATACGCACCGCTCAAGTAATCCACCGTCGGCATTGGATTGAGAAAATTCAAGCCGCAGGTGACACATTCTACGATTTGGAAAAGACCGCGATTACCGTAGTGTCGGTCCGGTGCCTGAACAACTGGTCGAAACCCGCCCTGCCCACATAAAGGGCAGTACCGCACTTCTTTCCATTGACTGGCATCTGAGAAATCCGGAGGCGACTTCTGGGTCATGACTCGAAATGTCCTCTTTCAGCAACTAATTCTATAGGAACCTATCTCCTCTGTGCCAAGTTTGGTCAACTTGTCGAGATACTCAATCCGTGGTGAACGTTGCTCGGTATAGCCGGAGGTCCGGCAATAGTCCTATGCGAACCTGAACTACGAATGCTGTGTCTTAGGAAGCCCTTATGTCGGTTTGATCGGGTTAAACGGAAGCGACGTTGCGAAAGGTGAAGGACCCGCCCCACGGCCAGTCTGACGATGACCGTCAACAAGAACGGCAGCAGTTAAGGCACAATTACCTAAACCAGTCACATGCGGTCAATGTAGCGAGCAAGCGTCCCCTACAGGAGCCGGGTGGCGTCGACTGTTGGCCGCTCGAATCCTCTTTGGCGAGTTGCCGATGCCGACCCGAGTTTCTCTGGCCATCGGAAACGAAGGCCGTCACAGGTAGGTCCGAACTGTTTGTCCTCATGCTTCTGATTGAGGAGGTAGTCCAAAATCACCGATTCACCTCGCCCACCGTGGAAACCAACATTTTGCGCTCCGAGGCAGCAGGTCATAGCAAACTCCTCTTCGTGTCCTTGGCGGGAGTTTCTGCGATCGACTCCGGTAAACTTTTGCCGGCAGAGCCGGGGAACTCCGTTCGTACCAGCAAGATCTGATCTCATGGCATGTGCGGCTCGTCTAAGGATCCCATCCTTCGACCATACGACCATACGACGGTGGGCCTCGTCCTCGACGCCTTCGGAGTGTATCCTAAAGGAGAGGCCCCGCATTTAGGTTTGGGCGGCAAGTGAGGTGTCCGGTCAACCCGAATCAAGTTTGGGCGGCATCTCGATGCACTTTTGAAGCGAAGGGACGAGGTGTAGACACTGTAGTCATCAACGACGGCTCCACCGACAACACTTGTAGACGTGATCGACCGCCATTCAGGTAGCGGCGCTCCATCACAGTAACCTCGAGGCCCGTGGAGAGATGATCCCGCTCACCGACGACTGAGCCCATGCGGCAACGACTGGTGAAGAACGGATGACCTCGTCAAGCATTCGCGTTCCTATCGGAGGACCTGAACCGGCTGCGGTTCGGCGCATTCTGGGCCGGATCGCGCAACTACCGATACGGAATCAGCGGATGGCGCTCAAGTCAGCAGCGGAATCGCCTCCAGCGAACTGGAGCGACGAGAGGTGCTGCAAAGGCGGCACCAAATGAGCGATTTCGGTTCTGCCAGTTTCGATTCTCGTATCATAGAGAGCGATCCGGGATAGATAATCGTTTACATTGACGCGAACAGGGATGGGGCACGAAAATGATAGACGTTTTGGGGGTCAAAAGACACTTCTCATGAAGAGCTCTAGAGCGTCTTCGTCTGTTCCAGGCACACTGCCAAACCACTCACCGATCTGGAGCTGCCCTAAAGCCTCTGTCGGTCGAACAGGTGGAGCGTAGTGAAGGAGATAATTGAGACATGAGTGCACAATCAGTTAAGAACCAACGAGGCGAAATCGAATTCCGCAAGAAGCTCTATCTACAACAAGTAGAAGGCCAGAGAATTTTCGATGATGAGTTTGATTCCGCCGGCGCCGAAACAATTCTAAAGGACAGAATGAGTAAAACCCTTGCTCAAATGGTCCAACTGCGGGACCGACGGATTTCCCTCTCCCCGTACATCGAGATCGGAGCGGAAAGATGTCAACGGTCACTCGTTATGGAAAACGACCTCGGGGCAAGCGGAGCTGCGGTAGACATCTCTTTCGACCTGCTCAAGAGCTGTCGCTATTATCAAAAAGTGTTCAGCAAGACCAAGGCTCCGACAAGGGTATGTTGTGACGCTAACAACTTGCCATTCATGACCGGCTCGATTCCGTTCATCTTTTGTTATGAGACGCTCCATCATTTTCCAGAACCCACTCCAATTGTGGAAGAACTACACAGGGTCCTTCTGCCCGGCGGTTACTTCTTCTTCGACGAAGAGCCTTATAGGAAGATCCTCCGCTTTAGCCTCTACAAGGCACCAAAAATATACTCTTCACAGTCTTTACATAGAAGTGTGATCCGCAAGACCGTGGACCGCCTATTCTCTGCGCAAGTCTGTAACGAAGTCGAGCACGGCGTTATCGAAAACCATGACATACCCGTCGCTCAATGGAGGAAGGCTCTGGAGTCCTTTAGCACAAAAGATGTCAACTTGAAGCCGCTTGATCATTCACCGATGCAATCCAGCTTATTTGGTCATCGCTCCTATCTTAAAGATCTGCTCGCCCACTTGCTCGGCGGCACTGTGTCAGGTATCTGCCAAAAAAGTTCGGTGGGCATAGGTAAACAGTTGTCCATCAGTGGCGCTCTTATTTGTCCTTCCTGCAAGCAAAGCGGCAGTGAATTTCCATTAAACCGAGTCGATTCCTCTTTTAGATGCTCCAGCTGTTCGAAAGCGTATCCGATAGTCGATGATGTCGTGTTTCTGTTTGCGCATGATAAATTCGCCGAACTCTATCCGGAAGTATTTCGGTTCTGTGTATCGGGGTAGAGCTACGCTTACAACCGCAACATTCAACTTATCGGCGTGGCTGCTTTGCGTGGCCGTAAGAAGGCAAGCGCCATAATGGGATCGGGAAAGTCAACGGGAACAACTGCGTCACTAGCTTGGGCTACATGCGAAACTCACTCTTGTAATCATGATAGGGGCATCCTAAAGGACGGGATTTGCTGAATGTCGTACATGGTTGCGAATGCATTATACCGGCCTCTGATTTCTGGTTTCGATACTCCGTCTCGAGCGCACGGAATGGGCCCGCAGAGAAGAAGTAAATGGGGATGAAATTGAGGGTACTCATTACGGGTGGTGCAGGATTTATTGGATCCCATGTTGCCCGAAAGTTGATGGGCGCTGGCCACGAGGTTTCGATCCTCGACAACTTCAGTCCGCAGATTCACGGAACCAACTCGGACCTTTCCGCCGATGTGCGCGATTCCATCCAGTTGTTCCGTGGCGATGTTCGCGATATGGGTCTTTGCGCACGGGCGCTCAAGGGACAGGAGGTGCTGGTTCATCTGGCGGCTGAGACCGGAACAGGGCAGTCGATGTATCGCGTCCGCCACTATGCAGACGTGAATATCGGCTCGACTGCCACCCTTATGGAACTCCTCCTAACCGGAAAGTATCCGGTCCGGAGTGTGCTTGTCGCCTCGTCGCGGGCAGTCTATGGGGAGGGCGCGGCACGGTGCTCTGAACATGGTGTGGTCTACCCTAACGCACGCACGAAGGACGACATGGAGGCCGGAGACTTCGAGCCGAAGTGCCCTTTTTGTGAACGCGCCACGTCGATGGTTCCGACCCCTGAGACGGCGCCACTTCGTCCCTCGTCGTTGTATGGGCTTACCAAGCAGGTGCAAGAGCAGATGGTGCTGATGTATGCGAGCACGCTCGGCATCAACGGTTTTGCACTGCGCTATCAGAACGTCTACGGTCCGGGTCAATCGCTCAAGAATTCTTACACTGGAATCCTGGCGATTTTTGCCAACCAGGCACGAGTCAACGGTCCAATTTACATCTTTGAAGACGGGCAAGAGACCCGCGATTTCGTCTACGTGGAAGACGTAGTCGAAGCGACGTTGCGGTGCATCGAGGCCCCGACACAGAAGCCCCTAGCGCTGAATGTGGGCACCGGGATTCCGGTACCAGTTACGGATGTAGTGAACCGCACCATCGCGTACTTCTCCAGTAGTTCCAAGGTGACAATTACGGGCGGGTTCCGTCAAGGAGACATACGCCACAACTGTGCCAGCGTAGAACAACTGAGGGCCACTCTGGGTTTTGTCCCGGCGTGTCGCTTCGAGAACGGGCTGCGACATTTCCTGGCATGGGTCGGTGACCAACCACCCGAAGATCACAATTATGAGCAATCGCTTGTCGAGATGCGCAAGATGCGACTGATGCATGGCTAAAGGGGATCTCATCGGAGTTGTCACGGTGTCTTACAACAGCGCGGATGTGCTGCCCGACTTCCTCCGTTGCATGACCACGCAGACGCATCGCGAATATCTGCTGTTCGTAGTGGACAACGCTTCGAAGGATACTACGGAGCATATTCTGAGGAAATGTGCCGATGAGCGGCTGAGGATAATTGCTAATCCCGACAATCGCGGGGTCGCCGAGGGGAACAACCAGGGAATCCGTGCCGCTCTCGACGCAGGGTGCCAGTCCGTGCTTCTGATTAATAATGATACCGAATTTGAATCCACCTTAATCGCACAACTCGACGAGGGACTCGACAGATATTGCGTGGACATGGTCTGCCCGAAAATGCTCTACTACCACGAGCCGAAACGGATCTGGGCGGCGGGAGGCGAACTCCAACCCTGGCTCGGTTACCGGAGTCGTCACTTTGGATTACTGGCTGAGGATGACGGAACTTATGATACTCCAATCACCATCACCTATATACCTACATGTTGTGTCTTATTACGCTCGACGGTAATCAGAACCATCGGACTTATGGACCCCCTCTATTTCGTATATCTTGACGATGTCGATTTCATGTACAGAGCCTACAAAGCGGGCCTCAAATTGATGTATCTTCCGAATATCTCGCTCCTCCATAAAGTCGGTGGCTCAACTGGAGGCGAGAATGGCCCGTTCTACGTTCGATTCTCCACGCGCAACCGCGTGTACTATCTGTTGAAACACTTTGGCATAATCCGGAGCGGCCCTTGGCTTCTCGTCGAACAGATCTTCTTTTTATATCGCTTTCTCTTCCGAAAAGACAGCTGGACCGATATGATTCTTCGACAAAGGTCCTTTTGCGACGGATTTGGTGTGTTCAGAAAATCCAGGCAGAAGTGTGCTTCCGGCACCGACTGAAATAAATGACCTATCTTGGGTACATTATGCTTCCGGTTGGACTGGCCGGGCTTTTGCTGTCCACGAAATGGCTATACCGATGGTTTGTCTTCTGGACATTATTTTCAGCTTCCTCTGTGCTGAACATCGGTGAGGGAGAAAATGGCTCCGCTCTGCAAGTATGGATGTTCTTTGGAGTTCTTTGGCTGCTGCGCTTGACACTCGAGCATTTATCGACGATTTCCTTTTCCATCGATCGGCGGATATTTCGCCCGTGCCTGTGGTTGGCCGCTTTTCTATTTGTGGGTGCGCTCTCACTGGTTATGCCGCTTTACATCAACGGAACGCTGTCAATCACTTCTCCGTTCCTTCTCGATGGCTCGGAAACGCCGCTATATCTCACCTCGCATAACTTTACTCAAGTTCTGTATCTAATTTTTGGAGGCGTGATCACGATTTGTGTCGCCCATCGCAACCTTCGCGACGCTGAAAGGCAGGAGACCGAGCGACTCATCTTGCTGTCGGCGATATTTATATCCCTATGGGGGTTGATGCAATTTATCTGCAGTGTGGTCGATATTCCTTACCCCTATTACATCTTTAACAACAGTGGCTCGGCTGCGGGTACCGGTTTCGCGCAGGTGCTCGAAAATGTGGGAATAAGCAGAATTTCGTCGGCTGCCGTTGAGCCGTCGATTTTCGCCCAGAGTATCGTCACCCTGCTACCGCTGACCATCCCGGCTTGGATCGGAAGAGGTTCGGTTGTATCCGTGCCAATCGACCGCTTGAGTACAGTTCTGTTGGCGGTTGCTTTAGTTCTCAGCACGTCCTCAACTGCTTACCTCGGCCTATTGATACTTGCTTTTTTGTCGGTGTTGATGCTGGCACACACGCGCACGATATCGATTGTGAGAGCCGGACTTGTTGTGGGCAGCGCTCTGGGAGCGGTCTCTGCTTTGGCGGTCGTCGCCGTATATTCTTCGGCGATCGTGCGCGATGTTATTAATTCAACCTTAGTAGATAAAGCTACGACATATTCCGGCCTAGAGCGCGTGATGACCATTTCGTTGGCCTATGGATACTTCTTGAAGTTTCCGCTTCTAGGTATCGGATGGGGTAGCGCGGTTTCGCACGATTTGATTGTCTTGCTTTTGTCCAATGTTGGAACTATCGGTGCGTTAACTTTCTTTGGTGCAATGTGGTGCGTGGTACACTCCAACTGGAGAATTATGGATTCTCTTGACTCCGCGATGGACCTCTCCCGGGCGACGTGGTTTCTCAGCTTCACGGTGTTTTTAATTACCAGCCTGTTCAATGGATTTCCCTTGGCGTTTGGAAACTTCTGGCTTGTTATGGGTATGGCAATTTCCACGAGCTGGAAGGAGAGACTGACGACATGATTTCGGAGCCGGCATGAACCGGAAGGTGCTTCTGGTTACTGGCTCAACCCCGCCAGATGTCTGCGGAGTTGGAGACTACACGCGGTCTCTGGCACTGGCTTTGCAGAAGGCTGGAGTAAGAGCAGAGCTATTCGTGCACCATCGATGGAACCTAGGGGGAACATCCGAGGCGATACGCCGGTTGTTGAGCGCAGAGCAAGCGATTGTGCACATTCAATACCCAACTGAGGGCTACGGGTATAGTCTCGGTCCGCAGTTGTGTGCTCTGATTCGACCAAGCGTGGTTACACTTCACGAATTCAGCTTGGCGCATCCGCTGAGAAAACTTTCTCTCCTTCCGTTCACATTTCGCTCTCCGTACCTTGTGATGACATCGGAGTTTGAAAGACGGTGCTTGACAGAAAGGATGCCCTGGGCGACTCGACGAATTCGAGTCATACCGGTCGGCAGTACGATTTCTCCTTCAAATCTCTCTGAGGAGAGCCAGGAGCGCGTTGCGTATTTTGGCCTTATCATGCCAAGAAAGGGACTGGAAGATTTTATCGAATTCTCCCGTTTGGTGCGTGCCAGAGGACTTGATTGGGATCTAGTCATGATTGGACGGATCCTGTCGAGGCACGCAGATTATGCCAAAAAGCTGATAGATTCGTCTCTCCCCTATCGAGTGCGCTGGATTCTAGATCCGGGCCCTGAAGAGATATCGGAGATTCTATCCCGAACAAGGCTTGGATACTTTCCGTTTCCCGACGGCGCCTCTGAAAGACGCAGCTCTTTGAAGGCGGCGTTGACGGTCGGACTACCCTGCATCACGACGCGCACCGAACAGACTCCGCGAGAACTGTCGCGAGTAGCGGTCTTTGCAGCTACTCCGTCAGACGCGTTTGAATCGGCCTTGCGCTTAATGGCCGCAACCGAGGAGCGTCAGCGGCTGTCGCAGTGTGCACTAGAGTATTCGCGCTGTTTCAGCTGGGAAACAATCGCTCAGGCACACGTCAAGCTATACCTCGAGCTTCAGGAGGCGAGCGGCGCCTGACGACAACTCTAGACCGAGACCATTGCCACCGAGAAGCGACGACTCTCCGAGACGACGACAAAAGACTGTTCGAGCGCGAGCGCCATCCGAACCGCCAGCTCTGGCCCCCCAAACTCAACTCCCGATTCCATCACACCGAACCGTGATGCCAGTCACCACGGAGCGTAGACGAAGCGGAGTACGCTTAATTTGAGGCATTGTTTCCTGTCTCTGTTTATAGCCCTGCAGGACCGAGATCAGGTCAACTCGGAAAACATCGGGTTCTCTCCCGACCCCTCTCTGCAGGCGTTATTGCTCTCCGCACCGCTCAAAACCTAAGTTGCAAACGAAGTGTAACAAACCACGTGATTGTGGCAGGAGGAAGAGGATGACCACCGCAACGATCGTTCCTTCGAGGATCGTGGATTCGCAGCAGTTGAAATCGCTTCGCGCCATCGCACGCATTCTGAGGCTCCTGCTGGTCGCCGCCGCGGCAACTACAGCGGCAACCGCTCAGACTTATACCGTCCTGTACAACTTCGGTGTCGACAGCGGAGACCCAAACGATCCTGTGTATTCCGGCATCATCGCCGAAGGTCTCGACGGCACCATGTACAGCACGACCGATCAAACCTGGAGCGGGGGATTAGGGGATGTGTTCAGCATCACTCCCACGGGTACGCTAACGGTGCTCCACACCTTCAACGGAGCGGACGGGCAGAATGCCCAAAGCGGCCTCACTCTGGCCAGTGACGGAAATTTCTATGGCACGACACAACTCGGGGGCGCCTCCGGGAACGGGACGATCTTCCGCATAACAGCCGGCGGCACCCTGAACACCCTGTATAACTTTACCGGTGGGAACGACGGCGGTTCTCCGATTGCTCCGCCCATTCAAGGCAACGATGGTAACTTCTACGGCACCACAACTTCAGGCGGAAGCGCAAATGACGGCTCTGTATACGTGATCACAGCGGCAGGCACGTTCACTACACTGCACAGCTTTGATGGTACGGACGGACAGATTCCGATGGCTCCACTCATGCAAGCGATGGACGGTAATTTCTACGGCACTACGTTCTCCGGCGGCAGCAACGGGAGTGGCACCATCTTTAAGGTTAGCTCTTCGGGAGCGTTCAATGTGCTTTTTAACTTTGGCCAGGTGCCTGGGTATCCGGTGGGCCCCTTGATCCAGGGTAGCGACGGCAACTTCTACGGCACAACGGAAGGAGCTTCGAGTAACTCTTCTGGGGGAGTTGTCTTCCAGATCACGCCCAGCGGCGCTCTGACAGTCCTTCATACTTTCACTGGCGGTAGCGACGGGAGCAATCCCGTCGGAGGGTTGGTGCTGGCTACCGACGGAAACTTCTACGGCACGAATGATCTGGGAGGAGCTAACGGCTGGGGGGTTCTTTTCCGTGTCAGCTCCACCGGGATATTTGCTACGCTTCACGATTTTGATTCTGGTATGGGCGCCAGCCCGCAGGTCACGCTGCTGCAGCACACAAATGGCCTGCTGTACGGGGACACCGCCGTCGGTGGATCCGCGAATGAAGGTGTGTTTTACAGTTTCGGCCTAGCTCCTCCGATGGCAATGCTGAGCCCAAATGCGCTTACGTTTGCGGCACAAGGAGTGGATACAACGAGCGCGGCTCAAATCGTCACCTTGACCAATAGCGGTGGCAAACCGCTCAATTTGACCCAGATCGCTGCCTCGGGCGATTTTGCCGAGAGCAACACCTGCAACCCGTCTTTGGTTGCCGAAAGTAGTTGCCAGATCTCGGTGACGTTTACACCGACGGCCACCGGCAGTCGGACTGGCGCAGTCACGATCACAGACAATGCCCAAGGGAGTCCCCAGTCCGTGAGTCTGGTTGGAGTCGGCGTTGCTCCGGCAGCAAGCTTCTCACCAACGAGCCTCACGTTTCCCAGCCAATACGTTGGCACTGCTGGGCTTAACCAGAATGTGCAACTTACCAATAACGGGAATGCGACGCTGATAATCACCAGCGTCGTGGCGAGTCCGACCTCTGACTTCAGTCAACTCAGCGCCTGCGGAAACAGCGTCGACGCCGGTGCGAGTTGTTCTATTGGAGTGTTTTTCGACCCGAGTACCAGTGGCACAAGGGGCGGGACTTTGACGATCACGGACAACGCTCCAACCAGCCCACAGGTCGTGGCCCTCACCGGTACTGGCCAAGACTTCTCAATGTCGTCGCCCTCGACCAATCAATCTATCTCGCCAGGGCAGACGGCCTCTTACTCGGTTACGGTCGCGCCGGCAGGCGGGTTCAACGAGACCGTGGCCCTGAGTTGTAGTGGAGCACCAACCCAGTCCACATGTGCTCTCTCCTCGAATTCAGTTACCCTCATGGGATCCACACCAGCAACAGTCACCGTCACGGTGACAACCACGGGAGGTTCGGCGAGCCTCACTCAACCGTTCGGCGGCGGTTCCTTGCACGGCGGAGCCTTTGCATGGCTAGCGTTCTTTGGCACATCGGCGCTAGCGATGATGCCGATCTTCTCTAAGTGTATTTGCGGGCACCGCCAGCGGATGCCCTGCGGATTGGCGTTCTTCTGTCTGCTTTCCCTTGGAGTCACAATGTCAGCATGCGGAGGCGGAAATAGTGGCAACAATGGCGGCAGAGGAGGAACTCAGGCCGGTACGTACAGTTTGACGGTAACTGGGGCTTTCACATCCGGCGCTACCACCCTGACCCATGCCACTAGGCTTACCCTGGTAGTGCAATAGGACGCCCAAAAAATCGACGAAGAGTGCTTGTCATGGCCATCGTTATGTATGTTGCGGCAAATCATGCCAGTCGGGCTGATCCAAGGCAAGAGCCAGCGAGTGAAATACCGCTGATCGATCCGAGATGGAAAGCGTCGCCGGTGCGCATCCTTTTTCCTCTTGGGCACAACCTGGGTTGCGGCTGCGCTTAGACGGATTCGGCAACATACTCGAGTTATCCCATTGTTGCCCCCTAACGAATTCCGCCGTCTTACTGAATCACTCGCACATTGTATGCAAAACTCGGTGGAGTACCAGTGCCACAAACGTAGACTGTGACAATATTCTCAGCGGTCACCGCACCTCGAAGGCTGAAGGCACCGCCTATGTCTATTCCACCTACGCTGCTCACGACAACAGGCATGCCCGTTGTCGCGCCCGGTACTCTCGCCGTGCCGGAATTGCAACTGGCCGCCAGGGCCGTCCCTGTTATGGTTTCCGTGACTCCTGTAAGCGCAGGTTTGATGAGGTGAGTTCCCAGAACCAAGGTGCCATTGATGACGTGCGTGCCGCCGGAGGGATCGTCAATCGTACATGCAATAAAGGTGCAGGGTCGGTCGACTATGGAGGAAACCGTCGGATGGTATGACAGATGCAGGGTGAGCAAGCCATTGCCACCGCCAGATCCATTCCAGCTCACGAGGTTGGTGATACCATGATTGGCGAGAAAGTCTGTACCATCGACTACAAACGTCGGATTAAGGTTGGAGTTGACATAAAAATAATGCGAGTCGGTTCCTGACCCGGCCGTCAGTAATGCCGATCCTCCATAGATTTCCACGCTCGGCTGGATCGGACCGGTTATCGTGAGAATCGTGTTTGTCAGCTGCTCGAAATGCTCGCCATAGAAATGAGCCGTCTGAACGTTGCCGCAGGTTACGTTATTGTCACAACGCGAAGCAAAGAAAAAAACGTCTCCTCCCAACAGATTCAGGGCGACCGTATTATTTTGAGTCGACGTACCAATGATACTCAACGATTCGCCGGCATTCGTCGCATTTGACGGAAACCGCAGACCAATTGTGTTCCCGGTGATGACACTCTGAAGCACGGTGTCGCTCCAGGAGTTGTTTCCCCATTCAATCGCGGTTCCAAAACCATAGACGCGTAAGCGATTAAAATTCTGATGGTCCCCATACGCACTGCTGGAACTGATCAAGCCTCCTGGGTCTCCCCCTATAAAAATGCCGCCGGTACGAGGTAGAGTCGTCACCGTCCCAAGAGTCGTTGCCGTCCCTAAACCTGAAGGTGCCGTGAACTGGAAACTCGTGGGATTACTCGATGTGACTGACCAAACGCCGTTATAGTCCGATGGTGTCCAGCCAAACATAAATATGTTGTTTGTGCCCTTACCTGGATTTAACGTCGACCTGATCGTGACTGTTGTAGCGGACTGACTCGCTGCGGTGACGCTCGCCCGGCTCCCGGGAGGGTTCGTAGTGCTACCACCTTTGGTTGAAAGGGTCAGATCGGAAATTGCTCCTTCCGGATACTCGAAGTTGCCTAAAGTATCGGCGGCGACAATCGCAAAACCCGACGCCGGCAACCAGTTGAGTATTGTAGATTGCGCCGACGTACCATGCAGGTTCACACATCGCGGCTTTACTACGGCAGTTGTTTGCGTGTACATGCCCGGCGGAATCAGGACTTCGCCACAGGTTCCCGACAATGAAGCAATCGCCGCATTTAACTGTGCCCCGATGTCGATACCAGGCGCAGCCGTTACCACGATGGAACCCCCTGTTTTCCCGCCAATTTGTTTGCCAGCATGAGTCAAGGCCGGAAGCGCACTCATACCAGGCAGACTGTGGTCAAGCATGTTCAAGTTCTGAACGATGGAGGTATTCCAGTTCGTCTTGCGGTGGTTCGGGATGTGGAACCCGACATTAGCATTAGACATGGTTTGCGCTAGAGCAGCGGATGATGCAAGCAGACACAGGGCAAGTGGAACGAGGTACATATGTTGGTCACCCCTTACCCAACGATTGCGCACACGGTCACTTTGATCACTGAACGACCAAAGTAAGTGGCATCGTGTGAGTCAAAGTCGTAGAGTCTGATGTGAAACGGGCGGTCACCGTAAGGCAATAAGTGCCAGGCTCGGTACATCCAGCTCCACCGCATCCATTCGATCGGCCGCCGCACCCGGACGTGGTCGTTCCGATACCCAGAACGCAAACGGACGCCAGGCCGTAAACCCAACGGCGAAGCCGCTCGCCCCGCAGTCGCAGCAAACTGGAGTGCACACAGTACGCCGAGCATTGCCAAATATCCTATCCTCAAAACATATGCATTACCAGAGTGCAGCCCGAAGCATGGGACGATCAAGCCAGCCGCTGCCGCCACCGTTGTTACAGTAAGCGTCACAGCCTGTGACGTCGAGCCGTTCAGCGTGAAGGTACCCGGCGACACGATGCAACTGGACTGTGCCGGCTGGCCCGTCACAACTTAGCTGAACTACTTGGATGAACCCGCCGCATGGATTCACGCTGAGAGTATAGGTGGCGCTCCGGCCCTGCGATACGGTTTGATTTGATGACGCAACGGTGATGGAAAAGTCCTGTCCATCGCCCGTGAGCGACACGGTCTGCGGGCTATTGCTGGCATTGTCCATAAATGCTGAGCGACTCCGCGCGGCTGCCCGAAGCACCGGGAGCAATCGAAATCTGCAGTTCGTTTGCCGGGTGTTGCGATGCCAGTATGGAGCAGAACTTGAGCACGACATGAACGGGGAGAGAAAAACGAGATTCAGTATTATCACCGCATCGTGGTCTTGGTCCTGGTCAGCACGTCTTTCCCATTCCCTTGGGTGTGCGCTTTCAGAAGAACGGTGAAGCCGAAGTTTCCTGCGCGCTGGCTCTACTGCAAGATCTGGTCGGACAGTTGGGCCGGCGTTTCCTGGATGTGTTCGTGGGTGACGTTTTGTATCTGCCAGCGCCCTTCGTCAAGGAAGTGGAACGTCTCGGTTTGGCTTGGGCCTTCACCTTGAAGGAAAACCAGCCCGAGGCATTGCGCGAAGCCGAGCGTTGCACGCAGGATTCTCCCACCGGCATGCAGGCCGAGCGGGACCGGGAGATTCAATACTGGCACTTGCCGGAGGTCGATTGGCTGGTCGCCAATCGCCAGGTGCGAGTCGTCAAAACGGTTTGCACCGAACCCCAGCGCCGCGTTACCGTCCGCGCTTTTCGAACCAAAGCTGAGACGGCCATCCTGCAACCTGGCACCAACTTCAAGCCACCGGTTTCGAACTCGGCCGCATCTCGCCCCAGTTCATCCATCAGTCCAGTCGCAGCCATTGGCGAATCGACACCGAAGTCTTTCAGACCATCACCACCGACTGCCATCTCAACACCCCGCGGTGCACCAAACCACCGCCCTCGTGGTTCTGACCATGATCCGGTTTCTTGCCTATACCCTCTCCCTGGTCCTCGATCACCGCCCAATCCGGAGACATGCTCGCCGAAAATTTCCAACACCTATTGATCCTGTCGCCCGCACCGACTCGACGTCTCCGGCAATCTTTCCGGCGTCCCCCTGACGCCCTGTCACCGTATCGCTTTCCTCTCCGAAATTTACCGCGCACTCCCGTTTCCGACCGGTTTCTGCCCTCCTGACCGCCCTGCAACTTGCCTCAGTTTCCCTCTCTCCCTCAACTCGCGTCAAATCAGAAGCCTCCCCCATAAGCAGAAGTCCGTTTGCGGAATCGCTGCGCTTCCCTCAGAAAACACTAGTCGTCTTTACCGAGTTGTCGTATACTGCCGCGCAACCGGGAGCGTAAATCCCGTAGCAGGAGAATAACGATGAGAATGTCGAAGGCAATTTTCGTTTGTGTTTGTCTCGTAGGATTAACGCAGCTCGTATGGAGCCAAAACAAAGGTACTGGAGCTTTCCAGGAAAAGGGTATTCCCGGGTACCTTAACCCACATACCAGGACCTTCACAACTCGGGCTCAAGGCTCCGGCGTACAAGGGCCAGAGTTTACCGGAACCGCTGTCTTTTTCAGGGAGCAGGCTAATATTACGATCAACAACTACGATCAAACCACGAACAGTCTGGCCATTTGCCATGCCGACATCACGAGTATCGGCGATGCGAATTCGGGGTGGTACGACAGTGCGGATGTGGTCGCTACCTTAAGCGGGGGCACGTGGTTCTGTGACGTACCGGTACTGACTCAGTGGACATTACAGACTCCCGCAACGGACCAGCTTGAATTGTGCGTGAGTGTTGATATCATCTCGTTGTACACCTTGGGTTCGCTCACAGAAGCACAGTCAAGTCGCTCCAGTTCCCAGCCCTGCTTGACCATAACCCAGCCGGCAAACGGGGTGACGAATGTTCAAACCTTCGGCTTCCAATTGTAAGCGAAAAGCCGATGCGAAAGCCCGCGTCGCCCCGCTGACCCATTCCGGCGTCGGTTGGCGGGGGGCGCGCTTGCTAAGTTCTATTATCTCTTTTGCTTATGGGTAGTTCTTGGTGGGTGCTTTTGACAACTCACTTCGTCTCTACAACCAGCACCGAAGCATCGACGGTGTCCCACCGCATCTTCAAAACGCAGCCACCCCGTCCCTGATCGAATGAAATGGTGAAGTTCTCGACGGGCGAAGAAATCGGCAAAAGCGTCAGGTCCACTCTGGTAAGTTCATCGGATTCGTACTTGTACGGAATGCCCCACTCGCCAGTTTTCTTGTTGATGATCAACGTCCATTTATCCAGACCAGGAATGGTGAAGATCGTGTAGTTGCCGGCGGGCACATTCTTGCCACCCACGATCAGATTGGTAGTGGCGACGAACTTCGTGGCTTCGTTAGCTCCCGTCCGCCAGACTTGACCGTAGGGCACAAGCCCACCAAAAATCTTGCGGCCTTTCATTCGTGGACTGGAGTAGTCCACAGTAACGGCTTTACCGTCCGGGAACTTGCATTGCGCTTGCGCCGGAGGACTGGGGCGTTCGGTCTGGGCGAGAGCGAATGGAGTGAGATACGAGCAAAGCAGCGAAAAAATTACTATGCAGGTGTGCATACACCCTCCCTTTTGAATATTGAGCAGGCAAGATTGCCTTGCAGCCGATTGCACTCCGGAGTCGAGCCGGATACTGGAGTCTGATTCGCAGCGGGAGCAGGCGCCCGGCTCCGCTCGCTCCACCGCCGAAGCGGGCCTTCGCCGAATCTGGCTGGGCGGAGTCTGTCCACGTTATAGAATTACCCGGACGTTGTATGCCAGACTCGGCGGAGTACCTGTGCCAGAGACGTAAGCGGCAACCGTATTCCCAGCTGTCACCCGAAACTCGGACCTCGAACGCACCGCCGATGTCTGCTCCGCTCGTGCTGCTCACCTCTACCGGCATTCCTGTGGTTGCGCCCGTTACGGCCGCCGCTCGGGAATCGCAACTGGCGGTGAGCGCCGGCGCCTTTAGGGTTCCCGTGGCTCCCGTAGGCGTGGGCTTGATGCTCAAAGCACCGAGAGACAAACCGTTAATGATATGTGAGCCGCTAGAAGGATCGTGAATCGTACACGCTAAGGTCAATCCGTTGCCCCCGCCAGAACGATTCCGGCCTCCAAGGTTGTTTTGAATGAGGATCGAAATATTTTTCGAGAACTGATTGCCAACGGCGATGTCGGTACGCCCATCACCGTTGAAATCACTGACGACAACTGAATCCGGAAACGAACCACGAAGTAGTCCCGCGTCCCGTTGACAACAAAATTATCCTGTGCGAACAAGGAGGGAGCAACTAGAAATTCGAGCAGTCCGAAGCGCAAAGCTAATGACCTGTTCTCTTGAGTGTAACTTCTCACGCGACCACGTTGTGTGCGCCTCGACACAAGACACACTACTGCCGGTGCCTTTCAGGGGGTAGACGCACTACACTAAGCGATCACGAATCGAATTGTCAATAAGTCATCAAGTGGCGATAGAAACACAGGATAAGTCCGCTTGAGATAGCAAGTAATCTGTCCGCGTTGCGGTCGGCCAGGAGGGACTTTCCCGGTGGGTGGTGGATATAGTTGATGTTGCCTTGTCATCCACGGCTCCCTGCCCTTCCCAATCACTCGGCAAGCGATACTTTTCGCGCGGGTGCCATTGTTGCTCACTCAGCACCCAAAGCGGATGTCCTGGTTGCCAAGAACACAGGCCATTAATTGACGGCCGTAGCTATAATAATCCCACGAGAAGTCGATTTGCAAAAAACGGAGGCATCAAGCGTTCGTCGCCGAAGACCCCATTGAACCCGGAATCGGTGCCGGCAACAGTCGCACCACGGAAGTGCGGTATCAAAGGAAGTGCGGTATCAAAAAGTTGACCGCGTCTGTGAGGATGCCGCTATCTTGCCGATTGAGAAAAATCGCGGTCGAAAGTCCAGACAGCAGAAAGACAACCACCGCTGCCAATACCGCGGGACCAGGGCACAGCACACCAAAAAACGCTCGTACGCGGCACCGACGAGTCGGCGACCGAGCGGCACGAGATGTCACTTTCAGCCGCGAGTGGGGTTCTGGTTCCTTTCGATGGAAATCGTCACCTCACTAATTTCAGGATGCGCGATTCGGTTGGAGGGCTAACAGAGGGTGCCCTGGTGGGCTTGTTTCCCGGAGATACGAATTACGGTTTCGTGCTAGTTTTAGACGACTTCAAAATCTGAGGGGACGGCAAGAAGCGCTTCGTCCAGCGTTAAGGCGATGCAGTGGAAATCAATGTCTGCAATGCGCACTCTGCTCCAGTGAGGCTTTGAAAAGGGTTTGAAATGAAGTCTGCTGAAACCATTGTCAATACCGCTGAAACTGGATGCTGCGGCCCCAGGGTTCACGTGGCATCGTGGGCGCTGGCGGCCCTGGTCGTTGGCTGCAGTTTGATCGCGAGCGCGCAGGCGCCCACAGGCGAAAGTACCACGTCGTCTGCAGATCCCAAACCGGAAGTGCAATTTCCCGGCTCACTGCCGTCCCCCCTTGATTTGAAATCGCTTCCGCGCAATCTGTTTCAGGATCAGAAGGGTTTCTGGTCAACCCCGTTCCACATGACAGAAAAGGAGTGGCAGTGGACGGTCCCGTTGGCTTTTGTCGGCGCAGCGCTGCTGGCGACTGACACGGATGCGGAGACGCACGCTCCCACCAGCCCTACCACGGTCTCCCACGCTGTAACCGCCTCCAACGTCGGTCTCGCTGCTTTTGCGGGGGTCGGTGCAGGAATGTTTCTGTGGGGACACCTTTCGGAGGATGATCAACAGCGCGAGACCGGCCTTCTCAGTGGCGAAGCCGGTATTGACGCGTTCCTCGATACCGAAGTGTTCAAGTATGCATTCGGACGAGACCGTCCCTTTACCAGCGATGGTCGGGGACGTTTTTTTCAGGGTGGGGATTCCTTTCCGTCGCAACACGCGGCCATCAGTTGGGCCATTGCCAGCGTGATTGCCCACGAGTATCCCGGACCCCTGACCGAACTCTTGGCCTACGGTGCAGCGGGAGGTGTAAGCGCTGCACGCTTTGCTGGGCAGAAGCACTTCGCGACCGACGTGTTGGTAGGCAGTGCCCTTGGATGGTACACCGGCAGGCACATTTTCCGATCCCGCTCTCATTACTCCGACGCGGAGATCGCGAAATTTGGGACGTTCAGCAAAGGTGGCGAAGCGGATTCTGTGCGCAACCCAGGGAATATGGGTTCCAGTTCCGTTCCCCTCGACAGCTGGGTCTATCCCGCCTTCGATCGCCTTATGGCCTCCGGCTATATCCACGACCGAACTGGCGCCCTGCGGCCTTGGTCAAGGCTGGAGTGTGCGCGAATCTTGAAAGAAGTCCATCAGTATTTGGCAGAGGAACCCGATGCTCCCGATGCGCACATGCTATCCCTGATTCGTGACCTGGATGCGGAGTTTGCGCCCGAAACGCAGCTTCGTGAGGGAGCCACTCCCAACCTCCACGCAGAGCTCGAATCCGTCTACACTCGGTACACTGAAATCAGTGGCCCCCCGCTGCGTGATTCTTTTCACTTCAGTCAGACGATCACGGACGACTTTGGACGTCCCTACGGGCGCGGCCCCAACAACATCACGGGATTCTCTACCCGGGCCGCGGCGGGTCCATTCTTCGTTTACATACGGGGCGAGTACCAGTACGGTTCTTCCAGCCAGGAGTACACTGCCGCGCAGGCGCAAGCGGTCGCCAATTCCGATTTATTGCCGCTCAACTCCGTTCCCACTTTTGGACAGACGTCCCGGCTTCGGTCGCTGGAAGGATACGCCGGCCTCAATATTGCAAATTGGCAATTCACGTTCGGCCAGCAAAGCCTTTGGTGGGGCTCGAATCGCAGCACCAGTCTGTTGCTGTCCAATAATGCCGAAGCCTTGCCGATGTTGCGATTGGAGCGAGTCAGCCCGCTGCAATTGCCGAGTCTGCTCGGTTTACTCGGCCACGTGTACGTGTCGGGCTTTCTGGGACGGATTGGAGGGGATACCTATCTTCGTTTGGGCGATGATTTTGTGCTCTACGGCGACGGCATCCATTCGGTGAATCCGCAGCCATTTTTCTGGGGAGGAAGTATAGCGTTTAAGCCGACACCCAACTTGGAGCTGGGATACTCCATTACGGCACTGTTTGCCGGGTATGGTCGACCTCTGACTCTGCATACCTTTCTCCACACTTTCTCGCAACACGGCGATTACCAGCCCGTAGACCCGGGAAAGCGCCATACGCTTGTCACTGCGTCCTACCGGCCCCCCGGACTGCGGAATTCATTGCTGCTCTATGCGGACGAGATGACCGAAGACGAACCCCTGGCGCTCGCCTATCCCCGCCAGTCCGCGTTGAATGCAGGGATGTACGTACCGCATCTGCCTCGCCTCAAGAATCTTGACTTCAGAATTGAAGGTGTTTACACAAATCTGCCTGGAAACTCGCGTAACGATATTTTTTACGTAAACGCTCATTACGCCGATGGATACCGAAATTATGGCCAGCTGATGGGCAGTTGGATTGGACGCGGCGGCAACGGAGGACAGGTTTCGACCAGCTATTGGTTCTCCGGCCACAACCAGGCAACCCTCTCCTATCGACGGATGGTGGTGGATCCTACCTTGCTAGAGGGGGGAAACGTTCACGACATCTCGGGCAGCGTGAACTGGACGCTCCGGCCGCACGTCGAACTCGTAGGCGGTGTGCAATATGAGCGCTGGAACTTTCTTCTCCTGAATCCGGGGCCTCGTTCGAATGTGACCACCACCTTTGAAGTCCGCGTTTGGCCCAAATTGAGCCACGCAGCCGGCACCACTGCCATGGGCGGCCACGACACGCATCCCTGAGCGAGAATACGGCCCTGGTTCGACTCGTGCAGTCCCGGTTGGACTACGAAAAACAGAATCAAACAAACTTGCAAACTTGCCGCCAGTACCTACTACCTATTCTACGACAACCCGCCGGGTTGTGACGCGCATCACATCGTCAACCCAGACCTGGGTATCTAATTGTCCATTGTTCCTGGCCGATGCTATCGAGTTTACTTCAATGGTTAGAATGACATTTTGACTGGCGAGAGGTCGCCCTTCAATGATTTACTATTGAGAGCGAAGTTCCAAAAACTATAAAGCTCCGGCACAGGAGTGTTTCTCGTTTTGCAGCAACGTTGTGGCATTGACCCAGTATAGCTGGACGCATCAAGTTACGAGGGGAACCTTATGCGGCCTTCGCAGAGTCCTGGCGCCTTTGCGAATATACGAAGGAGAAGTCTGTGATTTCACGGATATATTATTACGGCTCTTTGTTACGTATCCTGGTTTACGCCCTTCCATTACTTACCTTTGGGATCGCTGCATATTCTCGGTTTGGCAGTCTGTGGCTTGTGGGCATTAGCAACCTTGCCCCTCAGGATTACTTGATCCTGTTGGCGTTTACCGAAGTCGTCTGGATTCTAGCCGCCAACTACTTTAAGCTCTCCTCCGTTGCGGATCTGTTCTGGGAATACACCGGAATACGGGCCGCATTTTTTGCATGCTTTTCCACGTTTCTTTTGCAAGCCGCACTGCTCGTTTTCGTCAAAGAGCTCATTGTCTCGCGGCTATTCATCCTGCTCAGCAATACAATCCTATTTTTTAGCGTTGTCATCTTACGAAATGTTTTCCGGTTGACGCCTGCCTCCTCCAGTTGGCCGCGCAAATGTGAAAGAATTCTGGTGGTCGGAACCGACCAGTATGCGCGACGAAGCGTGAACCTTTTGCGCCGCATTCCATTTTTTCGCTGCGAAATTCAAGCATATGTGCAACTCCCCGAACAACCGGTGCTGGTTCACGATGCGCCCGTGGTCAGCGCGACGGACCGGCTCCATCTTGAGTCATTGAGTTTCGATGAAGTGGTTGTGGCCATTCCTAGCCAGCGCTATCTGCAGATTTCGTCGATTCTCGAGAGCTTGCAGGATTTGGGGAAGCCGATCCGCGCAATCCTGGACCTCGGGCCGCGTCTTTCCGTGCGCGAGAAGGTATTCCAGGTCGGCCGGCTACAGATGATGAACCTGGCCATCTCTCCGATTGAAAGCTTTGCGTATACCGTGCTGAAAAGAGCTTTTGATCTGGTATTTGCGACTCTCGCGCTGGTGATTCTGAGTCCGCTGCTTCTGACGATTGCCATACTCGTTAAAGTGGGCTCTCCGGGGCCCACTTTGTTTCGCCAGGAACGAGTCGGTCGAAACGGTAGGTTCTTCACACTACTGAAGTTCCGCACTATGCGATGCAGCACGGCGGCCGAGAGCGATACCGCTTGGACGATCAAAAATGATCCCCGGTGCACGCCGATCGGAGCGATATTGCGCAAGTTCAGTCTCGATGAACTACCTCAGCTCTTTAATGTCATTCGCGGGGAAATGAGTCTGGTGGGACCGAGACCGGAGCGGCCGCACTTCGTCGCGAAGTTCCGAACGAACATCCAGAAGTACAACCTGCGACATTGCTGCCAGGTTGGCATGACCGGGTGGGCCCAGGTCCACGGCCTTCGTGGCGATACCTCAATCCCCGACCGGCTTCAATATGATCTGTATTACATTCGCAACTGGAGCTTTGGCCTGGATCTTCAGATTATTGCTCGCACCATGTTCACCGCATTGAAGGACGAAAACGGGTACTAGTGCGGCGGACCTGGCGCCGGAACTAGGCGCAGGCGAGCGTGGCGGGCAGCCGCGTGCTGTAAGAGACGGCCTCGGGTCGTTCGGCGACTCCCGGATTACCAACTGCTTGTTCTGCGCGAAGAACAAGTGGCCGCTGCGGCCATTTCAATACGTCGCGATTCTCAGCGGGACCAATGAAAAACGAACCCAGCCTCTAGCAACAGGTTGTTTTGGTGGTCATTGACAGTGTTTCTGAATTCGGTCAAATCATAGTCGATTTGGACGACTCGGATCGCTATGCGCGAGTTCACGGGCAGATCAATGCCGCCGCCCGTGCGGGTGGCGAACTCCATCGTCCCATCACCTGCGCCTGCGAGGCCGCCACCGGAATGGGCGGCTCCCAGAAGCACTTGGGCAAAAGGCTGCAGAGCATGTGGGCCCCGGAGCCACGGTTGCGGAACACGGTAACGTGCTCCGGCCAGATAGGAAATCAACGTCAAGGAGTTCCCGCTCGAGGGGCCGCTGCCAGCATATTCCCCACTGAGCTCCGCTACCATTGCCCATCGGGGATTTAGGTTCCACGAGGCCGAGACACCGCCACCATTCAAGCCAAAACAGCCACATTCTCCGGGCTGGGTGTTGGTCCGCACCCAGTGGTAGGTCAAGCTTACATCACCTCTCGCGACGTCGATTCCCGGTGTCGCCTGACCCATGGCTGCCATCGCTGTGAAGATCAACAAACCGGTAGCAAGTGCAAGTGATCGCATTCTCATTTCTCCCTCATGAACTCTGGGTTGGTTCGCCAGCGGCGGAACTGCAGTCCGCATGTTCACGATGACCGTTTTCTGGCCGCTTTCCCCGGCGGAGGACGACGTGTGCTCTGTCCGGCCGTCCGGTCCTACCCCTCGAGACTCGCGGATGGACTCCGCAGTCACAAGGGCGATTCCTTTTCCAATCGAGCCTTCCGCCACCGTTCTAAGGCGCGCTAACGGTGGCGGAGAGTCCGGAGATTGTCACCGATTCCTCCTCGCCTCCAGTGGAGGCGGTAAAGCCGAGGTATGCCACGGACGGCAACTTCACGGGACCGGAGAACAGTTCGTTTCCGTCGATGGTCACCGTCATAACGCCCCCGACGACGGTCACCACGTAGGCGTGAGTCGCATTGGTGAACGTGCCGTCGGGGTAGTCCGTACTGGCGGCAGTGTCGAGGTTGCCGTTCACGTAAGTCCAGGGATTCTCCCAGAGATTGGTCGCTCCCTGGCCAACCGCCATGTAGGGAACGGTCATCGGGTCGCAAGCACCGTTGGGGTTAGAATTCGTGCAGCTGCCCGGGTGGCTTCCGGTTTCAATATCGCCATTCTGGTAGGTGTCGAAGCCGAGCACAAACCCCGGAATACCGCGTGCGCCCAATCCTTCCCCTGTCGCGCCCATCGATGAGGTCGTTGCCCCCTGGGACGGATCGGCGAGGATCATGGTGAATCCATCTGCCGGGTTGCTGCCGGCCGCGATCGTGACCGTGAAGTTGACAGTGAATTTCGCGGTAGAGATGAGCGTGGGCCAGTAGATCGCGGCATGCTCGTTCCCCTGGTCGTTGGTCAGCTCAATGGTGCAATTGGTCGTATTTTGATAAGGGACATCCCCCGAGGTATATCCGGGCGTGTTGCCGTTCAACACCCAGGTGTTGCTACACAGATTGTTGATCGAGCCGAGCGATCCGACAAACATCGCCGCGTTGTTGCTCGAGATGGGGTTGGTGCCGATGATTTGGGTCGTGCCGTCGCTGGTGCTGGTGACGACAGCATAAAAGATGGACCCCGAGGCGCTGGAGGGCACGCTCTCGAGAGTAAGCGAGGAAGTCGTTGCCCCACCCACGGTCGCACCATTTAATGTGCCGCTTGATATCGCGCCGTCCGCGAGCGCGGTGAACGAGGTGGACCCGGGCGCGCTCCAATACCACTGGTACGCCGGGATGCATCCGGTACAGGTGGCTGTGACGGTGAAACTGGCGAGGGATCCGGCGGCAACGTAAACGGTCTGGGGCTGCCCGGTGACCTGGAGCAGGATGCCGTTGCCGATCGCAAGAGGCGCATCGACGGACTGAGCAGTGCCGTAGGCGTTTTCGACCACGACGTAGTAATTGTCGCCATCGTTGCTCTGCGCCGTCTCTGAAGCGGGAACGGTGTAGGTGCTTGAGGTGGCGCCGGAGACCGCGACTCCCGCGGTGGGACCATTTGCCTCAATGTAAGCAGCTGTCTCATAGGGCACGCGATACCACTGGTAGGTGAGCGTGCCCGGTCCTGAAGCCGTCACGGAGAACGTCGCGGTTCCGCCCACAGTCGCCGTCTGGCCGGTGGGTTGGATGATGATAGTGGGCGGCACGGCGGTATCCGTATTGGTCACCGTCAGCGTCGCGGCGGTGCTGGTAAGGGTTGTGTCGGTGCAGTCCGTATCGGTTACCGTGACGTAATACGTCGTTCCACTGTTGGCGGTGGTTAGCGCCCCGGTGGTGTAAGTGCTGGAAGTGGCGCTACTGATGATCATGCCGCTGCCGGGCGTCCCTGTATACCATTGGTACGCGAGTGTGCCGGTGCCGGTGGCAGAGACCGAGAAGGTCGCTGTCTGGGTAGCATAGACACTCACTGATGAAGGATTGCTGGTGATGCTCAGCGTAGTTGGGGTGAGGACGTTGAGCGTAACGGTGTTCGAAACCACTGAACCGGCGCCGTTGGTGACCGTGCACATGTAGTTTCCGTCGCTGGCCGCGGTAACGTTGTTAAAGATGAGTGTGGATGAGGTTCCGACCGGGTTACCGCCCTCGGTCCAGAGGTAGCTGCTCGCGTAGCTGGCGCTTATGGTGAACGACGGACTATATCCGGCGCAAACGTTCTTGCTCACAGGCTGGGAGGTGATCATAGGAATGCTTATGGTCGCCGTCGTCGTGACAAATACCGATGGATTATCCACGCTGGTGGCCTTAATGATGTAGGTGCCGGCGGTGTCGGGAGGTGTCCACACGCCGCTCGAACTGATGCTTCCTCCCGTAGCCGTCCACGTCAGCGTGTTGGTTGGGCCCCCACTCGCGGTGGCGCTAAAGGTCTGCTGTTGTCCAGGCGCCATGGTTGAATTGGCCGGTGTGATGGGTGTAATGATTACGTTGGCTGTGACTGTGAAACTGGTAGAAGCGGTGGCCGCCGTATAATCGCCGTTGGCTGCCTGGCTGGCCCCGAGTACAACCGTACCTATACCCGTCAGTGTCACCGTATTGCCGGCGATGGTTGCCGGTCCGCTCGTCACCGAGTAGGTCACC
>Ga0187847_10000689_pt1 | contig 35252 bp, 32 predicted proteins | sample June2016WEW_4_10_FD_132458 | JGI IMG/M metagenome (GOLD analysis project Ga0187847, IMG submission 132458) | Peatland microbial communities from SPRUCE experiment site at the Marcell Experimental Forest, Minnesota, USA - June2016WEW_4_10 | ecosystem: Environmental > Terrestrial > Soil >...
CCCGACCCGCTGATGCAACCGCACCAGCTCGCCCTTCCAACCTTGTATCGATGCCTTCATCGCCTATACGGAGAGCCAGCCTGAGCATTTTTAGATTATCACTTGTAATTACAACTGTAGTACTAAGCTAATTCTCTTCATCTTGCTCTTATGTTTTTAACTCAGCGACGTATTGAAGGTGTTCCCAGCGCTTGGTTTCTTCGATACTCTTGGGTACGCCGTAATAGCCGTTTCGATAAATCTCTGCCAACACCCTCCTGGATTGAGAATCGCCCTGCGTGGCCGCACGATTCAGCCAACTGAGTCCATCCTCTCTACTGGGATCTGTACCCTCCCCCGATAGATACATTATCCCCAGGTTATATTGCGCGTCGTCGTGACCACGCTCGGCAGCCAATCGGTACCAATAGACGGCACGAGCAGTATCTCTTGGACCCGCCCAATCACCGGTTGCATAAAGTGCCCCTAAATCTCGCTGGGAGCCCCGACTTCCCATTTGGCCTGCTCGCAGAAGAAGCTCGTATGCCTCTTGGCCTTCCTTCTCGCCGTACCTGGTCGTCCAGTACAAGGCATTGGCGTGGCCGGACTGCGCCGCGTCTCGTAGATACGCGCGCATCTGCTTATTCACGCAATCTGGCGCACTCATGTACCACAAAATCAAATGGGCGAGGCAAACTTTCGCATCCACATCGCCTCGATCCACATGGGGTTGCCACAGCCTTTGAACCGCCCGCCAATTGTCCCTTTTTCTGGCGAACGAGCGCTCGGTTGCGGATATGAGGCGTGCTTTTTTGGATTCGTCCATGTTCGTAGCCAAGCTCCGCATTATCCGTCGGCAGAAGGAGCGGCAATCTCCTGACGCAGAAGTTTTCTTGCTGCCCAACCAGTCAGCCCCAAAGAGAGAAAGACACACAACCACGCAAAAAAATCCCCGTGCGCGGTATAGAAGGTCACATCGTCGCGAAAGCCGAACTGTGCTGGCAGCGCGTCCACGGCATGACGAGGAATGCTTTGCCGCACACGGCCATAAGGGTCGATGACCGCGGTGACGCCGTTGTTGGTGTCCCTCAAAAGCCAGCGGCGATTCTCGATGGCCCGCATGCGCGCCATATTCAGGTGCTGCCAGGGCGCACTGGTGTCGCCATACCAGCCGTCATCGCTGATGTTGACCAGAACCTCTGCACCCAGCTGCGCAAAATGGCGAACCTCATCGGCAAAAACCGACTCATAGCAGATGAATACCCCGTAGCGATGACCATTCAGGCGGAAGACTTTGCGCTCGTCGCCGCGCGTGAACGAAGAGACACGGCCGGTAAGCTTTCGGGCAAAGGTGAGCAGATTTTGGAAGGGAATGTACTCGCCGAAGGGGACAAGGTGGATTTTGTCGTAACGGCCCACGCGCGCTCCATCCGCGCCGACGACGAGCGCGGAGTTATAGTCGCGCCAGGACTGCTCCTCCGCCGAGAAATCCGCGCCGATATTCCCCACCACCAGCGGTGCCTGCTCCTGACGCGCGAGCGCGATCAGCATCCGCTGAAAGCGGGCGTCATTCTCGATGAACGGCGCGGGCGACTCAGGCCAAGCGATCAGGTCGGGATGCGTGGGATAAGGCGGGCAAACAATTTCACCTTGCGGCGCGCCGGTCTGAGGGATTCCAGCGATGTAGGTCTTGCACTGTTCGTCGGCCAGCCGCTTGAACTCGGCGATATGGCTGTCCCATTCGCCAAAGCGCGACCAGAGGTTCTCGCCCGCTACGTCGAGATTGGGCTGGACCAGGACGGCTGTGGCTGTGGTCGCAGGCTTGGGCGGAAGAGCGCGGTAGCCAAACATAGCTTCACCAAGCAGAGAGGAGCCAGCAATAACCCATGCCATGCGCCGAGCGCTACGAATCGGTTGTCTTGCGGTGATCAAAAATTCTGCGAGAAGTGCATTAGCGGCGACCAGCACAAAGCTGATCCCATAAACGCCCGTCCAAGGCGCAAGCTGATTCACCAGCCCGTTGTCCACCTGCGAGTAGCCAAGCTGATCCCAGGGAACGGAAGTGATGCGTGCGGCAGCCAGTTCCAGCGCCGTCCACAAGATCGGCGCGGCGGCCAGCGCCAGCTTCGTGCTGCCGGTAGCCCGACGCACCAGCATCAAGCCCAGGCCGAATAGGCCGAAGTAAAGCCCCAGCACCAAGCTGAATCCCAGCAGCAGCAGCGTCGGTGCCATCGGCGGCATGTCGCCGTAGCGGAGCATTGTGTCGCGAACCCAGTAGCAGTTGCCCATGTACCACAAGACGCCGCAAAGATAGCCGAGCAGAAATCCCCGGCGCAATGGGCGTGGTGCATCTGTCGAGCTTGGCGTCAGGATCGCCCACAGCAGCGGGACAAGCCCAAACCACGCGAAGACGCTCCGCCACGGGGGCAGCGGCCCGGCCAACGGAAACGGCAACTCGAGCAGGCCTGCCGAGAGACCAGCCGCGGCCCACAACTTCCAGGTCCCCAACTTCCCAAACTTCCAAGATGAAGGCTGCATACAGGCACCAAGTTTATCGCATCGGGCCAGCGGACCAGTCCGATTGCATGAGCAAACGCTTCAAGGGAAAATGCCCCGAACAGGAGGCAAAAGGTCTACAATTTGCCTATGGTATTGGCTAAATTCGCAATGACGCTGCTGGAAGCGATGTTCTTTGTCGGCCTGGCGGGATCTACCGTGGTTGTATTGATCAGCTTTTTCGAGGACGGCAAGGAACTCTTCGGCAAGGATGAGCCGCCTCAGCCGCGCGCCTGACAGCCCATTTTTCCACCGTCACTTATTTCCATTGACTTAGCGTCGATTGGGAAATAAACTCTTCGCAGTGCGGGCGATAACTTCTTCTCCCAAAACCCAAGACAGCCGACCATCGCGATGGCAACTAACCGAACGACCGTAGCTCCTCCCTCCGACCGCGTCCGGCTTATCGTGGCATCTTCTGTGATGCTCACGTTCATCTCTTTTTGGCGCGCAGCCGCCATCGTTCTCAATGATCTGGGTTCCTCGGCATTTTATGCCGGCGGCATCGCCGAGCAGGCGGTCGGCCAGGCAGCGCCATGGTTCATTCTTGGCATCATGCTGTTCAGTTTTGCGGTACGCGCGGTTTACGTCGAAAGCTGTTCGATGTTCACCCGCGGCGGCGTTTACCGCGTGGTGAAGGAGGCTCTGGGCGGTGGCTTTGCCAAGCTCAGCGTCTCCGCCTTGATGTTCGATTACATTCTGACAGGCCCCATCTCCGGCGTATCGGCGGGCCAATACATTACAGGCTTGATAAACGAGCTTATGACGGTTGCCGCTCAAAGCAACTGGCTCCCTCCGGCTTTGTTGGACGTGCATCACAACCCTTTTCAGTTCGGCATGAACCATACTGCGGCGGTATTCGCGGCCGTGGTAACTGTCTACTACTGGTGGCAGAACATCAAGGGCATTGAGGAGTCGAGCGCCAAAGCTCTGCGGGTCATGCAAGTCACCACACTAATGGTGGTGGTTCTGCTGCTCTGGGGCGGTTATTCGGTGTTCATACGCGGTGCTCAGCTGCCCCCGGCGCCAACACCCTCGCATCTCAAATTCAGTAACGAGGCGCTGGGCTTCCTCGGGGGCCACGGACTTCCTCTGCTCGGTCTGTTCGGCATTCTGATGGCCTTCGGCCACTCCGTGCTGGCCATGAGCGGCGAGGAGAGCCTGGCTCAGGTCAACCGCGAGATTGAGCATCCCAAGCTCAAAAATCTTAAGCGCGCGGCGATCGTCATCGCCATTTATAGTTTGATTTTCACCGGCGGCGCAACACTGCTGGCCTCCATGCTGATCCCCACATGGCAACGAACCCACATCTACCAGGACAACCTGATCGCCGGTTTGGCCATGTACATGGTGGGGCCCATGTTCTGGCGCATCGTATTCCGCATCTTCGTGGTTCTTGTTGGCTTCCTGATCCTCTCGGGCGCCATCAACACGTCGATGATCGGGTCGACGGGCGTGCTGATGCGCGTGGCCGAGGACGGCGTACTCACCGATTGGTTTCGCAAACCGCATCCCAGGTTCGGTACCAGCCATCGCATCGTGAACATGGTCTTCGTTCTGCAGATGATCACCATCGTCGCCAGCCGGGGCAACGTCATCACCCTGGGCGAGGCTTACGCCTTCGGTGTCATCTGGTCGTTCACGTTCAATAGCCTCGCGATGCTGGTGCTGCGCTGGAAATACCATGGCGAGCGCGGCTGGAAAGTTCCGCCGAATATCCGTGTCGGCAAGACCGAAATTCCGATTGGGCTGTTGTCGGTTTTTCTGGTTCTGCTTTCGACGGCCATCGTAAATCTGTTTACCAAATCGGTGGCCACGGTGAGCGGCATTCTGTTTGCTGCGGTCTTCTTCATAATCTTTACCGTATCCGAGCGTGCCAATCAGCGAAAACACGCTCTGACCGCGCGCCAGATGAAGGACCAATTTCAGCTCGAACATCAGGACACAGTCAGCAGGGAATCGGCCGCCATTCGCCCCGGTGGTGTGATGGTGACCATGCGCGACGCCGACAACCCCCTGGCGCTCAAGTGGACTTTGGCTCACACCAGCACCGAGGAGCAGGACGTGGTGGTCATTAGCGTCCGCATGATGGGCGCGGGCGGACCGGAATATCTGAGCGCCGAGGATCAGAGCTTCAGCGAACACGAGCAGATGGTCTTTACCAAAGCGGTCTCGGTAGCGGAGAGTTTCGGCAAAAAAGTTTCACTGCTGGTGGTTCCTGCCGGAGATGTTTTTGCCGCACTGGTGCAGGGAGCAAGTTCGCTCGAAGTGGACTCAATGATCTCAGGATCCTCCACTTCAATGACCGCCGAGGAACAGGCTTTCCACCTGGGTCAGGCCTGGGAAGCGCTGGCTGAGCCCAAGCGTCAGTTCAACTTTTATGTGATCGGACCCAACGGCGAAACCAAGGTCTTTTACATTGGCCCGCACGCGCCTTCCTTGAGCCCCGACGATGTTCAGCTTGTGCATCGCCTATGGCTGAACATGCGCCGCGATCCCTCCATGCAGGATTTGCATCACAGCGACATCATCACCTATGCCTTGACTCGTCTGGCCGGTCAGTATGCCCGCGAGAAGCAGGAGATTCTGCGCGATCTGCGCAACTATCGCGCTGCGGAGACTCCCACGAGCGTGCGCGTTGGCGGTCAGAGCCTCGCTGCCGGTTACACGCAGTCGCCTGATGATCCCAGCCGGACAATGCCGCCGCGCAGACCCACGCGCTATCTCTAGAGTATTTTCGCTTCACCTGTTTTGCATCGGCGTGGCGGGAAATCCAAGCCTATCCCGCTCCTGGACGAGAGAGAATTGCCAGCACGCCCAGTGCGAAGCCTGCCGCGCTGGCGGTCGATAAGAAGTTCACCGCGTCGTTGTTCAGCCAGCCGCGTTGCTCCAGAGTTGCTCCCAGAACGCTGTCGAAGAACAGCCCGAAGACCGCTCCTGCCCAGGTCACCGTGAGCATAGTCATGCCACCGCCAAGCGCCAGAGTTCCGGCAGTCGCGACGATCCCCGCAGCGGCCACGCCGGCCAGTGTGCCGGCCAAGCTGATCGCGCCGTCCGTGCCCGGATCGACCCTTCGCAAGGTGGTGATCATTCTTGGCCGCCCGCCCGCCACCTGTCCCATTTCTGAAGAGACCGTATCCGCCGCCGCCTCTGCCAGCGCCGCCAGCCCCACGCCGAACAGCAGCGCGGGTGCCAGGCTCCCGCGCGAAAACCAACCGCACTCAGCCAGCCAGGACTGCGCAAACTCGCTTGACACAAGGGCTGCAAGGCCCAGATTGGCCGCTACCTGAGCCGCTCCGCGCCCTTGCGGCTTCTCCGCTATGCCCAGCCGTTCTTTCTTTTCCCGGCCCAGCCGCGTAGCGATGGTTGCCAGCAAAAAGACTGCCAGTACAGGCACCAGTGCGGTGTGCCACGGAGCATATGGCAATGCGTCGGCCGGCGTGAAGGTCGCCGTCGAAAACATCAGGCTGGCGGTGATCGCCGTCCCGGCAAAGGCCGCTGCCGGCGTGGCTGCGCCGAGTGCGACGACCGCCAGCCCAAGCAGCAAACTCAGTCCTAATGTCCAGACAGCGGCCAGCCAGAAATTCACCGCCCACCAGTGAGCCTGGAGCACAACGCCGGCAGCCGCAAAGGGCAGCACCAACAGCAACACCAGCTTCGATTGCCAAACCAGCTTCATTTCAGCCACGCTTCATCGTAACCTGTGAAAGAGCCTCAAGACCCACACCCGAGCGATCTCAAGCGATACCCTTTCCCTCCCCTGATGTGTCTAACCCTCAGTCCACTGATTTACAATCACGAGGTAAGCAGGTAAGAACTGAATGAGGTTTTTTCGCATGAATTTTTGCCAGACGCGTCTGCGGTTGGTTGAGGCGGGCGCGGCGCTTGCGGCTGTTGCCCTGGTTGCCGGTTGCGGCAACAATTACCGGCCCGTGGTTACGCCCGTCAATCCCAGTGGGCCTCCCGCTCAACCGCAGTCGTGGGCAGTAGTGGTTTCGGCCCCTTCGCCCACCGCCGCAGGAATTGCCACCATTATTGACTATTCCGGCGATTCGATAATGGCATTCGCTCCCATCGGACCCGACCCGACTGCGTTTACCATCGACTCCGTCGGCGCCAGCGGTTACACCATCGACAGCGACCACACCATAACCAATTTCCCGATTACCAGTTCCTTGCAGGAAAAGCAAATCACATACACCACTCTGCTTAGCACTGCCGACCCGTTAAATCTCTTCTCGCCATCAAATGGACTGTGGGCCGCTGACATCTTTGGGAATGTCGCAGATGTTTTCACCGGGAGCCCCCAGACCTTTCTGCGCTCCGTTCCGCTGGCTTCCACCACTCCCGCTGTGAACACCCCAGTGATGATCATGGGTTCAGGCACAGGCGGGCTGCGCTACTACGCTCTTAGCCAAAACCTGGTCACTGCCACAAATCCAACGCCCACGGGCGAGGAGTGCAATACGTCGCCAACGACGCAGCCCCTCGGGGACGTGACTGGTATCGAAGCCTCCACCGATACGACTGACGCGCCAATTCAGGTGGGCAGTTGTCCGGTCTACGCGGTACAGACTAGTGACGGGAGACGGCTCTTCGTGCTTAACCGCGGCAGCGACACCATCACGGTGATCAATGCCCAGAACGACACGCTCGACAGCTGTGTTTGTCCCCCCGCGGGCTGCGTGAACCAGGACAACCAGACTTATACCTGCCATCCGACCCTGCCGGTTAGCCCGGCAAATGGCCTACCGCATGCCGGCCCCGTTTATGCCGAGTACATCATCGCGACCAGCCAGCTCATCGTCGCCAACTACGACGGCAACTCCGTCAGCGTGATCGATGTCAGCCTGGACGAATTTGGCAACGACAGCTCAACCTTCGGAACCACCTACACAATTCCTGTAGGCAACAGTCCCGCCAGTGTGACCGCCCTTTACGACGGCAGCAAAGCCTATACGGCCAACCAGACCGATGGCACGGTAACCGTCGTAAACCTGTCCAGCTATTCGGTAGAAAAGACGCTCGCCGTGGTGGGCCATCCGCGCACAGTTGTCTCCACCCAGAATTCAGAGTACAGCAAGATTTACGTTGCCTCGCCCGATAGCTCCTATCTCACCATCATTGAGTCAACACCGACGATAAACGACTTGGTGGACACGACGATCCCGGTCGAAGGCAACATCGTGGATGTGCGTACGAGCACACAGAACGGCAGTGGCGGAAACGCCAACTACGTAAGTCGAATTCCCGGTTACGGCCAGCCTTGCAACCTGCCGCTCAGTGAGTTCAATCCGGCAACAAGCGCAAATCCGGCGGTGGCGCTCTTCGACTGCCAGGTTCAGAATGTGGCGAATCTGAAATAGAACACATTCAGCAATGATGTAGATCGAGACGGCCAAAGAAGTTTTCCCGCAGGGGAGAACTGCTTTGGCTGTTCTTGCATTCGCGGTCGAGAAACCGGTGAGGTTAGAGATGGTTGGCGGCACAAAGACGCGCGTGGATCTTCTGCTCGTCGAGCGGGGTCTGGTCCCCAGCCGTGAGCGGGCTCGCGCGCTCATCCTCGCTGGCCGGGTTCTGGTGCGCGAGCAAAAAATAGACAAGCCCGGCACGACGGTTTCTGACGACGCTCCCGTCCGCCTGCTGGGCGATGACCCGCCTTACGTGAGTCGCGGCGGAGTCAAACTGGCCGCGGCGCTCGAATACTGGCAGATTACCGTCCAGGGCCGCGCCTGCCTGGACGTGGGAGCCTCGACAGGGGGATTTTCTGATTGTCTCCTGCAGCACGGCGCCGCGCATGTCACCGCCGTCGATACCGGCTTCGGCCAGATTGCCATGAAGCTGCGCAACGACCCACGCGTCCGCCTGCTCGAACGCACTAACGCGCGCTTTCTTGCGCCCGGGGCGCTAGCTGTGGACCAAGGTGGCCCTGCACTCACGTTGCTGGTGATGGACGTCTCGTTCATCTCAGCCACGCTGCTTCTGGAGCCGGTGTTGGCTGCGGCGCCTGTACTCAGGGAAGCCGTCATTCTTGTCAAGCCGCAGTTTGAGGCTGGCCGCGAGCACATCGGCAAGGGAGGTATTGTCCGCGATCCCGAAGCGCACCAATTGGCCATCGACAAAGTTGCCGCCTGTGTTCGCTCGCTGGGTTGGCAAGTGGTCGAGACAATCCCATCGCCCATCACCGGCATGGAAGGCAACCGCGAGTTTTTGCTTTATGCGCGACGAAGTGAGTAGCTCGCATCGCTGACTCCACCGCGGATGTTGGCCCCAGCGCAGGTGGTCCGTTAAACTAAGATCGCATGGTTCGTGTTGCGATTGTCTGCAAACCGCGGAAGGAAGAGCTAGTTCGGCTTCTGCCAGAGTTGATCGCCTGGCTATGCCGGCACGGCTATGAACCGCTGCTTGACCTCGAGGGAGGGAACTACACCTCTGCCGCACCGGCCGTTGACCGTGAGGCAATGCCTGGGCATACGCCGGGGTTGGTGATTGTGCTGGGCGGCGATGGCACGCTTCTTTCCGTGGCCAGCATCTTTGCCGCCACGGGTACGCCCATCCTCAGCGTGAACCTGGGCTTTCTCGGCTTCTTGACCGAAGTTCGCCTGGCTCAACTTTATCCGACATTGGACGGCTGGCGTGACGGCCTCCATCAACTTGATGTGCGCGCCATGCTGCACGCAGAACTGTGGCGCGGTGGCGCGCTCTGTTCCAGCCCACTCTCCAGTTACGATGCGCTGAACGAGGTCGTAATCTCCAAGCGCGACATTGCGCGCCTGAGCGAGTTTGCCGTCGAGTTGGACGGCAAGAGCGTAGCCCGCTTCCGTGCCGATGGCGTCATCGTTTCCACCCCGACCGGCTCCACGGCCTACACGCTGGCCGCCAACGGACCTATCCTGACGCCGAATGTGGATGCCATGGTGGTAACGCCCATCTGCCCGCATCAGCTCACGCTAAGGCCCATCGTGGTGCGCGGCGACTCCACACTCACCGTTCGGGTTGAAGGCGGTGCTAACCCGGCTCTGCTCACCGTGGATGGGCAGAAGGCTGTCGAATTGCTCATGGGCGATGAGGTCCGCACCCGAAAATCCAGCCACACCGTCAACTTGGTGCGGTTGAGCGAAGGCGGATTCTTCGAGGCTTTGCGCAGCAAGTTGAGCTGGGGCGAACTATAAACAATTTGCAAAGTTACGCGTTTACGGGCTGATTTCGCCCAGCAGCACCTTCGCTTTTGCCGCGAGCGTATGCGCACCATCCACGTCGCCGGAGACCAGCGCCGCGCGAGCCTGCTTCAGGAACTCCTTGATCTGCGCGGCCGTCTTCTGCTCCTGATCGCTGAGTGAGCGGGTGATGCCGTTTAGCCCGCGCTCGGTAGCCGCCAGCGAGTCCACCGTCTGTTGACGCAGATCGCTCGAATCGCCCGAAGAAAGCTGACCAATCGCGCTCACGCCGGGGCTTCCGTTCGACACTTGCTGTTGCGTATTGGTGGGTACGGGCTTCTTGTGTCTATTCGGTGGCTTTGGAGCTGGCTGCGCTTTCGCGTTGGCGTCGGGCGCGGGAGTCTGAGTGGGAACCGTCACTACCGGAGGAGGAAGATCGGTAGGCGTTGGCTCGGGCTTGGGTGGAGGTGTGTCCTCGATGGGCGGTGCGAGAGGTTGAACTTGGCTTGTATTCGTCTTGTGAAAGCAAGCTGTCAATAAAAGTGGCAACAGACACACAGCCACCTTGATGGGCATGCGCCAGTCGAGCTTCGTAATTTTCCGTCTTTGGCGCAAAGAGCATGCCGTAGACGGAGCACCGGGCAACTTCATCCCGCGAGCCCTTTCTCGTTTGCAATTTCCGCCGGCTGAAGATGCCGGCGTCCCCATTCGGAGGCGGCCAGAGGGATTCGCAGCAGGAATTCCGTGCCACGCCCCGATCTCGATTGTACTTCCACGCTCCCGTGGTGCAATTGAAGAATTCGGTAGGTCATCGCTAAACCGATTCCACTGCCTCCGCTTTTGGTCGTGAAGTAAAGATCGAATATCTTTTCCCGGATGTCTTCCGCGATGCCCGAGCCCTCGTCCGCAACGCGCAGCACCCCCGTCTTCGGCCCCAGCAACGAAGATCGATCTCCAGGAATCCCAGCCCTCCGGTCCTCTTCGAGAACTACCTCTAGTTTACCTCCTCCTTCCTGCATGGCCTGAGCACCATTCTGAATCACATTCAGAACAGCTTGCTTCAGAAGGTCAGCGTCGATTTTGGCCACTAGCGGCTTGGACGGCAGATGGCTCACCAAGGTTACATTGTGCGTGGAAAGCTCTTCGGCGGCCAGCGCCAGCACATCGGCAATCACCGGGCGCAGGTCCTGCTCCCGCAATTGCAACTCCACAGGCCGGGAGAAATCCACCAAGGTTTGCACCACCCGGTCCAGCCGATGAATCTCCGCATCGATCACATCCAGGTGGCGAACTGCCGGGGCGCTGGCATCGCCCAGCTTGGACTTCAGCAGCTCCAGATGCACTACGATAGCGTTAATCGGATTCTTGACCTCGTGGCCCACGCCGGAGGTAAGCCGGCCAATGGACGCCATGCGCCGCGACAGCTCCAGCTCTGACTCGATCTCCTCGACCGATTCCAAGTCGTGCAGCGTCACCAGCGCACCCAATCCCTGGCGAGTACGGTCGTCCTGAATAAAATCCACCGACGCTTGGATGCGCCGTCCGGTCTCAGTCTGAATCTCCGCTTGCACCAAAGTGCGGCCCCCCTCGAATGCCTCGCTCAGCACCTGGCCCAGCACCGTCGTGTGATCGAATATCTCCTGTGCTTGCCGCCCGAGAATGGCCTCCCGATCGATGGCCAGAAATCGCCGCGCTGCTTCAGACACCAGCACGGCCCGCCCATCCCCGGTAAAGAGCAGAATTCCGTCCTGCAAATTGCCGAGGATCTGATCCAGGTTCTCCTTCAATGCGGAGAAAACCTCTTCCACGTTGCGCATGCGCTGGCCGATGCGCTCGATCTTGGTGGAGACCCGAGCCGGCGTATCCTCCGTGGTCTCCCGTTCTGCCTCGCCGGCCGCCTCGCTGGCCGCGGTCCAGTAGTCCAGCTGCAGGCTGATCTCCTCCAAAGGCCTCAGAGCCAGGTTACTCAAGAAAAAAGCAACAATCAGAGCCGTGCCCAACACAAACTCCATCAGCGTGGTGGTCGCCGATAGCCAGGGCGCGTAAACGGCACGCAGCAGCGTCGTACGCACGCCCACATGCACGGTGGCGAAGGGCTCGCCATTATTGTCGAGTGGAACCACCACGTCGAAGACTCTCGGCGGGCCGAAGACCTCCTTCATAAACTCGATCGGATTGGCTTGGAGAAGCTCTTCGTAGTTAGGACGCGCCGGCAACGGCTTGTCCTGGTTTTCGGGATTGGTGCTCAACAGCGTGCTCGATTGGCTGTCGCCGATGTTGATGTCGTAGACCGTGGGTGAGTAGCGGTTCACCGAGTCGAGCACCGCCTGTAGAGCCGCGTTGTCGCGCACCGCTTCAGCCGCCAGGTTTCGCAGTTCTTCCGGATCACCGGGATCGACCGTGCGGTCCTTGAGACCAGTCTCCAAGGCATTCTGCAAGGCAAACCGCACCTGGTTGGCTACCATTCGGTTAGTGTCGTAGGACTGCTGCACGGCCGCATGAAGCAATTGGCTCACATAGACCAGCGAAAGCAGCCCGGCAATGAGAAACACCAGCGCGGTAATAGCCAGAACGAGTTTGGTCTTCAGATGCATGGCTCAGTGGCCTCGGAATCTCCCAATCAACCCGCTTGCCTTGCAATCTCTGACATCTTCTCGTGCCTCATGCCGGCGGTTCTCCCCGTGCATGACCATACTCCTTTAGCTTGTTATGCAGGGTCTTCAAGCTTACGCCCAGAATCTCCGCGGCGCGAGTCTTGTTTTGGCCAGCGGCTTCAAGAGTACACAAAATCAGCAGCCGTTCTGCCTCGCCCACGGTTGAGCCTACGCGCACCGGCACCACGTCCGCATCGAAATTTTGCACGGTTGGAATCTGCGCCTTGCCAAACTCCGGGGGGAGATGTCCGGCGTCGAGCGGCGCTCCCGCCGTACCCATGATCACTGCCCGTTCGATCGTGTTGCGCAACTCGCGGCCATTCCCCGGCCAGTCGTAGGCCATTAAACGGTCCATCATCGACACCGTCACGCCGGAGACATTGCAGCCATGCTTGCGGTTCATCTCCTCCAGCATCGCCTCGGCCATCGGCGGCAGGTCCTCAAGATGAGTGCGCAAGGGCGGCATATGAATATTGAAGACGTTGAGCCGGTAATAAAGGTCGGCTCGGAGATGGCCTTGGGCGACGGCATGACTGGGATCGCGATTGGTGGCGGCCAGCACCCGTACGTCCACCTCCTGCTCGGTCCGCGCGCCCAGCCGCCGCAGCTTGCGCTCTTCCAACACCCGCAGCAGCTTGGCCTGGGTTCCTGATGGCATTTCGCCAATCTCATCCAAAAGCAGCGTGCCGCCGGAGGCCAGCTCAAAACAGCCGACCCGCCGTTCGACCGCGCCCGTGAATGCGCCCTTTTCATGGCCGAAGATCTCGCTTTCGATCAGCGTTTCTGGAATGGCCGCGCAGTTGACCGCCACAAATGGCCGCGATTTTCGTGGGCTCAGCTCATGCAGCGTACGCGCCACCAGTTCTTTGCCGGTGCCGCTCTCGCCAGTGATGAGCACTGAAACGTTAGACGGCGCAATATGCTCGATCAAACCGAAGATTTCGCGCATCGCCTTGGAGTTGCCTACCATCGCGCCCAGCACGCCGCTCTCGCGCAATCGGCGGCGCGCGACTTCAAGCTCAATGGCAGTATCGCGCTGCCTCGTGGCATTGGCGAGAATGGTCCTAAGCCGCGTTGCGTCCACCGGCTTTTGCAGAAAGTCGTAGGCGCCCAGCTTCATGGCGTCCACTGCCAGTTGGATCGAACCCATCGCGGTCAGCACTACCACGGCCAGATTGGCGCTGAGGCCCGTACCCTCCTCGACCAGTTTTTGCAGCAGGCCAATGCCATCCAGCCGCGGCATCTTCAAGTCGGTTACCACGATGGCAGGATTCCAGGCCAGCGACTTTTCCCAGCCTTCAACGCCGTCGCGTGCAGTCTCTGTCTGATAACCCCAGCCAGAGATCAGCTCTGCCAGCCCCATCAGTGCGTGAGGCTCATCTTCGACAATCAGGACCTTTACCGCATTCTGCATAGTTGCTTCCGAGGGAGTTCGTTGCGGCGGCGCACCCGTACAATTCCCCCAAGGATGCACCTTTGCCCCAACTTACCTTTCTACCACGCATGAGCGGCTGATGAGGCGCGCAGTCTCGGGGGCATCTCGTCTCTAACTATTGCGCCGCCGGAGGTAAGGCGATACGTGGGTCGCTGTAGAGCTTGTGCAAGGGTTCAGCGCGTCGAGGAATTTTCCGGTGGAGTTGTCGGCAGCCACGTTCACCTAGAGTGCTCGGTCAGAACCTCCCCTGCGCTTGCTCCAGGAGTGACTGGAACTGCCTGAGCCGAGCCGTTGCCGCGCTTAGCCGTTGCATTCCGGATAGCTTCCATCGGCACGGATAGCCGTGGATCGTCGCGGTTCAGCATACGCAGCGCGTGATAGGTGGCGTTGACCTGCTCGACCGTGTTGGCCGTATGGACAAACTCGCTCCAGACCATGAAGTAAGTCCAGCGCGGCTGCCGGTCGAGCAACTCGGGACTAGGCAGGGTGCCCACCTCGGCCAGCGCGATAGGCTTGCCTGCAGCCAATCCGATCATGCTCGTGTAGTACTGCTGCTTGAACTCGCCGTAATTGTCCATCGAGACCACATCTGCGAATTGCGGGCCCGGATAATAGTCCGCAATCGCATGCGCATTGCCGCCGGGCGCGTTCACGTTCCAAACCCACACCAGATTATCCAGATGATGAACATTAACAAAGCGGTCGTAGATTTGGCGGTAGAGCGCGGCCGATCCGTCTTTGCCGGGCCGCCCGCCCCACCAGAACCAGTTGCCGTTCATCTCGTGATAAGCCCGGAAGAGCACCGGCACATGAGCGTCGCGCAGTTGTTGCAGATAGCCGGCGACCACGTCCACCTGTGCGCACCAGCGGTTATAAAGCGGAGTGCCGGGCGTGAGCAACTGCTGCCACTCGTAGTCGGTTAGATGGCTTTTCACGCTGTCGCGAAAAGTGACCGGCTCGTCGTCGGTTGGCTTGACCTCGTGCCATGTCAATGCAATCACCGCGCCGCTTCGATACTGCCGCTTAACCTCTTCGATCATCGCCGGGCGCGAAAGCACGGAGTCTTTGTCGTCACCGGCAGAAAAGCCAAAATCCTGACCGAAAAGCCCTGGATATTTGCCCGTCATGTCATGGGCCAGATCGGTCCAGCGTGAACCGTCGTTGGGATAGTTATGCTGCCCCGTGATCGTTGCTTGGCCGGAGATGGAGTCGAGATAAGCAAGAAGTGCTCGCGCCTCTGGCGTTGCGTGGGGGTTGACCGGCTCTGGCGCCGTCTGCGCCCATCCCGCGCAGCCCATTATGATTGCGAGAATAAGAACCATAGAACGTATTAGCCGCATCGAAAAAGTCTAATCCTTTCGCGGTCCAAATTATTGTTGATAACGTTATCACCGTCCCAACCGAAAACCGTGCTTTACCGGCATTCGTTTGAATTGTCTATCCATTTTTCGAGGTCAGCTCAGCCCAACGAGCGTAAACTGCATCGTTTTCGTGCTGCGCCGCGTCCAGTTCCTTAAGCGCCTCTTGAAGTGCGCTGGCATTGGTTGCAATCTCAGAATCCTCGACGCGGTCACGGGCGGCTGCGAGGCGCGCATCGGACACCTCGACCCGCTGTTCGATATCCGCAAACTCCCGTGCTTCAAGGTAAGAGAGCTTCTTCTTCCCAACTGTGCCGGCAGTCGGTTCGCCGCCTGCTTGCTGCGCGGAACTTGAGCCGTCTGGCCTGCGCGCCGTCTTGTCCTGCTCGTTCCCGTCCTGTTCTTCAATCCAATCTTCCCATTGCGCATAGTCGGCGAAGCGCCCAGTGTGGCCGCGCCCATCCAATCCCAACACTGTTGAGGAGACGCGGTTCAGCAGATAGCGGTCGTGCGTCACCAGGATCAGCGCGCCAGGAAACTCCAATAGATTCTCTTCCAGAATTTCGAGCGTCGGAATGTCCAGATCGTTGGTCGGCTCGTCGAGCAGCAGAACATCCGCCGGTTCCAGCATCAGCTTGGCAATCAATACCCGCGCCCGTTCGCCTCCAGAGAGATTACGGACCGGCTGATTCAATTGCTCGCCGGTAAACAGGAACCTCGCTGCCCAACTGGCCACGTGCACCTGACGTCCCTGGTAGACGATCCCATCGCCTTCGGGAGCTAGCGCGCGGCGCAGTGTCAGAGTTTCATCCAGCTCGCGCATCTGGCTAAAGTAGACCAGCCGCAGCGCCTCGGCCCGCCGGATACGGCCCTCTGCCGGCTCGATCTCGCCTCGCAACAGCCGCAACAATGTAGTTTTGCCGCTGCCGTTCGGACCAACCAAACCCACTTTCATGCCTGCGGTGAGGATGAAGTTGAGTCCGCTAAAAAGACGGCGCGCATGCGTTTCATTTTTTCGACCCACATCATCCGGCGTCGCGGTTTCTGGCACATCGCACGCCACACCGTCAAACTCAACCAGCCGCTTTGTCTTTCGCTGACTCGCGTCAAAGTCGACGCCGGCCGTGCTGATCGCCGTCCGCGCGTTCATCTCCGCCAGTTGGCCGATCATTGCATTGGCGGTATCGATGCGCGCCTTTGATTTCGTTGCCCGCGCCTTGGGCCCGCGCCTGAGCCATTCGATCTCCGTCCTCACTCGGTTGCGCAGGCTCTCCTGTTGGCGGCTTTGCGATTCGAGATAAGCCTGCCGTTCTTCGAGAAAGCGGCTGAAGTTGCCCTTTACGCGCAACAAGCCATCGGCATAAACGCGATTAAGCTCGACAATCTGGCTAGAGGTCGATTCGAGAAAATAGCGGTCGTGGCTAACGGTGACAACGGCAAATTGGGCCGAGGCCAGCAACTCTTCCAGCCACTCGATCCCAGCCAAGTCGAGGTGGTTAGTCGGTTCATCCAGCAGCAGCACCTCCGGATCGCTGACCAAAGCCTCGGTGATGGCCAGCCGCTTGCGCCAGCCGCCGGAAAGCGCAGCCGCCTCCGCATCCAGGCGATCGAAGCCAGCTCGACCCGATAATTCGCGCAACCGTCCCTCGCGCTCACTCTCGTTCACGTGGGCAGCAGCCAGAGCTGCCTCCAAAACCTGCCGGATCGACAGGCCTGCAGCAAAACGTGAGTCCTGCGGCACGTAAGCAGCGCGCGCGCGCTTGCGCACCGCCAGTTCTCCGGAGTCCGGCTCGACCTGGCCCGCAAGAATAGCTAGCAGCGTGGATTTGCCCGCTCCATTAGGGCCGATCAGACCAATCCGGTCGCCGACCTCCACGGTGAGTGAAATCTCCTTGAATAGCGGTTTGGCGCCGAACTGTTTGGTCACGGATTGCAGATTGAGAATTGGAGGCATCTCTCTCAAGAGTACATTGCCGCAGAATCCCCGCATGAAAATCCGGTTCCTTGAATGTTCGTTGCAGACGTATCAATCTCTGGGTCCAAATATAGCGATCGAACCCAGGTAGCATAGCTCGCTACGTTATCGTCCAAAGGAATAGGTAACGTAATAGACCAAGCTGTCGATTCCCGGATTTTCAGTAGCCGTACCGTGATTCGAGATATGGTGATAGCGGTACTCGGCGCGAACGGATTGGTGCCGAGAACGGAAAAGTTCAAACCCTGCCCCAAAGTCGAAGGTGAAATTGAAGGACCCGGCATCTGCTACGGGGATCGGCTGCGTGGAGTACATGTAGCCGCCGTGGCCGATCAAGAACGGCTGCGTCCTATGGAGCGGCAAAAAGTTCCATTGAAAGCCGGCGGGCGAGATGCCTTCGCCGATAGTCCATTCGCGCCCCTTGCAAGATTGAGTCGCGGTGCCGCTATAGGTAACACCATTTCCCAGAGTAAAAGAGTAAGGGTATATCACCGTGGCACATAAAACTGTAGGTGGAGAAGTGTATGAAAATGTCGCCGGAGTTGGTAAAGTCTGGTTGTACACGACGTAACTGTAAGGATCGCTTTCGAGAGCCACCGGCACCAGCTCCCCGTTGTACTGCCAATCCACGATGCGGCTGACTAATAACCTGCGGCTGTAGGCGACGCCAAAGCTTAGCAGCTTGCGGTTTTCCGCATTGCCCATGAGAATGTGGCTCGAGTCGCCGGAGTATGCGCCAAAGATGCTGAAGGTGTTGGCTCTGGCAAAATATAGTTCTTTTGAAGTGGCTTGTGCCCGTGCGGTTGCGGCTCCGGTTATCAGGGCCAAAAAGGCAATGAAATAACAACATACTGCAGCGGCCCTCGGGCCGACAAGTTTGTGAATGGACAAGAGCTTTTCCTCTCTTGGTGCCGGACAAACGGTCGCCGGAGCGCCTATACTCCATCTTTGATGCGAATTCCATTCTATGGGAGAACACCCTATGTCTTCGCTGGCTGTATCCTACGCCCGCCAGAACCATCCTCGTTTTTTGAAAGAATTGAAAGCTCTGCTCCGCATCCCTTCGATCTCCACTCTGCCTGAAAACAAAGAGGACTGCCGTCGCGCTGCCGAGTTGCTTGTCGCCGAGCTGACCCGCATCGGCATGGAGCATGCACGGCTCATTGAAACCGACGGCAACCCCATGGTCTATGCCGACTGGTTGCACGCCGATGGAAAACCCGGGGTCCCCGCGGATGGGTCTTCGTCCGCGGGGTGGAAACCTACCGCGCTCTTTTATGGCCATTATGACGTACAGCCCGTCGATCCGCTTGACGAGTGGCTCTCGCCGCCCTTCGAGCCGATGGAGCGCGATGGCAACCTCTACGCACGAGGCTCCGCCGACGACAAGGGCCAGGTGTGGGCACAAATCAAAGGGCTCGAATCGCTATTGGCCGCCAACGGCAAGCTGCCCGTGAATGTTCGCGCCATCTTTGAGGGTGAAGAAGAGGTAGGAGGGGAGGGAATTGCCGAATTCGTTGCCTCCAAACCTCCAGAGCTGAAGGCCGATTTTGCTCTGGTCTCCGATACTGAACTCTTCGCTCCCGGCCTGCCCACTCTATGCGTAGGCCTGCGCGGCATGATCTATACAGAATTAGAGGTACGCGGCGCCAAGACCGATCTACATTCCGGCATGTACGGCGGCGCGGCGCCCAACCCCTTCATGGCTCTGGCGCAATTGCTGGCGCGGCTCAAGGACGAGGACGGCCACATCCTCATCCCCGGCTTCTATGACGACATCATCCCTCCCAGCCCTGAGGAGTTGACGGCCTGGCACAGTCTGCCCTTCGATGAGGAGCACTACCGCATCGCCGAGGTCGGTTCGCGCACTCTGGTAGGCGAAGCAGGCTACAGCGTTCTGGAGCGCACTTGGGCACGTCCAACGCTCGATGTGCACGGCATTCCCGGTGGCTTCATCGGCGCGGGCGCAAAGACCGTGATCCCCGCCAAAGCTCTCGCCAAAGTCTCCATGCGCCTCGTTCCTGGCATGACTCCGGCTAAGGCTTTCGCCCTCTACAAGGCATACGTCGAAAAGATCGCCCCCGCCGGCGTCGACGTCGAAGTGCGGCTGATTCACTCCGGCGACCCCTGTCTGATTCCAGTCGACAATCCCTATGTACGAGCGGCTACTCGCGCTCTGCGTGAAGTCTGGGGCAAAGACACGGTCTTCATTCGCTCCGGCGGTTCCATCCCCATTGTCGGCGATTTCGATCGCTACTTGGGCATGCCCAGCGTGATGATGGGTTTCGGATTGCCCGACGACAACATCCATGCCCCCAACGAAAAATTTCATCTCAAAAACTTCGAACTAGGGATCGAGTCGATCATTCGTTTCCTGGAGGAAGTGGGCCATTGAGCGCAATTTTGCGAGGCCTTCAGGCCTCGGTCTTTGCATCGGAGGGTTTACTCGCGACAAGGCGAGCCTGCAAGCCACCGGGCATATGATCGATTTTTGCGTCAACGAAACCGATCTCTCTCGTGAGAGCCAGGAGAAAGGCTTCTGTATATGCAACCGCGGCTTCTGGTTGAACCAGAGATTCGACGCAGGCATTTCCGATCCTATGCGTGAAGGTATGGCGCGAACCAAACGATGGCGGGGGATAGTCTAAACAGAATACAGAGTGATAAATGTGCCCGCCCGGGCGCAAGAGACGAAAACTTTCTCTCAAATAGTTGCCGGCTTCCGGTTCAAGCAAATGCGAGAACTAAGAAACGGAAAAAACTAGATCTGCAATGCCGTCCGGCTCCGGGATGCGATATGGTTCATTGGCTTCCACCTTTTGTCGTACGACTTGCTTCCATCTGTCGACAACCAGAAACGGAAGCGCTTCGAATCAAAATGTGAGTTACACCATGCAACCATTTCTTTGTCAATATCGACGCCTATGTAAACTCCATTAAACCTGCCTCCGGGAGACGAAAAATCGCGCAGGACATGGGCAGCTTTACCGCATCCTGAGCCGATATCGACCATCGTCGAATTAAAATCAATCAACCTTTGACTGAACAACTCCATCCAAAGGTATTGTGCTCCGACGAGATACTTGAGCTGGTTATTGAAAAGATCATTTCCCACGCCGACACGAATGCGCATATGGTTCGGTGGCAATACTCTGTAGTATGCCGGATACACAATTTTCCACGGCAAGTCGCTTGCGTCAACCAGAAGCTTGAACAATGGATTGAATGTAAGTTTAGACACAGAAGGAAAGGTCTTGCGAATCAATCGGTCAAAGCTTAGATGATTGGACACCTTTTAAGCTCCTTGGCGGCTTTGAATCTTCCAATTCATAATACCGCGGCATCCATCGCGTAAGCTGAATCCACGGCAATGCTCGACTCCCCTAACAAATCGAAGCCTCTCGATGCGATAGCTAAAGCGGACGTCGCAGGCTTTGTCCTGGCCGGCGGCCGCTCCAGCCGCATGGGAACCGACAAAGCTCTACAAATCTTCGCCGGCCAGCCGCTGGTAGTCCATGCGCTCTCTCTACTGCGTCAGGCAGGGCTGCAAGCCTCCATCGCCGGTGCGCGTTCGCCGCTGGTTGTCTTTGCGCCAGTCGTCGAGGATCCCCAGCCAGACATGGGCCCGTTGGGCGGAATCTGCGCCGCTCTCGCCGTAACCTCCGCCTCCAGAGCGGTTTTTCTGTCTGTAGATCTGCCGCTCCTGCCCGCTTCTCTGGTTGTCTTCTTGCAGCATCATGCGTGCATCACCGGCGCGGCCGTAACCCTGACCTCGGTCAACGGATTTCCTCAGACTTTTCCGGCAGTGGTTTGCCGCTCAACGCTGCCAGCGCTTCATAGCGAGTTAGAAGCCGGCAGACGAGGCTGTTACTCCGCCTTTCAGGCAACCGCAACCCGAATGGGCCAACCCCTGAGCGTCCTTCCGGTTGAATTGCTGGTCCAATCCGGCCACGTGGCTCATCCTGACGACCTACCCGCGGCCCGCTGGTTCCTCAACGTGAACACCCCCGCCGACCTTCATCGCGCCGAGGATATTTGCTGTAACTCCTCAGTTATTTGATTCTTTCCGCGGAGCCGGTCTGTCCAATCCAAACCGAGAACGGCAAAATTATCAAAAGCATCATTGTGACCGCGGCCGGGAATTGAATAGTATTGTCGAGGTTCGTTGGCCAAGTCATATAGCTGTTTTCCCTGAGAGGGCGGGATGAGTTGATCCTTGGCACCGTTGACAATCAAAAGAGGCACATGAATATTCTTCATTTTTTTGAAATTCTCGAAGCGATCCAGAACTATATACCTCGACGGCAAATAAGGAAACTCGCGTTGCGCAATGTCAGGAATAGATAGATAGGGAGCCAGTAACATCAGACCTCCGACGTGGAATTCTTCGGCCATTTGCGTCGCCACGCCCGTCCCCAAAGAATGTCCGAAAAGAATAATGTTTTCGCTCTTTACGCCTTGCGCCATCAGCCCATTGATATAGGCCCGCCCATCAGCATAGAGGCCCGCTTCCGTCGGCTTGCCCGGCAATCCGCTGTATCCGCGGTACTCCGCAACCAGAAACCCATATCCTGCGGCAATGTAAGGATCGGCGACGGACGACGCGGTGAAAAGACAGTCCCCATTGCCGTGAAAGAATACAAAGGTAAATGGTTTGCTCGTTGCCGGCGCGTACCAAGCCTTCAAATCAAGCCCATCTTTCGTCCTTACTGAAAGTTCTTTGAGCGATCTATTGGCGTACGCTTCGCTCAATGACACGTAAGTATGGCTTGGAAAGTACAAGAAACTTCTTTGAAATAGAAAAAGTCCGATCAATAATAGAGCATACACACGAAGAAGTATGCCCACTATTCTTAGAATTCTCTTCAAGGCTCCATCCTTCCGTAACGACTAACATACCGGACGCAGATTTATCCTCAAAAGTTCAAAGTGTACTGCCGTGCATCTAATCGCGTAAGCTGAATCAAGGGTCATGCTCAATTCGTTTACCAATGCGGAACTTCCCCAGATGCTGGCACAGCTAGACGCCGGAGAACTGGATTGCCCCACTCCGGCTGCCTTCTCGCCGTTGGATCCCATCATCGAATTCAGCCATGTCGGCATCTCCTTCGATGGCCGGTCCGTTCTGGAGGACGTGAACTTCTTTGTCAATCGCGGCCAGACCCTCTGCATTCTGGGCCGCAGCGGTGTGGGCAAGTCGGTGGCCTTGCGCATGCTGATGGGCTTTCTTAAGCCGGATACCGGCTCCATTCACGTCGAGGGCCAGGAGATCACCGCTCTCAGCGAAGAGGGCATGAGGAACATCCGCAAGCACGTCACCATGGTCTTCCAGAATGGAGCGCTCTTCGATTCACTGAGCGTGCGCGAAAACGTGGCCTTCCCGCTGCGTGAACGCGGCGGCCTGGACGAAAACAAAATACAGGAACAGGTAGATTGGCTCATCGGCCTCGTGGGTGCCCAAGACGTAGCGGATGCCTTGCCCGCCAGCCTTTCCACAGGCCGGCGCCGCGCCGTGGCCATCGCCCGCGCCCTCGCTGCACAGCCCGAAGTGGTGCTCTACGATGAGCCGACCACCATGGTAGACCCGATCATCGCTCGCCGCCTCGGCGACCTAATCCAGCGGCTCAAGTGCCAGCTAGGATTCACCAGCATCGTGGTCACCCACGATATGCGCTTTGCCGAGCGACTTGCCGACCTGGTGCTCTTTCTCCATCAAGGCCGGGCTCTGTTCTTCGGTCCGCTCACGGGCTTTATGGACTCTGCCGATCCGAATATCCAACAATTTCTTACCTTGGACGCTTATCAGTTACCTTCGGAATAAAGGGCTTATCACACCGTAACCCAAGGCTTAGAAGATTTTACTTGCCCTCGATTGCCATATCGAGTCATCCTATTTCAGTAGCTCAAAAAACAGTTTGGCCGACAGGTCATTCGGATACAGAACTCGAGCCTGCGAGCGTATAGCGTCGTGGTCGAGTCTAGCGGTGCACTTTCATTGTCGATTGTTTTGTTTTCAAGTGGTTGCAAAACAACCACCCCTAGGCGTTTTGATCGTTTGAGGTCCGCGAAACGCAATGGCAACTTCGGAATTTTGGCAAAAAGCTTCTGCATCTCTCCCTGCCTCGCAAGACTGGGTGGGAGCTTCGATTGAGGATACTGGTCGCGGTACAAGGAGCAAAACCCGGTTCGGAATGGTCCTTGACGCGCTTACGATTCTTATATCCGCGGTGTTCGCCACCGTTTATGAAAAGCATGCTGGTCCGCTGACAGCCGCAAGATGGTTCTGGCACGGCACTCTCATCCATGGCCGTTCCATGGGAATGCTGCTGGGGTTTCTGTGCGTATTCGCCGTCTCGCTAATGATTACCAGTCGGCGCCTGAACCTCTATTCGCCCACCCGGCTCAACAACATCATCCATGAACAGCGCCTCAGTGTGCAGGCCTGCTTGACCTCCGGCTTGTTACTCACCGGCACCCTTTACTTGGTGCATGCCGAGGACATTTCCCGTGCCATTGTTCTGGTCACAGTTGGCCTGGTCACTATCACCCTCAGTCTGCGCCGGCTGAGCTATCGCCTTCTGCTTTACCGCAACTTCGAGCGTGGCGTTGGCACGCGCAACGTACTGATCGTGGGCACTGGGCCCGAGGCTCACGCCCTGCGCCATCACCTCGAGAGCATTCGCCATCTCGGATACACCTTCAAGGGTTTCATTGAGCTCCCTTCAGCTACAGCCCGCCCTGCGGCATCCTCCAGCGACGTGGTTGGCTCTCTGGACACGCTCTTTCAGCACACCCGCCAGCAGTTTGTCGATGAAATATTCTTTACCACCCCCTGCGAGCGCAGTGTCGTCCAGGATGTCCTTGCACAGGCTCGCGTTCATGGCGTTGACATGCGCATCGTCCCCGATCTGTACGATGGCCTCACCTGGAACAGCTCCATCGAATACATCGGCCAGTTCCCAACCATCCCGCTGCATCGCGGCCATGTGCCCGAGGTGGCGCTGCTGCTCAAGCGGGTGGTCGACGTTCTCTTCTCCTTTGCGCTTTTGATCTTCATCTCGCCGCTCCTGCTGGCCATCGCCATCGCCATCAAGCTCGATTCGCACGGCCCGGTCTTCTATCTCTCAGATCGTTTCGGTAAAAAGGCTCGTGTCTTCCGCTGTATTAAATTCCGCACCATGGTCCGCGATGCGGAGACACGCCGCGCTGGCATGATGCACATGAACGAGCGCGACGGCGTGCTCTTCAAGGTCACCAACGATCCCCGCATCACCAAGCTCGGCCGTTTCCTGCGCAAGTATTCGCTGGACGAGTTGCCTCAATTCTTCAACGTGCTGCACGGCGACATGAGTATCGTCGGCCCGCGCCCGCCCATTGCCAGCGAAGTACGCGAGTACAAGTTGAGCCATCTCCGACGCCTCGATGTAACCCCCGGCATCACCGGCTTATGGCAGGTACAGGCCCGTCAGGACCCCTCGTTCGCCAGTTATATCTCGCTCGATGTAACTTACATCGAAAACTGGAGCGTTTGGCTCGATATCCAAATTCTGCTGCGCACCATCGGCGTGGTCCTGGCCGGCACTGGCACCTAGATCTTTCTTCGCCATTCAAGCCGAGCAGGTTGCCAACCAATCCGGCGGCCTCTTCGTTCTCGGGGATTAAACTGAAAGTGTGAAGATCGCACTAGCCCAGATCAACCCAACTGTCGGGGATTTCACCGGAAATCTAAAAAAAATTGTCGCGGCCAGCCGTCGCGCCGCAGCCCAGGGCGCGCGTCTTACCGTCTTTTCCGAGCTGGTCATTTGCGGTTACCCTCCGGCAGACTTCCTGGAAAAGCCCAGCTTTCTCGCCCGCTGCCGCACCGCCGTCGATGAGCTGGCCGCCTCCACCAGCGATTTGCCCACAGCCGTGCTCGCAGGCGTGGCTCTGCCCGTCGAAGGTGGTAAACCCGCCGTCAATGCTGCCGTTCTGCTCGATGGCGGCCGCTTGCTTTTCGAACAGCACAAGCGCCTGCTGCCTTTCTACGACGTCTTCGACGAGCAACGTTACTTTGCCCCCTCGCGGCCTCAGCAGATAGTCGAACTGGACGGCGTCCGCCTAGCCATCACTATCTGCGAAGACGCTTGGAACGACAAAAATTTCTGGTCCCGTCCGCTCTATACCGTCGATCCCATGCAAGAGCTGATGAGCCAGCAGCCCGCCGTGCATATCAATCTTTCTTCGTCGCCCTTTTGGCATGGCAAGCGCGAAATTCGCCGCGAGATGCTAGCCGCCATCGCGCGCCGGGACCGCATTCCGGTGCTGATCTCGAACCAGGTGGGCGGCAACGACAGCCTGATCTTCGACGGCTCCTCACTGGCCCTCAACGCGCGTGGAGAACTGATTGCGCAAGCCGCCTCCTTCGAGGAAGACCTGATTCTCGTGGAGCCTATAGCAACCCCATCCGATGCGCCGGTTCTTCCGGCTTCAGAAGCGGATGGGACAGACGACCTCGACGATTTGATAGTGGATATAGGAAACCAAGGTTTCCAAAACTCGTTTATCGCGCCGGCCATCTCGATCCCGCAAGAAGACACGACCGAAGCCGCCTATCGCGCCCTGGTCCTCGGCACACGCGATTATCTTCAAAAATGCGGCTTCAAGAAGGCCCTCGTAGCCCTCAGCGGCGGCATCGACTCCGCTCTGGTAGCGGCCATCGCCACCGAGGCCCTCGGCGCGGAGAACGTTCTAGGCATCGGCATGCCCAGCCCCTACTCTTCAGCAGGTTCCATCGACGACAGCCGCCGCCTTGCAGCCAACCTCGGCATTCGCTTTGAACTCCTCGGCATTAGCAGTCTCTTTACCGAGTTCACCCACGTTCTGGAGCCACTCTTCGCGGGAACCAAGCCCGGCATCACCGAAGAGAACATCCAATCCCGGATTCGCGGCAACCTGCTCATGGCTCTTTCCAATAAGTTTTCAGCGCTGGTACTAACCACCGGTAACAAATCCGAGATGGCCGTCGGCTACTGCACCCTCTACGGCGACATGGTCGGCGCACTGGCGGTAATCGGCGACTTGGTAAAGACCCGCGTCTACGCCGTCTCCCGCTGGATCAACCGCAATGGCGAAGTAATTCCCAAGGAGATTCTAGAAAAGCCGCCCTCTGCCGAGCTGCGTCCAGACCAGAAAGACACCGACTCGCTGCCGCCCTACGAGGTTCTCGATCCAATTCTCGAAGCCTACGTCGAGCGCTATGAAACCCCTGAGCACATCGCTCAGGCAAACGGATTTCCCCTCGAACTGGTCCAACACGTGGTGCGGCTGGTCGAACACAGCGAGTACAAACGCCAGCAGGCCGCGCCGGTTCTGAAGGTGACTTCCAAGTCCTTTGGCATGGGCCGCAGATTTCCCATTGCCGTCAAAGTCGAGGTGTAACCTAGTATTCGGGAGCCTTCCCGCAGCTTAAGGAGAATTAGCTTGATCCGTCTTTCCGCCCGCTTTGCTAGCGCCCTGGCGCTGCTTGTTTTATCCCTGCCCCTCTTCCAGGCCTCTGCCCAGCAGGATGTGCCTGCAGCGCCCGCGCAAGAGCCTTCAGCACCGGCTCCGGTCGCAGGACCTGTGTTTCCCAAACCCGATCCCGCGAACTTCACCGCGTCGACGCCCACCAAGGAGGCTATCAACGGCTTTCTGCAGGCCAGCTGGGGCTACGACGATACCCGGATATGGCAGATTCAAGCCATCCTGAAGACGCCTGTCGAAAATGTCAGCAAGGTGGTAGTTCTGGTGGGCGACAAGACCGGCAAGCAGAAGCCATCCGCGCTTCAGTTCTTTGCTCTTCCTGATGGCAAGCACATCATCGCGGGCGACGAGATCATTCCCTTTGGCGAGCATCCTTACGCCGAAAACCGCGCCGAGGCCCAGAAGCGCGCCGACGGCCCTTACCGCGGCTCGGCGATGAAGGACCTTGAGATTGTCGAGTTTGCTGACTTCCAATGTCCCCATTGCAAGGATGCGCAGGCCAACATGGACAAGCTGGCCGTCGATTTTCCCAAGGCTCGCTTCGTCTTCCAGCTATTTCCGTTAGAGAGAATCCATCCCCAGGCCAAGATTTCGGCCGCCTATGGTCTCTGCGTTTCCAAGCTGGGTGGCAGCAGCGCATTCTTCGCCTTCGCGTCTGCCGTCTTTGAGGGGCAGGAAGGATTGGCGACCGCCGATGGCGCCACTCTGACGCTGAATAGTGCTGTGACTAAGGCTGGACTGGATCCGGCGAAGGTCGCAGCCTGTGCCGCGACACCCGCTATCGACGCGCAAGTAGAGGCTGCGGTCAAGTTGGCCGAAGATCTGAATGTCGATCAGACTCCCACGCTGCTGGTCAATGGCCGTATGATTCCCGCGAATGCTCCCTACGACACCATCAAGCAGATCATCCAGTACCAAGCCAAGCTGGACGGCGTTGTGGCACAGTAACGCGACACTAGCGTCCTGTCTATAAAGTTCATACAAGACAGAGGCTGTCATTCTGAGCAAACGGGGCCCCGAACGTTCTTCAGTTCCGGGGTCCCCAAAGAGCGGTCTTTGCTCTTTGGGGTGGAGTTCGGGGGTAGTGAGTCGAAAGCCTGCCTCTGAGCGAAGTCGAAGGGGAATCTGCTTTTGTCTTTCGTGAGTTTTACAACGGACTTTAGAGACAGGCACTAGCTAATGCGCCAACGATCCGCGCTCTATGCGCATCATCGGCGAATGACCAGCCGCCTGCTCGCCACGAATCACGTGAGGCGTGATCACGATCAGCAACGATGCATAGTTTTTCTGTGTGTCGTTGCCGGTCAGATTGTTCAAGCCGGGAATCTCGCTGATTCCCGGCGTACCGCTGATGGCGCGGCTCTCCGACTTATCCAGCTCGCTCACCACCGCCACGCCCTCACCCGCTTTGAGCGTCACCACGCCGGAATAGGCGCGATTGTTGAGCACCGGATTGCCATTGATCGAGGTTCCGGCCAGAGCGTCAATCTTCAGATCGATGGTTAGCGCGACCTCGTCGTTGCGCATCACCTTGGGCGTCGCTTTCAAGGTCAAGCCCAGATCCTGATATTCCACCTGCGGAACATTCGGCACGCTGTTGGCGAGCGTAGCCGCCAGCCCGGCCAGGGCGCCTGACGCTCCAGCTCCAGTCAGTCCCGGTATATTCGGAGTGCTGGCGCCAAGGCCCGAGAACGAAGACGTCTGGATCGGATAGCGCGTGCCGGAGCGCATCGTCGACGCCTCGCCGTCGCCCAGACGCAACTGCATCTGGTCTAGCTCGCGCGAGTCCGAGGAGTTCAGGTTCAAGTTGGCCGAGACCGAGCCCGGAGCCAGCGCAGATGCCGTGAGCCCGCCGCCGAACAGCGCGACGCCGTTCGAGAACAGGGAACTCGTCACCTGCCCCGAAGCCAGCAGAATGCCAAGAATCGTCAGCGTATCGCCCGGAGCCGCCAAGCCAGAAGAAATGATCTGTTGCACCAGGCTCTGGTTTGCGTTCAGAATCGACTGTTCTTCGGTATAGATGTTGAAGGCCGAGATGCTCTGCGGCAACTGGGCTCCGGTGTTGCGCGTGCTGATGTGCGCAAGCTGAATCATGTGCACATCGAGCAACACCTGGCTGCGCCCGTCAAGCAACTCGGCCATGGTAGTGTTGAAGGCGTTCAGCGTCTCCTGCGGCGCGCGGATAGTGATCGTCCCGGAGCTCGCTTCCGTCGTCGATTGTCGTGCATCGAAGACGTTTTTGGCCAGGTCGCCCACGGCCTTCAGATCCGTGTCGTTTAGCCCCGGTAGGTAGATCGTCTCAAAGTCCTGGCGCGTAAACTGCTCGCGATTCTCCTTGGTGTCTCGGGCCACCAGCGCGCGATGCGCGTCCAGTGGAACGTAGAATGACTCCGTAGTCATACCCAGGATTCGCGTCGCCGCCTCGAAACTGACGTCATCGATATCCAGTTTCATCTGGCCGGAGTGCACGCTCTCGTCCACGGTAACGTCAATTCCGTAGTTCTTGAAGACCTGCTGGATGACCTGGCGCTGGTCAGTGTGCAGGTGAAAGCTGCGGACTCCGCCCGCCGGCTGAAGTCTCACCGGTTCGCCGGCTGCGTTCGCATTCTGTGCGTAGGTGGGCCTCGTCTGTCCCAGCAGAGCATCGTCTCCCAGCTCGTATAAATGCTGGCTTACTTGGATGTTTCTCGGTTCCAGTTCGGCCGCACGAGCCAGCGCCGCTCGTGCGGCCGCCTGACCGCCGCGCATCCGGTCCTTGGCCGCTGTCTGGATCAGCGCCGTCACCGCGTGACTGCGAGCCACAGTTATCGCCAGCGAGTAATCCCCATTGCTAGGGTCAAGCCGGGCCGCTTGCTCATAGTCGTGCATGGCTTCTTCAAATTGCTCACTAGCGAAGAGCTTGCTCGCCTCAAGATAAAGTTTCGCCGCTCGCCGCCGGTCAGAGCTGCGCACCGGTTTGGCCTGCTTCTCGCCAGAAGCTTGTTTCGCGTTCTGATGTGGAGTTGCCGCTGAAGCTGGGCTTGCTGCCTGACCCTCCGCAGCAGAACTCGCCACCTGCGACTGAACACAGCAGGGAACGCCCGCAAGCAGCATTAAAACCGCCCACAAGGCTGTCCATCGCCTGAAGCAGTGATAGTGATTCGATACACGCGCTTTGTGGACCTGTGGGGTCGTCTGCATGTCCTGAATGGGCGCTGTCAGCCTCGGCGAAAACCCAGGCGCGCGGCGCTATACACAGGACGCTCGCTGCGTGGTGGACGCTTGAGACCGGCGCGAACTTCCGCCAGGCTCAACCCCAACTCCGCCATGGTGCGGCTCAGCGTATTGCGATGCATGCCCAACTCTTCTGCCGCCTTGCACTGGTTGCCTCGGTGTGCCACCAACACTTCACGCAGGTATTGCTTCTTAAACTCATGAACGGCGTCCTCGTAAGGAATACCGCTGGAATGCATTTGTGTCACCAGGCTGTCCAGTTCTCGCTTCACGTCCACCTCTGCTTGCTTTAATAGCTTGCCATACTCTCTTGCGCCGCGTCCCGTAAAAAATCACACTCCGCCGTTGCCGGAGTGCATCCACTGTGGCGATTCTTCTTCCAACTCCTTGAGTCCCTGCCGAACCCGCTCAGCCAACTCGTGAGGAGTCATGTGTGTACTCAAATGGCAAGCTCCAAAAAACATTCTGGGCAGCTTGGCCTCCGTCAGCCAACCCGCCTTCGGGAAAAAAGCCACAGCCACCAAAATAACCAGCATCACCAGCAGCGCGCCTTGAAAAAAACCAAAGGCCGCTCCCAGCAATCTGTCCACGCAACCCAATCCTATTTGGTGGAAAACCTTGGACAAAATTTTGCCCAGGATACTAGCCAAGGCCATGATCAAAATAGCAATCAGCAGAAATGCAATCGCATTGGCCGCTCGCTGGCTGCGCACCACGTGCAAAAGTGGCGCCGCCAGCCGGCCATAATTCCAAGCTGCCACTGCCAAGCCCAGTATCAAGCCCGCCAGCGAGAAGACAGAGCGGAAGAAACCCTGGAGCAGCCCTCCAATCACAGACAGGGCTAAAACTATCACGATCGCCCAATCCACCATCTGCATGCCGTACTCCTTACTCCACAGGTCCCCGCCCTTACAAACTCAACTCCCGCCCGGTCAAGCGGCGAAAGGCCTCAAGATACTTGGCCTGTGTGCGCTCTACCACCTCGTCCGGCAGCCCCGGTGCTGGTGCCTGCTTGTTCCAGTGGATCGATTCAAGATAGTCGCGCACGAACTGTTTGTCGAATGATGGCTGCGCGCCGCCCGGCTTCCACTCCGCCGCCTCCCAGAATCGTGAGGAGTCCGGCGTCAATACCTCATCGGCCAGAATAATTCCTTCCGCCGTTCTGCCAAACTCAAATTTTGTGTCGGCCAAAATCAAGCCGCGCGCTTGAGCATGTTCGGCGGCTCTCTTGTAAATCGCCAGAGTCAGCCTGCGCAACTCCGCTGCGTCCGCCGCGCCCACCGCCGCCTCCGTCGCGGCAAAGCTGATGTTCTCATCGTGGGTTCCCGCCTCGCCCTTGGTCGACGGAGTGTACAAGGGTTCCGGCAGCCGCGAACCATCCTCAAGCCCGTTGGGCAACGGAATGCCACACACAGTTTTACTCGCCCGGTACTCCTTCCATCCGGAGCCCGTCAGGTAGCCGCGCACCACGCACTCCACAGGAAACATCTTGGCCCGCTTCACCAGCATCGAGCGGCCTTCCAGTTGGTCAGCGTAGGGCCGCAGCGAAGCAGGGAACTCGCTCACTTCGGCTGTGATCAGGTGGTTGGGAATCAAATTCGACACCAAGTCAAACCAGAACAGGGAGATCTGGGTCAAGATCTTTCCCTTGCCCGGGATGCCCGTGGCGAGAACATGGTCAAAAGCTGAGATGCGATCGGTGGCTACGAGCAAAAGTGCATCGTCCACCGCATACAAGTCGCGCACTTTGCCTCGGCCCAGCAGAGGCGTTGCGCCCAGATTAGTCGTCAGGAGAGCGGTCAAGGGAAGGCCTGCCTTAGAAGGAACTGAATCTCCGATTTTCAAAGCAGCGGCTGGCTTTGTCAATCTTCCATTAACGAATTTGAAGAGAAAGCGCCCTTTTGATTCGGAATGGAGTGAGATTCGGAATGAACTGTCCGGAAATTGTACACAAGCCCGCCTCCCTCTCTGGCTAAGTGCTTCCAAAGGCTAGGCCTTAGCGTTGGCACACGATTGTGTGACAGCCGTCACGGTGCGTCTTTCCCACATAGGAGACACTCCTTCTTGTCAACATGGTTCAGAGAACATGTAAGAACGTTCTCTTAGAGCCGGGCGACACGAACTGGCCGTGGAAAGGGGAAGCCGCTGCTAGCTTCGTTAGTATAGGGATCACCAGTAGCCGAGTGCTACCGACCTCCAGCGCCGGCTACTGGTACCCCGTAATCTGTCTTGTTACTATACGTACAAGCGCCTCCGAAGAGACGTGATCCTTCGGGGGCGAATTTTTTGCCCAAAATCCCCTTACATGAATCCGAAGCTCCATCGATCTCCATGAACCACCGTTCGTGAATTCCTTCACCACTCCCGACGAATCCCAAAGACGTCAAGCTGTGAGTCATTGCTGAGCAGCGGAATGTTTTCATGAATTGCCTGTGCCGCCAGCATACGGTCAAAGGGGTCTTTGTGGTCGCCAGGCAGCAGGCCCGCGCGCAGAGCGTGTTCAGTCGAGATGGGAAGCAATTGATAGCCGGCAGCAGTAACTCGCTGAATGAAATTCTCGACCAATGTTCTTGCGAAGTCGAGCCTGCCCAATCGGTACTTGGTTGCAATCTCCCATGCTGAGGCAGCGGAAACCAGCACTTCACTCCCACGCCGTTGGATCATCTTACGTGCGCGTGGCGAGAGCGACTCATCGTCGAACGCAGCCCACAAAAGAGTATGCGTATCGAGCAGGAACTTCAATTGCCTTCACCATTCCACAGTCGAAGCTCGTCCTCGGGAAGCGGCTCAAAAAACTCAGGCCCAACGCTGCCTTCGCCCTTCATGAAGCCGATGCGACGGCTCTCCGAAGCGGGATCAATAGCGACCAGTCGAGCAACCGGCTTGCGCTCTCGGCCAGAGGTGATCTGCACCTCTTCTCCAAGCTGCGCGCGGCGCAATAGTTCCGAGAGATTGGTCTTAGCTTCAAAGATGGTGACGCTATGCATATTTCTAACCTGCTAAGAAAGATTAGCTAATATAGCCTGCAAAGTCAAATGCGAATTTAGCGCGTAAATGCATTGGCCAAGGCTCAACAATAAAGTATATTTGTGATATATACAAAGTATGGGCGAGAAAGACCCTCTTGCGGCTTGTACCGGCTTCGACTGGAACGAGGCCAATGTCGCCAAGAACTGGGAGCGCCACCGTGTGACTCCTGAGGAAGCCGAAGATATTTTCTTCCACAATCCGTTGGTGCTCCGCTCTGACCCAGGGCATTCGAAACGAGAGAAGCGATACTGGGCATTGGGCAAGACGGCGCAGGAACGCAAACTGTTTGTCGCATTCACTATCAGGGGCACATTGATCCGGGTCATTTCGGTGCGCGATATGAGCCGAAAAGAAGACGAGGAGTACCAGCGCCATGAAAAAAGAGATTCCTGAATTCAAAAGTGAAGCCGAAGAGTTCGAGTTCTGGTCATCGAAAGGCGAGGGGGCAGACTCGACAAAGTTTGTGGATTGGTCGCAGGCCAAGCGCGTCAAGTTCCCAAACCTAAAGCCCACGCTGAGAACGATCTCCGTGCGTCTGCCGGTCTCCATGATCGAGGACCTGAAGATTCTCGCCAACAAGCGCGATGTGCCTTACCAATCGTTGCTCAAGGTCTTTCTGGCGGAGCGATTGGAATCGGAGCGGAGGCAGAGACGTTAGACGGGACGACATACGCAGGTTGGGTTTCAACCTGAATATCTTGACCGTCTGTCCGTTCGGACATTGACCAATACTTGAGATATTCGAGGGTTGCCTTAGCAGCGCCATAGAAATCAGGTTGTAACGTTGCAGCTGTTATCCCCTGTCTCTTGCACAAGTCAATTACCTTCGGAGCCTCCGTAGTGGGCAATGTAACTTTTGCAATGGTTTGGCTGCCACGCGACCGTCTGCCATAGGACCGGCCGTCAAGAATCCGCATATGGCCGTCGAGACTGTGATCTCCTTCAAATGGATGCCCTATTCTTACTAGCTGTTTCAATATAGTAAAAAGGCCACCCTGCGCAGCCACATTCGCATTGTTGCCGCCAGGAACTAAAATGATTTCTAAGCCAAGGAGATGAAACTTGATGTCCAAGGCCCATACCGCAAGCCTTTCAGCTTTATGTTCAGAGCTCTCGAAAAGAGATCCAGATGCTGCAAAATATGCTGCAATATGCGCACTGCGACTCCAATCAAGCAGTCTGGTAGGTAGGCCGTGGTGCTGTGCTAAAGCCATGATGTCGAAGTACTCAACCGATGGCCAATATGGCGTTTCTGAATGCAAAAATGGGGTTCTAGCTCTATTAGGATTCAGATACTCTCTTCTGAACCTCACAGAATCGCCGGGTATCTTCAGCCCAGAGGAATCGCAAAAATTTGCGAATGTTTTGAGTGCGTCGATTTCGGCATAGATTTGGTCTAACGAATTTTCTGGGGTCAATCTATATTTGGGGATGGAATAGCTTGGATGGTTCTTTCCTCGAAGAATTGATGGCTCTAGCGTCCATGCCGCGTCTAATTGGCCTCGGAATATTGGCTCGCTTTCAGGGGCAAAAAGGTATTTCTGAGGAGACAGAATATCCCAGAATTCTTCCGCGGTCGATGCGCGATACTCAACAATTGGTCCGGCAATATGTTCCACGGAATTGCACCTCCTGTCAGCCATGCATCCAATCGCCGCACAAACAACACAAAATAAGTTCTATTTTTTCTAGGGATGATAATACACGAGCGCGACCACGAACCCCATGCCCCAAAGTTCCGTCCGTCCAAACGGCCAGTCTTGCGGATAATAACCCTCCACTGGCGCACAATAGATGCATGAACACTGACCAGAACCACGGGCAGTCACTGACCACTGTTCACTGACCACTGCCCACTGAGGGTACCCCCCTCCCCCCCATTTTATATTTATTTTCGACCCTGTTTCTTTGCATATAATTTAAAACTACCCTGAAATCAATGACTTCCAAAGAATATCTCCACAAAAACGTACACTTCTGCTTTGCAGATAATTACCGTTAGATGGGTGTCTGAGAATTCTACAAGACCAGGAAGAGAACGAATGATAGAAGGGAATGAATAAGCGATCTAAAGAATAGAGTTAGCCTCCAGCTAGGAGTTAGAAGCTAGTAGCTGGAGGCTATTTTGCTTACCGAGTCTTAGCGACTTCTTCCACAGTAACCGGATCAAGGAACGGCATCGCCGCACGGAGTTCCTTACCGACGATTTCGACCGGATGCTTGGCTTCTGCCTCGCGGAATGCGAGAAACTCCTTACGGCCGGAGTTCTGGTCGGCTTTCCGCCCGAGACCATCCGCACTCGTGTCGAGCGCCAGGCTGGCGGCCCGGGAATACCGAAAGAACTGTCTACATTCGGCCAGCTCAGCGGCTCGCTAGAATTCAACCCTTTTACCA
>Ga0187847_10000690_pt1 | contig 35246 bp, 31 predicted proteins | sample June2016WEW_4_10_FD_132458 | JGI IMG/M metagenome (GOLD analysis project Ga0187847, IMG submission 132458) | Peatland microbial communities from SPRUCE experiment site at the Marcell Experimental Forest, Minnesota, USA - June2016WEW_4_10 | ecosystem: Environmental > Terrestrial > Soil >...
CGCGCTATCTGATTCAACGAATCGTTGAGAACCCGGCCATCGAACAGCATCTCCGAGCGGAGATTGTTGCATTGGGAGGCGATTCGCACCTCGAACGGGTCATCTGGCTGAATCGGGCGACAGGCGAAGAATCTGTGCACAACATCCGCCATGTGTTCGTGATGGCAGGTGCTTCGCCGCGTACAGATTGGCTGCGTGAATGTCTTTCCCTCGATCAACAAGGATTCATTCTTACAGGACGTGATTTGGACCCGATTCTGGACAGCGCGCCACAGAAATGGCCGCTCAGCCGGCCTCCGCAGATGCTCGAAACCAGTCTGCCTGCAGTTTTTGCCGTCGGAGATATTCGTTCCGGAAACGTGAAGCGCGTTGCATCTGCGGTCGGTGAAGGATCAATTTCGATCCACCTAGTGCATAACTCGCTGGCGGCGGTGTGAGGTTCCATCACTAGCTTTTATGGACGACTTCAAACGAATATCCGTCCAGGTCAAAAACATCGGCGGCGTAGTATCCCGGATAGTATTCCACTCGCGCCCGCGGTGAAATATTGTCCCTGGCTCCAGCGAATATTGCTGCCCTATAGAATTCATCGACTTTATCCTTGTTTTCGGCCGCAAACCCCCAGTGAATGGACGATGGATCAGGCATCCCTTGTTTGATCCAGAAGAACGCCCTCTTGCCGTCACCAAATCCCCACAGATCAGGATGATCGCCCTCCCCCTTGTAGGGTAGGAAAAACTTGATATTGAGAGGCTTCAAGGCCGCCTCATAGAACGCCAACGAACGTTCGACGTCGCTGACACTCAGAATGATGTGGTCGAGCATTATTCTCTCCTTTAAATGGATTGACCGAATTCTTTGAACCGCTGGGTCCCGACCTTCGATTCCTACCCAAGTTTTAGAGAATCCGCTAACGCGCCGCCGCTACGGGGTGATCGCTGCCACCCGCGTTGAGGTGGAAGGGTTTGGTGTACGGTTCGACAGGAAAACCTTTCGCTCTCCAGCCATCGAGGCCACCTATCAGAAATTTGACTCGCAAAAATCCCATTGCGAGAGCGCGGCGCAAAATGATGCGGCTGGTTTTGTCGCTCGGGCATGTGCAATAGACGACAATGTCGCTATCTTTCGGCAGCAACGACGGATTAGCGCGCACCTCTTCGGGCGCCAACCGCTCTGCGCCTGGGATGATGACAGAATCGCCCAATAAGTCGAGAGGCTGGCGAACATCAACGACCAGTACTTCCCGTTTGGAAGCCATCAGCGCATGCAGGGCTTCCGCCGTAATGCTGTGCCCTTCCATTTCACGGCGGCCTCTGGTGCGTTTTGCCATAAGAACGGCCAGCAGAACAGCAGCGCACATGGTCGTTATCGCCAGGAACATCTACGCTTCTCCTTGACAGTAGTTAGATTCATTCGAGAATGGATGGATTCGTCCGAGAGAGACGGCGCAGATCCCCGAGATCTCCAAACAGTTGCAATGCAGCACCAGAGTGGGAGAGAAGAGGGACAACCGAATAGGCAATTCGCCACATCCTGGCTGGTCATGCTTCGCGCTGGCCTTTTCCGGCCGACGTTGGCCTTAAGCTGCGTTGCCATGCGGTCAGTTGTGTGAGATGACGTCCGCAATGGTGGAGACAGTGCGAGCGGATCACTCGACGCAGTGGTTCGGAGTCTTCCGACTCGGTCATCATGTTCGAATAGGCTTTCCGCAGTTCGCCGCGCGTTTTCCGAAACTCGTCGATGAGCGATACAAACGTGCGTGTCGAGCCGGCGGCCACCTGGGCGTCGTTAATCAGGTCGACTTCCTCTTTCGTGATACGTCGAGGCTGCCAGGTTCCCCCGCGGATTGTTGCGAGTTCATCCAATGCTGCGACTTCCCAAGCGACAAGATGCGCCAATACATCTTTCGCTGACCATCTTGTTGTCGCTCCAATCATGAGCCGTTCATCTGGGGTGAAGGCTTCCAGAACTTCCATAAGTTCGCGGAAGACCAGTTGTTCCTTTGAAGAAAGTTCGTCCATATCCATAGTGATCTCCCAGGCGTTACTCGACGCATTCTGAGGCGGCAACTGCAGGCGACGGCGATGCATGTGTTCTCCGTGGTCGCACGACCGCTCCACCCCAAGTTGCACGTATTGCCATCTCGATCTCTTTCAGATTCGGCCACTTCTCAACATATAGATGACAGTCGACCTCTGATGATTCTTGCGGCGCCAAATTATCATGGCGCTTGAGGAGGCTTTCGTTCCTACTCGAGTCGCAGGCTCCCGAGATCTCCAGATAGCCGCAATGCGCGAGAGGGCGGGAGAGAAAGGCTCTGTCCCGTGTCCGAACCGCGAGCCACTTCAGCTTGGAACGATTGACGCAGCTTTGCTCTCGCACACTTCGCTCAATCAGGTTCTACTCTGATCTCAACGCCTGTACAGGATCGATCGACGCGGCGTTCCGGGCTGGAATGATCGACACCGCGATTCCGCATCCCAACAAGCCGAGGGGGACCAGCACCATAGTCCACGGATCGGTCTGACTAACGCCGTAAAGAAACCCATGCAACAACCGGTTACTCCAGAACGCAAGACCAATTCCCATCATGGACCCAGAGCTCATCAGCACAAATGTCTGGATCATTACCATGCGAACAACCGTAATTCGATCGGCCCCTAAGGCCATGCGGATTCCTATTTCCCGCGTCCTTCGCGCGACCATGTGACTCAATAGGCCGTATAGTCCGAAGATCGTGATCAACAATGCCAGCCCGCCAAAGACGCCAACCACGCCAGCCGCCAGCCTCTGCGTTCCCAGCGAGTCCTCCACGTCTTGCTCCATGGTCGTGGATTCACCGATTGCGAGATGCGGATTTTCCTGCCGTATGCCGCGACGCACTTCAGGGATCACGAGGTCCGGTGCTCTGTCTGTGCGGATCGCCAGTTCCATGGTCTGGCCAAGCAAGGCTCGATACATCGGATGATCGATCCCAAGTTGTGATAGGCACAGGTAAAACTCCGGTTGGCTCGATTCGGCCACTTTGTCCTGATGAAGGTCCTCGATCACTCCGACAATTGTGGCTGTCTCCGGAACCCGCCCGAAGCGTATCTGTTTGCCCAGGACATCCCCACCACCCAGATAGCGATTGACGAATGCGCGGTTAACAACCATCACCGGCAGGCTCCCCGCCTTGTCACTCTCCGCGAAGAACCGCCCACTCCGCATTGGAATTCCAAGAACCTGCGTCAGTTCCGGGGTGGCAGCACGCACAATCGCACTTACATCGCCTTTTGTCCATTCCGTCGCGTATACAATCGTTCGCAGTTCCACGGTATGCTCGATGGGCATCACTGTCGATAGTGCGGCCGTCTGCACACCGGGTAACCGCCGTGCTACCTCCAATATCGGCCTCCACGCCACTGAATCAACATTTTGGCCCTGATATAGATCGCCCGGAGCGGTGAGACTGGTCAGCACCAGATGGCCTGTTCTGAAGCCTAGTGGAACATGTCGCAGAGCATACATCGTTCGCAACATTAGGCCTGCGCCAATCAGCAATGTGATCGAAAGGGCGACTTCTCCAACCAGCAGGAGTGAGCGCACGCGGCTCTGGCCACGGTCCCCCACGGTGTTGCGGCCGCCATTCTTCAAAGCTTCGTTGATTCCCGTTCGCGAGGCAACAATCGCAGGGAACATGCCAAACACGATCGTCGTCAGGAGCGTAACAAGCACCAGGCTTGACCATACCGCCCAGTTCAAATGAATATTTTGCGAAAGCGGAAGCATCTTTCCAAACATGCTCAGGAACGAGTGCAACATGATTAGCGCCATGCCAAGTCCTCCCAACGCTCCGGCACAGCTCAGAAGGAGACTCTCGATCAGAAATTGGGACAGGATGCGGCGCTTCCCCGCCCCCAGTGCAGATCGAATTGCAATCTCCGAGCGCCGCGCCACCACTCTCGCCAACAAAAGGCTTGCCACATTGCTGCAGGCAATCAACCAGACCACAACAACGGCAATGATCAGCGCCGTCAAAGCAGGCCGTACGTCGGCAACCAGCAGGTCATGAAGTCCAACGAGTTGGATCGCGGTTTCGCCTCTCTGGCCTCGAAGCTGCTTGCGCTCTGTTTCCAATTGGGCCTCTACCGCTTTTATCGGTATGCCGGCATGCAAACGCACGATTGGCAAATACTTCCTCGAATATGGATCGTTGGCAATCTGTGTGCCATGATCGAGGGGCACCCAGAGCTGCGGACGGTTGTCGTTTATCGGATATTCAAATTGCGGTGGCATCACGCCAACCACAATGTACGGTGCGCCTCCGATGTGCACGTTCTTCCCGAGGATATTTTGGTCACCTGAAAAACTCTGGCTCCACATCGCATAACTCAGCAGAACGGAATGGGGGGCTTCAGTCGAAGGAAAGCCGCGCCCCATAAGAGGCTCAACGCCGAGCAGCTTAAACAAGTTGGGACTTACCTCAATCTGCGAAACCATGAGCGCGTCCGTGGGGGTATCCAGGATATTAAACCCGCCGCCATAAAACGCGATTTCCGCAGTATCTCGCGTTGACTGCTGCAGATCGCTGATTTCTCCAAACGACACACTGAAATCATCATCGCCTTTTGTGGTCCTTTCAACGGGTTGAAACAGGCGCTCCGAATTTTGGAATGGCAGCGGCTTCAGCAGGACCCCATACGTAATTGTGAACATGGCAGTTACTGTTCCGATGCCAAGCGCCAGCACAAGAATGGTAAAGAGTGCGAACCCAGGTGCGCGCCGCCACTGTCTCATCGTGTACCGCGCGTCTTGCACAAATTGCTGCAAGGGCGGAGACCATCGTTCCTGATTGTGGGTCTTCTTCATCTGCTCCAGCCCTCCGAACCCTTGCAAGTTGCGTGCGCGAACCGATGACCTGCGGCGATCCAATTATGCGCCAATCGATTTCATTAATTGCTCCTGTGACTAGGTAAGAAACCGAGCATTGTTTTTTGGCAATCCAATCCAACTCGTTAGTCACTTTGTACGCCTTCGCTCATTTGCCACACGATCTCATTGGTCGTCAGATTGCCGAACCGGTTTGACGAAAAACTTGGCATTTACGGACGAACATAGGACATGGCCCAAACGGCCTTATCGCCCTGGTGGTATTCATTGCCTTCCCAAGGGTCGCCGCAGACGTGCAGGTAAGCATACGGGGTTCCTGCAAACATCACCCAAGCGCCTTTGTCACGAACTGTGGTCGGAAGGCCATTTGCCAGAGCATCGAAAGGCCATGTGATCATCCAATGCGGTCCGATGGGAATAGCCGGGCTCGTCTTGTCCGAAGGATCGGTGTTGCTCCTCTGAGTGGCGCCACAGAGCATGTAGATCATTCCCGGCGCCGTGTTCGTCGGCCTTGGTTTCCCCTGCATGGCGTCCATCATCCATTGCATACCCATGGGGTTCATGCACATGGGCGGGCGCCCGATTTTGTTTTCGTCTCCCGGTGTACAAACCCACTCGTTCGTTCCCTTGACCAAAACGATCATGGTGCCATCGGCAGAAATTTCGGCGACGGTCGCATTTTTGGTCACTTGTTCAGGCCCGGAGAGCCGGGCCCTCGTAATTCTTGGATCTTCTGCTTTGTCAGTCATATCTTGACCTCCTGGAGTTGGGGCGTTCGGTACTGCATCTTTCGGTCCGGACTCATCCAACGTGGAGAGTCCGGATAGAACGGCAGTGTGCCCAGAACCAGTCAATAAGGCAGCAGCAGGTATCGTCGTCCCAAGAAACTCTCTTCGGGTTGTCATCGATGCTCATTCCCCCATTCCGCGATTTTCGAGAAGATGCCTTACGGTGCTCAAGAACTTCACGAGTTGGTCACTGACCTCGGCAGAGGCTTCGTGTTGTACCCAGTGGCCTACATCGTCGATTTCGAGGTTCCCGACCAGACCGGGAAGGCCGGAGCGGAGCTTTTCGAAGGGTGGGTATATTGCTTGTAAGCCATCCGCTTTTCCCGCAATGTAAAAGGAGGGCTGGGTGACCTTCGCGCCTTTCCAAGCTCCGGACAGATAGAAGTACGGTTCGGCGGCACGGTAGTAGTTCAGTGCGCCATGAAAGCCGGTGCGCTGGAATTCAGCGATGTTATAAGTCACATAATCTGGTTCAGCCCAGGACGGCAATGGCCCAGGAGCCGGGCGGTGGAGGCTTCGTGCAGGGTCCATGGGGTTCCACCGTGTTTCGACTGGCGCAGCACCCGATGCCCAATACAGAATCCCTGGAATGGTAACGGAGGCGTCGGCCCAAATTTGATCGGCCTCCGGTTTCATCTGTTCGAACATGTAGAAATCGTTTTGGTGGCCGGACTGTCGCATGCGCTCAAAGGCGCTGATATCCCCACGCGCAACGTACGGCACGCTAATGCCCAGCACCGCTTTAAATCGATCCGGACGCATAAGCGCAGCGTTCCACGCGTGAGCTGCACCCCAGTCATGGCCCACAAGGGCAGCGCTAGAGACGTTCAGCGCATCAAGCAAACCGACTAGATCACCGGTCGTATGTAATGGCGTGTACAACGTTGCATCCGGAGGAGCGGAGCTGCGTCCATAGCCGCGCATATCGGGAGCAATTGCTCGATACCCCGCTGAAGCGATAGCTTTCATCTGTCGGCGCCAGGTATAAGAAGTGTCCGGAAACCCATGGCAGAAAAGAACGGCTGGCCCTTCGCCTTCCTCGGTCACGTGTAAAGAGATGCCATTCGTTACGATGTCGTATTCCTTGAGAGGAGGACTGTCAATTCCACCAAGGGTCTTGGCCAGAGCCATTCGAACCAGCAGGAGGCTGGCACAAACAGCGGTCCCACCTGCGAGGAAGACGCGGCGAGAAATCGCTGACACCGGAATCCCATCCTCCAATCCATCGATGGAAGGCATATCTTGCTCGCAGCTGAATTTTAGTTCTTTCTCATCTAAGTTCACAAAATTCGCCCCATTCTGCTGACTGGCACTCTGGTTCAACGCGACAACGAGTTTCCTAGCTCACCACACCTTCAGCGAAGGGAGAGCACTGTTAGGTAGATCGCGGCGCGCAAACGGAACCCAATTTTTTGATAAACCACTTTTGCGCCATTTTCAGACTTGACGTGAAGAAATGGAATCTTTCCCGCTGCCAGAATCCGAGCTGCAAGGAAGGTCGTGAGGGCCCGCGCATACCCGCGGCCGCGAAATTCGGGAAGAGTGCACACGGCGCTGATCTCCGTAAACGAGATGGATTGCAATCGCTTGCCGGCCATTGCGACCAATCTCCCATCGCTCGCGTGTATTCCGAAATAGCTTCCCATCTGGATGGTTTGCGGCAGGAACGGGCCAGGCTCGGTGGCAGCCGCGAGTTCCAGCATTTCGGGGACGTCCTTCGTCCAGAGTCGAAGCGGCGCCACAGACGGCGGGGGCAGGGAAGCCTCACAAATCATCTGGTCGATCCACCGAGAACGGTCAACTTGCCAGTCGCCGGGTACGTCAAGGGGACTGGCGGTAAATAGCGCGACCTGCTCGCCGGGGCTGACCAGGCGTCGTAAATCGGCGAATGCCTCACTCGAGGGATGAAGCAAAGCCGCCAGAGGCGAAACATTCGGCAGGTATCGTCGTGCAAGGCCGTGCGAGCGGGCAAGAAGCCGGTGTTCGGTCGTCAATGCGAACCAGATCGGGTTGTCGAGAGACTCTAAGATCTGCTGCGAGTGATCGTCTTTCATGACATCGCCTTCAGTCATCAAAGTTCCCCTTCAGGTGCCTTTGCTCAGAGAAATGCAACTTCGCTAATATCGATGGATACCATCAACTTCTCACGAATCGCTCTGTTCTCTTTGTCCCGCATGTATGCTCTTCGCTGGGTGGGAAGCGTGATGCCTTGAATCGTTCGAGGTTCGTAGATATATTGTGCAGCAGCGAAGCCGCCAGAAGACTCGACGCGATAGTCGTGTCTCCGCAGAAGGTAATCGGGACCAAAGTAGAAGTCTTGCTCGCGGCTGTGGCTGGCGATTTCCTCGGGAAACTGCACACGAAGCCTCTTCCACGGCTCTCCAGCTTCGATCCACGGGTCGATCTCTTCGGCTGTGAACCCCGGCATTGCAAAGAGAAATGGTGTGGTTAGGTATGTCCAGAGTGCGTACCCGTTGAAATACGCCCTGTCCAGTGCATCCCATGGTGCATCGACCGCGCCGGCTTCTGCATGGACGGCCGGATCCAGGCGCTCTTCTAGGACAGACCCATCTAACGATTCGATAGCGATCCTCCCAGCGGTGAAGTCGGTTTTATGGCCCGGCGAACCGAAGGGCGTGACGGAGGCCCACTCCTTCCTGGTTGCCACCGTCATCCTCCTCGGAGTTGGGTCTTGGGGCTTACTTTTCATGGCGAACATCTCGCCGCCCGTTATGATCGTCGCTTGTACGAAATTGAATTGTGACCAGAGTTCCAGTCCACCGTGGGCGTTAAGTACGTGCTGCAACAGTTCATTCATGTCATCCGCTCCTGCAAGGCATTTTTGGCTTTCAAAGGCCAACGTCTCGTCGTGTCTATTTTTCGATTGAACTCTGTAGAACTTCATCTCCGAGCGATCGCATAAACTCGGTGACACGCTCTGACCAGAGCTCGGGATGCGCCATCGTCAAGTGCCCACACGACTCCGCCGAGGCCGGCTGAACGATAAATCGTCCTTCGCGAACCTTTGGCATTAGTTCCTCCATGACGTGAAGTTCCGCCGGGTTGAACTCATCGTCTGCAAAGTTAAGCGCGTACACCTTGGTCTTTATTGTTGTGAGTCCAGGCTGAGGGTCGTAGTCCGCTGAAGAACTAAGCGAATAGAGAATGTCGTTAGCGTCCATAGATCGCGCCTGACTGCGCGCATCAGCGATGAAACGATCTGCGGCATGGCCATCAGGCAAAAGAACCTGAAGATTCGGCACGCCGTCGAGCATCATCCTCATCAATGGAAAGGCATTCAGCCATCCTTGCGGCGGTGAGGTGTAGTTGCCGCCGTTCCACTGAGGGTCCGAACGGATCGCGTGAATTACGATGCGGCGCCAAAGCATGTTCCGACCGGAAATCGGAATGGGCATTGACACGACAGGCATGATGCCGTCCATGGCATCCGGATATGCCTCGGCCCACTGCCATGCGTTCATCCCGCCCATCGACATTCCGAGAATCGCGTGAAGATGTTCAATGCCAAGCTTCTCGGTCACTAGGCGATGTTGCAGGTCCACCATGTCTGCATAGCCATACTTGGGGAATGCTGCTTTCAACCCATCGCTCGGCCTACTGGATTTTCCATGTCCCACGTTGTCGGGGAGGATCAGGAAGTAACGAGTCGCATCGAGTGGCCGGCCAGGTGCGAAAAGAGCCTCCAAGTAGTTCTTGTTTAAAAGCGCGCTTCCGTCGGCACCCGTCCAGTGAAGCACGAGTATGGCGTTATCGATTTGCCCTTTGGCATTGCGATGTGGAATACCAAGCGTGGCGTAATGAATGCGCACACGGGGAAGGATCTCGCCATCACGAAAGCGGTAATTTTTAAACCACGCGTCCGCCTGACGAGCGATTCCGCCGTGTTCCTCAGTCCGCCGAGATGTCTTCGAGCTTTTTTGCGTGTCGGCTCCAGCATGGTGCTGCTGCCCGCACATAAATAGGGTCGGGAGCAAGATACCGAGAAGGACTACGCGCGTTGCAGTCGTGCTACGTCTGCACAATCTCGAAGTGTTCATCAATCAGCGCCTCCAACAGGCTTTGATTCCTGCAGCCGGCACCCTCGGTTCCGGGGAGAGCTGATGCAGTCCGTTCCGCTCATAGAGATCAGAGCTAATTGCTAATCTGCTGGATCACCTCGAAGAGATTCCCCCATGGATCTGCAAAGAAGGCGACCCGCAACCCCATCGCGGCCACATCATGCGGCTCGCTGACGATCGTCGCGCCGCGGCGCTTTAGTTCGTTGATTGTGTGGTCGACATTGTCGACGCGAAGTCCCATGTGATGCCATCCCGACATCTTGAAGCTGTCTAGCAGATCCTTATAGGAACGGCGGTTATCCACGCCGGGGCCGGCCAAAAGCTCGAAATGGAAACTATCGTCCGCAGCGTGGTAAAGAAGGCCGAAAGTGAGGCCGGCAACCGAGACGGATTGCTTCAATCGAAAGTCGAGCTTCTCGGCATACCAGGCAACCGCAGTATCAAAGTCTGGCACGCGAATGGCTGAGTGATTAATCTTCAAGGAAGCGAATGGGCTGGAGGTGAGTGACGCAGTCATTGCTTTTTCCGTATTTAGATCCTGTAGAAATTCAAGCAGCGCCGCGTTCGTTGCATCGGGAGCCTCCAACTGTGGCCAGTGGCCGACGCCCTCCAACATGGTGAAGCTGCGAAGATCAATGAGGTCACTGCGCATCGACTCAGCGTTCGGCAGCGCCACGAGATTCAGTCCGTCAAGAGTGCCTGCCAAAAACATCGATGGCTGCCGAATCTTGGCGCCCGCGAACGCACCTGAATGTTGTGTGAAATGGTCAATTGAGCGGTAGTAATTCAGCGCGCCATGGAAGCCGGTGCGGGCGAAGGTAGCAACTGCATCTGCGATATAGCTTGCGTTTGCATCGATGGTTCGCGAACCAGTAGGGGCTGACCGCAACAGGCTGCGCGATGGATCGAAGGGATTCCATCGGCTCTCTTCCGGTGCCTCGCCGGACGTCCAGTAAATCATCCCTGGCACCGTAATTGCTGCATTTGCCCAAGCCTCATCCGACTCAGCCCTCATCATGTGGAACCAGTAAAACTGGTCTTTTCCGGCGGCACGGAGCTTGTCTAAGAAACTGGGACCACCGGGATGTCGGAATGGGACGCTAAGGCAGCACACCGCAGTGAAGCGATCAGGGCGCATCATCGCGGCATTCCAGGCAACGTGCGCACCGAAGTCGTGGCCAACGACGGTTGCAGTCGCTACTTCAGCCGCATCGAGAACTGCCACGAGGTCACCGACCGTCTCGTATGGTGTATAGGCTTCGGCTTCCACGGGAGCAGAACTCTTTCCGTAGCCACGCATATCGAGCGCGATGGCCTTAAATCCCGCGCCTGCTACCGACTCCATCTGAGATTTCCAACTCGACCAGACGGCTGGGAACCCATGGCAAAAGAGAACGGCAGGGCCTTCGCCCACCTTCGCGAAATGAAGGGTTATTCCGTTCGCCTCTATCTCATGGTGCTTCATCGTTATCGCTCCTGGATCGCGAAACACACTCTCGTCAGGGACTCTTGATCGCTAAGACTTGATGCAGTGGAGCAACTCCAAATAGATCAATTCGCATGACAGAACACGATCGGTTGGCCCGTGCCCAAATCTTTATGGAAGAGTCTCAGCAACAGAGCCTAATCGAACATCACCGCGCCCGCGGTGTGGCCGAACTCCCAAAGCGTCCCGTACTATCAGGAGCGCAGGGGATCTCCAGCCACAGGTCGCAGACGCGATCCAATCGTACTGTCCTACGCCGCGGCATCCTCGAAGAGCTTTATCAGCGTTTCGTCGAGAAGAGCGGGCACAGTCGATGGCTGTGTCTCCGGGAATTTAGTGAAGAATGCCGACGGTAGATCCATGTCGATCCGGGTTTCCTCGCCGTCCCGCTGGGACACGCATATGCGCACGGGAGCGCCCAAGCCGGCTGCTCCGGTGTATTGAAACAAACCGCGCGCAATGACGGCATTCCCGACGAGATAGAATTTCGATTCGATGGGAATCCCCGCGAGGCGCATCGTTGAGCCCTGCTCGAAGTCCCAGAAGATTGCCATTGGCTTGGAAGTGGAGTCGACGTAAGCTTCGACGCCCGCACGGTTGCCGTGCGTTACATATTCCATCAGTTTGGGGGTGTGGAATCGCTGCATGCTACTCTCGATCGCTTGAGTAACCTCAAAGAAGGACTTGCGCGACCGTATGGTGAGCAGGATCGCTTCGTACTTGATCCTCGTCGTCTGTGCGGAGGCTTTCGCTGCTTTGTCTGTGCTGTTCATTCGAACCTACCTCTCCTTGGGTTTCAATTTGGCTTTCATATTGCCTTTCGGCGGGTGCAAGCGGACCAATTGATCGACGAGATCAACTTTCCACCCACAAGTCCTCGTTAACTTCGCGAGCAAAGCACGCCTTATCCTTTGCGGAACAAATCTTGAGCAAAACTTTCTCCCGCCCTTCTTTCGGTGGATTTCGCGAGATAGGTTGTCGGGATCGTCGTTACCAGCTTGAGCCGCTCCAGACGATTCACTTCACGTCTCCAACTTTTTCTCGGGCCTCGTTGTATGTGCCAAAAACCTTCGCTACAGGCTTCAACGTGGGATAGAACTGCACGAAAGTGTGCTCGACCGCGGCGTGCTTGTCGTGACAGGACCAGCAGTCGTTGCCCTTCGGCATTGCCTCGGCTGTGATCGCATTCGGTTCAAAGCCGTAGTAGGCCCATTTGTCGGGATTTCGGGTCAAGTCTTTCACTTCGATGAGCACGCCCGCCAGATTCGTTTGAAAGTGTCCCACTTTGTTAATCGAGCCTTTGCTCTCGGCGTCGCGCTCGTCGATGACAAACATCGACTTCTCCGGCCACTTGCCGCCCTTGAGAAACTCAGCGTAGGCCCAGCGTTGCACGAAGACGTTCGTGAACTTCTCTTGGCTACCGGGAGCGGGGCTGTAGTTCATGCCGTAACCCGCTGAGAGAAACTCCCAATCGCGGTAGTCCGCCGGACGCAGCAGATTACCCTTTGCGTCATACTGCGGTTTGGGCAAGTTGTCTTCCCGCGCTGCGGCCAGTAGCACCACGCAGAATGCGGAGATCACGACAGAACTGAGGACAAGTTTGATCACTCCGTTTGTGCCCCTCATCTGTATTTGCCTCTCATGTGCAATTCAGCCTAGCCGCACGAAGAGCGCGCTACGCCCTACTGGTGATCCGGTTGAACCGGTATAACCAGAAACAGCAAATCCGTGTGATTGTCGCCAGGCAAATGAGTCACGTATGTTCCGTTCCAACCTTCGCGACTGAAGCCCTGAAGGTCATCTGCATGCGGAGTAACAATCATGATGTGTGGGCCCACGTGAAATTCCGGTTTCGTCTCGCCGGGCCAGTTCGGCACAAAAGCACCCGTATACATGTAAGCAATGCCGAGTCTATCGATGTGCTGCGGCCGGCCAGCCAGGCCGTCCAGAGCCCACTGAAAGAAGACTTTGTCGAAGCATCCGGGCTCGTCATGCATCGCGCCGGGCGGTGGACCCGGTAGGCAAGTCCATTCACTAGTGCCTTTACGGAGAACGCGAAACTCGCCACCCTTTTGGGCTGGCCAATCCAAGATCGTTGCGTTGTCAGTTATGAAGTTTGGTCCGGCCCTCAGTGCGTCCGTGATCTTTTCAGCGTCCGTCGAGGGCAGATGTTGAGTCGCGTTTTGAGCGCTCACTATGAGCGTAGATAAAAGGCAAAATACAGCTAACTTCATTTCAAACCTCCTGAGGAATTTGTTGCCGTACAGTCTCCAATTCATTTCTGCCCTTTCTTGAACTAGGCCGTCGTCTGTCGCGGTAGGCCTCTGTAGCGCTATGAGAAACAAAGAGTGCACCTCTTGCACAGTTATCGCTCTTACGACCTCTGCCGCGCAGACATCAGCCCAATACGGAATTCTGATGGGCATGCGCGGCCACCTCTCCTGGCATTGGACCCACTCTTCGTGCTAGGTGCTCGAATTGGTTTGCCTTTCTTCTCGCGATTCCCACCTAATCAACTGCCTAGCGTGCAAGAACCTCATGACTACGGCGCAACCAGAAGCACCCCCTAGAGCGACTGATCCGAGTAACGCCGCTAACCAAGGAAAGCTTGAATTTGGGACACTGACGAAGAAGTGCATGTACACTCCACAGCCGATCAAACTGCCAATTATGGTGCCTGCTGAAGCCATGCACAGGAGAAAGAGATCAGCGTATCTGGCGGCCTGGGTAGGATTGTCGGTTCCCGTGACCGCTTCAGAGAATTTGACCAAGTCCGGTTCGTCATTAGGCACGCTTGCCCTCCCATCGGACAAATCAATTCCTGCTTGGAGTTCCACTAGACCGCGGTAGCCGGAGTGTGACAATATCTGCGCTGACCGCGTTCACTCGGGTACTGAGAGACTTCAGGCCGCTCAGTGCTTGAGGCTGCAACGATTGGATTTCCTGCCGCACGGCGACCCGGGAGTCATTAAGGGTTTCGGGCATGAGTAATCGTGGCAGTTCGTCCGTCAGGGGTTTAATCAACTAGAGCACCTCCGCGGGTACGCATTTACCAGTGCAAACCAAATGCCATTCGCAACTGCCTGAAAAGGCAGCACAAACGGGGCTTTGGCGTTTTGGGGAATTCGAGGAACTTTGAGGAAGTTTGAGGATTTCGTGTTTCCTAAACGGCTGACAGTCTTAGCAGAGTCTGAAGCCGCCGTTACCCAATTGCAGTTCCCTCTCGACAATCAATAGCCGTACGGCCGAATTATTCAGATCATGTGATTGCCGAGTTAGTGTTCCCCTTTGCAGCATGCGCTGATCTCCCCAGAGTGAAGGTTGCGGCAGGCTCATGCTGTTGTGGAGGCTTGAACGCTAACCGGGATCGCGGCTGCTAAGGTATCAAGAATCTCCTCACGTAATTTCGCATTGGAAATGCTTCTCGCGAGGATCATGCCCCCGATCAGATTCGAGAAGGCAACGATGGCCTTCTTTTTCCGTGCGGCCTTCGTCTTCCCAGGAACGACGCCAGCCAGCAGATCGAGCAACTGTTGCTCTCCTTGAGTAACCGCGTCTCTTACCGAGGACGGCTGGCGCCCAAGATCGCCCCCTAGAGCCGCGAAGATGCAGCCCGTCTGAGGGTTGTCAAGGTGACGCTGCGAAAGGTAAAACTTCGCGAGGGCTTCCAGAGGATCGCCTGATGCCTCATCGATTATTTTTTTCCATTTGGCGGCGGTTTCGTTCATAGCGCGCAACGAAGCCAACGCCACCAGTTCCTCCTTGGAGGAAAAGTGTCCGTAGAATCCTCCGTGCGTCAGCCCCACTTCCTTCATCAAGTCTGCGACGCTGATGCCATCGAACCCATGTTCTCTGAATCGGCTTGCCGCAGCCGCGATGATCTGCTCCCGGTGTTCAGCCATCGTATCCTTACTAACCCGCATTGGATTGCTCCCTTCGCTAAGCTCCTATTTTAGATGATGGTCGTCATGTTTTTGAATCATAATCATGATGATCATAATCTTAATGCCATGACGGACGCCCGGCCACATTCGGACCGGGCTCAAGGAGGCTCTCACATGGAAAAGCGCAGAAGGGCTCAGATCGCGCTCATCACGGCCTTATCTCTTCTGTCGCTCTCGGCAGCCGCACAGACTTTCGACAATGGCGGCGCGCCCCCGGCGTTTGGGTCGGTAACCACACCCCGCCCCATCGATCCTTCGACAGGGACCACCAACCCCAGTGCTCGTGCCACGCAGACGCTCAATCCGTATCTGGGCAGCACCACAGACGGCAAGGTGATCGATGGCCAAATAAAGCTGAGCCTGCAGGACGCCGTCGATCGAGGGCTTAGTTTCAACCTGGGACTCATCGACAGCCAGCAAGCAGATGCTGGTGTCCGGGCGCAACGTGAACATGCTTTCGCACTGCTTCTCCCTCAAATTTCGGCTCGCGCGCAGCAGACCTATCAGCAACTGAGCTTTAAGCAGCTCAATATCAAGCTGCCTCCGCAGTTTGGATTCCAGTTGCCGCCGACCAGCGGGAATTTCGGCTATGCACAGACCGAAATCGACGCGCAATCTTCCGTACTCAACTTCGCGCTGCTCGACCACTACAAGGAGCAGAAGCAACTTGAAGCGGCATCGGCGCTCAATTCAAAGGACGCACGCGACGTGGTCGTATTCGCCGTTGGCGCAGCTTACTTTCAGGTGGTGGCGAGCCAGGCGCGCTTGGCCACAGCGCAGGCCGCACTGGCGTCAGCGCGGGAATTAAACACGCAGGTCACCAACCAATTCAACTCCGAAGTATCTCCCGAGATTGACACCCTGCGCGCCGGCGTCGAATTGAGCACAGCGGAGCAACGCGTGGTGGATGCGGCCAACGATCTTGAGAAAGACAAATTGACGCTGGACCGGATCACGGGAATTCCACTGGCGCAGGATTGGGAGCCGAACGGTGTATACGGGTACGCCCCTTTAATCGAAGAAGAAGGCGATGCCGGCCGCGCGCTGGAGACTCGTTTCGATGTTGGCAGCAGCAAACGCGAGGTAGCCGCGGCCGAACTCGCGCTGAGGGCGGCGCGGGCGGAGCGGTTGCCTGACATCTCTTTCAGCGGCAGCTACGGTGGAGGCGGGACAAATCCTGCAAATTTCAACCAGGTGTATGCGGTGGGGGGCACGGTTTCAGTTCCCATATTTACCAGCGGCCGCATCCGCTCCGATATTCATGCGGCGGAGGCGGAACTCGTGCAACGTCGCGCCGCCTGCCGCGATCTCGAGGGGCGAGTGGACTATGACGTTCGGGTAGCTCGGCTTGACGTGCACGGTTCTGAATCAGCGGTCAACGTTGCAGCCAAAAACAAGTTGTTGGCGGAACGTGCGTTGACCCAGTCCACGGATCGATACAACAACGGCGTCACCAACTATCTGGAATTGCTGCAGGCGCAGCAGGCGCTCGTCGCAGCAAACGAAAACTACATAGCGAGCCTGTTTTCCTTCAATGTCGCGAAGGTCGCGCTTGCGCGCGCGCTCGGACAAGCCGAGAGCCGCCTGCCGTCGTTCTTCGGCCAACAGTAAGCAAATCGGTATCAGAACAAAGACTAAGCCAAGGAGGCTGACATGAGTGCAACCGTGATTTTGGAAGAGTCCGAGAAAACGACGTCTTCCGAGAGTAAACCAAGCGTATCGACGAACTCGGGATTCCTTAAAAAAATCCTGCTAGCCGGCCTCGGCGTTGTTGTCCTGGCGGGGGGGCTTGCCTATTGGCTGAACGCGCGTCACTTTGAGGACACCGATGACGCGCAGGTGGACGGCCACTTTGCCCAACTAAGCACCCGGATTACTGGCACAGTGACCTATGTCAACCCACTGGTTGAAAACGACCGCTACGTACCAGCAGGCACCTTGCTCTTGGAATTGGATCCGCAAGACTATGAAGCGGAATTGGAGCATGCGAAGGCGAACCTCGAAACAAAGGAGGCTCAGGCACGTGCTGCAAAGCTTCAAGTTCCGATCACCGAAGCCTCTGCTTACAGCCAACTACACCTGGCCGAAGCCGCACAGCAGGAGGCGATCGCGGGAGTCGCCGCTGCACAGGCGGATTTGGCCGCTGCAGAGCATCGCGTCCAGCAAGACGAGGCTGTGGCATCGCGCGCTGAGCGTGACCGTGTCCGTTACGCCTCGCTGGTAGAGAAACGTGAGATCTCTCGTTCCTTCTATGACGCGCGAGAGACAGAGGCGGCGGCGACCGCTCAGTCGCTAGATTCCGATCGCGCCACTGTCGATGCAGCACAGCAGAAGATCGCACAGATGCGGAGTCTGGTTGCACAGCGCGAAGCTCAGGTTTCAGGCGCCCGCACTGCGCCGCAGCAGGCCTCTGATGTGCGTGCCGAAGCCGTTTCCGCGCAAGGCGAACTCGACGAGGCGCGCGCCGACGTCCACACCGCAGAGTTGAATCTGAGCTACACAAAGATCTATGCGCCGGTCAGTGGCGTCGTAGGTCACAAAACGGTCGAGCTCGGTCATCGCGTGCAGCCGGGACAGACACTGCTGACGGTGGTGCCGGTCGACGACGTATGGATTACTGCTAATTTCAAGGAAAGCCAGTTACGGCACATGCGGCCCGGTGAGCCAGTCACCATCCACGTCGATAGTTTTGGCCGCGACTACAACGGCACCGTCGAAGATATGGCCGGTGCGGCAGGGCCGCTCTTCAGCCTATTCCCGCCTGAAAACGCGAGCGGTAACTACGTGAAGATCGTTCAGCGCTTTCCCATTCGCATCCACATCGATGCGAATCAGGACCCGCAGCATGCACTGCGCCCCGGCATGTCAGTGGAAACGAAGGTACGAGTGCGTTAAGCGCAGACGATGCCATTGCCGCCGATTATGGCTTGCCGCACCCGGTAAATCGCTCTCAGTCCAGGGAAGACTTTGACTCAACAAACCCGCAGAGGAAGCACCATGGCGCTCCAGACAGTATCATCGATCCCATCGTCCGGTCAGCAGAAATCCACTCACGCGATCAATCCCTGGTTCATCGCCGTCACGGTGACGATCGCCGCCTTCATGGAACTGCTCGACACCTCAATCGCCAATGTAGCGCTGCCGTACATCGGGGGCGGTCTTGGCCGCAGCTACGATGAGGTGACTTGGATACTTACAACCTATTTGGTCGCCAACGCCGTTGTGTTGCCGATGACGGCATGGCTTAGCCGGCTGCTGGGGCGCAAGAATTACTACCTCCTTTGCGTTGTCCTGTTCACGGTGTCTTCGCTTTTTTGCGGACTTGCCCCGTCGCTTGGCTTTATGCTCTTCTGGCGTGTAGTGCAGGGCGTGGGCGGCGGTGGCCTCGCGCCAGTGGCGCAAGCGATATTGGTAGACACCTTTCCGCCAGCCAAGCGCGCGGCGGCATTTGCTCTGTTCACGGTAGTCATTGTCACCGCGCCTGCGATCGGGCCTGTGCTTGGTGGCTGGATTACGGACAACTACACGTGGCGGTGGATATTTTTCATTAACGTGCCGGTCGGACTTCTTTCACTCTATCTCTCAAGCAAGCTCATCCACGACCCACCCGCATTTACGCAAGAACGTTTGGAGGCGAAGGCCGCGGGACGGATGTCCGTTGACACCACCGGCATCCTACTCATCACGTTGGCCTCAGCTGCACTTGAGGTGTCCCTCGATCGCGGTCAAATCGACGACTGGTTTGGAAGCCCCTTCATAACGACCACTATCGTGATCGCCGTGGTTGGCTGGATCGGCACCATCCTATGGGAGGGATGGGTTAAGGAGCCGATCATCGATTTCGGCCTTCTCAGAAATCGTAACTTCGCAATCGCGAGCCTCCTTTTCTTTGTCTTCGGAATTGGACTGTTTGGAACCACGACGCTGATTCCGCAAATGCTGCAATCGCTCTACGGCTATCGTGCCATCGATGCAGGTCTCGTACTCGGGCCAGGCGCGCTCGTAATTACATTGCTCGCCCCGGTTTCGGCACAACTGCTGCAGAGGCACTTGATTTCCGCCAAGACGCTCGTCTTCGCGAGCCTTTCATTCATCTCCTTGGCCATGTTCGTCTATAGCGACATGAACCTCGCGACCAATGGAGGCCATTACTCATGGGAGCGCGCCCTGCAAGGCGTCGGATACGGTCTCTTTCTTGTGCCGGTCAACATCATTGCCTATTCGCAGTTGCGGCCGGACCAGAACAACAAGGCGTCGAGCCTTACCAACCTGTTTCGCAATTGGGGCGGCAGCTTCGGCATCGCTTTCATCACCACGGCAGCTGAACGGCGCGCGAACTTCCATCAATTGAATCTTGGCGCCAATCTCGTCAACAGTTCGCAGAGTTTGCAGCAAAGCACGCAGGGAATCGCCAGTCATCTGATGCAATATGGCTTCTCGGCTGCTGATGCCGGTCCTGCTTCACTCGGCGTCGTCTATCAGCAATTGCTCCGGCAAAGCCTCTTCCTGGGTTTCATGGATTGCTTCCGGGTGATTGGGTGGCTCACACTCGCAATGATTCCCGTTGTTGTACTTGTGCGCAAGTTCAAGGGCGGCGGAAGCGCTCCGGCGGGGCACTGACCCAGGCAAGTGCTGCGAGGCGTAAGACAGACATGCCGCCGGGGCCCTTTCGCGGAAGGTCGCAATGCGAACAGAAAACACTCGAATACCTCGTCGAGTGCTCTGGCCGAACGGAAAGAGGGGATCGAGTTTCCGGTCCCATCAAACTGCAACTTAGCTTAGGTTTCCGCCATCAACCCTTGATTTCAAGATCCGCAAATCCGAAGATGCGTCTCAAGCACCCTTAAAGCCGACGATCTCGTAGATGGAAACACAAAATCCTCAAATCCCCACGAATTCCGCGAAAACCCCAATCACCAATCACATTACAACGGGCGCGGTTTCAAACACTTACGAACGGCGTTCGACATGCACTACCAGTTGCGCATACCTGACCGTAACTTACCGTTCGGGGGCAATGCCGATGACTTTTAGGATTGAGCGCCTCGTCGGGCAAGAGAATGAAATCGTGTTATCCGTAGCCGGGCAAGTGCATTGCGAATGCGTAGACACGCTCAAAGAACTGCTCGAGGTGGAGAAGGCTAAGGTTGGTCTCGACCTATCAGAAGTGACACTCGCTGACCGCGACGCAGCCACTTTTCTTGCTGTCTGTGAGCTCAAAGGCATTGAGTTGAAGAATTGCCCGGCATTTCTTCGTGCGTGGGTTTCCAAGGAACAGGAGCGCATGGCGCAATAGGTTTACGAAGTCTGTGCTAGGTCCGGGACATCGATTCGTAGCATTAAGCCCGCAATCACCTCAAATGTCGGACACATACAAATGGGAGAACACGCGTGAGAGAAAAATTCCAAATGGAGGAAGTCTCAGTGCGAGAGGAGGCGCTTATTTCCGCTGCGCAGGCGGGGCAGGAATGGGCATTCGCTGAACTCTGCTCTCGCCACGCCAGGCGGACTCTCTTCGTGCTCTACAAAATTACGAAGAATCGGGAAGATGCCGAGGATGCATTTCAGGACTCGGTCCTCAAAGCCTTTGTCCATTTCGGAGAGTTCAATCGAGCGTCCACGTTTGCCACATGGTTCACGCGGATTGCTATCAACTCCGCACTCATGATTCTTCGCAGGAAACGCACTCGTCCAGAAGGGTTAAATAACGCGCCGACGGAGAAAGGCGATATGCTCCCCCATTGGGAAATTGCGGACCGACGTCCCAACCCGGAAGACTATTACATTCAACTTGAGGGCCATCGGCGTCTTCAGGCTGCAATTTCAAAACTGCCAACAAGGTATCGGCGCGTATTTGAGATCCGTCAACGGTCGGACGGCTCGATCAAAGAGATTGCTGAGGAGGCTGGCATCACGATTGCCGCTACGAAGTCGAGGTTACTGCGTGCGAGGCAGTCGTTGCGCAATTCGATCTGGTAGGAACCAACTACATCCTTCGCTCGAACTGGCATTGTTTAGTCGTCGACAATGGACTGTTTGATTCTCCCGGGCGAGCAGCGTAGGCATATGCCTTGAATCGGATCAAAACCGGGCAACTTTGACGGAGGCTCTTTAGGATATGCCTGATGCATCGAATCAATTCCGCGAATTGCTGGAGAGTGAACGGACTGGAGGGAAGGCACCTCCCGACGGATTCACGTGCATGAATCCCGCGAAGAAGGGAATGACTGAATGCGCCTGCTTGTAGTGGGAGCCGGGGCGACTGGCGGATATTTCGGCGGGAGACTGGCTGCAGCTGGCCGGGACATTACCTTCCTTGTGCGCCCTCGGCGCGCCGATCGGCTTAAGGCGGAGGGGCTGCAAATACTAAGCCCTCACGGCAACCTCACGCTGAAGCCGCAACTTGCGATTGCTGGCGACATCACTGAACCCTTCGACGCTTTACTCCTTTCGGTCAAAGCCTTCTCCCTGGATCAGGCTATCGACGATATTGCACTCGGCGTTGGGCCTGAAACGATGATTGTGCCCGTTCTGAACGGAATGAAGCACATCGACGTGCTCCGCGCGCGGTTCGGCGATAGTGCCGTCGTGGGTTGCGCGTGCAGAATCGCAAGCGCCGTTGATGAGGAGGGTCGAATTATACAGCTAACCGGATTGCATGATCTTGCTTATGGCGAGATGAATGGCGTCCTATCAGCTCGTATCAAGCGACTTGACGATTTCATGCAAAGCGCAGGCTTCAATGCAACACTTTCGCCGTCTATCGAATGCGAGATGTGGGAGAAGTGGGTCATGCTCGCGACTGTTGGGGCGGTGAACTGTCTGATGCGCGGAACGGTTGGTGAGGTTGTGGCCGCGAGTGGAGGTGTCCGTTTTGCACTGCAAGTATTGGGGGAAGTAGTTGCTACCGTGACAGCTTTGGGGCACCCTCCCAGTCAGCAGTTCGTGGCCAGCACGCTAGAATTTGTCACCGCAAAGAATTCAAGTGCGACATCGTCGATGTATCGAGACATGCTGCGGGGCAGCCATGTGGAAGCTGATCAAATCATCGGCGATCTGCTTGCCCGCGCCCGCCTTGCAGATGTTTCAACACCGATGCTTGAGACGGCATATGCGCACCTGTGTGTGTATCAGAATCGTGTAATTGCAGAACCACAAACGTAACGGATTGCGGTCCGACGCTGTGAAGGCGCGCAACGGACTATCGCGAAGGGAAACACGCATGGCGTTCGTCAAAAGTATCCTCTATCCGGTGGACTTCTCACCTTCCTGCACTGCAATGGCTCCCTATGTAAAGAGGGCGGCAACTCTGTTTGGAGCGAGGGTTTCTCTGGTTCATGTTGTCGATCCCACAAGCTACAACGGCCTGGAACTTTATGTGAGGCCAATCTCCGAAGTTTCGGAGGAGCATTTGGGCATTGCTCGGGAACGGCTTGATTCATTTCTGGTCGCGGATTTTCCTCTAGCGCAGTGTCCAAGAATCATGGCGTCAGGGGATGCGGCGACAGAGATCGCGCGAGTTGCAAAAGACGGTGGGTTCGGATTCATCATCATGCCCACGCATGCTGGCATTTTCAGGCAGATGCTGCTCGGCTCAACGACAGCCAAGGTGCTGAATGATGCGGATTGTCCTGTATTGACAAGCAGGCATGCACAGACGATCGCTCCGAGACCTCTGGAGCACCGGGAGTGGCTGTGCGCCATTGGGTTGAGCGCAAATTCGGAGCGTGTCCTCCGTTACGCGAGCCAGGTGGCGACCGAGGCACGCGCTGAGCTTTCGATCATTCATGCCGTGCAAGATGGAAATCCGGATCTGTCGATCCAACTGGACATCAGAGAGCAACTTCATCTTGCAGCGAGACAGGAAGCGAGTCGGCGCATAGCGGATCTTCAGCGCGTTGTCGGTACAGAATACTCAGTCCGCATTGCACCTGGTTCCATCAAGGATGCGCTGCTTGGTGCGGCCCTACAGTCGGACGCGGACGTGCTCATGATCGGAAGAAGTCCTGGGCACGGGGCACATGGCCGCATGCGGGACCTAACGTACGCAATGATTCGTGACTCACCCTTTCCAGTGCTGAGTGTGTGACGTTGACACTCTACGTGGCGTTCCGTGGAGGCTCTGCACCTATCGTGGAAGTGCCACTGGCTATCTTGACGTCTGAATATCGGACTTCGAACGAGGTACATGATCCGCACGATGCGAATTGCAGGACGATCCCACTTTTGTCTCATTGCTGCAGTCCTCATCGTGCGGGCTGGTGCGGCACTCTGTTGTCATGGGCAGTGTACTGGAATCGCCACTACTCCTATTGGGGCAGCGGATTGTGCCGCTCGCGCTCTCCCCCAAGATCGTGCCGCAATCATCGATCCAAACCGCAAGTACACGCTGGCGGAACTCATTGATATAGCCGAACAGGATAATCCTCGCACCCGGATTCTCTGGGAGCGCGTCAAGCAACGCGCCGACGCTCTGGGTGTGGAGAAAAGCGCGTACTACCCTGTAATCGCAGGCATCGCCGCCTTTGGCGATCAGCGATCAATCCTACCTTTTCCCAAGCCTTTGGCGCCGCGTGGATACAACATGATTGAAGCACCCTTCGTTCAGCCGGAGGTCACGTTGCAATATCTGATCTTCGATTTCGGCAAACGCGAAGGGCGGGTGGACGCGGCAACCGCGGAGAAGCTCGCGGCCGGCGCGAATTTCATCGCAGCAAATCAACAGGTCGCCTTCCGGGTCGCCAGCGCTTACTACGGTCTCCTCACAGCAACAGAGCGGCTTGAGGCGGCCAAGCAGACACTCAGCACTGCGCAGACTACGCAGGACGCGGCCGAGGATCGTATGCGCAATGGGCGCGCCACGTTGCCCGACGTGCTGAATGCGCGCGCTGAAACGGCGCAGGCCGTCTTCGACCTTGAGTCAGCAGATGGCGACGAAAAGATTGCCAGGGTCACTCTCACTGAAGCAGTTGGCGCGGATCCGTCTCCGAACATCCAGATCACAGCTCAAGATGACACGCCCCTTCCTCGGCAACTAACGCTCTCGATCGATTCGCTTATCGACCGTGCGATGGTGAACAGGCCGGACCTCCAAGCGCAGGCAGCGGCCATCCGTGCGGCGAACGATGCGGAGCGGGAGGCGAAGGCAGCGTACCGGCCACAAATCGCGCTCACGGGATCCGCCGCCCAAACCAGCTTGTGGCCTACGACCGATTATGGCGAACTCGGCCCCGCCAGCCAGCCGACTTGGTCGGCTACGCTGGGCATCGAATGGCGGCTCTGGGATGGCGGCGCAAGGAAGAACGAACTCGCCATAGCACAATCCAAACGGCGCGAAGCCCAGGACGAGATGACCGAGCTGAAGGACCAAGCCACTCGTGAAGTATGGACAGCGTATATCGCCTTCCGAAGCGCGGTAAGAAAGGAACAGGCTGCAGAAGCTTTGCTCGATTCCGCGAGCACATCGTATTCGGCTTCGCTGGACGCTTACCAGTATGGCGTCAAAAACCTTGTCGACGTAGTCACTGCCGAAAAGCAATTGGCGCAGGCACGTCTCTCCGGTGTGTCTGCCCGTTCTCAACTCTTTCTCGAAGCGGTCAACCTCGAATTCGTAACGGGCAACCTGCTCCGCAGCCAGCCCCAGGCAGCGATACCCCAAGGCATGGATGGTCACAAATGAAGATGGCACCGATAAGACTGGGCTTCGTTGCGGCCACTTGCGCGCTTTTGACCGGCTGCGGGCGCGCGCCTGCAATCGACATTGTCGGCTCCTTTTTTCCTGCGTGGATGATCTGCCTGACCGTCGGCGTGATTCTTGTGTTCGTGGTCCGCTACTTTCTTCTTCGCTATCGCCTGGAGACAGAAGTTGGTCCGCTCGCGCTTTTTTATCCATGCGCTGTCATCCTTTTTACGAGCCTGCTGTGGCTGATCATCTTCCGTTGAGGAGGGGCAAATGGAACCAGTGGCTGAACGATTCGACCGCAAGCAATGGGGCCGCAGGATCGGTATCGGAGTTGTCGTTGGCTCTGCTCTCGCTCTGCTGCTCGTGATCTTTGAAACCGATCGCAATCCGCGCACCGATGACGCGAGCGTCCGAGCGAACTTCATTGAGATTGCTCCCGAGGTTACCGGACGCCTGGTGGAACTGCCCGTAAAAGACAATGCCTTCGTGAAAAAAGGCGGCCTGCTCTTCGTCATCGACCCGCGTCCCTACGAATATGCGCTGCAACAAGCGCTGTCAGATCAGGCCGCGCTGGAAGAGAAGATCGTCGACGAAAGACGTAAGATCGCAGCCCAGCATAACGCGACGGACGCTGCCATGGCCGGCCTTCACAGTTCCAGAACCGGAATCAAGACCGCAGGCAGCAATGTCGATCTCGCCAAGGCCACGGTTTCACGTGCGCAAGCCGCGGCGGCTGCAGCTGATGCACAACTCAAGTACGCAACCAACGACCTCAACCGCATCGAGCCTCTGCTCAAGAAGAAATATGTCACTGTCGAACAGGTCGATCAGGCCAATACCGCTGTGCGCGTGGCGCAGGGAAACTACGACGCTGCACAGGCCGCCCTGGCGCAGGCGCAGGCACAGTACAGCGAAGCAGTCTTCCATCAGGATCAGGCTTCTGCCGCAGCATCTGAATCTGCGGCTAAACTCGACCAGTCAATTAATGATGTCGACAGGATCGAGACACTCTTGTCGGAGCGACCGGGCAAAGCCGCGAAGGTCGACAGCGCACGTCTTGATCTCGAGCGCTGCCGCGTGGTCGCGCCGTTCGACGCTTTCGTAACCAACATGAATATTTCCGAAGGGGAATTTGCTCACCCCGGGAGCCCGTTGTTCGCTCTCATCGATACGCGCAACTGGTGGGTCATTGCCAACTATCGCGAATCCAAGCTCAAGAACATTCGCAGTGGCATGCATGTCGATGTTTATGTGATGGGTCATCCGGACCGAAGGTTCAACGGTGTGGTCGAGAGCGTTGGCTACGGAGTTTTCCCCGAAGATGGAGCAGTGACCGCCGGCCTCCCCAATATCGAGCGAACCCTGAACTGGGTACACCTGTCAACAAGGTTCCCAGTGCGTGTTCGCGTGCAGGATCCCGATCCCGCCCTCTTCCGGATGGGGGAAACGGCAGTCACAGTTGTGAGATAGGTGCGATGGAAAAAATCTCCCCACCGCCGCTCGCTTCAAATCACCCGCCGTTCGCCGTGCCATCCCGCGCGTCTACTCTCACGTCATGGGTGGACAGAATCTGGCAGGACCTCGAACCCAGACCTGGCCGCTTGAGCGGCACGCTTCGCATTGTTCTTTCCACAGTCTTGACCTTGGTAGCGTTGCTTGTTTTGCAGGCACCGTTCGCATCCGTCGCCTTATACTTCGTCTTCGTTGTCGGTCGGGACAGCCCAGCGGTTTCCTTGCGTTCCCTCTTTTCGATAGTTCCCTTGGTCGCTGCAGTTGCAACGGAACTGGGAATCGTCATCTTGACTGACAATGATCCCATGGCACGAGTCCTCGGCGTCGCCGTAGTGGGCTTTCTCGCCGGCATACTCGTTCTTGGAACGACTCAACCGACTCTGGGATCCACGTGGGGTTTTGTCTTCGCTACGCTAATCGCTCTCTGGGAGACTCAGGCCCCGGCCAACCAACTTGTTACAACATCGCTCTGGTTCATTGGCGCCCTCTCCATTCCGATTCTGTGCTCCATTGCGGTGGAGTACGTTCTTGGGGCGCGCCATCCCGCGGACTTACTGAACGAACAGCGCACGATCAGATTTCAGGCAATCATTTCGATGTTCAGTCTATTTGCCGAGAAGGCAGCCCCGGAGAAGCGTGCGGAAGGAGCCACACGTGTTAGCCGTCTGGCTGCAACCGGCCAGGACGGCATGCAGGAACTCTACAACAAGATTGTTGAACGAAACCTCGGCACTGGTTCGTTAGAGATCGGCGCGCGAGTCCGCATCACCATGCTCGCGCAACTAATGGATTTTGGTGCCGCTGCTGGCTCCGCGCCTTATGCCGATGATCCCGCCAGCCTTCTGCGCTACCAGCGGATCGCGGTGGAGGCGCAAGCCGCCCTTGATGGCTTGGCTGAGACTGCACCCGGAAACCATGAATTTCGGACAGGCCCCAGTCCGACACTTCTCGAGCGGGTAGAAGGGGTGCTTCATGCGATCCGGTCTATGCCGTCCCGCGCCAACGCCAGCACTGAGGACATGCACCTAGTCGCTCTTCCAGCGAAAAAGGTGCCGTTGTTCATCCCCGGAGCATTAACCGATCGGATGTCAGTTGCCTTTGGCCTCAAACTCAGTCTTTGCGCTACCGTTTGCTATATCCTTTACCACGCCATCGACTACCCAGGTATGTCCACCTGCGTGACCACGGTATTTATCACCGGGTTGAGCACAACCGGCGCAATCAAGCAGAGGTTCGTATACCGCTTTGCCGGCGCGATCATTGGGGGACTGGTCTTTGGGCTCGGAGCCGTCGCGTTCCTATTTCCCCACATGGACTCACTTACCTCGCTAGTCATACTTGTAGCAATCATCGCCTTTATTTCTGGCTGGTGTGCACAGGGACGGCAATTCGGATACGTCGGTCTGCAGATAGCCTTTTCGTTCTTCCTGGTGACTTTCGAGGGGTTCTCTGCGCCCACAGAGTTGGCTCCGGCGCGCGACCGCTTAATCGGCATTCTGGTGGCGCTCATTGTGATGTGGTTTGTTTTCGACCAGATTTGGCCCGTGCCCACTGTGAGTGCGATGAGGCATGCGCTCGCTGCGGTTCTCCGTGACGGCGCCAAGCTGTTTAGGCTTCCTGAGAAGATCACACGGCGCGTTAGTGTATTTAGAGAGGCTGATGCTTTGCGCGACCACGTGGGCAAAACGGTCGCCGCCATTCGAACAATGAATGATACGGCCGAGTATGAGTTCGGTGTGAACCGCGAACCGCACATTCAGTTGAGCGAGTCTATCCTCCGTGGCGCAGTGACTGCGGTCGCGCTCTTTTGGAACCAGACCGTCTTTCTGCACAATAAGCGCGATCACGATCTTCTGAATGAACCGCGACTAGTCGAAATGCGGCATAAGATCGCGACGACCATGGAAGCCATGGCCGATGCTGTTGAGCAGAGGAAGGCGTTCGTTGCATTCGACGTCTCTCAATTCATCGACCCATCTCTTTTTGCAAATCCGCGATACAGAGAGTATGCCCACAATACGCTTGCCCGGTTTCGCGAACTTCAGAACTACGTTGAGCAAATCGCCGTCACAGGGTAGGTCGCCGCGAAGACCCCGCCAAAGTTGGCCCTCGGGGCGCTCTGCCTCCATATTCCGATAGCTTCGACCACATGCTATCTCCTTCTTCCCTGTGGCTGGATTGTTGTAAACACAGAGAGCGGCTCGCTTGACTTGCGATTCTGTGGCATTGGCTGACCATGCCAAATTTAGTCAAGGGTGCAATAATCTGTGTGAACAGCACTCGACCGGGGGAGGAAGGCGAGGTTCCCGGCGACCCATTCCAACCGAAGTCCCGTTGCAGTCTGTCTCGGGCTATCGGATATTGACGGAGTGTCCATTGAATACGCCGAAGCACCAAAATCGGGCTATCATCGACGCAATTCCGACGCTGGCTTGGTCCGCCCATCTCGACGGCTCGGCTGAGTTTTTCAACCAGCGCTGGTTGGACTATACGGGCCTCTCCGCAGAGAGGGCACGTGATTGGGGCTGGACGGTTGCCCTTCACTCGGACGATTTGAGCGAACTCGTAGATTACTGGAGATCCATTTTGGCTTCTGGCGAACCGGGAGAAATTGAAGCTCGCCTACGCCGTCACGATGGTGTGTATCGTTGGTTTCTTTTTCGGGCGACTCCATCTTTCGACGAGGATGGAAAGCTTGTCAAATGGTTCGGTACGAACGCTGATATCGATGACCGAAAACACGCGGAATGCTTGCTCACCGGAGAGAATCACGTTCTGGAAATGACTGCGAAGGGCAATCCGCTGGAATCTATTCTCGAGGCTATATGCCGAGTGGTAGAACAGGCCTCCAGCGGATGTTGCTGTAGCATCCTATTAATTGATCCCGGTGGCTCCAGAATCCAGCAAGCCCTGGCGCCGAGCCTCCCATCCAGCTATAACGACCGCTTCCCCGGTGCATCAGTGGATCGCGGAGATGCGCCCTGCGCTGAGGCAGCGCGCCAGAGGACACAAGTGGTCGTGTCGGACGTGGCATCGGATACGCGATGGGACAAGTATGGATGGCGGACGGCCGCGTTGAAGCACGGCCTGAAGGCATGCTGGTCGACAGTAATACTGTCCTCGTCCGGTGACTTCGTATTGGGCACTTTCGCGATCTATTGGCGCGAGCCGCGCAGCCCTAATGAACTGGATCAAAAAATAATCGAGCAGATAACTCATCTCGCAGCGGTCGTGATCGAGCGTAAGCGCGACGAGGAGGCCCTGCGGACGAGTGAACAGAGCTTACGCCTCATCATCGACAGTATTCCCGGCCAAATTGCAGTCATGAACGTCGGAGGCGAGGTCGAACTATTCAACCGCCAAATCCTCGAATACTTCGGTAAGACTGCCGGAGAATTGAAGAACTGGGCGACAAACAACACTTTTCATCCGGACGACCTTCCTAGCACCATGAACGCCTGGAAGCGGGCGCTTGAAACGGGTCAGGCAGCGGATTTTGAGAACCGTGGCCTTCGAGCCGACGGCGTGTACCACTGGTTCCAGGCGCGAGTTCGTCCGCAGTACGATGCCGAGGGCCGCGTTGTCCGTTGGTATGTCCTGGCCACTGACATTGACGACCGAAAGCGGGCGGAGGAAAAACTTCAGCAAGACGAGCGGGAGCTTCGGCAACTTATAGATTCTCTTCCTCAACATGTCCTGGTACTGGATTCCGAAGGAGCTCTACTTCAGGCGAACCAGATGATGCTCGACTATATCGGCCACACCCTTGAAGAGATGCAGGACGTGGGGTCGGACGAGCGAATGAAAAGGGTTATTCATCTTGACGATCTTGAGAAAGCGCAAATCGAACGGCACCGCGGCCTTTCGAGCGCCGTTCCATTTGAGATTGAAGAGCGGGTGCTTGGCAAAGATCGGCGGTATCGTTGGTTTCTGTTTCGCTACAGCCCATTGCTGAATGAAGAGGGCCGAGTTGCGCGGTGGTTCGCTACCGCTACCGACATCGAAGAACGCAAGCTAGGTGAACAGAGGATGCGCAATGAAAACTTGGCGTTGCGCGAAGAGATCGATCGCTCGTCGATGTACGAAGCAATCGTCGGGTCCTCCGAAGCATTACGCAGGGTGATTTCGCAAGTTGGCAGAGTGGCCCCTACGGATTCCACTGTGCTGATTTCCGGTGAGACCGGAACAGGAAAGGAACTGATCGCCAGTGCCATTCACAAGGTGTCAAAGCGCTCAACGAGGGCATTCATCGCAGTCAATTGTGCCGCGATCCCATCTTCGTTGATTGCTTCCGAACTCTTCGGCCACGAGAAGGGTGCCTTCACCGGAGCCCTTCAGCGACGCATTGGTCGCTTCGAATCCGCCGATGGAGGGACCATCTTCCTCGATGAGATCGGCGAACTCTCGCCTGAAACGCAGATCGCCCTGTTGCGGGTGTTGCAGGAACGGAAATTCGAGCGGGTCGGAGGGACACAACCCATTCACGTGGATGTCCGAGTAGTTGCAGCCACCAACCGCGATTTAAAAGCTGCAATAGCAAATGGAACCTTCCGCGAGGATCTGTATTATCGGCTGAACGTATTTCCAATCCAAATGCCCCCGCTGCGCGAACGGAAAGACGATATTCTGACGTTGCTTGAATACTTCGTCCAGCGCCTTAGCCGGAAGCTAGGCAAGAAATTCTCGAAGATCGACAAGCGTACCGTCGAATTATTTAGAGCTTATGATTGGCCGGGGAATGTGCGCGAGTTGCAGAACGTCGTCGAGAGGTCGGTTATCTTAAGTCCCGACGACGTGTTTTGTGTGGATGAAGCCTGGCTATTCACAGATGCGGCGAAGACGCGACCGGAGCAATTCGTTCCGGAGCCTGCGAACGGCGAATTCGGACGCGAGCGGCAGATCATTGAAGCGGCTCTCGCGGAAAGCGGAGGCCGAGTTTACGGTACCAACGGAGCTGCGGCCAAGCTTCGGATTCCCCCGTCGACTCTTGATTACAAGATCAAGAAATTGGAAATCGGAAAACGCCGCTTCAAAGTCTGCTAAACACAATATTTCCACGAATTCCGCAAAAACCTCGAAAACCCCGATCACAAATAAGCCGAAATCAACCGCCGATTCAAGAACTTAAGAATGGCATTCGGCTTGCACTGCAATTTGGCGCCTCTCAGCCGTGATGCATGTCTCGGCGAGAAGGTGACATTTTGGTGGCCTCTCAGCGTCCAGATCGGCTCTGGGGATTCACGGCAGCAGCCGGAACGGTCCGGCATCACTTATTCGCCTGCCCCCGACCAAGCCGGCAATCGCTTTTGGCTATACAGATTCGCCAAGATGATAAGCAGTGAAGGTCTGATGCACCTATCGTTAAGCCGGAACGAAATACGAATGTGAGGGACACAGATGAAGGGCACATATGGAGAGGTAGAAGTCTCAGGACAGAGCCTCGCGAAGTCCAATAAGAGCCAGACGGGAGAGGGTTTTGCCCAAGCTCTGTTCGACAAACAGAAGGCATACTTCGCCACCGACCTGACGAAACCCTATGACTGGAGAATCGATCAGCTCGATCGCCTTTCCCGCATGCTTAAGGAAAACAGCGAACGTTTTTCCGAAGCATCGAAAAGAGATTTCAAGACTGCGCTTTCCGAGAACCTCTTCGAAGTTTCTGCCACGATCGCATCCATCGAATTCACGAAGTCTCAGCTCAAGGAATGGATGAAACCAGTCGAAGTGGTTATCCCTAAGTTCCTTGCCGAGTCTGGACACAAAGGAATCGTGTACCGCGAGCCATATGGCGTTACGCTGATCATCTGCCCGTTCAATGGACCGCTTCTTTTGTCGCTACGGCCAGCCGCCACTGCCCTTTCCGCCGGCAATCCGTGCATATTGAAACTCTCGGAGGCAATACTCGCGACCGACGAACTGTTATTGGAATTGATTCCGAAGTATTTCGAACCAGAAGCTCTCGCAGCAGTTACCGGCAGCCGAGAGGAAGTTACACAACTCTTGCACCTCCCCTTCGACTTCATGTTCCTCACCGGAAGCGTGGGCGCTGGAAAGGCCGTGATGAAAGCGGCGGCCGAGCACCTCACGCCGGTGTTGCTCGAATTGGGCGGCCAGAACCCAGCGATTGTTGACGAGACAGCAGACCTCCCCGATGCAGCCAAGAAAATCGTCTGGGGCGCAATGGCATGGGGTGGGCAGTGGTGCACTTCACCTGGGTATGCCGCTGTTCATGAGTCGGTGGCAGAGGCATTCGTCTCGGAATGCAAGAAAGCCCTCAACGAACTTTACGGCGACGATCCCAAACACAATTCGGACTACTCCCGAATCATCAATTCCTCCGCCGTAAAAAGGCTTGCGTCCCTGATCGATCCGAGCAAGGTGATTTCCGGGGGAAAGTTTGATGAAGCCGCCTGCTACCTCGATCCAACCCTCCTCTACCCCGTCTTCTGGGCAGACAAAATCATGGAAGACGAAATCTTCGGCCCTATCTTGCCGATCTTGACTTATTCCGATCTCGAGGAGTTGCTAGCAAAGATCAAGTCGTTACCCAAACCACTTGCCTGTTATGTATTCAGTCGAGATCAACAGGCAATCGACCGAATGCTTCAGTCTCTGTCGTTTGGTGGCGGCGCGGTAAATGAAACCAACATTCATGTGTTCATTGAGTCGATGCCTTTCGGAGGAGTCGGAAACTCCGGCATCGGGAACTATTACGGCAAGCATGGGTTCGATTCTCTCACGCATGCGAAGTCGATTCTTTTCTCTCCACCTGGCGTAGCCATTGACCACCTATTTCCCCCCTACACGATGGAGAAGGTGCAAGCGCTTAGTCAGTGGTCTGACTACTGAGACGTCAATCGCTCGACTGGACTGAAAAACAAATGAGAGGTACGCACAGATGAAAGACACGTACAAAGCGGTGGAAGTATACGAGCCGGGCAAGCTTCGGGTGGTGGAACGGCAAGTTTCCGAGCCCGGTGCGGGGCAGGTCCGGATTCGGGTCGAAGCTTGTGGGATCTGCCACACCGATGCGGCCACGGTCATGGGCACTTACCCCGGCCTGAGTCTGCCGCGTGTTCCGGGACATGAAGTAGTTGGCCGCATTGAGGCGTTAGGTGCGGGCGTGTCCCGGTGGAAAATCGGTCAAAGGGTTGGAGTCGGCCTAATTGCCGGAGAAGACGGGGTATGCGAACCGTGCCGCCGCGGAGACATCGTGAATTGTCACAACCCGGTGACGTCGGGAGTGACCATTGATGGAGGATATGCGGAAGTCATGATCGCTGAAGCGCGTGCCATCTCTTCTGTTCCGGATGAGCTTACATCCGCGGAAGCCGCCCCACTTCTATGCGCGGGAATCACCACTTATAACGCTCTTCGTAACGCCGGCCTGCGCGGTGGCGATCTGGTGGCTGTCCAAGGCGTAGGCGGTCTTGGACACCTTGGCATCCAGTTTGCGCGGCACATGGGATTCCATACGGTCGCGATCGGGCGTGGACGCGAGAAGGAAAAGCTGGCGAAAGATTTGGGTGCCCACGTCTACGTAGACACTGGCGCCGAGGATGTCGCTGCGGTGCTGCGAAGTATGGGTGGGGCAAGAGCGATTCTCGCTACAGGAACCAGCGGTGACGCCTTTGGATCACTTGTGTCCGGTCTAGCGCCCCGTGGCAAGTTGATCGTGGTAGGAGTGCCCCAGGACGACATCAAGCTGAAGGCACTCCCACTAGTCTTCGGGGGGCGTTCGGTCTACGGGAGCCTGACGGGAACGCCAATTGACGGCGAGGACACACTTGCGTTCAGCGTTCTGGAGAATATCCGTCCGATGATTGAAACCGCTCCTCTTGAACAAGCTGCCGATGCTTACGCTCGGATGATGCAAGGCAAGGCGCGATTCCGGATGGTGTTGGTGACCAAGACCGGTGACGCTCAAAGTTCGTAAAAAGCGACATGACAGGTGAAGTCATGGCGCGTTTTAGGCAGCGGCAATCCGGTCGAAAGGAAAAAAGGAGATCAGTATGTCATCGAATCCAAAGGGAAGTGAAAGTACAGAGGCTCACGCGATCCCAGTCCAGACGGGAGAGACGCCAATAGCGGGCGCGAAGCATGACGAAAGCGTCAGAGGCCGCGCATACGAAATCTCCCTGGCACGCGGCGGAGAACCGGGTCATGAGTTGGACGATTGGCTCCAGGCCGAGCGAGAACTCCAAACACTATGAGTGCTTTGACGGACACCTGAAGACCGGATTCGGCAATATCCGCTGAGAAAGGAAACGAGGTGACCTATGGACATCGGGCTACTCCTTCTACGGTTGCCGTGGGATTGATCCTCGCCACACACGGTACGCAAAAACTGTTCGGTTGGTTTGGTGGGCCGGGACTTGACGCGACTGGTCAATTCTTTACGATGCTCGGCTTCGCACCGGGTCGGCGCCACGCGCTGATGGCAGGTTTGGCGGAGACCGGGGGCGGTCTTCTTCTGGCGCTTGGATTACTTGCGCCGGTTGGGGCAGCACTCGTCTTCGGTGTGATGCTGGTGGCAGCCGTGACCGTGCACATTGAGAAAGGATTTTTTGCTCAGAACGGGTGGTATGAATTCACCCTAGTCCTGGGCGCTGGCGCGCTAAGTGTCGCATTCATGGGTCCAGGCTTGCTATCGCTCGATGCGCTGCTCGGATATTCCATGAGCGGTATTTTGTGGGGCGTGGGGGCGTTCTTTGTAGGTTTGCTTGGCGGCGCAATTCAACTTGTTTAGCGGCAACCTGCGCCACAAGAGGCGAAGCCTGCTTCATAACCGATCATTTTCTGAGATCACATAGTCGTGGAACAATTTCTTGGTGAATCTTAGTTGCCGCGCAGCCGGCGAGCGGGGGCCGGTGGCGGGATGAG
>Ga0187847_10000691_pt1 | contig 35246 bp, 24 predicted proteins | sample June2016WEW_4_10_FD_132458 | JGI IMG/M metagenome (GOLD analysis project Ga0187847, IMG submission 132458) | Peatland microbial communities from SPRUCE experiment site at the Marcell Experimental Forest, Minnesota, USA - June2016WEW_4_10 | ecosystem: Environmental > Terrestrial > Soil >...
CGCCGTCGGAGAGCAACATCACGATTGGGCGTTTATAAGAGACGCCCGCCTCGCGCATCTCGCTCTTCTGCGACTCGACCTCGTCGAGCGCGCAGCGCATCGCGGCGCCGAGCGGTGTCAGTCCGCCGGCCAGCAGTTCGGGCGGTGTAAAGTCCATCGCGTCGGTCCACTCGCCCATGATCTCCACATTCGCGTCGCCGCCAAATGAAATGACCAGCACCCGGCCGCAGCGGGCCGCGATCGGATCCGCACGCAAATCCGCCGCGAGCGTCTTGACTCCGTCGTTGAGCAGCTGGATCTTGCTCTCTTCTTGCATGCTGCCGGAACAATCGAGCACCAGCACCAAGGGTGCGCGCTCGTCGCTGTTGTCAATGAGGGCGACGTCGGGAATGACAGTGTTCATGCTTTACCCTGATGATTCCAAGAAACTTGAAAAGTGGCGCAAAACCAGCCTTTGCCGGCCGCTACCCGACGCGACTATTTGGGCCCAGCATACTCCGGAATGCCCAAAAACACACACACCACGGGGCGCGGCGGCGGCCTTGCAGGCGCGCGCGTTGCGGTAAGGCTACGGTGGGAGCTTGGGCTCAGGCCGATTCCGCGAGCTTCGGCGGCACGCGAGGCGCCGCCGATCGGCGCAGCGCGACGTCCAGAGTCTCCAGGAACTCGGGCACCTTGATCGGCTTGGTCAGATAACGGAAGAATCCGGCATGCAGGCCGCGCTCGATATCGCGCGGCATTGCATTCGCGCTGAGTGCGATCACCGGGATGTGCGCAGTCAGCGGATCGTCGGTGAGCAGCTTGAGCGCGTCGATTCCGCTGATACCCGGTAAATTCAGATCCATGAGAATCACATCGGGCAGCGCGCTGCGCGCAAGTGCGACGCCGCAGCTGCCGTCACGCGCCGAAAGCAGGCGGATGTCGGGCCGGCGCGCGAGCACATTCTCGACCAGCATGAGGTTGGTCGGATTGTCCTCGACGCAGAGCACTGTGAAGGTGCGCAGATCGCTGGGTGTCGAAATTCCCGCGACGCCGATGCTTGCCGGGATATTCGCCGCGCACTCGACGGCAGCCGTGCTCGTCAAGTCGATCCAGAATACGCTGCCGACGTCGACGACGCTTTCGGCACCGATCGTGCCGCCCATGAGGTCCACCAAGCGCTTGCTCACGACGAGACCTATACCTGTGCCTTCGGTCGCACCGCCCTCCTGCCCAAGACGGTTGAACGGCTGAAACAGCTGCGCAACCTGGTCCGGCGACAAGCCCGCGCCGGTGTCTCGGCATCCGACGCGCGTGCGCCCCGCGGCGGTGATGTCGCAAGTGACTTCGACGGTTCCGCCGGCGCGATTGTATTTGATCGCGTTCGAGAGCAGGTTCACGAGCACCTGCTTCAAACGCGTGCGATCGGCGCTCACGAACAGCGGGCTGCCCACAGCGGGGAAGCACAGACGGATGTCGCCGCGCAGCGCCTGCGGCTCGATCATCGCTTGACAATCGGCGAGCACCTCGGCCAGCGAGATCGGCTCGAGCGACAGCGACAGCTTGCCCGACTCGATCAGTGCGAGGTCGAGGATTTCATTGATCAATTCGAGCAAATACCAGCCTGCCTGCAGGATCTGGTCGATGCTCGCCTTCTGGCTCGGCGCCGGCAGCGGCGTCGCCGACTCCATGAGCTGTGCAAAGCCGAGAATTGCGTTGAGCGGCGAGCGCAGCTCATGGCTCATGCTCGAGAGGAAATCCGATTTCGCGAGATTGGCCTTGTCGGCGGCGTCCTTCGCGCGCTCGAGTTGCACGTTCGTTTCCTCGAGTGCCTGATCGAGCCGTTTGCGTTCGGTGACGTCGCGCGCGGCGGCGAACACCCCCTGCAAATTGCGGTCGCGATCGTAGAACGTGGTCGCGTTGTAGGAGACGATCGTGATCTTCTCGTCGCGCGCGCGCGCCGTGAGTTCGTAGTCGACGACCTTTTTTTCCCGCAGCACGAGTTTGATGGCCGCTTCGGCGCGTTCCGGATCCGTAAAATAGTTCTTGAACGGCGCGCCGATGAGTTCGTCGCGCGTGCAGCCGGTGAGCGCCTCCATCTGTTTGTTGACGTCGGTAATGATGCCCGAAGGATCGGTTGCGATCAGCGCATCGACGTTCGATTCGATCAGCGAGCGCGTGTAGAACTGCTGGTCACGAAGCCGCTGATCGAGCTTCTTCTGCTCGGCCTCGACCTGCTTGCGCGCGGTATTGTCGGTGCCGATCAGCAAGTAGCCGATGATCGCGTTGTCGGCATCGCGCAGCGCCGTGACCGAGACGACCGCGGGCAAGCGGCTGCCGTCCTTGCGAATGTAAGTGAGTTCGTAAATGTCCTCGATGCCGCGCGACGCTTTGAACACCAATGCCTCGAATCCGGGCGTGATCGCGGTTGCGAGTTCGGCGCTCAATGACTTGGCGCGCGCGATGACCTCCTGCGGATCGGAGATGTCGGCCGGGGTGATCTTGTTGACGACGTCGGCGGCCGAATAGCCGAGCATGCGCTCGGCGCCGACGTTGAATATCTGAATGACACCCATCTCATCGGTCGCGATGCTCGAGAAGTTGGCGCTGTTGAAGATGGCGTCCTGCAGCGCCCCGGTCTTGAGCAGCGCATTCTGACGGCCGAGTTCGGCGACGACGTGCGCCTTCCCGGGGCCATCGGCAACAATCAAGCGGATCGGCGTGCTTGGCAAAACGGATCTCCATCGCGAGTCGACGCCGATCAGCCGCTGCGGCGCGCTCGCGTTGCAAACAAAGGAGGCCCGCCGATCGTGCCATCGACTATGGACCAGTTACGGGCAGCATTGCCCGGCAGCCGCAGCTTCTCCGTGCGCCAGCGTACTCAAGTGCCGGATTTTGCCGGCGCCATGGGCAGGATCAGGGGTTTGCCGCGCACGGCGCTGTAAACGGCGTCGAGCACTTCGAGGCGGTCGATGTTCGCGACGCCGCCGGCATGGATCGGATCGCCCAGATATTGGACCGTGTGCTGCGCGCCGCTGAACGCCGGCCAAACCGGCAAACCGGGACCGTTTGGATTTCCGGATCTCGCGAAATTGACCCAGTAGCTCGACAGGGTCTCGGCGAGCTGCCGATCCGCGCGGGTCCATGCCCATGGGGCCTGGTCGAGGTGATTGAATACATACCAAAGTTCGGCGAAGTGGCTCGCGCCCCAGCCGGCGTAGATCGATTCCGGCGGGAACGGCGGTTGCTGCTCGAATGAATAGTAGTAAACGGGTTCGCGGCCCGTGGCCGCCTGCAGCCTCGCCCATGCCCACATATCCCAAGCGAATCGCAGGTCGCGCTCCAGATCGAGCCTTGCTTGCGGCGCCTGCGCATCGGTGCCGTGCGGATAAGCGTCCAGGATCGCGGGCGGCAACGCACCGAAGCTGTGGTTGATTTCGGCATCGAAGGTCGCGGCGAGCGTGTGACTCGCGTCGGTCAGCGAACGCGCCTCGTCGGCGTTCGATCCGACGAGCAGCGGAACGTCGTTCTGCGATCCTAAGGCGAATGCCTCGCTCGGAGACCGTGGGAGCACCGAGGGTTCAATCACGGGGTGCGTAACGCCGCCGGCATCATCGCCGCCGAGCAGGTCGGTCGCCGGCAAGCGCCGCAGTTCGGCGAGCGAGCTTGCGTGCAGCGATGCGGCGAATTTCTCGCCGTCGCGTTCGGCATTGACGAGCAAGTAGCCCGGCGCGAGTTGCAGCGGCTCGAACAGTCCGCCGCTCTCGGCGATCGCGCGCGAAAAGCGGCCTTTTGCGCGCGGCGACGCCATGAGCACGCTGACCGAGATCGCGCCCGAGGACTGGCCCGCGATCGTCACTCGCGCCGCGTCGCCGCCGAAAGCGCCGATATTGCGGTGAACCCACTCGAGCGCGGCGATCTGGTCCATGAGCCCATAGTTACCCGATGTGTGCAACGGCGATTCGCGCGAAAGTTCCGGCAGCGCGAGAAATCCGAGCGGGCCGAGCCGATAGGCGATCGTGACGACGATGACCCCTTTGGCCGCGAGCCGATCGCCCCAATACAGCGGCATTGCAGCCGACCCATTGCGGTATCCGCCGCCGTGGATCCACACGATCACCGGCAGATGCCGCCGAGCCCGCGAATTCGGCGCCCAGATATTGAGAAACAGGCAATCCTCGCTGATCGGCGGCGGCGTCTCTCCCGGCATCGAGACGCCTTGCTGCATGCAGGCGGGCGCGAACTCGTCCGCCTTGCGCGTGTCGCGCCAGCGCGCATGCGCTGCCGGCGGGCGCCAACGCAATTCTCCGACCGGCGCGGCGGCGTAGGGCACGCCCTTGAAGATCGCCAAGCCGCGCTCCGATATCCCGGAAATCGCGCCGGCGTCGGTCACGACGATCGGTGGCGCTTCGAGCAGGGGAGCGGACGAGGCGGCGGCTCGCACTGCGGAAGCCGATGCGACCGCAACGATCAATACCGCGATTTGTGATCGCATGCGGCCTCTCAGGCTATCGTGGTGCGGTCGGTGGCGAGCGCTCGACGAATTCGATCGTTCGGCCGTCGGGATCGCGCGCGTAACAGACGCAGGCGCGGTCCCACGAGGAGCCGGGCTCGTCCAAGCGCACCGGCGCCGAGCAGTCGAGCGCGCCGGCAGCCAAAGCGCGGCGGCGCGTCTCATCGATATCCTCGACGCAAAATGCGACATGGCTGTGCCCCGCGTCATGCCGGCGTTGCTCGAGTACCGCGGGCACGGGACCCACGTACTGCAGCAGCTCGAGCATGCCGCCGCCCGGCAGCTGCAAATCGGCGGTGTGAATCTGCGCCGCCGATACGCCGGTCAGCGTCTGCATCTGCGCTCCGTCGATCACGGCCCGCTCGCGCACGATGCAATCGAGCACCGAGCAGTAGAACGCGATCGAACGGTCCAAGTCCTCGACGGTCATGCCGACATGGTCGAGCCTACTCATCGCGGGGACCTCGGCGCAACGGAATGTCGCGCGCAAAAATTTCTTCGAGAGTCTCGCGGCGCTTGATCAGCGTGCAGCGATTGCCGCTGACGAGCACGGTCGCTGGGCGCGGCAGGGCGTTGAAGTTCGATGCCGCCGCGTCTTGATACGCGCCGGTGTCGAGGAATGCGAGCAGATCTCCGTTCGCAATCGCCGGCGCCTCGACATCGCGCGCGAGCAGATCGAAGTTGCAGGATTGACCGACGATCTCGGCTTTCTCGCGCATCGGCGCATCGGCCTGCGAGGCAAAGATCGGCCGGAAATAGGCGCGCTCCAGCAGCAGATCGGCGAGGAACATTTCGGTCGTATCGAGCTCGATCCAGGTTCGCGGAACCGGCCGGGTCTGCCGCTTGACGTGGCAGACGCGGCTCAAATGAATACCGGTGTCGGCGAGCAGACTGCGGCCGGGCTCGATCTGCAGGATGATACCGCGCGGATCGATGCGCCCGGCGCGCAGTGCCTCGACCAAGGCGCCGGCCGTGCCTTGCGCGAACAGTTCGAGCGGCGGCGCCTCGCAGCGCGCAGGATGGGTCGGGTCTCGCGGCGCCGGCAGGCCGCCGCCGATGTCGAGTTCCCGCGGGCGCCAGGGTGCCCAGGCCTCGATGAGCTGCACGACGACCGATCCGAACGTTCGCGCCATCGTCGCCCAGACCGCGGGATCCGCGCTGTGCCGGCCCAAGTGGGTCATGAGCCCGGTGAGCTCGATACTCGGATAGCTGAGCGCACGGCGGCCAAGCTGCACGGCCGCGCCGATTTCGATGCCGGGCTTGTAGAGATTCGCCGCGTCGCGAATCGTCATCGAAGGAAAGAAATCCGATGCGCCGGTGAGCTCGAGATAATCGGGGCGCACGCGCAGCCGGACCTGCGCCGATTTTTGTTGCAACGTCGTCGCCGCGATCACGAGATCGAGTTCCTGCTCGCTGTCGAGCGTGATGCGCGCGCCGGCCGATACGGCCAGTGCGATCAGATGCGCATTTTTCGATGACCCGTTGACCGAAATCTTGTCGCCCGGCACGCCGGCCCACAGCGCTGCTTGAAGCTCGCCATGGCCGAACACGTCGCAGCCGAGACCCTCTTCGTTGAGCAGCTGTCGCACCGCAATCGTGAAATTGGCCTTGAGCGAGGGCAGCAGCTCGACCGGGCCGACACTCCAGTAGCGGCGGAACAGCGTCGCCATGCGGCGGCAATTCTCGCGCAGTCGGCTCTCCGATATCACATACAAAGGCGTGCCGAATTCGGACGCGATTGCGACGGTGTCGCAGCCATCGATCCACAGGTGACCGTCGGCAACCGACAGCGCCGCATCGATTGCGCGCCGGCGCTGCGCCGTACTTTCGGATTCCGTCACTGGCATGTCGAGCTCTGGAGCGATGTCAAAACGCATTTTGCGCAGGTATTGCCGCGATGCTTCGCGCCGCGCGCCGGTAGCGCCGGTCCACGACCGCATAAGTCACCGCGGCCGACGCGGTCGCGATGCCGCCGAACAGCAATATCGCAGTGTAGCCCTGACCCCGCCCGAGCACGAATCCTGCCGCGGCGGGGCCGGCAGCGAGCGCCGCACCTTGCGCCGCAGGCACCAATGCGGCCGCGCGGCCCGATGGATCGACGATCGCGAGCGTGCCCAACTGAAAAATGTCGATGAAGTTCCAGCAAAGCTGCAGCACGGCCAGATTGATCACGAACATCGCAGGCGTTGGCAGCCAGCCGTGGATCAACAGCGTCGCGGACAGCAGGCAAAGTGCGCTCAGCAACGCGCGGGATTGGCCGAACCGGTGAGCGACCGCCCGCGCGCTCAAGCAAGCGCCTGCGCTCAACAAGACCCCCGCCGACAGCAACCAATGAACCTGCTCGGCAGCGATGCCGAATTCGAGCCCCATGCGTTCTGCATACGCCCAATAGCTGCCGATCGTGAGGTAGAACAGCGCGACCGCCGCGAGGCACAGCGCGGGCAGCAGCCGGATGCGGCGCCGATCGCCGGTGCGCGTCTCGGCGGCCGGTGCGAGCGGCGCGAGCGCAGGTGTTGCATCGCGACGCGGCAGCCAGGGGACCACGCCCAGGCTCGCAAGCATCACGGCGGCGATCGCCGCAAAAATCGCGGCCGGTCCCCAATGCTCGCTCAACAGCGGAAACACGAACAACACGATCGCGTTGGCGAGCACCTGCAGAAGGATCAGAAACGAAAACGCCGTGGCCGGTTCGCGCTGTCGGGACAACAATGCGAGCGATGAGGCGTAGGTCGCGCCGGATGCCGAGCCCGCTGCAAATCGGAACGCGCACAGCGCCACGATGCCATGAAATGGTGCGCACAATAAATTGAAGGCGGCACTGAGCACGAGCGCAGCACCGACATACCAGCGCCAATCGACGCGATGCGCGAGCAGCGAGGTGCCGATCGACCCGGCCAGCAGGCCGGCGAGGTCGATTGAGGTCACGTACCCGGCGTATTCCGCCGAGTAGCCCCATCGATCTTGGAGTGCACCAACAATGATCGGCATGCCCAGGATTGGTGCGACGCTGCCGATCGCGAGCGCGATTTCGGCCCAGACGATGATCGGTTGTCGCAAGGCCTTCACGGTTGCGGGCAGGCGCATAGGTTCGCGCGGGAGTTTGGCACGCATCGAATCGACGGCGCAATTGATCAAGGCGCTATTAAAAACTTGCGGTGACCTGTAAATTCGTGCGCTGTCTGTCGCGCACTGCTAGAAAAAACGAAGGGGATCCATTGATCAGAATGACGCAATTGCCGTACGCGGCGCTCATCGTGGCCGTTCCGATGCTCACACTGCCGTCGCTCGTCATCGCTGCATCCGGCGACACCGCTGCGAGCACCGAGGACGAGGCGGGCCGCACGCAACTGCAGGAAATCATCGTCACATCGCAAAAGCGAACCGAAGACATCAAGGACATTCCGTTCAGCGTTTCGGCGCTCGGCGGCGTTCAACTCACGGAGCATCACATTGCCGATTACGACGACATCACCCGTGCGTTGCCGGGAATATCGTTCACGGCGGGACCCGGTCCCGGTCTCGACAACATCGAGATTCGCGGTGTCAGTTCGACGTCCGGCTCGGCGACTGTCGGCATTTACATCGACGAAGTATCGGTGACCGTGAGCAACTCGCAATATGATGGTGCGGTGCAGCCGAAGCTTTTCGACTTGGATCGCGTCGAGGTGCTGCGCGGCCCTCAGGGGACGTTGTACGGCGCGAGTTCGATGGGCGGAACGATACGTTTCATCACCAAGCAACCCGATCTGACCGAGACCAGCGCCTCGGTGGGCACCGACTTGTCGGACACGCATCATGGAGGCTTCAACAATGACGAATACGGAATATTGAACATTCCGGTCATCGAGGGCGTGTTCGCTCTGCGCATCGGCGTGGATCTGTCGCACCAGAGCGGCTATATCGATCACTATGTGCCGACGCCGACCGGCGCGGGCCCGGGCGGTACGATACTCGCGCTCGGCACCAACGACAGTACGGGCGTGCTCGGCCAGCGCGGCGTCAACGACATTCGCACGCAGGTATTTCGTATCACGGGGAAGATCGCGGCTCCCGATCAATGGACGATCACGCCGGCATTCATGTGGCAACGCACTGCCGCCTCGGACACCGATATTTTCTACCCCGATATCGGTCTCTATGATCAAGACAAGCGCGTCGCCGAACCCTCGACCGATGATCTGGTGCTGCCGAGCCTGACCGTGACCAAGAGTTTCGGTTGGGCGGAGCTCACCTCGGTGACGAGCTATTTTCAGCGCGATTTTCGCCGCGTGACCGACGGTACGCTCTACAACTCGAACATTTTTGCGAATGACTATGTCGTGGGCGGCGCCTACACGACGCCGCCCACGCCGGTTCCCACCGCTGGACAGGTCTACGCGACCGAGACCCAGCTTGGATTCTTGGCGTCGCCCGCAAATTACGACGCGCGGACCGAGCAGATTTCACAGGAGCTGCGCCTGAGCTCGAAGTCCACATCGATCGCGGGCGTGGCCACGACCTGGACCGCGGGTCTCTATTATTCCGATCAGCATCGCCGGTTCCTCGACGATGAATTTATTCCGGGGCTGCAGTCGACTTATCAGTCCATCTACGGCTACGGGATCAATTCCAACCAGTCGGTCGTGGGCCCGAGCTACTACGGAGCCACGGCGGCGTACCCGGGCGTCTCGTTCGCGAGCGACCTGATTTATTACGGGCACACCTATCCGATCGAGACACAAATCGCGCCGTTCGGCGAGTTCGGCTTCGAGATCACGCCGGCGCTCAAGGCAACGGTCGGACTGCGTTATGTGTCCGCGAAGTCGTCCGAGCTCGTCAACAGCGGCGGCTTTTACGCCTACGGTTTGCCCGCGACCTACAACGACAGCGAGAAATTCAGCGCGACGACGCCGAAATTCTCGTTGGATTACGCGATCAACGACAACAGCAACCTGTATGTGACGATTGCGAAGGGGTTCCGGCTCGGCGGACCCACGGGTCCGGATCCGACGTTCCAGCCGAACGGGCCGCCGCCCGCGACGCCCGGGACTTGCGACTCGGACTACATTTCTTACGGTCTGACCGGCGCGCCGAAAGAGTTCCAGTCCGATTCGCTATGGAGCTATGAGCTCGGCAGCAAGGGACACTATCTGGATAACCGGCTGTCGATCAACGCGGCGGTCTACGCGATCGATTGGAGCAACATTCAGCAGACGATCAACCTGCCGACCTGCGGCTACCTGTTCACGACGAACGTCGGTGACGCCAAGATTTACGGCAGCGAGCTCGAGCTGCGCGCCTTGCTCGCGCAAGGTTTGACGCTGTCGCTGAACGCCGGTACCACGCACGCCTACATCACGTCGGTGAGCACCGAGGGCGCAGGCATCGTCAACGTCGGCGAGTCGATCCTCGGCGTGCCCGCTTTTTCGGTTACACCGAGCCTCGACTTCGATGCGCCGATCGGCGATCAAATGAGCGCATTCGCGCGCATCGACTATCCCTACACGGGGCGCTCGCGCGGATATTTCGACAGCAGCGGTTTGCCGAACTTGTTCCAGCCGGGTTATGGGATCGTCAATCTGAACGTGGGTGTCACGCGCGGCAAACTCTCGGTGGGACTCTATGCGAAAAACCTGCTCAATTGGGATCACATCATCCAATATCCGTCGGTCAACTCCGTGCAGGAAGGCTATACGGTGCGCCCGATGACGGTCGGAGTCACCGCGACGCTGCAGCTATAGCCGCACACCGACTTCTCGATTCCTTGACGTGGGTCACATCCGTATCGCGATCGGCGTTGCCGATCCGCGAGGTTTGGCATTTCACAACAACTGCCCACAGGCCTATTCGGTATAGTGCGGCGATGGGGTTGAAGCGCGGCGAGCGATGCTCGACCGGCGTGCTGGGAATGTCGCCGGACGGAATTTACTGGTCCCGAGAGGCGGATGATGATTCAGTGGTTCAATGCGCGCGAGGCGACCGAGCTCGGCAATGCGCTTGCCGAAAGCCTTGCAGCGCGAGCCTCGGCTGACCCTACCGAGCTTGGCAAGCCGCTACAGGATCTGTTGCACGATGCTGCGATAGGCCGCCGTGCCTCCCGCCTGAATGTTTTCAAGCGCGCCAAGCTCGCGAACACCTTCAAGTGGCGATTGCTCGAAAAAGGCGTCGCAAAAAACGTCGCGAACGAAATTACGCGCGAACTGATGCTGCATCTTTCGGCGCGTAGGCCCGTCGAAACGCCGGGTCCCGCCGCCGGCGTGATGCCGGCCGCGATTGCCGAACAAGCGAGTGCGAAGGACCTGCTGTATCGCGGCAACCAACGCCTCGAGCAAGGTGACTTTGCGGCGGCCGCCGCCATTTACCGTGAGCTGATCGCTCGTGAGCCGCGCGGCGCCGAGGCGCATCATTGTCTTGGAGTCGCGCAGTTCAAATTGGGCCATTACGGTGATGCCGAGCTGTTGCTGCGCAAAGCGATCGAGCTCGAGCCCGACTACTACGCGGCCTATGCGAGCCTTGGCGGCTTGTTGCGGGCGGTTGGAAGAGCCGCGGAATCCGAAGCGCAGCTGCGCCGGGCGCTCAAGATCAATCCAGCGTGTGCCGATGCGCGGGCGAGCCTCGGCGAGACCTTGCTGTTGTTGGGTCGCGCGCGTGATGCCAAGTCGCGTTTCCTCAAGGTGCTCGAGAGCTCGCCGCACCACATCGAAGCGTTGTTGGGATCGGCGGAAATCGCGCAGATCGAAGGTCGCTTCGAAGAGGCGACCGCGATTTACGGCCGCGCACTCGCGATCCAACCGAAATTGCCGCGCGCCTGGGCGGCCCTGACGGGCCTTTCCAAGATGACAGCTGCTGACCGCGACTGGTTGAGGACCGCCGAGGAGCTCGCGGCCGGCGGTATTTCGGCATTGGACGAGTCCACGCTGCGCTTTGCGATCGGCAAGTATTGCGATGACATCAAAGACTACCCGCGTGCCTTCGAGAGCTACCGGCAGGCCAATCGTTTGCTCAAGGCCGCGGCGCCCGCCTATGAGCCGGCCGCGCGCACGCAGTACGTGGATGCGATGATTCGCAAGTACTCGCGCGAAGCGATCGAACATTCGAACGGCGGCTCGAGTTCGATGAAACCGGTGTTCATCGTCGGCATGCTGCGCTCGGGCGCTTCGCTCGCGGAACAGATCATCGCTTCGCACCCCGCGGTGCGCGGCGCAGGCGAACTGTTGTTTTGGAGCGATGCGTCGAACAGGTATCGCGAACCCGTCGAACGAGGCGTGCTCGACGCGTCGACTCGGGCGGCACTGGCCGAGGAGTACTTGCGCGCGCTCGGAGAACGCGCGCCGGACGTAGCGCATATCATCGACAAAGCGCCCTTCAATGCCGATTTGTTGGGCCTGATCCATTGCGTGTTTCCGAAGGCCCGCATCATTTACATGCGGCGCGACCCCATCGATACCTGTCTGTCGTGCTATTTCCAGCAGCTTCCGGCCGCGATGAATTTCACGATGGATTTGAGCGAGCTTGCGCACTACTACCGGGAGCATGAGCGTCTCATGGCGCACTGGTGCGGCGTGCTGCCCAAGGGTTCGATGCTCGAGGTGCCCTACGAGCAACTCGTGGCCGACCCGAATACCTGGATGCACAAAACGCTCGAGTTCCTCGGGCTCGAGTGGAATGAACGCTGCCTCGATTTCAACAAGACCCAACGGCTGGTCGCGAGCGCAAGCTACTGGCAGGTGCGCCAGCGGGTCTACAGGAATTCGGTCGCGCGCTGGCGCCACTACGAGAAGTTCATCGGGCCGCTGCTGGAGCTACCGCACTAACATTGCCGCACCGCAGCGAATCGGGTCAATGAGCCCAGTTCAGTGCCGATTTGTCTGCGTGGGGGCCGTATGGCTACGCGCTAGCCGCAGGCCGCGGCGGCAATTCCGAAGCGACGATGGATTGTGCGGGTGTTAGATTTCTGCCCAGGAAAAATCCGTGAAGAGGGGACTTCGATGTATCAGAAGATCTTGGTTCCAGTCGATGGCAGCGACACCGCGCTGCTCGGGCTCAATGAAGCGGTCAAACTTGCCAAGAATCAGAGCGGTGCGATCCGTCTCGTGCACATCGTCGATGAATATGTGCTGGATTACGCCTACAGCCCTGGCCTCTATGCGACCAACGTCATCGAGACGATGCGCGCAACCGGCCAATCCGTTCTCGATAAAGCTACGGCGCTCGTCAAGGAAAGCGGTGTGCCGGTCGAGAGCGTGCTGCTCGAAACGATCGGCGGACCGGCCGCGGATTTGATCGTCGAGCAGGCCAAGGCCTGGCCGGCGGATCTGATCGTGATCGGTACCCATGGAAGGCGCGGATTGCGCCGGCTCGCAATGGGCAGCGATGCCGAACAAGTGCTGCGCAGCGCGCCGGTTCCGGTGCTGTTAGTGCGACGCGCCGAGAAGGCCTGACCGTGAGGAAAACCGATCGGCACGTGCGCCGATCGGAAATCCCAGGCTTCAAGCGGCAATGTGGCCGAAGCGCCCGGAGTTGAAATCATCGATGGCCTGGTGGATCTCGGCCTCGGTGTTCATCACGAACGGCCCGTAGCCGACCACTGGTTCATCAATCGGTACCCCGCTGAGCACGAGTAGCGTTGCGTCGTTGTTGGCCTCGATCGACACGTCCTCGCCGGCACGATCGAGCAGCACCATCTGCGCTTCGCGCGCGATTTCGCTGCCATTCACGAGCACGGTTCCGTGCAGCACGATCAGCGCGAGCGTGCGTCCCGCCGCGACCGGCAGATCGGCAGACCCACCCTGGTTGAGCCGCAGATCCCAGACGTCGATCGGCGTGAAGGTTTTCGCCGGCCCGCGAGCGCCCGCGAATTCACCCGCAATCACGCGCACCCGGCCTGCGGCGTTCGGCAACTCGACCGCCGGGATCTCGCCGCCGAGCAGCGTCTGATAACGCGGCGCCGACATCTTGTCCTTGGCCGGCAGGTTGACCCACAGCTGCACCATCTCGAGCATTCCGCCGCTGCGCGAGAACTCCGCCGAGTGGAACTCGTCATGCAGGATTCCCGATGCGGCGGTCATCCACTGAACGTCGCCCGGGCCGATTTTGCCGCCGCCACCGCTGGAGTCGCGGTGTTCGACTTCGCCTTCATAGACGATCGTGACCGTCTCGAACCCGCGATGCGGATGCTCGCCGACGCCGCGTCGCTTGCCCGCGGGCGCGAACTTCGTGGGCCCGGCATAGTCGAGCATCAAGAAGGGGCTGAGCGCCTGGGTCTGCCCGGTATAGGTAAACATGGAGCGCACGGGGAACCCATCACCGACCCAATGCGGTTTGGGAGCACTGTAAACGCCGAGTATCTGTTTCATCTGAACTCTCCTGGTGGGCTGCCGCTGCGCGGATTGCCCGGTCGTTGACCCTAAAATGCCTGGGAGAGATACTAATTCCGGAACGACAAATCGAGAAGTGGCATTATATGATCTCAGTGTCCTATTGATGGAACAATTGGTAACGATGCATGCAGGATCTCAATGACCTCTATTATTTCGTGCAGGTGGTCGACCACGGTGGGTTTGCTGCGGCCGGCCGCGCGCTCGGCGTGCCGAAATCCAAGTTGAGCCGGCGCCTCGCACTGCTCGAGGAACAGCTCGGCGTGCGTTTGATCCAGCGCTCGACGCGACGCTTCGCGGTGACCGAGATCGGCCAGGGCTATTACGCGCATTGTAAGGCGATGCTCGTCGAGGCCGATGCGGCGCAAGAGGCGATCGAACTGACGCGGTCCGAACCGCGCGGCATCGTACGCATGACCTGTCCGGTCGCGCTGCTCGATGCGCGCGTCGGCGCGATGCTCGCGGCATTCATGATCGAGCATGCCGGCATCGAGGTGCATCTGGAGTCGACCGATCGGCGCGTCGACGTGATCAGCGAGGCCGTCGATATCGCGATTCGGGTTCGAACGCCGCCGCTTGAGGATAGCGATTTGGTGCAGCGCACACTGGCCGAAAGCCGCCAGTGCCTGGTTGCGAGTCCCGCGCTGCTGCAGCGCGTCGGCGCGCCGGTGGTCCCGGCCGATCTCGCAATGCTGCCGAGCTTGGATCTCGGCACGGCGCCCATGGAACACAGCTGGCAGCTGCAGGGGCCCGACGGCGCGCGGGCGCTGGTGCATCATCACCCGCGCCTGATCACGCGCGGCATGATCGCACTACGATTTGCAGCGCTCGCGGGCGTCGGTGTGGTGCAATTGCCGACGATGATGATCCGCGATGAACTCGCACGCGGCGAGCTCGTTCGCGTATTGCCGGATTGGGCGCCGCGCCGCGCCGTTGTGCAGATGGTGTTTGCGTCGCGCCGTGGCCAGCTACCTTCGGTGCGCGCGTTGCTCGATTTTCTGGCGGAACGCTTCCAGGCTTTGGGCACGGATTGAGCGTCTGACCGCGAAGTGCACCAAGATCGTGCGCAATGCGCGAGACCTCGGCCTGCGCCAGAGGCTCATGCCGGCCGGTTATAGCGTAAGTGCAATTCCGTAGTTTCCAGCGCCAAAAAAATTTGTAGACTGCCGATCCGCCAAACCCTGTGGCGCTGCAACGGAAGAGGCATGGCTACGTATACGACCGAACGCGTGATTGCGGTCCAGCACTGGAGCGACAAGCTATTCAGCTTCAGAACGACGCGCAGCCCCGCGCTGCGTTTCGAGAACGGCCAGTTCATCATGATCGGCCTCGAGGCGGGCGGCCGCAAGCTCGTGCGTGCCTACAGCCTCACGAGCGCGAGCTATGAAGAGTTCCTGGAGTTCTACAGCATCAAGATCGCGCAGGGACCGCTGACCTCGCGGCTCCAGCACATTGAGCCGGGCGATCCGATCTTGGTGAGCTCGAAACCGACCGGCACGCTGGTTTTGAGAGATGTCCGGCCGGGAAAGCGGCTGTTCATGTTTGCGACCGGTACCGGCGTGGCTCCGTTTCTCGGGCTCATCAAGGACCCGGAGACCTACGAGCGCTTCGAACAAGTCATTCTGGTGCGCGGCGCGCGCACGGTCGGCGATCTCGGCTATGCCGATTCGGTAATCGCGCGGCTGCGCGCGGATCCGGATCTCGGCGAACTCATCCGCGAGCGATTGATCGACTATCCAAGCGTTACGCGCGAGCCGTTCCGGCATCACGGCCGCATCACGAGCTTGATCGAGAGCGGACGGATGTTCGAGGATCTGTCGATTGCGCCGCTCGATGCGGCCGTCGACCGGGTCATGATTTGCGGCAACATGCGCATGCTCGCGGATGCGAACCGTTTGCTCGATGCGCGGCGCTTCGAGATTTCCCCGCGGATCGGCGTGCCCGGTGATTACGTGATCGAGCGGGCGTTCGTGGAAGAATTTCAATCGGCGCCGCCGCTCGAGGATCCCGAGGCGATCCGGTCGGCGCTCGACGCCGCTCCGGGGCTGAGGGTCGGTAGCGGCTGATCAGGCGCGCGAACGCCGCCGCATCAGAAGATTCCGAGTGCCATCCCGGCCGCGATCGTCGCGCCGAGTTCCTCGCAGCGCCGCAGCTGCGCCTCCTCGATGATTTTCGGCCGCAAGATTTCCTGCGGAGTCTGTGCGTGCGTGCAGACGATCAACGGTTCGGCGATCGGGCTCAATCGCCAGCCGGTTGCGATTCGCTCGATCTGCTGCGCGGCATTGCGGCCGTCGCTGCCGGCACAGATGAGGATCGCGTAAGGTCTGCCGGCGAGCTGGTCGAGCGCGGCGTAATACGTGCGATCGAAGAAATCCTTGAGCTGCCCGGACATGCTCGCGAGATTCTCCGGCGTCGCGAACAAATACCCCTGCGCTTCGAGTAAATGCTCGGCCCGCGCCTCGGCGGCCGTGCGCAAGTCGACGCGAACCGCGGCTTGCGTGCGGGCTCCGGCCGCGGCGGCTTGCGCCATTTGTAGCGCGCCGCCGGTCATCGAATGGTAGACAATCAGCAGGGTTTTCATTTTAGGGTATCGTCGCCGCCAGGGTCTGGGCGTGTCAAACCGTTGAATCATTGGAAATTCCGATTGTCCAAGCGGTCGTGACGGCAGGAAACAAAGGCTTTGCGGCACAACTTCATCGGAGTCTCGAGAATCTTGCTGTTGCTTGCGCTGCCGTGGGTCGGCGCGCGTAGCGCGACGGCCGCCGATCCGCAGCCCTATCGCGTCGAGATCGCACCGATCGGCAACCCGACCGCGGATACGACCTTGGCCGCGACCTCCGAATTACTGGCATTGCGCGCATCGGCGCCGGTCAGTCCGTTCGGGTTGATTGCTCGGGCGCGCGGCGATCAGGGCCGCCTCAAGACCGTGCTCGAGAGTATCGGCTACTACCGGGCGCGCGTGCGGGTCACGATTGACGGCACGGCGCTCGAGAACTCGCATCTCGGCGATCAGCTGGGCGCACTGCCGGCGGGAAGCACGGCGCGGGTCGTGGTCGGCTTCGACCTCGGGCCCCTTTATCATCTGCGGCGCATCGATTTCGACGCCGATCTGTCGGCAGCGGAGCGTTCCGTGTTCGCACTCGCTCCCGGTGACCCGGCGACCGCAGCCGCGATCATCGACGCGGGCGCGCGGCTGCAGGCCAACATCCAGGAACAAGGATACCCGTTCGCGCGGGTCGAGCCACCGGTCGCCTATGAAGATGCGGTTGATCCCGTGCTCGATCTCGCGGTCAGCCTCACGCGGGGTCCGTCCGCGCCGATCGGCGAGATTCGTTTGACCGGCATGCAGCGCGTGCACGAAAGCTTCTTGCGCGCCCGCTTGCTGCTGCACGCGGGCGAGAAATTCAGTTCCGCGGCGATCGAGCGTGCACGCAAAGGATTTGCGTCTCTCGGCGTCTTTGCCGCGGTTCAGGCGCAGGTCGGCACCGCAATCGACGAGACCGGCGGCGTACCGATCACCTTCGTGTTTCGCGAACGCGCGCGGCATGCGGTGGCGTTCAGCACGGCTTATTCGAGCGACCTCGGCGGCAGCGTCGGCAGCTCGTGGAGCGACCGCGACGTCCTTGGCGGCGCGCAAGTATTGACCGTGTCGGGATCGCTGATCAATCTCGGCGGCAGTGCGACCACGGCGCTCGGCTATAACTCCGCGGTCAAATATGTGATACCGGATTTCTTGGCTCGCGATCAGTCGCTGCAGTTTGCGATCGGCGCGGTCCAGCAGTCCCTGCAGGCCTACGATCAAACCGCGTTCACGACCGGCGTCTCACTCGATCGCAAGCTGTCGAATCGTTGGAGCGCGACCGCCGGCATTTCGGCCTCGGATGAGCGGATATTGCAGGAAGGCGCGACGAACTATTACACCTTGATCGGTTTGCCGCTGAGCGTGAGCTACGACTCGACGGATCTTGCATCGCCGCTCGATGATCCACTGCACGGCATGCGCGACTCGGTGAGCGTCACGCCGACGCTCGCGATCGGCCGACCGAATGCCAGGTTTCTGATCAGCCAAATCAAACTAGCGGATTACCTCGATCTGGACCCGTTGTTCGGTACGGCGGCCGGGCGCAGCGTTCTCGCGCTGCGCGCGCTGGCCGGACTCGCGCAAGGCGCGGGCGAGTTGAGCCTGCCGCCCGACCAGCGCTTTTACGGCGGCGGCAGCGGCACGATCCGCGGTTACCGCTACCAGGCCGTTGGCCCGCAATTCCCGATCACGCCGGCGTTTCCGGTGAGCACGCCGATCGGCGGCACCGCGATCGTTGCGGGCAGTGTCGAATTTCGGCAGCGCATCGGCGCAAACTTCGGTGCTGCGGCATTCATCGACGGTGGCCGAGTCAGCGGCAACTTCGGCGCAGTGCCGATCGCCGACACCGGCAAGACGAGTTCGCTGCAACAGCCGCCGCCCAACGGATTTCGGATCGGTGTCGGCGGCGGCATCCGCTACTACACGCCGATCGGCCCGATCCGCCTCGACGTGGCGTTTCCGACCCGGCGCTATAGCACCGACGATGACTCGTTCGAGGTCTATATCGGGCTGGGGCAGGCATTCTGATGCGCAAGCTGCGGATCGTGCTCGTTTGTGCCGCCGGCGCGATCACGCTGCTGGTCGCGATGCTCGCCGGCCTCGTGCTGGTCGGCGGCAACACCGAGCGCGGCCGCGATTGGATCGAACGGCTGACCGATCGGCTGAGCGCGGGCCAGGTGCGGATCTCCGGCTTGCAAGGTTCGTTTCCCGCGCAGCTCACTATCGATGAATTGCGGCTCAGCGACGCGAACGGCGTGTGGCTCACGGCCGAGCACCTGCGGGTCCGCTGGTCGCCCTGGGCGCTGCTCGAGCGGCGCGTCGACGTCCACGATCTCGAGGTCGCCCATGTGGCGTTCGAGCGCCTGCCGATCGTGGCGCCGTCGCAAACCGGGCCGACCTCGATACCGATCATCGAGATTGCGCAAGCCGCGATCGCCGAGCTGCAGCTGGGGCCGGCCGTCGCCGGTGTGGGCGCGACGGTTTCGCTACGCGGTACCTTGCTGTTGCGCTCACTCGAGGATGCCAGCGGCAACGTTTCGGCGCGGCGCATCGGCGCGGACGGCTCCTATGACCTGCAATTTCGCTTCGATCGCCAACGCATGGATGGCCGCTTGCAGCTGCACGAACCGGCCGAGGGCCCGTTGGAAAATTTCCTGCAACTGCCGGGCCTAGGCGCACTCTCGGCGACCGCAACAATCAACGGCGCGCGCGGCGCCGAGCACCTCGAACTCATCGTCGACGCCGGCAATTTACATGGCAGCGCGCACGGCGACATCAACCTCATCGACGCATCCGCCGATCTCGAGTACGCCGTGACAGGTGCGCAAATGCAGCTGCGCCCCGATCTCGGCTGGCAATCGATCGGCCTTCATGGATTTTGGCACGGCCCGGCAAGCGCGGCGCGCGCCGACGGCGAGTTGCATCTCGATCGGCTGCGCCTGCCCGGCGGATGGGCGGTCGGCGACCTGAATGCGCATCTCGCGGCGGCCTCGGGCACGCTGACTGTCGCGGCGAGCGCATCGCAGCTGCAGATTCCGGGACCCAACCCGCAGCTGCTCGCGCGCGATCCGGTCGAAATCAACGCGACGCTCGGCTTGACCGAGCCGACACGACCGCTGCAACTGCGCGCGACGACGCGCCTGCTGGCGCTTGAGGCGCAGGCACCGACCGCGGGCCCGCTGAGTGCGAGCTTGACGCTGCGGATCAACGACCTGCGTCCCGTCGCAGCCCTCGCCGGCGAAGACCTGCGCGGCACCGCGCTCGTCAAAGCCGAGGTCAGTTCGAGCGGCGCCGGTATGCAGCTGTCGGTCGATGCGAACGGCGCACTCGACCACGCGCTGCCCGAGACGCCGGCCGGTTGGCGCAAAGTCCTCGGCGATCGCCCGGCGCTGCAGCTGTCGGCGCTTTGGAGCGAACGCAGCATCGAGATCAGCAGACTGCAACTGAGCGGCCACACGATCGAGTTCGCGCTGCATGGCGATGCGTCGCGCGCGATCTCGGGCGCGGTCGACGGGCTCGGTCTGCACTGGAACATGAACCTGACCGATCTCGGCGAGTGGTCGGCGGCGCTCGCCGGACATCTGAGCGCATCCGGGGAGCTTCGCGGGCCGATGACGGATCTGTCCGCCGATGCCAGCCTGCAATCGTCGCTGTCGGTGCAAAAGACCGCGCTGGGAACGATCACGGGCAGCGTGCAGATTCACGGCTTGCCGGGAGCTGCCTCCGGGCGAATTCAGCTCGCCGGACTGCTCGACGATGCGCCGCTGCAATTCGATCTCGGCTTCGATCGCGGCCGCGACGGCAGCCTGCATGCCTTGATTCGACGGGGCGAGTGGCGCAGCGCGCGATTGCAGGGCGAAATGACGATCGGGCCCGCGAACGCGAGCGGCGCTGCGCATCCGCAAGCGAGCGCGCAGACGCGCGGCCGGCTCGAATTGCAGGTCGCGCAGCTCGGGGACCTCGAACACCTGCTCGGGCAGAAGCTCGACGGTGATGCCGACCTGAGCGGCGAGGGTGTCGCCGACGCCGTGAATTTGCAGCTGCGCGCACACGCGACGAAGATCGGCGGCGAGCCGGCGACCCTGTCGGCCGCGGCGAGTTTGAACCTCGAGAAGCGCACGTTGCGGCTGACCGGCCTCGAGCTCGAGAGCCGGCAGCAGACGCTGCAGCTCGCGGCGCCGGCGATGTTTTCGTTTGCGGACGGCCTCTCGGTCGATCGCTTGCAACTGAGCCTGCAGCAATCGAACTTGCGCCTCTCCGGTCGCCTGCTGCCGTCGCTGGACTTGCACGCATCACTGCAGCAGGTCGGCCCGGCATTCGTCAACGCATTCATGCCGGACTTGTTGGCCGGCGGCTCCGGCACCGCCGAGGCCGAGCTCACGGGCACGCTGTCGAAGCCCATCGGCCAAATCCGGATCGAGGCAGACGGGATTCGTTTCGAGAGCGACGCGGCGACCGGGCTGCCGGCGGCGGCCTTGCATGCGGATCTACGGCTCGAGGCCGATACGCTGAGCGTCGATGCGAAATTGTCCGCCGGAAAGAATTCGCAGTTGACGATCACCGGCACCGCGCCGCTGGATCAAAGCGGGCTGCTCGGCCTGCGCCTCGACGGGAAACTCGACATCGGCTTGGTGAGCCCGCTGCTCGAGGCACGCGGTCTGCAGGCTGCCGGCGATCTCGAGGTCGCGGTGCGCGTCGGCGGCAGCGCAATCGCTCCCGATATCGGCGGCACGATTCGCGTGGACAATGCCAGTTTGCGCGACTACGTGCGCGGCATCAATTTGTCGGACATATCGGCGCAATTCTCCGGCAGCCAGGGCGCCTTGAAGGTCGACCGCTTCACGGCACATGCCGCGGCGGGAACCCTGGCGCTGAGCGGCACGGTCGGATTCCTCCAGCCGCGAATACCGGTCGATTTGAAGCTGACCGCCGATCACGCCCAGGCGATCGCCAACAGCCTGATCACGGCCAATCTCGACGCCGCGCTGCAAATCAAGGGCACTGCGCTGGATCGGCTCGACCTCGTCGGCAGCGTGCAGATCCACCGTGCGACGATCGGTATTCCGAGCGCGTTGCCGCCGAACGTCGCGGTGCTCGATGTGCGCCGCCGCGGCCGCAAGGCGCCCCGGCCGCTCGACCCGCAGCTCGTGATCGGACTGAACATCGCGGTCCATGCCCCCAACGAGATCCTCGTGCAAGGCCGGGGACTCGACGCGGAACTCGGAGGGGATCTGCAGGTCGGCGGCACGGTCGATGCGCCCGCGATCAGCGGCGGATTCGATCTACAGCGCGGTAGCTTCTCGATCGCGGGTAGCTCGCTGCCCATCCTCGCACCCGGGCACGTGCGCTTCGACGGCGCCGGACTCAAGAGCAAACTCGATCCGACGCTGGATTTCACGGCGCAGAAAATCGTGACCGATGCGACCGTGACGCTGAACATCACGGGTCTCGCGGATGCGCCGAAATTCGACTTCAGCAGCACGCCGCCGATGCCGCAAGAGGAGATTCTCGCGCGGCTGCTGTTCGGCGTGCCGACCTCGCAGCTCACGCCTTTGATGGTCGCGCAAATCGGCGCGGCGCTCGCGGTGCTGAGCATCGGCGGCGACGGCGGCTTCAATCCGCTGGTCAAGCTGCAGAAATCCTTGGGGCTCGATCGGCTGAATTTCGGATCCAACGCCACGGCCGGCAGCACGGCCACGGCGAGCGGCACGGGCACCGCCGCGCCCGGTTCGACCGCGACCGGCTACAACGTCGCCGCGGGGCGCTACATCGCCAAGCGGGTCTATGTCGAGGCCAAGCAAAGCACGACCGGCTCGACGCAACTGCAAGTCGATGTCGACCTCACCAAACACCTGAAGCTGCAGACGCGCCTCGGCAACGGCACCGCGATCACTCAGGGGATGACGCCCGACAACGATCCGGGCAGCAGCATCGGTCTTTCCTACCAGATCGAGTACTAACGGCGTGGCGGTGGCGGCAGCCGCCCGAACAGCTGCTCGAGGCTCACGCCGAGGCTAAGCAGTGCGCGATCGCTCGCAGCCGCTGCATCGAATTCCATGGATACCGGCAATCCGTTTGCCGTCAAGCCGATCGGCAGCACGAGACCCGGTAATCCGGCCGTGCTACCCGGTGCGATGTTGCGCGACACGGCGGTCTCGAACGAGACCGCGGTTGCGCCAATCATGAGCACGCGGTCCTCGCCGATCGGTGGTGCCGCGACCAGCGTCGTCGGAAACGCGATCGCGGCGACGCCGGTGCGCGCGAAATACTCGCGGTATAGCTGCCGCAGCGCCGGCAGGTGCCGGTCGCGAGCGGCCGCGTAGGCGGCCTCGGATACGAATTCGGCGCCGCCTGGCAAGACGTGCTCGCGAAACAGCTCTTGCAGGTCGGCGCTCGCCATCGCAACCACGGTATCGAAGTCCCGGCCGGTCGCAAACTCGGCGAGGTAGTGCGCGAGCGCGATGCGCACGTCGTGATTCTGAATCTGCGAGGTGGTCAGCTCGATGAGTTCGGCGAGACCGGGCAATTCCGACTCGACGAGCTGCACTCCGGCCTGCTCGAGCCGCGCGAGCGCGAGATCCGTCAGGCGCGCGACTTCCGGGTCGAGACCCCGGTACCAATAGTCGCGCACGACGCCGAGGCGCACGCCGCGCAATGGCGGGGTGTTCATGGGGCGCCGGTCGCCGGCGATGACCGAGTCGAACAACACGAGGTCGAGCATGCTGCGCGCAATCGGACCGACCTGATCGAACAGCGGTGAGATCGGTATGCAGGCCTCGCTCGAGTAGCGGCCGGTCGTCGGCCGGAATCCCGCGACGCCGCAGAATGCGGCCGGAACGCGAATCGAACCTTCGGTGTCTTCGGCCAGGCCGAGCGGCGCCATACGGGCTGCGACCGCCGCCGCCGTGCCGCCGCTGCTGCCGCCCGGAATACGGGAGGGATCATATGGATTGTGCGCGGCGCCGAACGCGCGGTTGTTGCTGGTCCAACCGTAGGACAGCTCGTGCAGATTGGTTTTGCCGAGCACCAAAGCGCCCGCTGCGCGCAGCGCTGCGACGACCGGCGCATCCTGCTCGGGCTGAAATTCCCGCAAGGCCGGCGTCCCGCCCGTGGTTCGATAGTCCTGCGTGTTGACGCTGTCCTTGACGGGAATCGGCAGCCCGAACAGCACACCCGGTGCGATGCCCGCGCGCAGCTCGAGGTCGCGGCCGCGTGCTTGCTCCAGCAGCAGCTGCGGATCGAGCGCGAGGAACGCGCCGAGCGCCTCGCATTCGTGACAACGCTCGAGCAGCGCGGCCGTATAGCGCTCGGCGGTCAACTCGCCGCGCGACATCAGCTGCACGGCTTCGGTCGCGCTGAGTTCGCAGAGCTGCGCGTCGTTCGGCGGCACCGCCTCGCGCGGCCCGCCGGTCTCAGTGTGCACCTTCGCCGCGCCCGAGCCCCGGGGGTCGCCACACGAACACCGAAATGCAGCAGGCGACCACGGCGCTGCCCGCGAGCAGCGCGAGCGTGACCGTATAATTGCCCGTGAGATCGAAAATTTTCCCGGCCGCCGGGCCGGCAATCAACAGCGTCAATATCTGGCAGAAATACCAAGCGCTGTAACTGAACGCGACGCTGATCTTGGCGAATCGGCGCCGTAGTACGGCGACGAAATAGACGTCGCCGCCGCCGATCGTGACGCCGAAGAAGGCCGCGTAGGTCACGAGCGCGGCGGCCGAATGGATGCGATCGACGAGCAGCAACGAGAGCGCGCCGCCGAGCAGCAGCAGGTGCAGTCCCGCGCCGATCACGCGCACCGAATAGCGGTCCAGCAGCCAGCCGACCGTCAAGGAGCCGACGCCCGCGAAACCCGCGGTCGATCCGAGCACGATCGAGGCGAGCCGCGGGCTGAAGCCGGCGCCTTCGACGACCGAAGCTTCATGCGTGAGCAGTCCGCCGTAAGTCGTGAAGAAGAACAGCGTGGACAGGGCGATCAGCCAGAACATCGGCGAGGCGAGCAGTTGGCCCACGGACCCCGACGGCGCGCCGTCCGCGCCGGTGCGCGCAGCCTCATTCGGGTCTGCGTTCGCGGCCGCCTGCTCGAGCGTATCGCCGTCGAGCCCGAGTCCAATTTCGCGCGGCGAGCGTATGCGCTGGGTCACGAGCACCGGTATCAGCGCGAGCGTCAGCAATCCCGCCGCGATCGCAAGACAGGCGTCGCGCCAGCCGTAGTGCAGGATGATCTCTCCGGCGATCGGTGCGAGCACGAGACCGCCGAATTGCCAGCCCGACCAGACCACGCCGAGCGCGAGCGAGTAATGCCGCGAGAACCAGCGCGACACCATGTAGGGCAACGTCACGGCGAACATGACCTTTCCGAAGCCCATGAGCGCGCGCAGCAGGTACATCTCGCCGAATGTCGAGATCGTCGAGATCAGCGCGACGCAGATCGCCTCGATGATGATCCCGGTGACCAGCAAACGAATCGCGCCGACGCGCCGGATCGCGGTGCCGCCCAATAGGATCATCGGCGCACTGAGCCAGAATGCCGTGACGATGCCGCTCGTCGACGCACGGTCCCAGTGAAACTCCTGGGTCAGCGGCGGCACGAACAACACGAAACAATAGAGGCCGCCGCCGTAGACCATGAAGCCCGCGAGGAACAGCGCGATCACGACCTTGACGCCGTGATAAAGACCCCGTTGCAGGGGCGGCGCCGTCGTTGCGGCGGCGCTCAACGCACGTCCTCGAACCCCGACAGCACGTTGACGGTATTGATGCCGATTTCCGCGACCGCGTATCCGCCCTCGAGCACGAACAGCGTCGGCAGCCCGCATTCGCCGATCATGCGACCATAGGTCGTGAAGTCGGGCGACTCGAGCCGGAAGAAGCTGATGGGATCCGAGATGAAAGTGTCGACGCCGAGCGAGACCACGAGCGCCTCGGCGCCGTAGGCGCGAATTCGCGCGAGCGCGAGCTCGAGCGCCGCGCGCCAGGTCGCGAAGATCGTGCCGCGCGGCATCGGCAGGTTCAAATTGAAACCCTCGCCGGGGCCGTGCCCGGCCTCATCGGCATATCCCAAAAAATACGGAAACGCTTGCGCCGGATCACCATGCAGCGAGGCATACAGCACGTCCGGGCGTTCGTAAAAAATGTCCTGGGTGCCGTTGCCATGGTGGAAATCGACATCGAGGACCGCGACGCGTGCGGCGCCGTGATCGCGTAGGCTTTGGGCCGCGATCGCGGCGTTGTTGAGGAAGCAATAGCCGGCGAACAAATCGCGAGCCGCGTGATGCCCCGGGGGCCGGCAGAGCGCAAATGCGCCCGGTGCGCCCGCGCCCAACCGTTGGGCGCCGGTCAACGCGACGTCGGCGGCCGCGCATGCGGCCTCCCACGATCCCTCGCCGATCGAGGTCTCGCCCGCGAATGCGTAGTACCCGAGTTTGCCGGTGATCGACTCGGGCACACGTTGCATCATGCGGCGCGCCGGCCAGCAATCGGGGATCGCTTCGCCTTGATGGCCTTCGGCGGCCCATTCGCGCCAGGCAGACGCGAGAAACTCGACGAAGCCCTGGTCGTGCACGCGCAAAACCGGCTCGAGCCCGAAGGTCTGCGGTCCGATCACCTCGCCGAGGCCGACCTGGCGCACGCGGTCGAGCACGAACTGCGCACGCTCGGGACACTCATGCGGTGAGATCAGCTGCCCGCCCGACAGTTCCGTGCGTACGTTTCTGAGCCGATGCTTGTCCGAATATATCGTGAGCATCTAGTGTTTCGCGGGCTCGATGACCACCCGCACGAGTTCCGGCGTGGCTTCGCTGAATTGCAACACGTAGGATTCGGGGCCCGGGAGCGTGTACTCGACACTCTTGCGGAACAAGCGGCAATCGTGCCAACCGGTGAATGCGCTCGGCGCGATCGTCCCTGCGGGTCCGACGACGTCGATCCACAGCGGCGAATCGACGGTGATCCGATAGACGCCCGGTTTGGCGACCGCAAAACTCGTCAGGCCGCCGAGCGGAGCTTGCACGAGCGACTTCTTGTTCGAAGCCTGCAGATAGCTGACCTCGGTTTGCGGCCGCAGCTTCAGCACGTAGAGCACGCCAAGTTCGAGCGGCGGCAGGCTCCCGACCGCGCCTCCCGCCGGGACATTTTCCGCGGTGCTCTTGAACGTCGCGACTTCGGCGGCCATGTTCCAATCCGGCGCCTGGCAGCTCGCACCGAGATCCTGCGCGGCTGCCCGGTTCGTACCCAATCCGATCGCCATGGTCGCGGCCAGCGCCGCACCGATGATCATCCTGCAAAGATTCCTGCCGCGCATCATGGGCCCACTCGTGAAGTTCGACGAAGTCTGCGGTAATTTGTGCCGCTCGTGGGATTATATTGGAAAATGACCATGGCTAAGTATCTCGCTGCGATCGATCAGGGCACCACGAGCACGCGCTGCATGGTGTTCAATGCAGAGGGGCGCATCGTCGGCAGTGCGCAGAAGGAGCACGCACAGTTGCTACCGAAGCCCGGCTGGGTCGAACACGATGCACTCGAGATTTGGCGCAACACGGTCGAGGTCGTCACGCAGGCCAAGGCGAATGCCGGTATCGAGGCGGCCGATCTGGCCGCGCTCGGAGTCACGAATCAGCGCGAAACGACCGTGCTCTGGGATCGGCGCACGGGAAAGCCGCTGTACAACGCGCTGGTCTGGCAGGACACTCGCGTCGAGACCCAAGTCGCGGCCTACGCACGCGACGGCGGAATCGACCGCTACCGCCGCAAAACCGGCTTGCCGCTTGCGAGCTACTTCAGTGCGCTCAAGCTGCGATGGCTGCTCGACGAGGTGCCGGGAGCGCGCGCGCGCGCCGCAGCGGGCGACGTGCTGTTCGGCACGATCGATGCGTGGCTGGTCTGGAACTTGACCGGCGGCGTGCACGGTGGCCTGCACGTGACCGACGTCACCAACGCGAGCCGCACGCAGCTCATGGATCTCGATACGCTCGGCTGGGATCCGCAGTTATTGCAGGAGTTCAAGGTACCGCGCTCGGTGCTGCCGCGCATCGTCGCTTCATCGCAGGTCTACGGCGAGGCGCACCTCGATGAGCTCGCGGGCGTTCCGGTCGCGGGCATCCTCGGCGATCAACAGGCCGCACTCGTCGGCCAGACCTGCTATGCGCCCGGCGAGGCCAAGAATACCTACGGAACCGGATGCTTCCTGTTGATGAACACGGGTCCGAAGCCGGTCCGTTCGAATGCCGGGCTGATCACGACGGTCGCGTATCAGCTGGGTTCGGCCGCGCCTTGTTACGCGCTCGAGGGATCGGTCGCGATCGCCGGCGCCCTGGTGCAGTGGCTGCGCGACAATTTGCGGCTGATCACCGAGAGTGCCCAGATCGAAACGCTCGCGCGCGAAGTCGACGACAACGGCGATGTGTATTTCGTGCCCGCATTCTCCGGCCTCTATGCGCCGCACTGGCAGGGCAGTGCGCGCGGTGTGATTGCGGGACTCACGCGCTATGCGAATCGCGGGCACATCGCGCGCGCCGCTCTGGAGGCGACCGCCTATCAAACCCGCGATGTGTTGGCGGCGATGGAGCGCGACTCCGCAATCGCGATCACCGAGCTGCGCGTGGATGGCGGCATGGTCGGCAACGAACTGCTCATGCAATTTCAAGCCGACATCCTCGACGTGCCCGTCGTGCGTCCCCAGGTCGTCGAAACGACGGCCTTGGGCGCCGCCTATGCCGCCGGGCTTGCGGTCGGTTACTGGCGTAGCACCGAGGACCTCGCGGCGCATTGGCGCATCGACAAGCGCTGGGAGCCGTCGATGAGCGCCGAGCGTCGTGCGGCGCTCTATGGCTCCTGGCAGAAAGCGATCAGCCGATCGCTGGACTGGCGTACCTGAGTCGTCAACCGCACCCGGGGTATCGGCGTTTATAATGCTATCGGTTCATTCATATGCCAGGAGATTTCGATGACAAGCAAGGTCAAGGCTTTGATGGCGACGCTGATCGTCGCGGCGAGTGCGATCGCGCTGCCGGCCGTTTCCACGGCTGGCGTCCTGATCGACGTCGATATTGCGCCGCCGGCCGCTCAAGTAGAGGTCGTGCCACCGCCGCGCGTCGGCTATGTCTGGGCGCCGGGCTTCTGGGAGTGGCGCGATGGTCGACATGTCTGGGTCGGTGGCCGATGGATCGGCGAGCGCCGCGGCTATCACTGGGTTCCGGACCACTGGGATCCGAATGGCGGCCGCTGGCACCACACACGCGGGCACTGGGAGCGCTAAAGAGCGTTCGCGGCAGGCCGGCAGTGCAAGCTCGCACTGCCGGTCTTTCAGATCGCTCGTGACATCAGCGGCCTCTGGGCACTCGCGCTCGCAGGTCCGTAGGCATCGAATGCCATTGCGACGTTGCGCATCAGCAGGCGACCGCGCGCGGTAAGGTCGATGCGCCGGGATCCGGCCACGATGAGGCCGTCCGCCGCAAGCGTCGCGAGCCGCGCCGATTCTGCTTGAAAATAGGCATCGAACTCGAAGCCGAAGCGTTTCTCGGTCGCCGGTATGTCGATCGTGCCGTGGCACATGATTTGCTGAATGACGTCCTTGCGAATCACGTCGTCGGAGTTCATGGTCACGCCGCGATACGAGGGCAGCACGCCGCTGTCGAGCGCCTCGTTGTAGCCGGCGAGCGTTTTGTGATTCTGGATGTAAAGATTCCCGACCTGTCCGATCGCGCTGACCCCGAGGCTGACGAGATCGCGGCTTGCATGGGTCGTGTAGCCCTGAAAACTTCGGTGCAACGTGCCGCTCTCGCGCGCCTTGGCAAGTCCGTCGCTCGGCAGCGCAAAATGGTCCATGCCGATGTACAGATATCCCGCAGCGGTCAGCTTGTGGACCGCGAGTTGCAGCAGCGCGAGCCGCGTCGCCGCATCCGGCAATTCGCTCGGCACCATCTGGCGCTGCGCTTTGAACACCTGCGGCATGTGTGCGTAGCCGTAGATTGCGAGCCGGTCGGGACGCATCGCGACGACCCTATCGAGCGTAGCACCGAAGCTGGACAGATTCTGGCGCGGAAGCCCATAGATGAGGTCGAAGTTGACCGACCCGAAGCCGTTTTCGCGTGCGCTGTCCAGGGCTTGCTGGACGAGTTCGGCGGGCTGGATCCGATTGACCGCGCTTTGCACGCCGGGGTCGAAATCCTGCACGCCGATGCTGATGCGGTTGAAGCCGAATTCGGCGAGCGTGCGAATATAGCTCGCGTCGACGGTGCGCGGATCGATCTCGATCGAGTAGTCGCGCGAGTCAGCAGTCACGAGCCGGAAGAAGCGATCGAGCATATCGATGAGCGCGCCGAGACGATCCGGAGTCAAGAAGGTCGGCGTGCCGCCGCCGAGGTGCAGCTGTTCGACCTCGCGGCTTGGGTCGAAGTAAGCACTGCGCATCGAGATTTCTTTGAACAGCCGCGCGGTATAGGGATCCGAACGCTCCATCTGTCGCGTGACGATCTTGTTGCAGCCGCAATAAAAGCACGGACTTCGACAAAACGGGATATGCACATAGAGCGATAGCGGGCTCTTGTCGATTGCGCCGCGACTCGTAAGCGCGGCCGCCTCATAACAGCTGGGCTTCAGATCGCGGAACTGCATGGCCGTCGGATAGGACGTATAGCGCGGGCCTTCGCGGTCGTAGCGCTGCATGAGCTCTGGATCGAATTGAACCGCCATATTCATCGAGTGGCTCCCGGGGGCCGTATAGTGCCTCGTAGACTTGCGCGAAAGGCGCCGTCCGCCAATCAGGGATTCCGCGTAGACCGCACGGAAGGCTGCGGCCAGAGCGCTTAGGTGGGCTCCGCTAGCGTCATATGCAATTTGACCAAATGGGCGACCGACCGCGCTCCCATCTTCTCCATGACCTTGGCGCGATGGATCTCGACCGTGCGCTCGCTCAATCCCAAGTCGATCGCGATGACCTTGTTGGCGCCCCCGTCGACGACCAAGTCCATGACCTGGCGCTCGCGTGGGGTCAGGGATTCAAGCCGGCGCAGCACCTCGGCACGGCGCGCAACGCCCTGGCGATTTTCCGCGTCATGCTGCAATGCATGGTTTATCTGGTCGAGTAGGTCCTGATCTCTGAAAGGCTTTTGGATGAACTCGAACGCGCCGGCTTTCATCGCCTGGACTGCCATCGGCACATCGCCGTGCCCGGTGATGAAGATGATCGGCAGCATGCAGCCCATGCGATTGAGCTGTTCCTGCAGTTCAAGGCCGCTCATGCCCGGCATGCGGATGTCGAGCACCAAACAGCCAGGCTCCTCGCGCTTGAAATGCGCCAAGAACTCGCTCGGCCGGGAATAGGCTTCGGTCGCATATCCGACCGTGCTTAGCAGCAATGTGAGCGCACGGCGCATCCCGTCATCGTCGTCGACGACATAAACGATCGGTTTCCCCATGAAAGCTCCGTCCTATAAACCCGCGGCGGGGAGCCGAAACGAGAAGCGGCTGCCTCCGGCGGGTGATTTTTCAAACGCAATCTTCCCCTCGTGGGCCTCTATGATCGCACGACTGGAGGCCAGGCCAAGACCCGTGCCTTGGGCTTTGGTCGTAAAGAAGGGCCTAAACAGGTGATTTTCGACGTCCGGTGCGATTCCCGTACCCGAATCGATGACGCTTGTGACGACCGCGTAGCGGTCGCCAGTGACCGTGATTTTCACCGATGGCGTGCCGGTGCCGGCGGCGCTCGCATCGAACGCATTCTGTACGAGCGCAAACAACACGTGCTGGATTCTCAAACGATCCACGAGCACGGGCGGCAAGTCGCCGGCTGCCTCAAACTCCAGCGTCCCGCGGACCCCTGCGGCGACCATTTCAAGCACCGGCAGCAATTCCTCGACGACTTCGCGCATTTGGCAGCGTGTGCGGGTCGAATCCTCCTGGTCGAACAGGTGACGAATTCGCCGAATGCCCTCGCCGGCGCTGAGCGCCTCCTGATTGATTTGGCGAAAAACGTCCGAGGCGCCGTTCACGAGCGGATCCGGCCGGTTCAACATGCGCTCGCCGGCTTGTGCAAAGGTCGCAATCGCGCCCAGCGGCTGATTCAATTCATGGGCAATGCCGCTCGCCATCTCCGCCAGTGCCGAGATTCGCGCGATTTCCATCAATTGATTGAGAATGAGCTTGGACCCAACCCAGCTCGCCTTGCTATGGCTCAATGGCCCCCCGGTTCCGATCATGGCTGTATGAGGTGTGAGCTTGCCGGATTGCCGGGCGATCCGCAGCCGCGAATTCCCCGCATGAAGCTGCGCTAGTCCCTTAGCGTGCGCCCACCGGGCGGCCTAATCGGGGCAGCGCGGCGTCTGTGCGGGCAATCGTGCTACTCTCGAAAAAAACAGGTTGGTCATGACCGAAATCGGGTCGATCCTACAACAACTGCTGCAATTTTCCCCTGACGCGCTCCTCGTGGTGGACGAGCACGGCTTGATTCAATTCTCGAACGACACCGCCCGCGACATGTTCGGCTACGCCAGTGAGGAACTCGCCGGTCGCCCATTGGAGTTGCTGGTCCCGGAGCGCTTCCGCGGCCGGCATCACGAGCATGTCGCCAGCTTCCTGCAGTCTCCTGCGAATCGGGAAATGGGTGCGCGGATCGTCGATTTGTTCGCACGGCGATCGGATGGATCGGAATTCCCGGCCGGCATCCGCTTGGCGCCGATTCGCAGCGGCGAGCGCGACTACGTGTCGGTTGCGGTTCGCGACATGACCGAGCGCCGCGCGATCAGCGCGGCCCTGGTCGCGGCCCGAAAGGAGGCCGATCGAGCGAATCAAGCCAAGAGCCGCTTCCTCGCGACGGCGAGCCATGACCTGCGCCAGCCGATGCAGGCGATTCGGCTGCTCAATGCCTCGCTGTTGAAATTGACCCGCGACACGCACCACGTGTACGAACTCGTGCGACGCCAGGAGCAGGCGATCGACAATGCGACGCGGCTGCTGCATGCCTTGCTCGACATCAGCCGCCTCGAGTCGGGCGCAGTCGACCCGAAGCTCGCGTCCGTGAGCCTCGCATCGGTGTATTCGGATCTGCAGCGCGAGTTCGAATCAACCGCCGCCGCCAAGAGCCTCGAGCTCAAGTTCGCCGAGAGCGACATCGTGTTGATGACCGACCGCACGCTGTTCGCGCAGCTGCTGCAGAATCTGATCGGCAATGCGGTCAAATATACCGAGCACGGATTCGTGCGGGTCACGCAATCGCTCGATGCCGAAACGCTCTCGATAGTCGTCGAGGACTCCGGCATCGGCATTCCGGCGGACAAGCTCGATCGGATCTTCGACGAGTACTACCAAGTCGACACGGTCGGTGCGCCGCGCGTCGGCGTCGGCTTAGGCCTCGCGATCGTGCGCGAAGTGTCGCGCCTGCTCGGGCTCACGGTTTCGGTGAGTTCGAAATTCGGCGAAGGCACGCGCGTACGCGTGCGCATTCCGCGCTCGAACCTGCTCACCAACCCCGCGGCCAGTGCCGCTCCCAGCCTGCACGCCGCGGAAAACCCCGGCGCGCGCCGCGGCCGTCTGCTGCTGCTCGAGGATAATCAATCGGTGCGCGTCGCCACCGAATTATTCTTGAGCCTCGAGGGCTACAACGTGCGCAGCGCCGCCGGCGCCGCGGACGGCGACAAGCTGTTCGCCGACCTCAGGCAAGGCGATGTGTTGATCTCCGACTATCGTCTCGACGGCAAGCTCACGGGCCTCGAGGTGTTGCGTAATTTGCGCGCCGATAAGCCGTGGGACGTCCCCGCGGTGCTGCTCAGCGGCGATCTCGAGGCGATGTTGCGCGCGGTCAAGACACCGATTGAAAATTGCCGCTTTTTGAGCAAGCCCGTCGACACCCAAGCATTGCTCGAGGCGATCGGCGAATTAAGTAAGCTGCCGGGCGATGCTTGAGTTCGGTATCGCACGTTTGCGGTAAACCCTTTGCGATAATATCGGGTCGCTCAACGTGAACTTCATTGCAATACGCCGGTCACATCGGTGACACTGCCGGGATCAATCTGGAGCATCTTTTATGCAAGCACGTCGTATATTGATCGCCGGCGCCGGGTTACTCGCAGCCGTTGCTGCGCTATCGGCAACTTACGTCATGCGCCCGTTCAATTTGCACAGCGCCACGGCGACTGTCGCCGGGACCCGACATTTATACGCATTCGGCAGCCGCAGCGCGGCGCAGCTCGCGAGTCCGACATCGCGCAAGCTCGACGCGGCGCTCGCCGAATTGTCCCGCCACGCAGCGAACGCACGGCCCGATCACGCCCTCGAGGATTTGCACGCGATGAATCTCGCGGCGCGTTTCCGGCAGTCATCGAGCAGCGCCGCACCCGAGATTCTCGTCGACGCCGTGACGCGCGGCGACCCGCAGCAACTCAAGGCAGCGCTGGTTTCGCTCGGTCTGGAACGTCCGGCGGTGTATTCGAACGACGTCGGCGGTTGGTTGCCCGTAGGCCAGATCGAAGCGGCCGCGGAGCGCTCGGAAGTGGTGTCGATTCGCGCCGCCATGCCGCATCGGCGCGCTGCGGTCGCACTGCAGGGCGACTTCGTTCAACGCAGCGACGTCGTGCGTTCGACCTACCCGTCGCTGACCGGCAGCGGTGTGACGGTCGGCGTGCTGTCCGACAGTTTTGATTGCTACTCGATATATGCGGCGCCCGGAAGCGGCGTGCCGGCATCCGGCAACGAGGGCTACGCTTACAACGGATTCACCGCGACTTACGCCGACGACGTCGCGAGCGGCGCATTGCCGAGTGGCGTCGATGTGCTCGATGAGCCGTACAACGATGATTGCCTCAATTACGGCGCCCCGCAACAAACGCCGTTCACCGACGAGGGCCGCGCGATGCTGCAGATCGTGCACGTCGTCGCGCCGGGCGCGAGCCTCGCGTTTCGCACGGGCGATAACAGCGAGGCGGATTTTGCGACCGGGATCACCGCGCTGGCGGCCGCAGGCGCGAAAGTCATCGCCGACGATCTCGGGTACTTTGACGAGCCGTTTTATCAAGACGGCATCGTCGCGCAAGCCGTCGATACGGTCGAGACCACGAATGGCGTCGCGTATTTTTCCGCGGCAGGCAACGACGGCAATGCGTCTTACGAAAACACCGCGCCGCTCTTTGGTCCGGCGGTCGTCGCGTCTGGTTCGAACGCCGGCGAGAAGCTGCTCAATTTCGACCCCAGTGGAGTGACGACGACGACGACGCTACCGATCACGATCGCTCCGCAGGCCGCCGGCCAGTTCCTCGCGGTCGTCGTCGAATGGGACCAGCCCTATGTGACCGGTGCGCCGAACAGCGGCGGCGCAACGAGCCAGATCGATCTCTGCGTGACGGGTACGACCACGGCGCTCGGCGAGTTTTTGATCCAGAACTACGATGGAACGACGACGACCTGCACGGGACCGAACACCGTGGGTAGCGACCCGGTCCAGATTCTGATCATCGGCAATCCGGCGAATTCCACGCTGCCGAATCCGGGTAACGCGACACTGCAAGAGACGCTCAATATTCAAGTCGGCCTCGCCAATGGAACTGCCCCGCCGGGCCGCATCATCGTTTCGGTCGAGACCGACGGACAGACCAGTCCTGAGCCGATCAGCAGCCCATTCGCGACGAACAGCGAGACGATCCAGGGTCATCCCGGCGCCGCGGGCGCCGCTGCCGTCGCTGCCGCATTCTATTTCGATACGCCGCAATGTGGGACGACGCCGGCGCAGCTCGAGCCGTATTCCTCGCTCGGTGGAGCGCCGACATTGTTCGACAGCTCGGGCAATCGGCTCGCAACACCGGTCACGCGCCAGAAGCCGAATTTC
>Ga0187847_10000692_pt1 | contig 35195 bp, 24 predicted proteins | sample June2016WEW_4_10_FD_132458 | JGI IMG/M metagenome (GOLD analysis project Ga0187847, IMG submission 132458) | Peatland microbial communities from SPRUCE experiment site at the Marcell Experimental Forest, Minnesota, USA - June2016WEW_4_10 | ecosystem: Environmental > Terrestrial > Soil >...
AGCAGATGATGACGCTTTCTTCCCCTCAGCCGCGGCGCGGCCTTGAGGCATTCGCATCTCGCGATTTCAGGCGGTATCAACTTGCCCGCGTAGCTGTGGTTCTCGGTGCCGAGGCGCAGTCGGTTGCCGTGGCGTGGCAGGTGTACTCCATCACCCATCGCGCCATCGACCTGGGCTACACGGGGCTGGCGCTTTTTCTCCCCGGGCTTCTCTTTCTGCTGCCGGCGGGCCATGTGGCCGACCGCTTCGACCGGCGGCGCGTTATTATGGCGTGCTACTCGCTGCAGTGTGTGTGCACGGTAGCGCTGGTGATGCTGGCGCGCAACAACACTCAGAACATTTTCGCCATTTACTCTGTGCTGTTCGTTATCGGCACCGGGCGCGCGTTTTCAGGACCGGCGAGCTCGGCGCTGATTCCGCACCTCGTTCCGGAGGCTCACTTTGTGAATGCGGTGACGTGGGGCGGAGCGATCTTCCAATTCGCCAACATCACCGGGCCGGCGCTGGGCGGACTGCTGTTTACGTTCCCCTTGACGCATTTCGTGCCCACCTCGCGGTTGGAGGGCGCGGGCATTGTGTATGTCTTCACCTTGGGAACGCTGGGCTGGTTTCTCATCCTGGTGGCCACGCTACATGCGCGTCCCGGACGCATGGAACACCGCGATTTTTCGCTAAACGTGCTGCTGGCTGGCTTTCAATACGTGCGCCGGGCGCAGATGCTGCTGGGATCGTTTTCACTGGATCTGTTCGTGGTGCTCCTGGGCGGAGCTACGGCGCTGATGCCGATTTTTGCGCACGAGATTCTGCACCAGGGGCCGCGCGGTCTGGGCATGCTGCGCGCGGCGCCGGCGGCGGGTGCGGTGACGATGTCGCTGGTGATGGCGCGGTTTCCACTGCGGCGTCGCGCGGGACGCTGGCTTTTCGCATGCGTGTCGATCTTCGGCGCAGCCACGGTGGTCTTCGGCTTGTCGCGAACGTTGTGGCTGTCGCTGGCCGCGCTGGCCGTGGCGGGCGCGGCCGATACCATCAGCGTGATCATTCGCGGGTCGCTGCTGCAATTGGCTACGCCGTCCGAAATGCGCGGACGCGTCAGCGCGGTGAATTCGCTGTTCATCGGCGCCTCGAACGAACTGGGCGAATTTGAGAGCGGATTGACGGCGCAGTGGTGGGGCGCGGTGCGGGCCACGGTGATCGGCGGCGTGGGCGCGCTGGCCGTAGCCGGTCTGTGGGCTACGATGTTTCCTGGATTGCGCAGAGCCGATGAGTTGACGTCAGAGAGCCTGCGCGCGCAGGTGCCCACACCGCAGGAGATTTCTTCGGAATTGTGAGCCCTGCGCTGACCAGAGCGCCTCAGCGATGGAAAACGGAGAAGTACAACGCAGCCAGCGAAATCAACAAGGCGAGCAGCGCCATTGTGAGGCTGCCGGGGTTGCCTCTGCTTGCAACGGGCGGCGGGAGCCGCGTGCCTTGCGATTCATCCTTTGCAGGCGCCGGATGAACCCGCTCTGTAGCGACGAAAACCGCTATGGCGAGTTCGCCCGCGTGGCTTATGCTGAGAGCGCCCCGAGCGGCCTTTCCCTGAATCGTCATTGCCGGCTTGCCCGACGCGTCATGCACTACTTCAAGCGCCGTCCATTCCATCTCCGCAAGAGCTGGGCGGGCCTTGCGGAGAGCTTCTTTCGCGCACCAGGCTCCGGCGAGCGTCTCCTTGGGGGAAGGTTGCAGCAAAGCATAGGCGATCTCGCGCGGAGAAAATGTGTTCTTGTAAAACTCGTGCTCCCAGTAATCGGACGCCTCGGGCAATGCCGCGATGGGCTCTACATCAATGCCAACCTGAACTTCGCCGGCTGCAGCTTCTGTTTTCGCTGCAATAACCGGAGCTTGCGCAATGACTTCGGTCTGCGCGGTCTCCGGTGCGCTCGCGGAATCTCCTGCGATGCCGAGGATGCGGCAGAGCTCGCCGAAGGTTGCAGCCTGCTGCACGCCGGCGTTCGCCACACCGAGCCTGTGCCGCAGCCCTGCTTCGAGCCGGATGCGGCCCAGTGAGCCTTGCAACACCGTGCTAAGACGAGTGGCTGCGGTGATCTGCGCCTTGTGTTTGCCGCTCAAGCCGGCGACGAATTCTTTCAAAGTTTCAACGGTCATTTGCGTCAATATCCGCTCGTGCAAAGCGAGCACAGATAGTTCCCCGATGCGGCAGAGCGCAGAAGGTGCTCGTTCAACTCGCGCAGCTCCTCTGCGGTGCGGTAACAACGCGAGCAGGTGGTTTCCTGCGGAGCGCCGTCGGCCACGCCCTCGTAACGCCCCAGCCGGAACTTCAAATCGTTGAGAAATAGGGCGGCGGTTCGTCCGTCGCTTAGTTGATGATCGAATGTGAGCGTGAGCGTGTACGCGCCATAATCGCTGCCCGGTGCGAACTGCTCGCCGCCGACACCGAGAATCGCTGCCTGGTTGTCGCTGATCAGCGGCAGAAAGGCCGAGACTCCCAGGCCGGACATATCGCTAATGGTAAAGGTTGGGTTTGCGATCTGCGCAGGCGTTAGCTTGTCTTCGATGTAGGCCACGCCCAGGTCGTCAAGCATCGCCACAATCTCCTGCAGCGAACGCTCGTCGCAATTGGGCATCACTGCTACCTTTAGGCCGCGGCCGTCGTCCATAGCGAAGCCGATATTGACCGCCTCGTACTGCAGCATAACGCCCTCGCGATACGCCGCGTTGAGTGCGGGATACTTGCGCAGCAGCCGGCTCACCTCAAACACGATGACGGCCGAGGGATTGCCGCCGCCCAGCCGGGTTTCGAGAACGCGGCGCAGCCCTTGCGTGAAGCAAGTGACCGAAACAGAACTGGCAACTGCATTTCCCATGCCCGCGCAAAGGTTCACCGCTTCACTGCGTTTGCGTTTCGTGAGCGGGACTTGACGATAGGGCTGTGTGATTTTTGCCTGCGCCAACCGGACCGCTGCCGCCCCAGGCACCGGCGCGGTGGCCGCAGCCGGCGGATTCAGATAGTCGAGAACGTCCTGCTTTCGCACGACGGACTTGTCGGCAAACGCCTCACGCGGAACGCCGTGGCTCTCCATCAATCGCACAGCAAGCGGAGAAAAGCGTTGCTTGTATTCTGTCGCAGCGAGAAACTCTGCGCTCGTGGCGCGACTCAACGTCCCATTTGAAATGGAAGGTGCGGCTTTTGCTTTCGGTTCGGCAGCAGCAACCGCTCCGTTGCCGCTAGGCGTGACGGGCGCGGCCGGCGCGTTGGCGGCAGCCGTGGGAACGCTCGAAGGCGGTTGCTCGGCGATGAATCCAACGGTTGCGGAAACGGGAATCTCCGCGCCTTCCGAAAATTCCTGCACCAGATAACCGGCCCCCGGAGCATGGATCTCGATGTTTGCCTTGCTGGTTTCCACTTCAGCCAGCAGCGCATCAAACTCCACGCGTTCACCATGACCCACGAACCAACGGACAAGCGTTACGGTCTCGTCGTTCACGTTGTCGCGTTCAAGAACAATGGGAAGGCGCGCAGTCATTGCACAAGCTCCAAAGTCTGCTCCACGATCTGCTCCACGCCGGGCAGGACAAGCATTTCAAGCGGTTTTGCCGATGGAATGTGCTGCGGGCGCGAGTGGAGGCGCCGCATCTTCAACGATGGATTCAATTCATACAAAGTCGCCATGACTTCGGCGGTAAAACCGCAGAAGCCGTGGCCTTCTTCCACCAGCAGCAAGCGGCCGCTACGCTCGGCGAGCGGAAGCATCGCTTGCGCCTGCAGCGGGTAGATCTGCATGGGGCACACAATCTCCGCCACAATATCGTGCTCCACGAAAAGCTGCTCCACGGCTTTTTCTGCGTCGGGAAGCATTCCACCATAGCAGACGATAGTAGCGTCGGGCCGGGCTTCGGCGCGCATGGTGCTGATCGGAAAATCGTGGCTGCTGTGGAACCACTTGAAACCCTCCACCGCCTGGGGCGAGGCATGAACGCCGTAGAGAGTCTTGTTCTCAATCACAATGGTGGGCAGAGTGGGAACGGCGCCGCCGAGCAATCGATCGTACACTTCGGCCGGGTCGAAGCGGTGATGCAACGCGATCACGCGCGTTCCTGGAATTCCCAGCAGATGCTTTTCAAGCGATTGGCTGTGCGTAGGTCCGTAGCCGCGCTTGCCGCCCATGGGCGTGCGCACCACCAACGGAATTTCTACTTGGCCCGCATACATGAAGCTGAATTTGGCGGCATGATTGACGATTTGATCGCTGGCCAGCATGACAAAGTCGCCGAACATGATCTCGACCACGGGGCGCATGCCGCCGAGCGCCAATCCATTGCCCAAGCCGGTGATGGCGAGTTCGCTGATGGGCGTATTGCGCACGCGGCCAGGGAACAACTGGCTCAAATCTTTTGTGACTTTAAACGCCCCTCCGTAAGGACCTTCGATGTCTTCGCCCAGTAGGAACACGCGCTCATCGCGCTCAAGCGCGGCGCGCAGGCCGGCATAGATGCGATTGACGACGCGCTCCCCGCCCGGGAAATTTGTCTCCAGCCAAGTCGCGGGCGCGTCGGCAGAAGCACTTTCATCGATGCTTCCGAAGGGCGAGCTTTCCGCCTCGTTTACATGGGCGTCGATGCGCGTCAGAAGATCCGCTTCAATAGGGCCCATGATGTCGGGGTACTGTTGCTGCGCCTGATGCAGAAGGTCGCGCTCGCGATATGCAGCCACCTCGGCCACATCGCGATTGTCGTCGCTCTTGGAGTGCGCCATGAGCCGATACGTATCGACGCGCAGAAAAAGCGGACTGCGCTCCTGCCGGACAAAATCAACCGCCTCGCCCATGGCTTCGATGAGGCGCACCGGATTCCATGTATCCGCACGAAGCGCGCGGATTCCGAATGCCTCCGCGCGCGCCTCGATGGAACCACTGAGCGTTTGCGTCTGTGAAGTGCTTTGCGCGTAGAGATTATTTTCGAGAACCAAGAGCAGCGGCAGGCTCCAGATCGAAGCCAGATTCAGTGTTTCGTAAAGCGCGCCTTCACCGAGCGTGCCGTCGCCGATGCAGACCACCGAAATATCCTGCGCACTGCCGAGCTTTTTGGCCAATGCGATTCCCGCGGCTACGGGAGCGATTCCACCTTGGACGCCGTTGCTGAAGACGTTGCCGTGGCAGATGTGCTGGCTGCCACCGCGACCTCTGCAGATGCCGGCTTCGCGCCCCATGATTTCGGCAAAAAGTCCTGTGTAATTTCCCGTGCGCGCCAGGTAATGGCCATGGCAGCGATGATTGCTGAAGAGAGTGTCGTCCGTTCGCAGATGCTCAGCCAGCGCGACGCCAGTCCACTCCTGCCCAATGCAGGTGTGCACCGTGCCGAAGAGCCGGCCCTCGCTGAACAGCTTCAGCAGGCGCTCTTCGAACAAACGAATCCCCAGCGCCTTTTCAAGAAGGCGGGGTTCAGGCAAGGTGCAGTCTCCGATGCGCAAGGGGCTCGCTTCAATCATCTGCCGATGCCCACCAGAAGCCACATTCTCCTCGCTCAGCACAGTTTCGTACCTTGTTCGGTTTGGTAACCCAGGACAAACTAGCCTCATGGTACCACGCGATTGAAAATGACCTCCGCGTGGAAGCTGAACGATGAGTGAGCGTCAGGCGCGGCCGCTCATTGCACGTGGCCGCGGGGCCGTGCGGAGAGGTTGCGCTCGAAGAGAATGCGCAAGCCGTCGAGCGTAAGCATGTCGTCGATCTCCTGGATGTAACGCGAGTCCGGTGCGATCAGATGCGCCAGGCCGCCGCTGGCCACGATGCGCGGCGGGCGATCCTTGGTTGCGCCAAGCTCGGCGAGAATACGCTCGATGATGCCATCGACAAGGCCGATGTAGCCGAAGTAGATTCCACTCTGCAGGTGCGCGACGGTGTTGGTCCCGATAACTTTGGCAGGGCGCTTGATGTCCACGCGATAGAGGCGCGCGGCGCGCGAGAAGAGCGCGTCGGCGCTCAGGCCGAGGCCCGGCGCAATGGCGCCGCCCAGATATTCGCCCTGCGCGGAGATGACTTCAAATTTTGTCGCTGTCCCGAAGTCCACCACGATGCACGGGCCGCCGTAGCGCTCGTAGGCTGCGATCGAGTCGCACAGCCGGTCGGCGCCCAGCTCGGCAGGATTGTCAATGAGCATCTTCATGCCGGTCTTGATACCGGGCTCAACGAACAAGGGCTCGACGTGGAAGTAGGTCTCGCAAACCTGGCGCAGCGTGGAGTCGACCGGCGGCACCACCGAGGCGATGATAATGTCTGTCACCTGCTTCGGCGACATGCCGTGCATCTCAAAGAGATTTACGAAGAAAACGCCGTACTCGTCCACGGTCTGGGTGCGATGCGAAGTAACGCGCCAGTGCGCGGCGAGCTCGTGCTTTTCTCCATCGAGCTTGAAGAGGCCGAGAGTCGTATTGGTATTGCCGACGTCGAGAGCGAGCAGCATTTGAAGTCGAGCTCCTAGCAGCTAGTCTTTTGCGCGGAGGCCGCCGGTTTGCACGGTGACGAGCCCATCGGCGGTCATCACGCGCAGGAATCCATTCTCATCGAGGCCGGCCGTCACACCGCTGCAGGCTTGCGGGCCGTGCACTTCCACCCTGCGGCCGCGCATCCACGTAGAAGCCTTTTCGACGCGCGCGACGATTGCTTTTGCCGCGTCCGGACTGGCCAACACGAGAGCTTCCCGCTCCAGAGATTTTAGCAGCGCGACCAGCACGGCTTGCCGGGAGATGGGCCGGCCCGCCTCCAAATCCAGCGAGGTGGCCGGCGTCGCCAGCCTCGGCGGAAACGCGCGTTGATGCACGTTAATTCCGATGCCCGCCACGGCCACTGCGTGGGGCAGACTTTTGGACTCGAATTTTGCTTCTACGAGAATGCCTCCGGCCTTGCGCGGGCCGATCAAAAGATCGTTGGGCCAGCGCAAATCCACGGTGAGCAAGGAGACGGCGCGAATGGCGTCGGCTGCCGCCAGGCCCGCGGCAAGCGGTAGAAGCGGCAGACGCGCGGCGGGAATCTGTGGGCGCAGCAGAACGCTTACGTAGAGGCCTTTGCCGGCAGCGGAAACCCAGCCATGATCGCCGCGGCCTCGGCCGGTCAGTTGCTCATCGCTGAAGTAGACCGAGCCATGCGGCGTGGCATTGCGTGCGGCGGCCACGGCGTCGGAGTTCGTCGAGCCGGTGACGGGGGAGAAGTGCAGCTTGCCGGCGAAGATCGTGCCCGAGAGTGAGGAGTCGAGGGCGTCTAGATCGTACATTTAGGTCCCTGGTCGCATGATTTCGTGAGAGTTGGTTCTTGCTTTCCCGAGTCCAAAAATCGGCACCCAGCGCTCGATCTTCGGATCAAATCCCGTGTCCATCAAAGCCGTGGTTTGCTATTAGGCTCTCCTGGCCCGGTTCCGCGACAATGGACATTGAAATGTCGGCGGCGCGGGCAGAGTGCGTGAGCGCGCCCACACTGATGAAGTCGACGCCCGTCTCAGCATAAGCGCGGATGTTGTCAAGCACGATGCCGCCCGACGCCTCCGTGGGAATCGAGCGAGCGGGCTGAGCTATCCCGGCCTGACTTGATCCGGTCTGACTTGACGCAGGCTGACTTGACCCAGACTGACTTGATCTGATGCGCTCGACAGAAGCCTTCACCTGCTTCGGCGTCATGTTGTCCAAAAGGATAGCCTCGGCGCCGTGGGCGAGGGCCTCGTCGAGTTCCTCGGGTGTGCGCACTTCCACCTGCACGCGCTGGCCCGGCTGGCGTCGTTCAAGCGCGCGCTTGAGCACCACGACAATGCCGCCGCCGAGCGCGATGTGATTATTCTTGATCAAAATGCCGGAGGCGAGATCGATGCGGTGATTGGTGCCGCCGCCGCAGAGCACCGCGTATTTCTCAAGCGCTCGCATGCCGGGCACGGTTTTGCGGGTGTCAAGCACGCGCGCGCGAGTGCCTTGCATCGCGTCGGCGTATTTGCGCGTCAGCGTGGCGATTCCGCTCAGGTGCTGCAGCAGGTTCAGAATCACGCGCTCGCAGCTGAGCAGCACTTGCGCGTTGTGCCGGATCACGGCCAGCACCTGGCCAGCGTGCACGCGCACCCCGTCGAAGATCTCCGGATGGCTGACGACTTCAAAGCGGGTTTGCGCTTGCGGACGCGGATCGAGGCGCGCGTAGATCTCAAGAAAGCGCGGAATAGCGCCCAGACCGGCGACCACCAGATCCTCGCGTGCGATAACGGAAGCGGTGGCGCGCAGGCCGGGATCGATGGTGAGTTGTGTAGTCGTGTCGCGCGGTGCCTGGTCCTCTCGCAGGGCCTGCTCCAGCAACGCGTCGATGCGGTGGCTCTTCCAGTCCATAGTTCTAGGTTACAGGCGCGGGCCGGGGCCTCTTTTGCTGAAGAAAGTTATAAATGACTTTCTTGATGCTGTCATCCACCTGGCCGGCAATGGTGTGAAAGAGAGTTCCGTCGCGCCGCCAGATCTCTAGCTGGTATTTCTGCTCGGTGCCAGAGAGGCTCTCAAGGAATCTTTGCCAGATACCGGGCAGGCCGTCCTTCCGTCTGTCGACGAGCAGGAGCTCGCCCAGGTGGGCATACCAGAGCAGAGAGACCAGGTCGCGCGAGTCGCGGACGAAAATTCCCTCATCTGCAAGCAGAATGAACTGCGCAAACGATCCCGGCAGCGATGCCGGACCGGACAGATCGACGATGGCGAAGGCGCGTTCCGCATCGCGCAGGTGCCTGACAATGATGCGCACGGCAATGGGCGAAAAATCCGGAGCCACGAAGCAACCAGGTGCGCCGCCGAAGGAGATTGGCGGGGCAGTCGCGGCGTCGCCGGGCGGGGTGTGGCCGGGCGCAGTGTAGCGGGGTGCGGTGTAGCCGGACGCGGCGAATGCGGGCTCGGCGAATCTTGGCTCGATCGGCCATTCGACGGGGTTTTCATAGTGTTCGGTAAGTTCGCGGTAGGCGACCTGAATCTGCTTGAAATGCTCCTCGGCTTCGAGGCGCTTGCCGGGGTCGCGCTCGAACCGGTCAGGGTGCCAGAGCTTGGCTGCGGAACGGAAGGCTTTGCGCAGAGGCGCGCGCGACCGCGGCGTTTGCTCGAGACCGAGGGTCCGGGCGTGTTGCGCGCACCTTTCACAAACGCAGGGCATGCCGTACGGTCATCCAGAAAGGCCGTCGATCGCGACGCGGGCTTTTTCAAGCAGCAGGCGCGTTTCGGCTTCCTGCTTTTTGAGACCCTCAACCACGTGTGCGGGGGCCTTCGCGAGAAAGGCTTCGTTACCCAGTTGCCGCTCGGCCGCCGCCAAGCCCTTTTCATAGTTGGCGATGTCCCTGGTGAGGCGTTCGTGCTCGGCGGCTACGTCGACGGTGCGTTCGTACTTTATACCGATATCAAAATCTGGATCTGAGTACATCAACAGGCCATCCGAGAACTTTTTCATGACCTGTTGAATATTGCCGACCCTCGCCAAACGCTGGATGATAACTTGGTTCTCTGCAACCACCTTCTTACCAGTCCCGAGGACGTCAATCTCAATATCGGTTACCGTCTTTTCTTCCACGCTGCCTTCTTTTCGGCGCGTACGTATTCCCGTAACGATCTTCTGCACGAGGCCCATGTCGCTCTGCGTACCGGCGTCAACTAGCTCCGTAATAGCTTGCGGGAAGCGCGTCAGCGCAATCGACTTTGCCGGCGGTTTGCCGTCATAGACTGCGTGCCAGAGTTCTTCAGTGACGAACGGCATGAAGGGAGAGAGTAGGCGCAAAGCGGCTTCGAAAACGCTGACCAGGGTGGCCAATGCCGCGCGAGTTCCTTCAAGGTCGCGGAGGATTTGACCTTCCGTCCCGTTGACAACCTGGTTCCCTTCGAAGTCCAACCGCAGTTTGACAATCTCGATATACCAGTCGCAGAAGCTGCCCCAGAAAAACTGATATACGGTGCTGGCCGCCTCGTCGAAGCGATAGTTTTCGAGCGACTCATTCACTTTCGCCGCCGTCGCGTGCAGTTCGGCGACGATCCAGCGGGCTTCGAGCGGTGCGTCCGCAGTAACGGTCGGCATTTGGCCGAGGACCGATGGATCGACGGTGGCCCCAACCTCTGCGGCGCGGTCCACGTTCATGAAAATGAACCGCGCCGCGTTCCAGATCTTGTTCGCAAACGCACGATAGCCCTCGGTGCGGGCCACGTTGAAGGCAATGTCGGTGCCGGGGGAGGCCATGGACGCGAGCGTGAATCTGACAGCATCGGTCCCGTACTGCTTGACGATTTCAATCGGGTTGACGACGTTGCCTTTGGTCTTGGACATCTTTTCGCGGTTGGCATCGCGCACGAGGGCGTGGATGTAGACCTCTTTGAACGGGACCGACTCGGCGAGCGGGCGCGGACTTCCGTCGGGCATCGGAACATCCTTCGAGAACCAGCAGCCCATCATGATCATGCGCGCGACCCAGAAGAAGAGAATGTCGAAGCCGGTGACCAGAAGGGACGTAGGATAGAAGGCGTCGAAGTCTGCGCGATCCTCGATCCCTTCCCCGGTCCCCAAGTGCGAGGGACCGGGGGCACCCGGAGTCTTGCTGGCGAAATTTGGCCAGCCGAAGACGGAGACGGGCAGCAGGCCAGAGGAGAACCAGGTGTCGAGCACGTCAGTTTCCTGCGTCATCTTGTCGGACCCGCAGTGAACGCAGGCGGCCGGATCGCCGGCCGCGCCCGGCTCGGGCACGGTGATCTTGTGGCAAACGGCGCAGTGCCACGCAGGAATGCGATGGCCCCACCAGAGCTGGCGCGAAATGCACCAGTCGTGAATGTTGGTCATCCACTCGAGGTAGATCTTCTCGTAGTTCTCGGGCGTAAAACGGATGGCCTTGTTGCCGTTGGCGTCAGACCTGACGGCGGCACGGGCTTTCTCCGCCATCGACTCGCCACCCCCATTCGGCTCTTTGTTCACGGCAATAAACCACTGCATAGAAAGCCGCGGCTCGACCACGGTTTTGCAGCGGTCGCAATGGCCCACGCTATTCACGTGATCTTTGATTCCGGCCAAGAGCTGCCGCTCTTCCAGGTCTTGGACAATTTTCTTACGCGCCACGTGGCGATCGAGGCCCTGGTACGGCCCGCCGTTCTCGTTGATGTGCGCGCTGTCGTCCATCACGTTGATTGAAGGCAGATGATGGCGCTCGCCGATAGCGAAGTCGTTGGGATCGTGCGCGGGGGTCACCTTGACCGCGCCGGTGCCGAACTCGCGGCTCACCCAGGGATCGACCACGATGGGAATCTCGCGATCCATCAAAGGCAGCTGCAGCTTTTTGCCGTGCAAGTGCAGGTAGCGCTCGTCCTCAGGATGAATCGCCACGGCCGTGTCGCCGAGCATGGTTTCGGGGCGCGTCGTCGCGACTGTGATGAACTCGCCGGTTTCCTTGCCACCGTCGCCGAGCACCGGGTACTTGATCTCCCAGAGGTGGCCCTTTTGCTCTGAATGAACCACTTCGAGATCGCTGATCGCGGTCTGGCAGCGCGGGCACCAGTTGACGATGTAGGCGCCGCGATAGATGAGGTCCTGGTGATAGAGGCGGACGAAGGCTTCGCGCACGGCAACCGACAGGCTTTCACTCATCGTGAAGTACTCGCGCTGCCAGTCCACCGTGTCGCCAATCCGCTTCATCTGTTCGAGGATGGCGTTGCCGTAATGTTCCTTCCACTGCCACACACGCTTCAGAAATGCTTCGCGGCCCATCTTCTGGCGCGACGTTCCTTCCTCGGCCAACTGCCGCTCGACCAGCATCTGCGTGGCAATGCCGGCGTGGTCGGTGCCGGGCACCCAGAGCACCCGGTCGCCGCGCATCCGCCGCCAACGGGCCAGGATGTCGCTCTCCGTGTGCTCGAACATGTGGCCCATGTGCAGGTTCCCCGTCACATTAGGCGGCGGCAGCAGAATCGCAAAGGACTGGCCGTCCAGGCACTGGTTTTGGACGGGCGGGGTGCTGGAGCCAGGAGTCGGAACAGCGAAAAGATTCTCGCGGACCCAGTACCCGGCCCACTGATCTTCAATGGCGGTAGGGTCGTACGCTTTGGGCAGATCGTGAGGCATTTTTGTCTTCGGTGAGCCCCGTAAAATTTGCGGAAACCCCCATGAAAACAGGGGCTTTCAATGCGAAGAGGCTACGTTTCAGGGTAGCAGATGAAGGGGTGCGGCCTGCGACAGCTCTCAGAGGTTCACTTCGCCTGTGAGCATGAATCCGCAGACGCGCAAGCCTGCCCGGCCTAGGCATGCTCGCGACGCCAGATTGCGGATGCTTGTGCGTGCGGCAGGGACGCGGCCAGCAAGGTAGCACTCGCGCTTCACTTCCTGCAAAAGAAAACTACCGACTCCGCGGCGCCGGAGATCTTCGCGAACTTCCATGTAGAGATCGGCGAAGGGGTGATTGTAGTGGAGCAAGAAGCCGCCTGTCGCGACAATCTCACCGTTTAGCTCCGCGACGTATTCTCCGACCGGTTCAGCGCCATGAGAAAAAATCGCATCGCCGTCTTGCCGGCGACGGACGAGAACACCGGGGACAGCGAGATCGGTGATTGAATTTTCCTCAAAAAGGACCGTGTCGGCGGAAATATTGTGTGCGAATTCGAAGAGCATAGCCGCAAGCGCCTGGTCGTTGCTCTGGCACTCGATGAAAGCCGGCTTTGCCGCGGCAATGAGTTGCGCGAAGAGGTCGCTGGCGCGATTGCGAAATGAGGGGATGACGAAGTACTCAAAGACTGTGTCGCGGTCCTTGATTTCGCGGCCCATGATCGAGCCGTAACCAACAGTCTGGCCATCGACCACAAGGAGATAAGAGTCAGACCAGCCACGTTCGTGACGGGAGTTATGGCGGACCTGATGATTGGCCTCCTCAAGAAAGAGGGCACGCAGGGCAAGGATCGCATTAAGCTCGACTTTTTGGGCAGCAATCTTCATCGCATCGACACGAGAATATGATGCGCAGCGCACCAACAAGAAAGGCCGCCGTAAGGCAGCCTTTGCTCGTCGATTCTAGACCTGCGTCTCAACTAGAACGGGTTGATCTTGGCCAGGCCTTTCTTCTTTTTCTTCTTGCTGGAAGACTCGTCGCTCTGGTCGACCTTGGGCTTCTTCTGCTTGCCGGTGGAAGCGGCGACGGCGGGCGTGGGAACCTCGCCGGGCTTGATGTCGTTCTCCTGGTTGGGCGCTTCGGCAGGCTTCTCCGCTTCAGGCAATGCATTGTTCTCCGGCACAATGGGTTTCACCACCGCATTGGGATCGGTTGGTGCGGCCGGAGCTTGCGTCGAACTGTTGGGCGCATTCACAATTTCGACGCCTACGCCTGTGCCTCCGGCTGGACCTCGCATCTGCAGAGGAACGTTGTTGGGCTGATCGCTGCGCGGCGGCTCATTGGGTCCAGTGGGTGTAACCGGCGGGGCGGGCGCGGGCGGTCTGCCCTGGTTGATGGCCTCGGCGAAGATAGCCTTGTTTTGGTTGGTGATATCCGGCGCGAGCACTCGCTTCGGATCGTCGAGCGTGGGGTCGCCGACGTGCGTGGCTTCAACCACGGTGGGCCCGCGCTTGATGATGTCCATGAACTTATCGGTGAAGTGTAGGGGCGTCTGGCTGCGCACCTCGGCATCGTTCTCGGCGATGGCGGCGTCGGTTGGCTCGGGGACAGGCCGGTTCATGGCCACCAGGCGATCGCGGGCGTCCTCAACGTGCGGCGCCATGGGGTAGCGCGTGATCACCTTGTCGTAGGCCTGGGCGGCCTTGTCCTCATACATGGTGTGCAGGCGCTCGCGAATCGCGCCGGGCAGGCCGGGAGCAATCTGCACGCTGTGCGCCTCGCCGGCGTAGGCATCGCCGATGCTGAGCAGCACCTGGTCGCTCCTGGAGTAGAGCGGATAGGCGTCGGCCACGGTCTCCAGGCGAGCGATAGCGGCCACATGATCTTCGCGGCTCTCGTAGTAGCTGCCGATCTCGAACTCGCGTTCGGCCAGAACCTCCTGCACGTCGCGCAGCTTCTGCTTGGCGCGGGGGATGAGCGTGGAATCCGGGAACATATTGATCATGTCCCGGTACTCCTTCTCGGCCTGCTGCGCGTTGGTATAGTCGCGGTCAGGCTTCTCCATCTGCTGGTAATAGATGTCGGCCACCTTCATTTTGGCCTCGGCGGCCTCAGGCGCATTGGGGAAGAAGGTGATGAAGTCCTCGTATTCGGCTTCGGCCTGGGTCAGCGCGGCCGACCCGCCTTCCTTGAACCAGGTGTCGCCCACTGAAAGCTTGGCCCTCATGCGGTATTCCGACTCAGGATAGGTATTGAGCAGGGTCTGCAGGTCGAGGCGGGCCACGTCGTAGCGGCCCTTCTTCATGGCCATCATGGCTTTGTCGTAGAGTTCTTTGTCGGGCTGCTTGGACTGTACGCCGGCAAGCGGGTTGGCGTTCAAGTCGTAGGCCTTCTTCGGCTTCTTTTTGGTGCGGGCATCGGCCGAAGCCACGCCCAGAAACAACACCGCCAATGCAGCAGCGATAATCTTCAGAGACAAACGGTTCATACCACCTCGTCGGAGGACAGCTCCCATGGGGCCGTCCGTTCGATACCTGCGCTTTTTAGTCTCCACCGGCGTTTCCCACCACCGCGGATGAAACGTGATCGCCTGCTGGAGCCGGTCTGGCTCCGCTAACCCCGCCAGGGCCGCTAGCTCCGCTGATTCTTATTAGTGAATTTTACTCTTTCCGTCCGCCACGTTCCTCGCGGTTTGAAGGATTTCTGCCTGGCGCGCGGCGGCCAGCAGGGCGCGCGCATCGCTTTCCGGCTGTCCGGCGCCAAAGACGGCGTTGCCCGCAACGAGCAGCTCCGCGCCTGCTTGGACGACGGCGGAGACCGTATCGTGAGCCACTCCACCATCTACCTCGATCTTAAATTTCAGGCCCAGTTCGCTGCGGATCGCGACAAGTCGGCGGATTTTGTCGAGGGAGAAAGGGATGAACTCCTGGCCGCCGAAGCCCGGATTCACGCTCATGATCAAGACGTGGTGCACCATGGGCAGGATTTCGAAGATCAAATCGACCCGGGTGGCGGGATTCAGGACCACCCCCGGCCTCATGTTGTGGTGCAAAATCAGCTCGAGTGTGCGATGCAGGTGGGGGCAGGCTTCATAGTGGACGCTGACCCAGTTGGCGCCGGCATCGGCAAAAGCCGCGATGAAATCGTTGGGGTTATCGATCATCAGGTGGCAGTCTAGCGGCAGCTTTGTGGCCTTGCGCAGGCAGGCCACGACCGGCGGACCGAGGGTCATGTTGGGCACAAAGTGGCCGTCCATCACGTCGACGTGGATAGCCGTGCCACCGCCGCGCTCGGCCGCGGCAACCTGATCGGCTAAGTGGGCAAAATCCGCGGAAAGGATAGAAGGCAACAGCTCAACCATGGATAAGGGCGAAACTCCTCGCGGACAGTTTATCAGGCGGCGAGGGGACCCGAGTTACCTTGGAGACAACTGGGAAGGATGAGCAAGCAGGTGAGCAAATGGGAGCTTGCTCGTTGTCAAGTAGAGCGTAGGCTTCAGCGCCTCAGAGACGTCACTTGCACCCTCAGGCTTGGAGATCGGCCTTTCGTTTTCGGTGCTAAAGAATCCGGCAGAGTTCGTATGCAGCACGCCTTTGACGACTGGTCCCTCCAGCCGGTAGCTCCAGCCCCAAGCCGTGCGAACCTCAAAGCTCACGCGCGCTAGCTGGCCTGTTTCGTCAAAGCAGTAGCGTGTGTACGTCCAGAAGTCCTCACCGGGCTCAGCCGTGTACGCGAACGAGGCCCCTGTTTCGCTCCGCCAGAGTTGAGTTGACGCCCCTCCGTCTGTGTCGAGTGGCGGGACATCCTGGATGCTTCGAAACTCCCGCCAAGCCGCTTGGTCTCCCGTTTTCGCGTACGTGCGGGCACTCTGAGGGACTGCGACCTTCATGTCACAGACCGGCGCAGCAGTCGCAACGGGCACGACGAGGAACGTCAGTGCGCAGCACAAGAAAGCAAGTCGCTTTGACTTCATGACCGTCATTATGCTCCCTCTCGGCCGGCTGAGTTAGTGTAAAAATCCGCCGATTTGCAATCAGTCCGCCACAGAATGGTGCGGAAACGCCGTGCGGCGCACCACCGCTGCCGCGCGTCGCCAATGCCGCCGTCGGTACGCGATGACAACGATCCGTATCGAGAGAGCGATGCCGCCGCCCAACGCCGTCGAAATTGTGCGGTGGAGTGCGATCGTTGGGCCCGGTACTTCATTCAGCGAGAGCAGGAATACGATGTAGCCGGTCACCGCCGTGGAGAAGAGGGCGTAGTTCACATTAACCAGCGCATAGGAGAGCCATGCGAAAAGCGCGGTGAATGCTGCCAGAACGATGGACGTGGGATGAACGCGGGCAAGAATGAAACTGATAACGATAGCTCCGCACATGGTGCCGAGGACTCGAGCGACGGCCCGGCTTACCGTGTCGGTCAAGCCCGGCTTGAGCACGAGCAACGCCGTCATGGGAATCCAATAACCGCTCGGGTAATGCAGCCGGCGATAGATCTCTGTGGCCACGCCCACCGTTGCCGCGAGGCGCAGCGCATAGGGCATGGCAGAGTTGAGAAACCTGCGCTGGCGCACGGATTGCGCAGTCTCGACGAGTGCGGCGAGAAAAGCGGCGCGTTCGTCCCGGAAATAACAGGACAGCGCGAAGAGCTGGTCGCGCAGCCGGTGAAAGGTGTGCAGCAAAAAAGACGAAAGAAGGAGCTCAACTGCTCCGCCGGCAAATAGCAACAGGCCGCGCGCAACGGCATCGCCAAGTGAGGCGGGAAATGCTGAAGTCACGAGAAACGTGACGACGCATTGCTGGCCTACCCAGCCGTACCCCTCGGGACGCGCAGTCAGGAGCCCGTAGCCGAAGGCCAATAGCGCCGATAAGAGCACGAGCAGAAGGTTCTCGTGACCCACGATCACGCCGGCAAAGCCAGAGAACGCCATGCCCAGCGTGGCAAGGATCATTGGGATCAGCTCAGAGTCATCGATTCTGTGCTTTTGCCCGAATCCGGTGTTCGCAGCTCCGCCGGCCGCAATCAGGCCTACCCCCGGATGGCCCATGGCAAGGCCAATCGCGAGGCAGATTGCGACCGGCAGCGTGAAGATGACGTCGGCGCGGAGCGTCAGATTCCGCCACTGAAACACAGTGCTGTCGGCAAGGAGCCGGTGTATTGTCGCAGGCCGGGGAAGGGAGGTCGACATGCAATCAAGGATGACACAAGCCGAAGGTGAGCCAGAAAGTTTGCGAATGGTTCACGATGATAGGGATTTTGCGGCCACACGGCCGATGCCGCGAAGAATGGCCTTCGCGGGCCAGCGATCTTCGGCGTCAGGAAAAAAGATTTCGCCCTCGCGGCGCGCCTCGGGGCGATAGTACCAGCGCTTGAGCAGTGCCAAATGGCCTTGGCGGACGGTGGCCGAAGGCGGCGCAGCATTCGCGGAGAGGCCGGCGATGGCGGCTTCCAGGCGGGATTCAAGAAGGCCGCGGGGAATCTTTGCCGGGTGAGCAATTGCCGTTTCTTGCCCTGGCGCGACGGCTGCTTCAGGGGCTAAATCCCCTTCTTCATTTTGCTCGTTATCGGCACGACTAAAGTCGTGCCCTTTTAAAACTTCCTCTGAAACGCCCGTGTCGATTGCCGCTCCCTCGCTCCCTGCCGGGGTCCCCGGCGGATCTGCCGCTGGGGTGGCTTGCTCCCTTGCTCCCTGCTTCTCCGGCAGGGGTTCAATCGCCATCGGCTGCGCAAATAGCGATGTCGATCCCGATTGCTCGTTCTGGATTCTCATGCCGACCGTTGAGAAACTCGCAGGCCCGCGCAGGCGGCCATTTTCGAAAAGGAAGACAGCGACTTCATCCGGATTTGCCGAAGCCTGCAGAATCACGGCGCGAAGGCGGCTCAAGGGGCGAACCAGCTCGGCGGCTAGAGCGCGCACGGCTTCGACGCGCTGCACCTGCGCGTGCAACCCAGCGGCCGACTCGAAGGCCAGTTCGGCCGAGGCCTGGTCGCGCGCCGCGCGGAGAGTCACAAGGCGGCTCTCGCCGCGCGTCGCCAGAAAGCTCTCGACGGCCGCGGCCTCTTCGCTGTAGCGCTCGTCCGTGCAGCCCTTGTAGCAGGGCGCGAGACACATCTTCATCTCGGAGTAGACGCAGCCGGGATAGCTGGGGTTGGGGTTCAGCTCGAAGGTGCAGCGGCGCAACAGGAAGAGCTTGAGCGCTTCTTCTGAAAATCTCTCGGCGGCGGCGCGCGAAGGGAACGGCCCGTACGCCCATTCGGCCTCACGCAGACTGGGACGGTGCGTAACGGTGACGCGCGGATAGGGATTGCTGCCGAGAAAGCGCACGAAGGCGGGCGCGCGCAGGTGCATCCGCTCGATTGCCTTCGAGCCGAAAATCTCGTCCAAAAGGGAAAACTGCGTAAGCAGCGAGTCAAACTCGGAGCCGGTAAGCTGCCAGCGAATCTCGCGCACCAGCCCGGCGAGATGCAGACGACGCGGATGTTTTGCCGAGGGCTTGAGCAGCCGTTCGAGGCGGGCGCGCAGGTCGGGCGTGCGGCCGATGTAAGGTTCGGCCCGTGCGTCAGCCCCATACAACGCAAAGACCGCCTGCGACTGCGGCAGTTGCGCAAGCGCGGCCCTGGGATCAGCCGGGTCGAATGCCAGAGATGCGAGAACTGGCGGCGCAGACAGGAATCACCTCACAGAGCGCATTCGCGCGTTTAGAGTGCGCGTCAGAGTGATTGTAAGGCGGCTTCCGGCGAAGGTCCGCATGCGGGGGCGTCTTTGCCGGGATGCGGTCAAGCTGCTATGCTGCGGGCGCTGGAGAAAAGCGATTTAGGCAAGGGGGATGACGCATATGTGGTTCCTGGGCATGGATGTGGGCACGGGCGGGACGCGGGCCGTTGTCGTGAATGGCGCAGGCAAGTTGATGGGCACAGCGTCGTGCGATCACGCGCCGTTTCGCGCCGAATACCCCGGATGGGCGGAGCAGGATCCCGAGGATTGGTGGCGCGCCGCACAGGAGGCGATTCGCGGAGCGCTCGCCGCGACGACGGAGCCACGCGAACCCATCGCGGCCATCGCCCTCACCGGGCAGATGCACGGTGCCGTCATGCTCGACGAGAATGGCGCGGTGCTGCGGCCGGCGCTTATCTGGTGCGATACGCGCACCCAACCGGAGTGCGACTGGCTCACGGAGAAGATTGGCTACGAACGGCTGATCGAACTCACCTGCAATCCGGCGCTGCCCAATTTCACGCTCACAAAGTTGCTATGGGTCAAGACGCATCAGCCGGAGATCTTTGCGAAGATCCGCCACATGATGTGCCCCAAGGACTACGTGCGCTACCGGCTCACGGGCGAATTCGCGATCGACGTGCAGGAGGCGAGCGGAACCCTGCTGCTCGACGTGACCCACCGCCGCTGGTCGCGCGAAGTGGCCGAGGCAGCGGGGATCAATATGACTTGGCTTCCCGAGGTGTACGAGTCGCCGGAGATTTGCGCGCGTATCAGCGAGAAGGCGGCTGGGCCGACGGGACTGAAGGCGGGAACGCCGGTCGCGGCGGGCGCAGGCGACCAGGGCGCAGGCGCAGTGGGCATGGGAATTTTGCAACCGGGAAGCGTTTCGGCGACCATCGGCACCTCGGGCGTGGTGTTTGCGGCTACGGCCAAACCGACGAAAGACCCCAAGGGCCGCTTGCACACGTTTTGCCATGCCGTACCGGGCCTGTGGCACGTGATGGGTGTAACGCAAAGCGCCGGCCTGAGCCTGAACTGGCTGCGTGGCACGTTTTTCACTGGTCAGAGTTACGATTCGTTGAGCGAGAGCGCCGGAAAAATTCCGGCGGGGAGCCAAGGCCTGGAGTGGGCACCGTATCTGCTGGGCGAGCGCACGCCGCATCTCGATCCCGAAGTGCGAGCGGCCTTCACTGGCATCGGCGTCCAGCACACCGGTGCGCACTTTGTGCGCGCGGTTCTGGAAGGCGTGGCGTATTCGCTGCAGGACACTTTTACGCTCTTCCACGAGCTGGAAATTCCGGTCACGGCGATCCGCCTCGGCGGCGGCGGAGCGCGCGGCGCCTTGTGGCGCAAGATTCAGGCTGGCATCTACGGCAAAGCTGTGGAGGTGCTGGTGGCCGAGGAAGGCGGCGCATTCGGTTGTGCGCTAATGGCCGGCGTGGGCGCGGGCCACTGGAAGAATCTCGACGAGGCGTGCGGCCAGGCCATCCAAGTGGCCGAGCGCATCGACCCCGATGTGGTCGACGTGGCGGCGTACAACACCGGCTACACGCGTTGGCGCAAAATGTATCCGGCCCTGCGCGGGCTAAGAAACTAAAACTGGTTGCATAAATCCCTTTTTGAAAAGGCACGGCTTTAGCCGTGCCGCAAAAAGCCGCATAAACAGCGGGGATTTAATCCCTGAGGGGTGCTCCTTAATCGAGTCCGATGATTTATGCAACCAGTTCTAGGAACTTCGGGACCGAGGGACTAAGAGACTAGAAAATCCGCAAACACGAAGCGCTCACGCGTGACGACTTCGCCGGTTTCTAGCGGGAGCGGGCTCTTGAACATGGGACCTGCATAGACGCAAGTGTGGAACTCGCCGCGTTCGGCGCAGGGATCGATGCCGGGCGGAAAATCGCGCAACAACTCTTCGTCGAATTCGCGGCCGGCAAAACTCGCCGGCAGTTTCTCCGTGTCGACGCAGGAGATGCGTGCGCGTAATCCGCCTGAGATCATCTCGCGCGCAAGTTTGTCGGTAGGAATCTTCCATAGTGGAAACAGCGGTTCGAGACCTGTGGGCGCGAGGTTCCGCTCACGATAGGCGCGTACGTCTTCGAGAAAAAGGTCGCCGAAGCCGATGGCATCGATGCCATCGTTCACCGCGCGTTGGCAGGTCTCAGCCATGCGCTGCTCGTAAACCTCATTCGGGCAGGGCCAGGGCAGCGGAACGATCCAAAGCGGGAGCCCGGCCGCGGCAGCCTGCGCTTCGAGCACCGTGCGGCGCACGCCGTGCATGGCCACGCGATCGAACTCCGTGTTGAGCGTGGTCAGCAGCCCACAAATTTCGATAGCGGGATCACGGCGCAGGACGTCGAGGGTCCATGCGCTGTCTTTGCCGCTGCTCCAGGAGAGAAGAACGCGTTTCATAAATTCAGCCTTCAGCCGTAGGGTCTCAGCTTTCAGCTTCATCTTCGCACGACGCGGGCCTTGCGTTTCCACAATGGCGCAAAAGCCGCACCGCGCCACATTGCAACGCGCATCGATTTCCCACTAGACTTGAAGAGGTAAGTCAACCACACCCGTGCGGAAGTGGTGAAATGGCAAACACACCAGCCTTAGGAGCTGGCGCCCAAAAGGCTTGCGGGTTCAAGTCCCGCCTTCCGCACCAGATTCCCCCTGTCAATCATTCGCAAGTCCTCGTGAAGATTCACGCCCGTAGGTGTGCCACTAGCCGCGCGGAACGCCGTTGGGCGTGCTCTGGTTACGCACCACCGGCGCCGCGCTCTTGTGCGTGTTGGGGCTGGCCCACACCTGGTAGCTGTTGAAGAGGAATTGCCCGCCGAGAATCAGCAGCCAGACGCAGAGAGCGAAGCGTAGCGGCCGGCGGGGAATGTGCGTGCTCAGCATCGTTCCGCCAATCGCTCCAACCACGCCGCCCACGATGAGATGCAGCAGCAGCTCGGGGTTTGTGGCATGTGTAAACCAGTGTGCACCGCTGCCGAGGAGCGAAACCAGAAGGCCGAACACAATATCGGTGCCGACCACTTGCGCCGGCTCGAGCGGTGTCAGGCCTAGCAGCGCCGCGCTGCCCAAGGCGCCTGCTCCCGCCGAAGAAAATCCCACCTCCGCCCCCACAGGAAACATCAGCCACGCGAGCAAGGGGCTGCGATCACGAATCTTGTTGTTCCGTCGTATGGGCCGGAAGGAATAAAAGAGTTGCCAACTAGCCGTTGCGACAAGGATCGCGCCCAGAATCGCATTCAGAAGGTTTGCCGATCCGGTGCTGATCAGATGTCTGAGGAGGAACGAACCCACAAGCACGCCGGGCGCGCCGCCCAACAGCATGTAACCGAGCGTGCGCCAAGCCACGTTGTGACGGGCAATTTGCGCGGGCGCCAGAATCAACTTGACCGCGGCTGAAAATGTGAGCCCGATGCCCACGGCCACCGGCGCCGGCACGCCCAGGAACAACACCAGCACGGGCACGGTGATGGTGCCGGCGCCCACGCCAGTGAGCGCGATAAAGAGCGCAATGACAAATCCAATGACGTACTGCATCTTGCGTTCCTCAGTATTGCTCTGGGTGGAATTCTGCTAACTTCTCGAACTCGCTGCTTCAATGTGGATCCCGCATTCTACCTTGCGGCCGGCCCAGCGGCCGGAGCGCGGATCGTTGGGATCGAGCGGCAACGTGGTGCATGGCTCGCAGCCGATCGACGTGTAGCCACGTTCGTAGAGCGGCAGCAGCGGAATCGCAAGCTGCTCGCACGCATACCAAACATCGCGCGTGGTCCACTCGGCGAGCGGCGCTAGCTTCAGCACCTGTTTTCCGCCGGGCAGTGTAAATGAAGCCTGCTCTTCAAGCGCCGCGCGGCTCCGCGCCTGCTCGCGGCGCAGTCCCGTAAGCCACACGCGATATCCGGCAACTGCCTTGAACAGCGGCTCGACCTTGCGCAGGGCGCAACAGCGGTCAGACGCGGACTGATACAGCAATCCGTGCTCCGCCTCCTGCTCCGCGACGGTCTTTTCCGGCAGCAGATTGATCAGGTTCAGTTCCCACTCGCGCGCCATGCGGTCGCGATAGGCGTAGGTCTCGGCGAAGTGATAGCCAGTGTCGAGAAACAGAACCGGAATTCGCGGATCAATCGCGATGGCGAGCTTTGTGAGCAGCACATCCTCGGCCTGAAAGCTGCACGTCAGGCAAACGTCTCCGCGCCCCGTTACTTCCTGTGCCAACGTAGCCCGCACTGCATCGAGTTTTGTATTCACTTCGGCAGAAATCTCTTGAACACCCATCACAAATCGGCCCCTTCTGAAGAAATGAAGATGCCCGCGCGCCGCAGCAGTTTGTGGACTTCCGTCACGGCGTGCATTCTGTTGTCCGCGTCGAGCGTGGCGTCGAATCCGCCGGCGCTCACCGTGAGGGCAGCTTCTTCCCGTACACGCACCACCAGCGCAATCAACCCCGCCTGCGCTTGCACGTCTGTCACAACCTCGTGCAACTGCGGATTTTCTCGGAAACGCTGCTCATCGGCATCGATGCGGCATGTGACGGCGCCGATAGCAAACAAGGACCGCTCGACGGCGTCGATCAGCTCCGTAGGTCCGGCCAGCTCCAGCACGCCGCCGCGATGCCCCCAGCGCGCCTCGCGCTCGCCCGCCGTCACACGGCCCCACGCGGCAGCCTCGTCCTCCTCACCAGCAATCGCCTGGCCGTGCGCGTCCGTCACCATGCCTGCGGCCACGGTCGCATTGGTTTCGGGATCGATCAAAATCAGCGCTCCGGTGGAGCGATTGTCGCGATAGAGATCGACGGCCATGGCCCTCAGCAGATGCAGCGACACCGCGCCGATGTCGTTCATGCGCAGCGTGGGCGCGGGCTCGTGCCGGAGCGCTCCGAGATCCACGCGATGATCGACCGACGAAACCACCACCGGTACGGTGTGGCTGGTGTGCTTCAGCAAATAGCGGCGATTCGCATCCAGAGGCCGCTGATCCATCCACACCAGCGACGCCTTTACACTGCGCGCCACCGTGGGTGCGGATCGAGTTCCGTCAATCAAAGCACCGGCAATCAAGTCGCCGCGGCTGATGTCGACCTCGCGGTCGAGTACAAGTGTGACTGAAAGCGGCGCAACAGCCTCGTTGAGATCGCCGTCGAAAGTCACGATGCGCTCGATCTTCGCCTCCCGCCCCGAGGGAAAGACCGCGATGAGGTCGCCCACGCGAACCGTCCCCGACGCAATCTGCCCCGCAAAGCCTCGAAAAGTGTGATCGGGACGCGACACGCGTTGCACGGGAAATCGGAAGGATGCGTTTTGCGTGCGGTCTGCGGCAGGCAGCGCCTCCAGAAGCTCGAGCAGCGAAGGCCCGTCATACCATGGCATCGCGCCCGATGTTTTTCCGGCGCGGTGCACCACGTTGTCGCCCTTCAGCGCACTCACTGGAACAAAGTGCGCTTCCACCTGCGTGCCCGTATCCTCGGCGATCTGCGAGAGAATCGCCTGAAACTCCTTCTCAATAGCGCGGAAGGCCGCTTCGTCGTAGCCGATCAAATCCATTTTGTTCACGGCAACCAGCACGTGGCGCACGCGCAGCAGCGACGCAATATACGTATGACGCCGCGACTGAATCTGCACGCCCTTGCTCGCGTCGATCAGCACGATGGTGGCATCGGCCGTCGACGCACCCGTAGCCATGTTGCGCGTGTACTGCTCGTGGCCCGGTGTGTCGGCGATGATGAACTTTCTTTTGGCAGTAGAGAAGTAGCGGTAGGCCACGTCGATTGTGATTCCCTGCTCGCGCTCGGCACGCAGACCATCGGTGAGCAGCGCGAAATCGATCTGCCCCGGCGCGGTGGTGCCCTTGCCTTCGATCGACCGTACCTGGTCCTCGTAGACCGACTGCGTATCGTAGAGCAGCCGCCCGATGAGCGTCGATTTGCCGTCGTCCACGCTGCCCGCTGTCGAAAAGCGCAGCAGATCTTTCTCGCGCTCGATGGCAAGAAACTCGCCAATGGAAAATGCGGAGGGTGCGAGAGTAGCCATCTAGAAATATCCCTCCCGCTTCTTGATCTCCATCGAGCCTTCCTGGTCGTGATCGATCACGCGGTTCGCCCGCTCAGAAGAGTGGAACGAGATCAGCTCCGCGATGATCGCCGGAATCGTATCGGCCTCAGAGCGAATCGCACCCGTGCAGGGACTGCAACCCAGCGAGCGCAGCCGACTCTTCACCATCTGGGGTTCTTCACCCTTTCTCGCAACGAAAGCTTGTTCAATGGGGAGCAGTGCATCGCCACGCACATACATGGGCCGCTCTTTGGCGAAGTAGAGGTCGACCACGGGAATTTTTTCCTCGTGGATGTACTGCCACACGTCCATCTCCGTCCAGTTAGAAAGCGGAAACACGCGAATGCTCTCGCCGGGATGGATGCGCGCGTTGTAGAGGTTCCACAACTCCGGCCGCTGGTTTTTCGGGTCCCATTGGCCCGCCGAGTCGCGGAAGGAATAGATGCGCTCCTTGGCGCGCGACTTCTCCTCGTCGCGCCGCGCGCCACCGAATGCCGCGTCGAAGTTGTAATGGCGCAGGCCGTCGAGCAGCGCCTGCGTCTTGAGCAAACCGCAGCAGCGCTTGGTGTCGAGGGCAATGGGATTGGTCCCCGCAGCAATCGCCGGCTCGTTGCGCCACACCAGCAGCTCTGCGCCTACTTGGTACGCCATTGCATCGCGGAAGTCGATCATCTCGCGAAACTTGAAGCCGGTATCGATATGCATCAGCGGAAAGGGAATCGGCGCGGGATAAAACGCCTTCTGCGCCAGCCGAAGCATCACCGATGAGTCCTTGCCGATGGAGTAAAGCATCACCGGCCGTTCAAACTCCGAGGCAACCTCGCGCAGGATGTGAATGCTCTCCGCCTCAAGCAGGCGCAAGTGGTTCAGGCGCTGCGGCGAAACAGGATTCGCGGCGGGCGGGTGGGTGTTGGCGATTTCACTTTCGACGACTGGCATCGTGACCTCGGGGATTCAGTGTTGGCGCTGAAGGCTCGAGGCCATAAAAATAAACCCGGCATTCAGCTACGGGTGCGTCTTCTTTCGATTGTTCTGAGGAGAGAGACTAGCGCATACACCCATCGGCAATGTGCGACAGGCGACAACAACCAGCGATTTGCAGGGCGCAAACCATGAGTAAAGTCATCCTAACAAAAGACGTGTCTGCACGCAATATATGATTCAACAGCACCACGTTATACCTTAGATGTCGTCCTCCGCGGTGTAGGTTCACTATTGTGGTGATCATAGAGAGGCGAACAGCTATCGAATATCGAACCGCCGGACAAGGCCGCTTTCTAAGCGAAAGATGTGGCCAACCGTCTTCTCGAGCAGGACTCTACCCTCGAGATCGCGCACAACTTGATGAACCTCCACCTCGATCGTCTCATCATCGCCTTCGGTGAAGTTGACCGGTTCCACATGAGGATCGATCATCGCCCATTGCCGAGTCCAGTACTCCCGCACACCATCGCGACTGTGAACATAGCCGCCTTCCATGCCATTCGCCCAAACCACCTCAGGATGCAGCGATGCCAGAACCGCCTCCATCTCCCGCGCGTTGAACTGGCTATAGAGCTGGCGAAGAATCTCGATGCTATTTGACACGATGACTCCTAATTCGAGTGTTCGGTCAACAGACGCGCCTACTTCAGCCGCGCGCCCAGCGGGGCCTCTTCCAGAAATCCGGCCAGCACCGGTGCGCCGCCTTCAAGTGAAGCCGCTAGCAGCATGCCGTTCGATTCGAGGCCCCTCATCTTGCGCGGCGCAAGATTGGCGACGATCACGATCTTGCGGCCGATGAGCTTTTCCGGCTCGTAATACTGCGCGATGCCTGCAAGGATCTGCCGCTTTTCGTAGCCTAGATCGACTTCGAGGCGCAGCAGCTTGTCGGCCTTGGGCACGCGCTCGGCCACCACGATCTGCGCCACACGCAAATCCACCTTGGCAAAGTCGTCTATCGTGATGTGCTGCGGCACCTGCAGTGCGGCAGACTCTTGGTTTGGAGTTGAGGCAGGCGGAGGTGTCAGCGGCGCATCCGCCTGCGCGGCAGCCGGTGTTGGGTTCAGGCGGCTGCTCGCGAGCGGCGTTGGCACCTGATGGACCTTTGCCGTTTCCACCGGTCTCGAAGGGTTCACGGGAGCAGCCGTAGTGGGCGTGGTCGCACCGGCAGCGTGCGTACCGGCAGTGGCCGCTCCCTCGGTGGGAACGACTGACGTTGCTGCGGGCGCGTGCGATGGAGCCACAATGTCACCTGCGCTCGCAGATTCCACTGCGCTGCGATTGTTTTCGTCTTCCAGATTCTGCATGCGTTCCACTGTGTCCTTCTCCGCGCGGGGAAATAGCGGCGCCGGCTCGCCAAACTTCGTGCCCGCTTTCAATCCGCCCCACGCGAGATCCTTCAAAAATCCGTTCTTCGCTGCTTCGGCCAGTTCGCCCTGGCCCAGCTGCTTCCAGACCTTGGATGCGGCGTCCGGCAAAATCGGATACGCGAGCGCCGTGATCACGCAAATCGCCTCGGCTGCCGTCACCAGCACCCGCGCCTGCAGTTTTGCATGATCCGCATCGCTCCGTTCTGGCGGTTTCTTCCAGGGCGCATTCGCGGTCAAATACCCATCGGTCTCCGCCACCACGAGCCACAGGGTCTTTAAGGCCTCGGAGAAATTCAACTCATCAAAGGCTGGCCCGAATGCGGTGATGGCGCGCCCCGCGCTCTCGCGCAGACTGCCCTCCGCAGGAGTCTCCGCGCCCGCTTCCGGCACAACGCCGCCGAAATACTTGTGCACCATGTTCACTACGCGGCTCACCAGGTTGCCGTAGCCGTTGGCGAGGTCGCCGTTGTAGCGCTGCACCAGTGCGTCAAAAGAAAAGTTGCCATCCTGGCCAAAGGGAATTTCTCTGAGCAGAAAGTACCGCAACGCATCCGCGCCCAGCACTTCGTGAACGGTCTCAGCGCGCACAATGTTGCCGCGCGACTTCGACATCTTGCCTTGGTCGAAGAGCAGCCAGCCGTTGGCGCGCACCGAGCGCGGCACGGAAATTCCTGCCGCCATCAAAAACGCCGGCCAGTAGACGCAGTGGAAGCGGCTGATCTCTTTGCCGATCAGATGAATGTCCGCCGGCCAGTACTTTTTGAATTTCTCCTTGTCCTCGGAACCATATCCAAGAGCGGTAATATAGTTTGCCAGCGCGTCGAGCCACACGTACACCACGTGCTTTTCGTCGCCGGGCACGGGAATACCCCACGAAAAACTCGTCCGGCTCACGGAAAGATCCTTCAGACCGCTGCGCACAAAACTGATGACTTCGCGGCGCGTCGATTCCGGCTCCATGAACCCCGGATTGGCCTCGTAGAACTCGAGCAACTTGCGCTCGAAGGCCGACAGCTTGAAGAAATAATTTTCCTCGCTCACGGTTTCCGTCGGCCGGCCGCAGTCGGGGCATATCGTGCCCGGCGGCCCGTCCACATAGGCCTCGTCGGAGACGCAATACTGCCCCGTGTACGAGCCCTTGTAGATGTAGCCGCGGTCGCGCAGCGTGGCAAACAGGTGCTGCACGCCGCGGACATGACGAGGTTCTGTAGTCCGGATGAAATCGTCGTACGTGAGACCCAGTCGGTCCCAAAGTCCGCGAAATTCGCCGGAAATCTTGGTTGCGAACTCTTGCGGCGAGCATCCGGCCAGTTGGGCCGAGCGCTCGATCTTTTGCCCATGCTCGTCGGTACCCGTCAAAAACCACGTCTCGATGCCCAGCGCCCGCTTGTGCCGCGCAATGGCGTCGCACACGATGGTCGAATAGGCGTGGCCCAGGTGTGGCCGCGCGTTCACGTAATAAATGGGCGTAGTCAGGTAAAAGCGGCTCGGGCGCGAGCCTGATTCAGTCATGGATAACGCATTCCGTTCACGCACACAGCCAAGGCGGTGTGACCAGCGATCTGCTTCCATTCTAAAGTATTGCGCGAAGTGGAGATGCGATTCGACTATTGGCGATAGCCATTCCTTGCAGCGTTGACGCCCAAAATTGTCTGCGCAAAAAATCCCATCTGCCGGCCGCATTACGGCAGCCGGCGAGAGGGGATTTCTTGTTTCAGAAGATACTACGGCAGCGGGCCGTAGCTCTCATTCGCCGTAAAGTAGTTCAGCGATGCGCCGCCGTTCCCGCCGTTCAACGTAATGTTCAGCGCAAAAGTCAGCGTTTGCAGCCCGGCCAGCGATGCCGTATCGGTTTTCTGCAGTCTGCAGGCATCCTCGCAGATCTCAAATACTTGCAGCTGTTCCGACAACGTCAAGTCCGCCGGCGTTACCGTTTCGGTCACCTCGACGCTTCCAATAATTCCGCCAATCGACGCCGCTCCCAAGTCAAGTGTCAGATTTTCCGTCAGCACCTCCGAGCTCGCATTCGGCGGGAAAGGAACTGTATTGTAGCCAATCGTTGAAGTCAACGACCCTTCGGCCCCCACGTTCCACGGCGCGTAAAAGGTCAATCCCGGATAAGGCGATACCACAGAAGCCGCCGAGGAGGGAATTACAAGAATCTGCTCCGGCGTGATGGTCGTCGAGGACGGCGCGCCATAGGTGAAATTCCGGTAAAGGGTGCCTTCGAACATACACCCGCCAGCGCCCAATGCGATGTAGCTGGCCAGAGTGCCGGCTACGCAATTGGGCCCCGCCGAAACCTGAGCCTTGGTTGTGGTGGAAGCGAGCAGCGCGCATGCGGCCGCAAGCAGAAATCTAACTTTCATGTTGAGTACCTCCGGGGGATTGAGATAAACAGCACGCGCACATTAACCCCGCTGTCGAGCCGCTGTCAACGGCTTTCTGCATTTATCAGGTTAAGAATCCGCAACCGATTGACCTGCAAGCCTTCAACCGTTTGACCTTCAAGCATTGACCAGCAGCAATACCGGTGCAAATTGATGCGCGGCCCGGGAGAAGGTACTTTCCCTTTGGTCGCGATCCTCGACTCGTCGAGCGTCGTCCTTACCTGCGACATCGCGAAATGCTCATAGACTCTGCCGGAGAATTGCGCGTAGGCGTTCGGGACGACATATTCGTCTGGTCTAACGCGAGGCCTGGCGTTCAAGATGCGAAGATGCACGTTCTGTTAAAATTGCGTAGAAAATCAAGGAGTTTTGAGGCTCTCGCGTGGTTCTGGAACTGGAAAAGCGGCTCGCAGATCGCCTTCGCGCCGTCCTGAAAGAAAAATTCTCGCTCGACGTTGCGCACATTCCTTTGGAGACGCCGCCGGACCTGCATCTGGGTGAAATCGCCACGCCGGTCGCTCTGCAACTCGCGCGCACCTTGCGCAAGGCGCCCAAGATTATCGCGCAAGAGATCGTCAATTCTCTCGGTTCGGCCGAGGGTTTTGCTCGCTTTGAAGTTGCAGGCGCCGGTTACATTAATGCCTTCCTTGATCGCGGTGCGACGGCGGAAATGGTTGCGCGTGCCGAGGGTTCCGGGCTCTCCATGCAAGGCCATGTGCTGGTTGAGCACACCAGCATCAATCCCAACAAGGCCGCGCACATCGGCCATCTGCGCAACGCCATTCTCGGCGACACGTTTGTGCGCCTGTTGCGCGCGGCGGGATACAAGGTCGACGTGCAGAACTACATTGACAACACCGGCGTGCAGGTGGCCGATGTGGTCGTAGGATTCCTGCATCTCGAAAAGAAATCGCTCACCGAAATTCGCGAACTTGTTGCCGATTGCGAGAGGCGTTCAGCAGGCCCAGGCAGCCACACCGCAGGCATTGACTACTACTGTTGGGACCTCTACGCGCGCACTTCGCAGTGGTACGGCGAAGGAACCGACGCGCAGAAAGCTGCGCACAAACAAATTCGCCTCGACACGCTGCACCTCATCGAACACGGTGGAAACGAAACGGCAGAAGTTGCTGAGCTGATTTCCACTGCTGTCCTCCGCCGTCACCTTGAAACTATGCTGCGCCTCGACATCGAGTATGATTTTCTGCCGCGCGAGAGCGAGATTCTACATCTCAAGTTCTGGGAAGCCGCATTCGAGAAGCTCAAGCAGTCTGGCGTGCTCTATTTCGAAAACGAAGGCAAGAACAAAGGCTGCTGGGTGATGACGCGCCCCGGCGCTGAGAATGCTGAGGGCGAGACTGACGATGACGCGAAGGTGATTGTGCGTTCCAATGGCACAGTCACCTACGTGGGCAAGGACATCGCCTACCACCTCTGGAAGTTTGGCCTGCTGGGCCGCGACTTCGGCTACAACCCGTTTTTCAAATATCCCGATCACGAGTGTTGGATTTCGGCCGTCCAGGGTCAGGAAGACCATCCGCAGTTCGGCGGCGCGACGGCGATTTATAACGTGATCGATGCGCGCCAGTCCGATCCACAGGCGAATGTGATCCAGGCATTGCGCGGCATGGGATACACGGATCAGGCCGACCACTACACACACTTCAGCTACGAGATGGTCGCGCTTACGCCGCGTTGCGCGGAGGAGCTTGGCTATAGCGTCTCCGATGAGGACAAGAAGAAAGCCTACATCGAGGTGAGCGGCCGCAAAGGATTCGGCGTCAAGGCCGACGATCTGATCGACAAACTTATTGCGACCGTTCAGCCGCTCGTGGATGAAAAGCAGGCCGGCAGCTCCGAAGCCGTTCGCCAGAAGATCGCCCGTCAAATCGCCATCGGCGCCCTGCGCTACTTCATGCTCAAGGTCACCCGTAACTCCGTCATCGCCTTCGATTTCAAAGACGCGCTCAGCTTCGACGGTGACACCGGGCCTTATATTCAGAACGCTGCAGTACGCGCTCGCGGGATCTTCCGCAAAGGCAACACCACGCCGGAAGCAGTTCTCGCGGAATTCGCGACTTCTCCGCACGCGAATCTCACCGCCTATCTTTCCGGAGAGGAGAATGAGGACATCTGGTCCCTCTGGCTGCGCGCCGGGCGTTTTTCGCAGGTACTTGATCAGTGCATCAGCACGTCGGAGCCGGCCTATCTCGCCAAGCACGCATTTCAATTAGCGCAAAACTTCCACTTCTTCTACCACCAGCACCACATCCTCACGGAAGAGGATCTCGCGCGCAAAACATTCCTCCTCGCCACTGCCGCAGTCACATTGCGCGAACTCGTCCGCTCTCTCGCGCTTCTCGGCATTGAAAGCCCCGAAGCGATGTGAAAGCAGCTTTTAGCCTTCAGCTCTTGCATCATGCAGGCCATTGAATCAATGCCTGGACGTATCCAACCCTGACTCTGCAACGCGGAATCCACCACACGGTCCTTCGGGCGATCATGCTAAGAGCTGAAAGCTAGCAGCTAAGAGCTGTCTTTCCATTTGCCAACCCCGCACCCTGCCATGGAAAATGCCGTGGGGTGGTTTGACCAATTTGCGCCGTCATGAACGCGCTTGAGGCCGCATCATCCACTCGAGAGAGCCCGCCATGCGCCGTTCGTTCTTCGCTCAGTTGCTTTGTGTCTTCGCCTCCATTCCTTTCGCCACGTCCGCGTCATCCCAGGTCGCTATTGAGTACGCGCCGCCCATCACCACCTCGCTGCTGCCGCCAAACCCTCATGCCTCCGAGCCCGGCCTGCTCTTTTATCTCTCCGGCGATCAAGGCCTCAACGCCGACTACGCGGCCGGAGGCAATCCCGTGCCCAATTATCTCCACGACGTGAAGATCGTCCCCGGCGGCGCGAGCGGCTCCTACATTAAGTGCGGCAACAATCAGTTGCTTTCCTACTGGGCCCCCGGCAACATCTATGCGCAGCGCGGGACGCTCTCGTTCTATTGGCGTTCACGCGACCCGGTGGACGAGACGGCGTTTCCCGTCTTCCGCGTGGGCTACGCGGACCATTCCAGCTGGGATCAGGTATGGCTGCGCATCGATTACAACGGCCATGGTTTTGATGCCTTTGTCACCGACGTGAACCTGGGCCGGACGCGCATCTCCTATGACATGCCGAAGTTTCCCAAGCCAGATCAATGGGTACTTCTGACGCTGACATGGGATGAGACCACGGGCATCCGCTTTTATGTCGATGGCAAGATGGTGGCCGAAAAGGCTGCCACGGGCATGTTCGATGCCGCGCTGGATCAGTTCGGGCCGCACTCCCGCATCATTGGACCAACGGGCGTCGAAAGCTCCTACAGCTACGATCGCGGGGGCGACCTCGACGAGCTGCGCATCTACGACCGGGCGCTGTCTGATGACAACGTGGCCGCGCTGGCGAAAGGCGAGACGCCCAAAAATATTCCGCCTGTCACACGTAGCCTTGCAAACGCCGGCACGCAGAAGGAGTGGTGGTTCCATTACGGCTGGAACCGGCCCGGCGATATTCCCGCTCCGCTTCCCGCTGCCAACACCACGATTCGCAAGGTTGAGATCAATGACGCCTACGATATAGGGCGCTGGTGGTGGAGGGCCAACGACGGCATCCGCGAAACCACATGGCCGGGCGTCTACAATCGCTCGCGTCTGATTGGTCGTTTCGACTACTTCCAACTGCCCGATTGGGATTGCTACGCGATCTCAGGCAAGACCATCACCTTCATCATGCCGGACGAGCCTTGGAACCACCTGGAATTCAACGGCGGCGCATTCGGTAACATGACGTTGCTTATTCCGGATGTCTCGGAGGATGCGGTTCGCCGCAGCGGGCTTGATGGAACGACGCTGCCGGGGAAGACGCTCTTTGAGCGGCCCAGCGGGCAGGAGACGACCTTTCACGATTTTTCGACGGCGATTACCGGCGGCAAGCTGCGCTTCACCAATGTGGAGCAGGAGACGCCGATTGGCGAATTTTCCGCATACTATGTCCATCCGGGCGATCCGCCTCAAGGGACCGTTCAGCTCAAGTACAGGCTTTCGACAGCCACGTCTCCGGATGACAATCCAAGCCTGACGCCGCTTGTCGCCTTTATTCGCGATCGCTATCCGGCGGACGAGCGCTCGCTGATCGTGGCCATGCCGGGCGGAGGTGGTGGCGGCGGCCGACGTGCAGGCTTAAGGCCGACAGCATCCGTCAGCAAAGAGGACGCGGCCGGCCTGCCGATTGTGCACATCCTCATCCCCGCCGATTTGCGTGGAATGCCGGCCGCCATGACACACATTTCCTCCTACACCTGGGACGACATGTATGCCGGCCTGGACGGCATTGCCATCGGCCTGCCCGCATTGAACGTGAAGCCGACGCACGGCGATTATGTGCCGATGAATATCGAGGTGCGAGATCCGCTGTGGCCGATGCGCGACATGCTCAACTTCACATTTTCAGTCAAGCCGGGCGAGGCGCACACCCTGTGGCTGGACACGCGCGACCGCATTCTGCCCAACGACAAGAGCCTGCTGATCACGATCGCGTCTGCCAGCGCGGAGTTCAATGCAGGATCTCTCGAAGGCGCGGAGGTGCGGCTGATTTTCAAGCCGTACAAGGATGCACTCAAAGAGCACATTGCCGACCGCCTGACCCAGGTGCGCGACAATTTTTCAAACATGACCGAAGAGCACGTCAACAGCCGGCGATTGAACGTATACAACCGCTTCTATGCCGACATTACCGACCTGCTGCGCGTGGATCCCGAGAACGATCTCGGCCGCAAATACTGGCACGAATGGAACCCGGAGACCGCGGTCCCGGATTACACTCAACCGACGGTGCCGGCAGGCGTGCCGGAGTGGGCCTATCTGCAGACGAAGGACGTTGACTACTTCCAGCGCATCGCCGACTTCTATATCGACAAGCGCCAGGCTTGGGACGGGGAATTCGGAGGCGGCCTCGGCGACGACAGCGACTTCACCAATCTGTTTCCTTCCCTCGCGCTCATGGGCACGGAGCCGGAGAAAATGAAGAAGGCGCTTTCCCGAGAACTGGAGGCCATGTACGAAAACAAGATGTGGACTAACGGGCTGGCCACAGGGCAGTTTGACGAACTGCACAGCTATGAGGATGGACTGAATGTTCTCGGCCAGTCGCTCTTGATGGATTTCGGCAATCCACGAGACTTGGAGCGCGCGATGCTGACAGCCCGCCGGCTGGAGTGGCTGACCGGCATCAACGCCGCCGGGCATCGGCATGTCCGTTCTTCTTATTTCAGCGGCGCCAAGATGGCCACTGGCGGCGTATGGGGATGGACTAAAGCCCGATCTTACATGGACTTTCATCCAGCGCTCGATCTGGTGCTGTTCAACGGCGCGCCGGAGACGCGCAAGATGGTGCTCGAGACCGTCGACGGCATGTTGGCGCACCGCAAGCAGGACGCGGACGGCAGGTGGGTTACGCGGACAGACATCAACTTCAAGACCGATGAAGATCTGCCCGGAGGCGACGCCACACCCGACTTCATGTTCTGGGCCGCATATCGCTGGACCGGCGACAAGAAGTATTTACTGCCATTTAGGGATGCGGGCCC
>Ga0187847_10000693_pt1 | contig 35151 bp, 32 predicted proteins | sample June2016WEW_4_10_FD_132458 | JGI IMG/M metagenome (GOLD analysis project Ga0187847, IMG submission 132458) | Peatland microbial communities from SPRUCE experiment site at the Marcell Experimental Forest, Minnesota, USA - June2016WEW_4_10 | ecosystem: Environmental > Terrestrial > Soil >...
CCCCCGGCTCGCGCCCAGTGCCGACCTTACCGCAAACTCCTGTTGCCGGCCCAGGCAGCGCGCAATCAGCAGGTTCGACACGTTGGCGCACGCAATCAGCAGCACCAGCGCCAGGGCCCCGAAGAGCGCATAGAGCACTGGCCGGACGGGCCCGGTGAGCACCTCATGGTAAGGCTCGGTGCGGAATGAGAGGGCGCTTTCGTTCTTGTCTCGGGGAATGTGCGCGGCTATCGAATCCAGTTCGCGCTGTGCCTGCAGGCTGGTGACCGCTGGGCGAAGTTCACCGACGGCATTGAAGAAGTCATAGCCACGGTCCTTCAGCATCTCGCCGGTCGGTTGCATCGGGAGCCACATGCCTTTATGCATCTCGGGCCCCATCTGTTCCGGAAAGCGAAATGCATCGGGCATCACGCCCACCACGGTGTGGGCCGTCCCGCCAATCTTCAGAACCTGCCCCACAATCTTCGGATCGGCGTGGAAGCTCTCTCGCCACAGGCCTTCCGACAACAGCACCACCTGCGGCCCGCCAGGCTGACCCTCCGCCTCCGTAAACGTGCGGCCCAGCAGCGGCTGTGCCCCCAGCATCGAAAACAAGTTGGTCGTCACGCGAGGAGCCACCACGCTCTGCGATTCGTCGTGTTTCTGAATCACGCTGATATCTTCCGAGTAGCCCGCCACATCGCTCAGCAGTTTCGATTGGGTGCGGATATCGCGATAATTCATCCACGATGTCGATCCGATCCCGGTTCCGTTTGGCGACCCGATAGAGACCAGGCGGTCGGCATGCGCATAGGGCAGCGGCCGCAACAGCACACTCTCAATCACGGTAAAAATCGCCGTGTTTGCGCCCACGCCGAGCGCAAGGGTCAGAACGGCCAACAGTGCCAGTCCGGGCGTCTTGCCCATTTGGCGCAGCGAATAACCTAAGTCGTTGAGAAGCGTTTGCAAGGAGAGCCTCCAAGCATACAACTACGTAAAGATATTACTGCATTTTCTACGCCATATCGTTCACGCAATCAAGCTCATTATTCTCAAAGATTTTCCGATCTTCAGGGGGTGGCCAAAGCTGATGCATCCGTTCGAAATCGAAGCAAGGTGTGCGCGAATGGGCAATGGACTAGAGATACCAACTCAGCACTTCGGATTCCCCTGACCGGATCCCGGCGCAGTTTTTGCTATCCCCTTTCTGGTAGCATCCCAATTGGAGACTAATCAGTATGGAAGCCTTGAACGGTGCGGGCCTTGGTGCCCGCCGCAATGAAGATATCGCTCTCGATCTTCTCAAATTTGTCGCGGCCTCAGCTGGCGTAGGTCGCACCACTGTGCCCTCCACGGGATTCAGTGGCGCATCCTCGTCCAAGACGGATGAGCACGTGGCTGAACTGCTCGCACTCTACGGCCGTTGCCTGAAGTTTGTTGAAGGCAAAGGCTCGGTAACAGAGGTTTTAACATAACCGGCTTGCCCATTCTTCGTGTTGCCGTCGCCGGAGCAGGCGCATTTGGCCGCAATCATCTTCGAGTCTACCGTGAGCTTGAAACGGCTGGGTTAGGCGTCGCTCTTGTAGCAGCCGTCGAGCCCGACTCAAGTCGTGCGGCGGATACCGCGGCCAAATATGCAATTCCCGCCTTTGCGACAGTTGACGAGCTGCTGGCCGCCGATCTGCACCTGGACGCGGCCACAGTCGCCGTCCCCACAGTGCATCATCACGAAGTCGCCTCGGCACTGCTAGATGCGGGACTCGATCTGCTGGTAGAAAAGCCATTGGCCGCAAGTCTGGTCGAAGCCGACGACCTCATCGCTCGCGCCGCCAGTTACAAACGCATCCTGCAGCCCGGCCACCTGGAGCGCTTCAACCCCGCGATTCTTGCCGTCGAGCCCAAACTACGCAGGCCCATGTTCTTTGAGGCTCACAGGCTGTCCGTTTTCACACCCCGCTCGCTGGATGTGGACGTGGTGCTCGACCTAATGATCCACGATCTGGACATCGTGCTCACCTTTGCCAATTCGCCTGTGCGAGAGGTGCGCGCTGTCGGCTTGCCGATTCTCTCGCCCAAGGTGGATATAGCCAACGTGCGCGTCGAACTCGAGTCCGGCTGCGTGGCCAACTTTACGGCATCCCGAGTCTCCACCGAGCGCGTCCGCAAGCTGCGCTTCTTTGAGCCGCGCCAGTATGTCTCCGTCGATTACGCGCGCCGGGATCTGCTGGTCATTCGCGTCGACGCGGGTGCAGGCCAGGCTTCACCAGTCGATCTACTTGCGTCACTGCCGCCGCAGGTTGCCGCCATGCTGCCGCCGGGCATTGCGGATGGAATCGCGTCGGGCGTAATCGACCTTAAGAAGATTGACCCCGCAATGATTGCGCAGTTCGCCGCTATGGCCAAGATCGATCCGGCGATCATTGCACAGTTCACCAATTCATCTGAATCGAAACCGGGGTTGAGTTTTTCCAAGCCGGAAGTCACGCCCGGCGAACCGCTGCGGCTGGAAATTGAGTCGTTTCTAGATTCAGTCCGCACCCGCCGCGAGCCGCGCGTTACAGCACGCCAGGGCCGCAATGCGCTAGCTCTCGCCCTCGAGATTCAGGCCGCGATGGAAGCCCACGCATTACGCGCTGGCCTCGAAGATTTCTTCGCGCACGGTGTGTAAGACGGCGAACTCAGTCGGCACGTTTATCTGGGTTTCCAGGCGGCTTCAGAGATTCAGGATCTTTCCCAGCTTGAAGAGTGCGGGAATTAACGCAACCAGAGCACCGGTTACGCCGATGCAAAATGCGACGGCCTTCCAGCCGGAAACGTATCCCTCCCTCAGTGCATATACCGCCAGTAGAGTGAGTACCGGCAAGTTCAGTAGCACGGCGGTTGCGACTCCAGGCACGTAGCAGCGCATCGCGATAGCTACTGCCAAGTGTGGAACAAGAACATTCGCCAACGTGGCGGCGATACATCCAAAGGCCAGGTAGGTCCAGACACTTTGTCGGCCCGCCATCACGCTCAACCAGGTGACCGCATAAGTCAGGAAAGTCAAGACCACCGCGGCACATCGGAAGGTCCGCGGGGTAACACGTCCGTGCCAGATTCCCGACCGCTTCCACCAGTCTGGAAGCCATATCGCTTCTTCCGAATTGTGAAGAGTGACAACGATCGGGAACAGCCACTCCAATGTCCGAAAACTCAATGTCCAGGGACTCACTTCAGTCTCCTCACACAAGGGTGCACATGGCTTCGCGAGGCAAGCCCGTCGGAGTTAGGCAATCCCGAGCACGCGGTTCACAAAGCCAACGACGTACTTCCACACCAGGTAATAGCCGGCAAGGGCAGCCAGAAAGCACGGTGCAATCCACACGTATGGCACATACAGTGCGTGGAACCACGTGACTCCTTGTGAACCCAGTGCAAGCACGCCCAGGCAACTCGCCACCAGGGTACCGGCGGGCAACAGCACAAAAGGCAACAGCATACCGTGGACCGCGATGGGTAAATGAGTGTGCATATGTGATCCCAGCCAGAGCATGTTCCACAGCGCCCACAGTGTGGGTACCAGGGCCATCGGAAACACCAGGCCACGTTCGATTGGAAACGGAACCTGAAGCATCAGCCGGAGAACAACAAATCCAGCCAGCATCAGTGGAAGAATGAGTGTGGGTACAAACGCCCCAGCCAGGAACGAACGTAAGTACGGATGGGTGTTCATCGGAATCTCGCTTTCTGCGGACGGGCACGCCCGCGGTTTCTAGAGGTAGTAAAGAAGCACCGGGACCGAAGCCGGTAAAGCGGCCGCAAAGCCAACCAAGCCCACCAGGAGTGCCCAGTCGAACCAGGGCGGCGCTTCGGGCCTCTGATCTAACCTGCGAAGCATCGCTGGCCATAGGTCGCGTTCCAGCTCCGTTTCGCCACCCACCCGCGGCAGTGCCTGCTGCAACAGCTTCTTCATTCGGTCCTGATCGTTTTCATTCATGGTCTGATCCCCTGGGATGCCAGATCCTTTCTCAGTAAGCGAAGCGCGCGAAAGACGCGCAGTTTTATAGCTGCGACAGAAATTCCCAATGCCTCGGCCACTTCTTTCTGTGGCAGCTCTTCCACCACCGCAAGAACAGCCGCAATCCGCAACTTCGGCGGCAGTCGCCTAAACGCAAGCGCCGTTTTCCGCCGAATTTCTTCCGTGATGGCCGGGTCTGCAATGATCGGAGCCGAAATATCCGCTGGCAACTCACACTCCGTTCGCCTGGTCCGCAGCCAATCAAAAGCCGCATGTGTGGCGATTCGTCGCGCCCACCCCTCAAATCCACGCGACGGGTCGAAGCGGGCATGCGCCCGATGAATGCGCCAGAAGGTTTCCACGGTCAGGTCCTCGGCTGCCGCCGGATCCCGCACAATGCGCAGTATCCAGCAGTAGACAGCGCGCTGATGCTTGCGAAAAAGGGTCTCAAAGGCGTCCTCGAAGTTCTCGGGGCTGCCCTGCCGAAACGCGAGCAGCTCTTTCGGGCCTTCCCGTCCGTCCTCGGCAGTTTCAGCGATACCGTTCATCGCACGCCTCTATTTCGCTTTACGGGGGAACTTTCCAAAAGGTTACACCGTATCAAATCCCGAACGGCGCAGCGTCGCTTTCCGTCGAGCGCCGCACCTTGGCGCGAACCAGGTCGCTTCACAGGAGGTATCCACCGATGATCCACCTTCTTTTCCTCTTTGTGCTCTACTTTTTGCCTGCTCTGATCGCAGGCGGACGCAACCTGCATGAGCGCACGGCGATCACCCTGCTGAACCTCTTTTTGGGCTGGACGTTTATCGGCTGGATCATTGCCCTCATCTGGGCCATCGCCGCCCCCGCGCCTTACCTGGTCTATGTGCATCCGCCCTACCCGCCGCGCTATCGTTAAGACCGAATGAAGCGATTTACCTAAGCCGATCCCGCATCTCGCGCGCTTGACTTAGGTCTCCCCGGGGCTTTAGCTTTGGCTCTCGAAGAGCGGTTCAAAAAACTCCTGTCGCCAAATCCTGAAGGAGCCGATCTCAGACCGCCATTGGGAGATGGAATGAGGAAGCTTGCCACTCATCTGGCCGCGTTCACAATTGTCTATGCCGCGAGCCTTGTCGCCAGTTCAGCGCAGCAAGCGCCCAAGCCCGCCTATCTTGATACCAGCCTTCCGGCCGAGCAGCGAGCAGCGGACCTGGTGAGCCGGATGACGCTCAATGAAAAAGCAACACAGCTTCTAAACCAGGCGCGCGCCATTCCCCGCCTCAACGTGCCAGCGTACGACTGGTGGAGCGAGGCACTGCACGGCGTCGCGGTGAATGGGACCACGGAGTTCCCCGAGCCCATCGGGTTGGGCGCCACCTTCGATCCGGCGACCATCCACGAGATGGCAATCGCAATTAGCATTGAAGGGCGCATCAAGCATGCGCAGGATGTGCGCGCAGGCCACAGCAACATTTTTGAGGGGCTCGATTTCTGGTCGCCCAACATCAACATCTTTCGCGATCCGCGCTGGGGACGTGGCCAGGAGACCTATGGCGAAGACCCATTTCTGACAGCGAGGATGGGCGTCGCGTTCGTCACTGGCATGCAGGGCGACGATCCGCATTATTACCGCACCATCTCCACTCCCAAGCACTTTGCCGTGCACAGCGGTCCGGAGACCACGCGTCACTCCGCCGATGTGACCGTGAGCAAGCACGACGAACTGGATACATATCTGCCAGCCTTTCGCGCCGCGGTGATTGAGGGCAAGGCCGATTCGGTGATGTGCGCCTATAACAGCATCAATGGGCAGCCGGCCTGCGCCAACGAGTTTCTCCTGCAGGATCAGCTTCGCGGCAAATGGGGATTTCAGGGTTATGTTGTTTCCGATTGCGGTGCAGTGATCGACATCTTTGAGGGACACCACTACACAAAGTCACAGCCTGAAGCATCGGCGATCAGCCTGAAGCGTGGCATGGACAACGAGTGTGGCGACTACATTGCGAAGGTAACGGACGACCACGATTACAAGCCTTATCTCGATGCTGTCAAGCAGGGATTCCTCAAGGAGAGCGAGATCGATGTTGCGCTCACGCGGCTCTTCACTGCGCGCATGAAGTTGGGCATGTTCGATCCGCTGGAGATGGTGCCGTACACCAAGATCGACGAGAAGGAACTGGATAGCGCGGCGCATCGCGCGCTGGCTCTTAAGCTCGCCAACGAGTCCATGGTGCTGTTGAAGAACGATGGCACGTTGCCGCTTAAAACCTCCGGAATCAAGATCGCCGTGATTGGGCCGCTCGCCAACCAAACGCGCGTCCTGCTGGGCAATTACACCGGGATTCCGAATCACACGGTTTCGATTCTGGAAGGTTTGCGTGCGGAGTTCAAGGGAGCACAAATAAACTATGTGCCGGGCACGCAGTTTCTCAGTAGCGAGGGCGGCCCTGTGCCTCCGGAACTGTTAACCACGGACGGCAAGCCCGGAATCAAAGTCGAATATGCCATCGGAGCTTTCGCGGCGAAGCCGACGCCGCTGACCACGCGCGTAGAAAACGGCATCGAGCTTTCTCCCTCTACTCTGCCGAAGGAAGCCGCGGGCAAGACGTCTTTATCCGTACGCTGGACAGCAACGCTGACTCCGAAAGAAACCGGCGACTACAAGATGGGGATGCTGGGCCACGGATTCACCCGCGTCTTCGTGGATGACAAAATCGTCGCCACGTCGCGCATGACCAATGAGTCGGAGGCAAAGCTGGGCAAGATCCACCTGGAGCAAGGAAAGACCTACGCGCTCAGGGTGGAATTCAGTGCGCGCGACGAGAGCGCACCCTTGGCGCGTCTGATCTGGTCGAAGGTTGACCTTCGCCCATCGCCGGAGGCCGTGGAGGCAGCACGAGCTGCCGATGTAGTGGTGGCCGTAGTGGGAATTACCAGCGAGCTTGAAGGCGAAGAGATGCAGGTAAATGAAGTGGGCTTCAAAGGTGGCGACCGCGTCAGCATCGACCTGCCCAAGCCCGAGGAGGATCTGCTTGAGGGAGTAGCCGCTGCTGGCAAGCCGCTGGTAGTAGTGCTTACCAACGGCAGTGCCCTCGCTGTGAATTGGGCCAATGAACACGCCAACGCTATTCTCGACGCATGGTATGCCGGTGAAGAAGGCGGGACGGCTGTTGCGGAAACACTTTCCGGGCGCAACAATCCAGCCGGTCGTCTGCCGGTCACTTTCTACAAGGGTGTGAGTCAACTACCGCCTTTCGAGGATTACTCGATGAAAGGCCGCACTTATCGGTATTTCGAGAGAACCCCGCTTTATCCATTTGGCTATGGCCTGAGTTATACAGAGTTTGCTTACAGTGGACTTACCGTTCCCACAGATGCGATAACTGCGGGTAGCGCGGTGAGCGCCGAAGTTACTGTCACCAACACCGGCAGCAAAGCCGGCGACGAAGTCGCCCAACTTTATCTCACCTTCCCCACTGTTCCGGGAGCTCCGCTGCGCGCCTTGCGGGCATTCCAGCGGGTTCATCTGGAACCGGGTGCCTCACAGAAAGTGTACTTTAAGCTACAACCGCGTGATTTGAGCATGGTGACGGAAGCGGGAGAACCCATCGTCGCCGAAGGTCAATATGGCGTGTCGGTAGGTGGCGGCCAGCCGAATACAGGCGCACAGGTAGTGAGCGCGAACTTCAACATCAAGGGTACGCTAGCTCTTCCTGAATAACTTGCGGCTGCGTTCAGAAAACAAGGGGCGCTTTCTCATTGAGAAAGCGCCCCTTGTTCTGATAGATACAATTATCTAATTGGCAGAAGCTACCGCGGAATTCTGCGTCACTTCCTTCATCTTGAGATACACAGCGTTGCTCCAGCCAAAGCCGACTTGGTTGGTCTTGTATCCGGTGCTCACCTGCACGTTGGAACTCCCTGCGACGACGTTGAATTTTTCAACGATTGTTCCGTCCCTGGCGAAGCCGGCATCTACGGTGGCATCGAATTCGCGCGCGATCCGCCGTGCATCCTCGCGAAAACCCATCGCCTCCAGTCCGGCCACCGCAACCCAGTTAGTCGGCGCCCAGCCGAATGGTTCATCCCATTGCATTCCAGAGTTAAAGTTACTCATTGAAAGCCCGCCGGGACGCTCGAAGAGGCTGAGTTTCGCCACCATCTGTGTAGCTTCTTCACGCGTGGCCACGCCCGCCCATAAAGGATAGAGTGACGAGATATACGCATAAGTTGATGTCTTGGCGTGATAAAAATCATAGTCCGCAAAGACGCCGTCCTTCGATCGCCATAAGTAGCGCTGCATGGCCGCGTCGCGTACCTTGGCGCGATGATCCCAGCGTGTCGCGTCCTCAGGCTTGATGAGCAAATGCGCAAAATGCTCCAGGTCTTTTTCGTAGCGATAGAGCAGGCTGTTCAGGCACACCGGCGCATAGTGGTGCGTGGCCCCGTCAAAGGGGCCGAAGCGAAAGCTGGGATCGAAGCCCGACTCACGCATCGCGCGGTCGCCTTGATAGAAGTCGTGGCTAAGCCGGTAGCCTTGAGCCCATGCCCGCATGCAGACCACGCTCGCGTAGATGTCGCAACTGGTTAGTTTCAGTCGCGTCCCTTCCGCCGCATCAGGATGTTCGGAGCCCTTCACTAGAAAGCCTGCGGTCGCGGCTTCGGGATGCGTCAAAAGCCAGCGGATCACATCCGGATAATAAGTGCTGTCGTCCGACTCCTCAGGCACCGGCCCGTTCGCAAAGTCGAAGTAGCGCGTTAGTCCCGTCGTACCGGCTTTGTGCTCCGGCCGCGTCCAGGTAGAGTAATCCTTCTCCGCCAGCGTATACGCGCGTTCCAGCCATACCCTGGCTTGGGCGCGGCCCGCAGGGGTGGCAGGGAAGCTGGCAGGATTCTCATACACCGCCCGTATCATCGATGTTAGAAATGGAGGCTGCGAGCGAGTTAGATAGTAAGTCCGGTTGGCGTTCAGCACAGCGCCGTAGTGCTCTATCTCGAAGAGGAAGTTATCCACCATTCCCTTGGCAAGGGCTTCCCGATGGTCGGCCTCCAATCCAAGAACAATGAAGTAACTGTCCCACCCATACATCTCGTTGAAGCGTCCGCCGGGAACAACGTAAGGGTTGGGCAGATAGAGCAGCCCCGCCGCGGTCAGTTCCGCGGGACGCACGTCTCCCAGTTTCTCAATCCGCCGTGGCAAAGCAATCACGCGCACATTGCATTTCTGCAGAAGCGCGGTTACTTCGGGCGGGGCCGGTGTTTCTGCCGGCATGTAGAGTACCGGGTTGGCGGTGACCTTGATGTCTACCAGCGAGTGGCAGTCGGTCATGGAACGCGTGAGCGTATCCCACGCACCGTGAATGTACTGGAGAGTGGCTTCCGGGTTGGGTCCGGGCGCGGGACCAGGACTAGCTTCTTGCGCCTGAACATTTGAATTTCCGATTGCGGCTACTGCAAGGAATAACAAGTAACGCAGTTTCATACCAACTCCAACGTGTACCGTTGTGAATCTTCTGGAGTGTATCGCACAAAGTAGAGATTTGGCGCAACCCGGGAACAGTTCTGCAGGAATCGGTGTCTACACAAGCACAGTGGTTCCGATTGGGATGAACGGAGATGACTTGAGCTTCGCTCCCCGCGCCCCAGATCGCACGTAGATCGAGCGCGCAGAGCGGCCAGCCCGCCTGCGTCTTGCAGAAGGACCTCCTCTGACTCCCGGCCGGCGCGGCTGAATTGATGATTTCCGGGAGGCAGGCCATGTTTGAAGACTCCACTTTCGAATCCACAGGCAGAATCCGCACCCGTAGCCGCAACTGGATGGTTGCGGCATTCATCTTCAACGGCGCCATTTTGCTGGCGTTGATCCTGATTCCGCTCATCTACCCTGAAGCGCTGCCGCGCCTGGAAATGCCCTGGCTGATGACAGCCCCGCCTCCGCCGCCGTCCGCTCCACCAACCCAGCCGCACCAGCAAGCACAGCCGACCCGCGGAATGACTGAGATGCCTGGCGGCAAAATTCAGGCGCCAATTCTCTTTCCACGCGAGCCCTTCATTTCCAAAGACCCTGAACCAGCGGGTCCAACCGATGTCGCCGAATTGGGACCTGGTCCTGGCGGCCCGGGTGGTCCTGGCGGCGTCTTTCCCGGCCAACCCGCGCCACCGGTCATCCGTCTGGTACAGAACGCTCCGGTCCGTCTTTCCGGAAAAGTCGTCGAGGGATTATTGATTAACAAAGTCATTCCGCGATATCCGCCCATGGCCATTGCAACGCATACGGAAGGGACGGTCGTGTTGCAGGCGACAATCTCCAAGGCCGGAAACATTGAGAATTTGCGCGCTGTCGGTGGGCCGCCCATGTTACAGCAGGCTGCGCTGGATGCAGTGAAGGCATGGCGCTACCGGCCTTATTTGCTCGGTGGCGAACCGGTTGAAGTGGAAACCACGGTGAATGTGGTCTTCAATCTTGGTCGTTGATCAGGGAGGTTCTCCAGGCTGAGATTGTCAACTACTCGCCAGCTTCTCGCGTGTCAGCTCGTTCCATGTCGCAATCGTCTCCGGCATGGGCGGGCTGACCGCACCGGGAGCTACGGCTTCAATCACCTCTTGCGGATTCACGGTGCCACGGGCGTTGCGCAGTGCGCCTTTCACCCAACCTACTGCCGCCAATCCTTCGCGGCCTGTGAAGGTTTGTTCCAGGTAGAACCAGCGCTCGTCCCAGCAAACCAGGCGGGAGCCCAATTCGAATGAGGAGAATAGCGGAAGGGAGCGTCTGTAGGTGATCCACACAGCGCCGACCAGCGGCTGCCAATGCGACCGGATGATGTGTTCAAGAAGCCGCGTGCGTGCCAACAGATGGGTTCGCGCGTAGTCCATGATGCTCAGGTAGCGAGCGTTGTTCAAGTGCAGATTGAGGTCGATATCATTTGGCCAAACGTGCATGCGCAACCGGTCTTCTTCGAGCATGCCGATCGGAGGAAGCGGCGCGAGATGCTGGCGAATGGCCAGAGCAGGAATGCGAACGAAGCTGATGAAGTGAGACAAACTGCTCCTCGATTACGACCACCGCCTCCAGTGTAGAAGAGCGTATAACTGCGGCATCGAGATTCTTGAACTGGCGGCATCCAAGCCCCATCGGCGACAATCTCATTTGCCATGGCAAAACTGTCTCGCCGCAAATTCCTCAAGACCGCTTCCGTTGCTTCAATCGCCGCAGCCACCGTTCCCAGTATTGCCGCCTCCCGCAGCGAACGGGTTTTCGTTGGCTCCAATACGCCCGACGGCATTCTTGCCTTCGACTGGGATCCCACAACCGCTGAGCTGATTCCTGCCGGTGTCGCCGCCAAACTCGCCAATGTGGATTGGATTACCTTTTCTCCCAATCACGAGTTTCTCTATGCCGCATCTGAAGTGGATTCGTTCAACGGCAAGCCGACCGGCGAAGTGGCCAGTTTTGGTGTGCACGAGGGGCGGCTTCACCCGCTCTCCGCGCAGAACTCGGCCAGCAAAGGCACCTGCCACGTGGCCCTGGACCACACCGGCCATGTGCTGCTATCGGCGGATTACGGTGGTGGCAGCGCGGCGGCGTTTCTCGTCAACGATGGAAGCTTGAGCAAGGCGACGTGGACCGAGCACTACACCATTCACGGCCCCAATACCGACAGGCAGGAGAGCGCGCACGCACACTTCGCCTCCTTCTCGCCCGACAATCGCTTTGCCTATATCAACGACCTTGGCGGCGACATGATTCACATCTATAGTCTCAACGCTGACACGGCGATGCTCACCGCCGCGGGCGCCTACCATGCAAGGCCTGGAGCCGGCTGCCGCACGCTGCATTTCCACCCCAACGGTCGCACCGCTTATTGCGTCAACGAACTGGACTGCACCGTGGATGTTCTGGAGTGGCACAAAACCGATGGCAGCCTGACGCTGGTGACGCGCCTGGAACTACTGCCCGCCATGCATAGCGGCGTCAATACGGCATGCGACACGGTCATCTCCAAAGACGGCCGTTCGGTATATTTCGCCAATCGAGGCACAGACTTTCTCTTCACTTGCAAGGCCGATGCCAAGACCGGCGCCCTGACCCCAATGGGTCGCTCGAGTTGCGGTGGAAAGACTCCGCGCAACTTTACGCTCGATCCGACAGAGCATTGGATGCTGGTGGCTAACCAAGGCTCAAGCCAGATCAGTGTATTTGCCCGCAACCCCGAGACCGGAGCGCTGGCCGAACAAGGGAAGAGCTTTGCGGCCGCCGCACCCATGTGCATTGTCTTTGAATGAAGAAGTGCGGAAGGGAAAGAGTGAGAAGTGAAGCGGGTCTTTATGCGCCCATCAAGGCCGGGCTCGTGAGAGCGTTGTGGGCGAGTGTTGCGGGCTCCTTCTCGTCCTCCGATGAAGTCACCATCGGCACGTGAGCAAGCTCCCATGCTGAGCGGTCCTTCATCAATCGCGAAACCAGGGCGGTGTGCATCGCGTGCCCGGCGCGCTCGGCCACCACGTGGCCCTCGATGCGCCGTCCCGCCAACGCAAGATCGCCGATCAGGTCCAGCACCTTGTGCCGCACATACTCATCGTCAAAACGCAGCGGGCCATTTTCCGGTCCTCGCGCTCCCAGAATGATGGCATTTTCAGGTCCGGCGCCGCGGATCAGACCCATGTCGCGCAGTCGTTGCTCGTCGGCCTTGTAGCCGAAAGTGCGCGCAGGAGCGATAAGGCCGCCGTAGGTCTCAGCAGCCAGGTCGATGCAGGCTTTTTGATGGCCGATGGGCGCGGGGAACTCAATAGCATACTCAATCTTGTAACCGGAGCCGGGATAGACGCCGATAAACTTCTCGCCCTCGCGCACCTCAATGGGGCGAAGCACGCGGATGGTCTCGCGGCGGCGGCGCTGGGTGCGGATGCCGCCACTGAGAAAGGCCTGCACGTACGGCTGCGAGCTGCCATCCAGGATGGGCAGTTCCAGGTTGTCCAACTCCACAATTACGTTGTCAACGCCCATGCCGATCAACGCCGATAACAGATGCTCGGTGGTGGAAATCAGCACACCCTGGCGCATTAAGCTGGTCGCATAACTAACTTTGGCTATATTGCGGCCGGTTGCGGGAATCTCAAAGTTGTCGAGGTCGGTGCGGCGGAAGACTATGCCCGATCCGGCAGGCGCGGGTAAGAGACGCATCGTAACTGGAGCCCCGGAATGAAGGCCAACCCCCGTAAATTCGAGGGGCTCTGCAATCGTTTGTTCCAGGTGTGCTGGATGTACCAAATTACGTTCTCCAACGGTGCAAAACCGGGCGCAATTGCTAGATTAGACGGGAAACTGCTTTCGGACACTGTGGCATTTTAGCCACACCGTGCGCCTTCCGAACGATTCTGCGAACAGCAAATCCGGCCCCTCAGCCAGCCTTAACCGTCGTAGAATCATTGAGTCTCTTCGGTCCGCCGGTTCACTCACTGCGGAAAGGTCTTTTTCATGTTTGTCGATTCCGACTCGCCAATTCCCATGCGCGCCCTGCTGGCCGGAGCGCGGCGAAAGCAGTCAGCGCTGCTTGACCTAATACAGAAACTGGTGCGTCAAGAGTCGCCTTCTGACGACAAGGCTGCCGTGGATGCCTGCGTTGCACTGGCGACCGCGCGCGCCAAAGCTCTGGGTGGGCGCGAGAAGTTACACCGCCAACGCCGGTTTGGCGATGTCTTCGAAGCGCGCTTCGGTCCAAAGACCAAAGTCGGCTCCGCAAAGCCTATCCTGCTGCTCGGCCATTTGGACACGGTCTGGCCGCTCGGCACCCTCAAGAACATGCCATGCCGGATCGCTGATGGCCGGCTCTGGGGACCGGGGACGCTGGATATGAAAGCGGGCGTCGCCATGGCCTTCACCGCTATTGAATTGTTGACGGAAGCGGGCCTGCTGGAGCGCGAAATCGTGCTGCTGCTCAATAGCGACGAAGAGGTGGGCAGCCCCATCTCGCGGCCCATCACCGAGCACCTGGCAACCGAATGCGCCGCAGTGTTTGTTCTGGAGCCGGCGCAGGGGCTGGCCTACAAGACCGCACGCAAAGGCACCGGCAACTGGCGAATCGACGTGACCGGTGTCGCGGCCCACGCCGGCGTCGACTTCGAGAAAGGTGCCAGCGCGATTCGAGAGTTGGCCCGCGTGGTGGAGACGGTGAGCGGATGGACCGATCTCAATCGTGGTTTGACAGTGAGTGTTGGCTTGGCCGGTGGAGGAAGCAAGACCAACGTGATTCCTGCTGAAGCGTGGGCCGAAGTGGATGTGCGAATCGCCCGCAAAGCCGACGGCGCGCGCATGGAACGCAAGTTTGCCGCGCTCAAGCCCTCGGGCAAACGCTGCTCATTGGCCGTCAGTGGAGGCATCAACCGTCCGCCGATGGAGCGAATCCGCGGAACCGTCCAGCTCTATCATCGGGCGCAAGCACTTGCAGCGGAATTGGGTTTCTCGCTGGACGAAGCGGCAACGGGTGGCGCCTCCGACGGCAACTTTACATCAGCGCTGAGAATTCCCACCCTCGATGGGATGGGCGCGGTAGGCGAAGGCGCGCATGCACGCCATGAATCAATTGTCGTGGAACACCTGGCGACGAGAACTGCCCTGCTGGCGGGAATGTTGGCGCGTTGAGCCACCTGCGGTGGGGCAGAGCGGTGCCTGCACGCCATGAAGACTCTGGTCGTTGGCTTCAGGCCGGAAAGCCATCTACGGATGATTTAGGTAATTCTGCAAAAAGAAATACCCTGCCGTCACAAATCCGATGATCGCCACACTCCAGCGCATTACTCTCTGGTTAACTCTGCGGCTGTAGTGCGCGCCGAGATAGCCGCCCAACCCGGCCAGAATCGCCATAATCAGGCAAAATTGCCAGGCCACGCGCCCCGCCAGCATGAAGGTAACGGCGGGGATTCCAATAGAAACGGCCGCTGTGAGCACTTTGAGCGCGTTCATCTCGTGAATGTCGTGGACGCCGCAGAATCCGAACAGCGCCATGGCCAGAAAGCCTCCGCCCGCGCCAAAGTAGCCCACATACACGCTGACAACCACCATGCCGATGATCAGCGATTTGTTGTAACGGCGCCCGCCCGACATGCCGGCCAGCCATTTTCCCAGTGGAAAGCTGAGCACAAACAGGACTGCCGCGAACAGCAGCAGCCAAGGCAACAGCTCTCGAAACCGCTTGTTCCCGGTATGCAACAGCAATTCGCCGCCCATCCAGCCGCCGACCCCGGAGGCGATTCCCAACGGCAACAGCTTCCAGCCGTAAGCGCGCAGTTGTTGGCGAAAAGCCACCAGCGAGGTCAATTGCCCCGGCCAAAGCGCGACCGTATTGGTGGCCTGCGCAGAGACTGCGCCAACGCCCACGGCAGCAGTGCTGGCAAGCAGAGCCGGTAGAGACAAAAACGATCCCCCGCCGGCAATCGTGTTAAGCACGCCGGCAAAGAACGAAGCTGTGGGGAGCCATAGAATGCGCAGAAGATGCAGGATGTTAGGGGCCACTCCTTAATGTAAATGCCGCTCACATAAAGATGTATAAGGGATTGGCCGACCACGCAGGGGGGGGCGGCGATCCGAAAGTCGATTCTGCGGGTCCCCGCGCCTGATAAACTCCCCTCAAGAAACTTTGGAGTTTAAATCAGCAATGAAACAGACTCTTCTAGTATTTTTTGTGGCGGCAGCCGCGGCGGTCGCAAGCTCACAAACTCCCGCAAAGCCTTCCTCAACGCCCGCTCCGGCCACCGCAAAGGCTGCTGCTCCGGCGTCGAAACCATCAGCGGCAGCCTCCCCGATAGTCGCAGCATTCATCAAAGCGCCCGCCAGTATTCCGCAGCATAAGGGGATTCAGAAGCCGGTCTTCACGGTTGCTTTGCGCTACCAGGATATCCAAATCGGCACAGGTGCTCTGGCCGAGCCGGACAAGCAATACAAGATCTTCTACACCGGCTACCGGGCTGCCGATGGCGTCAAGTTTGACTCCACGAGCGACCATCCGCGGCCTCCTGTGAAGGACAAGGACGGAAAGCCAGTGCTGGGCGATGATGGTAAACCCAAGCTCGGCGATCCTCAACCCTTCCCATTTCATCAGGGTGTTGGTGGCACCATTCCAGGGTTTGACCAGGGCTTTGTCGGCATGAAGGTCGGCGGCAAACGCCGCATCTTCATCCCCTGGCAACTCGCCTACGGAACGCGCAACATTCCAGATCATGGTCCGGAGCATCCGGGGATTCCTTCAAAGTCAGACCTGATCTTTGACGTGGAACTCGTGGACGTCGCCGATGCGCCGCCTCCTCCACAGATGCGTCCGCCAATGGGCGCGATGCCTGGTGGACGGCAAATGCCCCCTGGCGGGGTCCCTCCGCATCCTGGAACGCCGCCGACCGGTGCAGCGCCGTCGTCAACGCCTGCCGCACCGGCCAACCCTGCAACAGCCACGCCGCCCCCTGCGTCAACAGCTCCAGCGCCGCCGCCACCATCGGCTGCTCCCGCTTCACCCGCCACGGCCTCGCCACAACCAAAGTAGGGACAGGTTGATTGTGGGGCAATCAGGCCACGCCGGCAGGTAACTCCGGCGTGGCTGCAATCAATTGCCGGGCATACGTGGTCTGGGGATTGTCGCACAGCGCTACGGCTTCGCCCATCTCTACCAGTCGCCCTCGCTCCATCACCGCAATGCGCGTGCTCAAATAGCGCACCAGTGGCATCGAGTGCGAGATAAATAAATAGGTCAGCCCGTGTTCTCGCTGCAACCCACGCAGCAGGTTCACAATCTGCGCACCCACGCTCACATCCAGCGCTGAAACCGGTTCATCCAGAATCAGCAGCTTCGGCCTGAGCGCCAGTGCGCGGGCAATGTTGATGCGCTGCCGCTGCCCGCCAGAAAACTCGTGTGGATGCCGTAAGATCGCCGATTCGTCCAGTCCAACTTCATGCAACAGCTCCACTGCTTTGGTCCGAAGCGTGGCGCGATCTGTCTTGATCCCCATTTCGCGGCGATGGATCACAAGCGGCTCGGTCACAATCTGCAGCACGTTCATGCGCGGATTCAAAGCCGCGTACGGGTCCTGAAATACCGGCTGCATTTGCCGCCGCAGTCGGTGCAACTCCTGCGCTGAAGCGCGGGCCACGTCAATCCCTTCCACGCGCACCGTGCCGCGGCTTGGCGTAACCAGCCCCAGGATCATCCGCGCCACAGTTGTCTTGCCCGAACCCGATTCACCCACCAGCCCCAGCGTCTCACCGGCCTCAATCGTGAATGAAACCCCCTCGACGACGTGCTGCCACTCCGTGCGCAACCCCGTTCGGCGGGGATAGCTCTTCCAAACCGCGTCCACTTCCACCAGCGCCATTCTCAAATGGTACATGCCATCTGCGGTGGGCCCGACAGTGCGCGTCTACGAGATCGCCTTGCAATCGTTGCGGCTAATCCAGCTTTGGGTGGAGCTTGTGGAACTCGGTTGCCTGCTGATACGCCGATGCAAACGCTGCCAGCTTTGCTTCCTGATAGTGTCCGGCTAGGAAGGTCAATGAGACCGGTGTGCCCGGCCCGCCGATGTCGTCGCTGTCGCCATCGTCGACTTTGGGCGGCCTGGGAGCATCCATGCCACGCAAGCCATTGGGCAGGATCAGCGCCGGATGCCCGGTCAAATTCGTAGCCACTAGTTGTGTCCCAGTTGTGGGCGTGACTATGATGTCCACCTGCTCGAAAAGCGCCGAGACTTGGCGGATGGCGAGCGTTCGCGCTCGGTTGGCCTGAATGTACTCGACCGCCGGGTAAAAGCGGGCAGTGCGGAAGAGATTCGGCCAGTCCTCCGGACCCTGCTCGGTCAACAGGCGGTCGCGGCCGGACATCGTCAGGTCGTCAAATGCCGCAGCGCCTTCTGCTGTGAGCAGGGGCACCATCGCGTCGTAAGGCAGCTTGGGCAGTTCTACCGGAATCAGGTCCACACCCATCGAGCGCAGCTTGTCCAGCGCGGCCAACTCATAGCGCCGATCATAATCGCGGCGCGCGCGAGCCACTTTCGTCGCCTCATTTGAGTCTTCGCGCTTTTTCTTTTCCTCAACGGTTTCGTTCGCTTTGGGTTCAGCCAACTTCAGCGACTCCGGTGGATCAAATTCGCTTTTCAGATAGCCGATGCGCAGCTTCTTCCAATCCATTCCCGGATCCCAGCGGAAGTCGGCCGCGACGACGGAGGTATCCTTGCCGTCCGGTCCATGAATCGCGGCCAGAACCAGTGCGCAATCCTCCACCGAGCGGGAAATCGGGCCCAGCTTGTCCATTGTCCAGCTGAGCGCCATGGCGCCCGTGCGCGGCACCATGCCAAAAGTAGGCCGCAGTCCTGTGCAGCCGCAGCGTGTGGAAGGCGACGAGATCGACCCCAGTGTTTCAGAGCCAATCGCGAACGCCACGCATCCCGCGGCCACCGCGCTTGCCGAACCCGCCGAGGACCCGCTCGAACCCTGTGCTGGATTCCACGGATTGCGCGTGCGTCCGCCGTACCATTTATCGCCCATAGCCAGCGCGCCCAGAGAAAACTTCGCCACCAGCACCGCCCCCGCCGCATCCAGCCGCTGCACCACAGTAGCGTCTTCATCGAACGACTGATGCTCAAATCCTCCCGCGCCCCACGTCGTTGGATAGCCTTTCACAGCAAGCAGGTCCTTCGCGCCCCAGGGAATCCCCTGCAGCTGCCCGCGATATTTACCTGCGGCAATTTCCTCATCCGCTTTCTTCGCCTGAGCCAGCGCGCGCTCTTCAGTGAGCGTAATGACGAAGTGCAGTTGAGAGTCGTATCGCTTCAGGCGGTCGAGGTACATCTGTGTGAGGGCCAACGACGTGATCTTTTTCGTCTGCAAAAGCGCAGCCAATTCAGTTACGGTGGCAAAAGCTAAGTCCCCGATGTGCGCCGGTGGCGACGGCAGGCCATCAACAGTGAATGCGCCGGGTCGCCGATCGCCAAGGCTGATTAGGCCATTGGCATCCGCTTCCCACTTCTTGGCCGGGGTGGGCGTTGCCGCCGCCAACGGATGAAACACAAACGCCGGCGGCACGGAGTTGGGAATCTTCAGCGCCCGTATCGGCTCATAAGAATCCCGCTGGTCATTCAGCCCATCCAGCATCATCTTCTTTTGTTCCGCGGTAAACGGCCCCACCCCGGCCAGTGTGGAAGCCTGGTCCAGCATCTCCGGCGTAATTTTCGCCAGTTCCTTGTGCTCGGCGGCGGGGCTGGCCTCCTGCGCCTGCGAGGCCAGCATATACAAGATTCCCGGCAGCAATGCCGAAGTAATGCCTGCGCGGCTGCAAGCAGAGAGAAATCCTCGACGGTCCAATGTCATTGCCAGAGTTTCCTTTGCGAAGAAGAATGCCTTTCGCAAACTATAACTGAATCTGGCGAAGTGACCGCGTCACCCGCCGTCCTATTTATTTCATCGCAGGAGTCAGTTTCAGCGCGTACGCGTACTTGCAGGCCGCGCCGGCCGGCAGCGTCACGATGAGCGCGTCCTCGCCTTGAGTCCAGGTCACCTTACCAGTCGACCCTAGCAACTCAACTGAACCAATCGGAATCGATTTCCCCTCATGCGCCCAGCCCAGCGAATGAATGGTGGCCTTCGAGTCAGTCGGGCAGGCCATGCCGATGGCGTACACCGTAGTCCCTTTGGCGGTGAATCGAAAATCGTCCGCCGTATACGGCTTGGTGTCGGTGTCGTGGAAGGCTCCGCCCTTCACCTGCGTCGGCCCTTCGCCGAATGTTGTCCATGGCGTGGTGTCGTAGATGGCGTCGCCGTTCACTTTCAGCCATGCGCCCATCTCAAGCAGCGTGCTCCGAATCTCGTCAGGAATCGTTCCATCTGACTTGGGCCCAAAATTCAAAAGCAGGTTGCCGTTCTTGCTCACGATGTCCACGAGCTGGTGAATCAGAAACTCCGGTGACTTGAACGTATCGTGCTCAATGTAGCCCCAACTGCCGTTGCTGATTGAGGTATCAGTCTGCCAGTGATCCGCGAGAATATGGTCCAGTTGCCCACGTTCAAAATCGCGTGTGCCGGCCTTCCAATTGAGCGAGTAGTCCTTGAAGTCGATCACTCCCTTGTAGCCGTGGGCCTCGGCAAAGTTGTAATAGAACGAGGCAAACTGCGTCACCGCGCGGCGAAAGTTAGGCTGACCGATCCACCAGTCGAAATAGACAACCTCCGGCTTGTACTTCTCCACCAGCTCTGTGTCGCGTGCCAGCCAATCGCGCGTCCACGCCTCGCTCACATACGTCCAGTCGTCATCAAGCCCGTGCGCGTCACCAGGTGCAGCGAACCACTGATGCGCAGGTCCATAGAGAGATGCGTATTTGGGATCGTTCACATCGGAGCGAATGGCACGCCCGCCGTCATAGAAGAAGTTATGCTCGGCGCGATGCGAGCTCAGCCCAAAATGTAGCCCCTGGCTGCGAATCGCCGTGGCTAGCTCAGCCAGCGTATCGCGCTTCGGTCCCATCTTGACCACCGTCCAATCGGATAGTCCCGAGTCATACATTGAAAACCCATCATGATGCTCCGCCACCGGCACCACGTAACGCGCGCCCGATTCCTTAAACAGCTTTGCCCACTCGTTGGCATCAAAGTGTTCTGCGCGAAACAGAGGAATTAAATCCTTGTATCCCTTCGCATCTTTCTCGGCCGGATCCTTCGAAGCGAAGCGTTCCTGAAAATCCTTGTATGCGCCCTCGCCGGGCCTGTACATGTTGCGCGGGTACCACTCGTTCACTGCGGCAGGCACCGAATACACGCCCCAGTGGATGAAGATGCCAAACTTCGCGTCCTTGTACCATTGCGGCTGCTGGTACTTCATCAGCGTGGCCCAGTCTGCACGATACGGACCGTCGTTTTCCTGTTTCTCCTCGATCGCCAGCAACCTGTTCCGTTCAACGTCGTATTTGCTCACCGATTGCTGCCACTCGCGGTCAATCTCCGCAGCCGACTTCACGCCTTGCGTGGGCGCCAGCGGGTCGGTGGCGGCAGTCGGAGCCTGCGAAAAAACGAGCGGCGCGGCCAGAAATAAAACACAAGGCACAATGCGGACATGATTTCTCATAAGCGCGCATCGTAAACGTTTTCCATTGTTGAGTGCAAACGCTTCGCTTCAGTTTCAACGCTGCATCGAATTGTCTGGGTGCTGAAAAAGTCTCTTGACATATTCCCATATAGACATGTATTGTCCCGTTCATGGCTCGCGCCGCCACCACTACCGATGCTTTTAACGCAGTCGCCGAACCTCGCCGCCGGCAGATTCTCAGCTACCTTGCGCCTCGTGAGCGCCCGGTGGGGGATATCGTAGCCGCCCTGAATCTCGACCAGCCCTCGGTTTCAAAGCACCTCTGCGTACTGCGAAGCGTAGGCCTGGTTCATGTCCGGCGCGATGGCCGGCACAAGTTCTATCGAACCAACGCCGAGGCAATCCGCCCCTTGCACGAGTGGGCGGGCACGTTTGAGCAATTCTGGCGGCACCAGTTAAGCCGCGTAAAACAGCTTGCAGAGCAAAAGATGAACGAAGTGCAGCCGATTCCGAAGCCCGGAAAATAAACCGACCCCGAGGAGGATCCATGAGCACCACAGCACTGAGCATTGAGAACATGACTCTTGATATCAAGCAGGAAATCCACGTCAATGCGTCCCTCGCAGTCACCTTTGACGCGTTGCTCGAACAGATCGGCCCGCACAATGAGCGAGGACCAGGCGACCCCATGCCGATGAAGATCGAACCCTGGCCCGGAGGCCGCTGGTATCGCGACCTCGGCGACAACAACGGCCATCTTTGGGGCCATGTGCAGGCCATCAAGCGGCCAACATTGCTTGAAATATGCGGACCCCTATTCGCGTCTTACCCCTTCGTCTCCAACGTGCAGTACAGGTTGAAGGAAGTAGATGGCGGAACCTTGATCGCCTTTCGCCACACCGCGCTCGGCTTCATTCAGGATGATCACAGAGGCGGTGTGAGCAAGGGATGGGCATCGATACTCGATCGTATTCGTAAGCACGCAGAAGCCAAGTAGTCTTCACGGACGGTTCGTCGCATTCGCCGTTGACCTCAAAGCGGAGGAAGCTATGTGTCCAATATGCCTCGCAGCCGCAGCGCTGGTCGCCATCAAAGCGACATCGACCGGAGGGCTCGCGGCCTTGGCGATCATTAAAACCCGCGCGAAGACAATCGTGCATCAAACGCCCATAGAACCCGGCACGAAGGAGGATCAAAATGTCCAGCACCATGACAGCGATTGAAAATCCAAAGATCGTCTCGCACCAAGATTGGCTTAGCGCGCGCAAGGAATTCCTCGCGAAAGAGAAGGAATTCACGCGGCTGCGCGATGAGCTAAGCAGCCAACGCCGGCAGCTTCCCTGGGAAAAAGTGGAGAAGCAATATGTCTTCGAGGGCTCTGCCGGCAAGGAGACATTCGCCGATCTCTTTGGCAAGCGCAGCCAGCTTGTGATTTACCACTTCATGTTCGGTCCTGGCTGGAGCGAAGGTTGCCCGAGCTGTTCGTACCTTGCCGATCACTTCGATGGCATGACCATTCACCTCGCCAATCGCGACGTGGCATTCGTCGTGGTTTCGCGGGCGCCCATCGCACAGATTGAAGCCTTCAAGAAGCGCATGGGATGGAAGTTCAAATGGGTCTCGTCCTTCGACACCGATTTCAACTTTGACTATCATGCGTCCTTCTCCCCTGAGGAACGAGCGAAGGGCAAGGTTGAGTACAACTACAAACAGATGGATTTTCCCAGCGAGGAAGGCCCTGGGCTCAGTGTGTTCGCAAAAGACGCGAACGGAGATATCTTCCACACCTATTCGAGCTATGAGCGCGGGCTCGATATTTTTGTCGGGACCTATAACATCCTTGACCACGTGCCGAAGGGTCGTGATGAAGAGCGTCTCAGGCACAGCATGGCCTGGGTTCGCCATCACGACAAGTACACCGACGGGTATGTCGTGGACCCGACGCAGGGCTATGTCCAGCCAGAAATTGTGCAGATCAAGGCTACGGGCTCTTCGTGCTGTTCTGAAGAGCGTCACTCGTAACGATCAGGGGATGCGGGACCCCCGTCCCGCATCTCCAAGTTACATCTCAAAACTACAAGATACCTTACTTGTTCGCTTCGTCCATCAGCTTCAAGGCTCTGGCCATGGCGTCCAGACGATGCTGCTTCTGGGTTTCCATGTCGATGCCTTTCGGCAGCCATTTTTCCGGGGAGTAGCGTTTGATGCGCTCCTCCAGGTGTTCGGCATAGGTTGCGCCAATCTCGGACACCGAGGCCTGCGCTTTTGGCAGCACTTCGTGGAAGTGAGCAATCTCCGCTACCGCGTTTTCAGGGTGGTAGCTGAGCCGGTCGCCGGCCTGCATCGCGTCGATCAGGGGATCGGGCGCATCGGCGGCAGGCTGTGTCTGGTGCATGGCATCTGTGGCGGCGCGCAGTCGGGTCATCGCTCCTGCAAAGCCATCTAACTCGCTCCGCCGCGCAGTCAGCCCTGCCGCGCGTCGCACTTCCACAACTATCTTTGCCGCGACGCTCCCACTCGACACGGGAATCACTGTCGTCAGTGTGTTGCCCTCGAAACTCCAACCACCTTTGCCGGTCGGTCCGGCACGCTTCGCAGCCACGCCATTCACGGTCACTTGCGCTGGCGGCCAATCAGCGGGCAGCCGCACCTCAAAGCCACGCGTTTTTGGCATTGCAGGATAGCCACCCTCCACCGGCCCGATCTCTACCCGCAGCGTGTCGCTCGTTTGCATGGCTTTGATCGGCGTGCGCGCAAACACGCCGTGTTGATATTCGACTGAAACGCCCGAGTCCTCATACACCGAGTAACTCGAGCTCGCGCCAGGCTCAAGCGGCCACACATTCACAATCAGGGGATCTACTGGTTTTTCTCCCGTGTAGTGCATGGGCGGCTGCATAGGCACAATCGCTCCGGCGCGCAGATAGACCGGCGTTTGATTGATGCTGAAGGTGCGTTCCATCGTGGCTGGCCCGGTGAGATGCTTGCCCGTGGGCCACTCGATCCACTCGCCCTTCGGCAGCCAGACCTGCTCGGTGGCCAGGCCACTGGTCTTGTCGGCTGGCGCAACCACGGGGGCGGCCAGCATCGCGTCACCAAAGAGGTACTCACCCTTGCTGGAGTAGGCCGCGTCCTCCTCCGGCCAGTCGTAGTAGAGCGGACGGAAGAAGGCTACACCCGTGTCGTACGTGCGCCGCGCCTCCGTATATAGATAGGGCTGCAAGGCGTAGCGAAGCTGGAACGTGGAGCGCAGGACGGATGAATAAGGCTCAGGATAGACCCAGATTCTCCGCTCTGCTTCAGGATTCTTGGTGGTGTGCGTTCGCAGAATGGGGCTGAAGGCCCCAAACTGCACCCAGCGTGTGAAAAGCTCCGGATCGACGACGCCGGGCATGTGGCCGCCGATATCGTGGCTCCAATAAGCGTATCCAACGTTGGCTGCGGTGGCCGTGAACCAAGGCTGAAACGCGAGCGAGTCCCAAACAGAAACCGTGTCGCCGGAAAACCCGATCTGGTAGCGATGATTGCCCAGCCCTCCCCAGCGGTGAAAAAGCAGCGGCCGTTTGCCCTCGCGCTGCTGGTCAGTGAAATGGACGTAGTTGAGCCACCATGTTGGTGTCACGCCGGCCATTTTGGTGGGCTGTTTCTGCTGCCAGTCCAGCCACCAGAAATCGATACCTTGCTTCTCCAGCGGATGGTGCAACAGGTTCATGTAGTTGGTAGCGAACTTCTTGTTGGTGATGTCGAAGGGCACATATTGTTTCGTCGCCGGATCGATACCCATCGCCTTGGCCATCGCTGGATAGGCCCGTTCCCACGGCTGCACGCCGGACGCCGGATGCAGATTCAGTGTCGTTTTCAAACCCTCCGCATGAAGCTTCGCAAGAAACTGATCGGGGTCGGGAAAAAGCAGCTTGTTCCATGTATAGCCGCTCCATCCGAGCCTTTCACCCGATTGGTCAACGTCTCCTGCGGCTTTAAGCTGTTCTTCGCTCATGTGCCAGTCCATGTCGATCACGAACACATCCAGTGGCACATCGTTCTCGTGAAAACCCTTCACCAATTCATCCAGTTCCTGGTCGCTATAGGCCCAGTACCGTGACCACCAAGCACCGAACGCAAATCGCGGCGGCAGCGGAATCCGTCCGGCCACGCGCACATAGTCACCCAGCGCCTTGCGGTAGTCGTGTCCATAGCCGAAGAAGTACCAGTCCTGGCGTTCACCTGCCGGCCGTTCGATCACCCAAGGCCACGGACTCTTTTCTCCCGCCCTGAAGCTGAAATCCGCCGAGTCGAACAGTGGCCGTGTCGAGTCATCCACCAGCGCCCAGCCGGAACGCGATACTAGCCCCTGTTCAATCGGCTCCTGCGTTTTGCCGCCCAGCGCGCCGTCCAGCGTGCGCGTGGTCCCTTGCAGATTCTCCGGGTCCGTCATCCCCGGATGCCACAGCACCCGCTTGCCGTCGCTAGTTAGTTCGATCGAGAGACTGTCAGGCGTGAACCTGCCATCCCCAGTTGGCTTGTAGGTCAGCGTCAGCGAGGTGGTGCTGATGAGGTGAGTGTTTCCTGCATTGGGCTCGGTGTAATGGAAGTCTGGCACCGGCAGCCGCCGATTCAAAAACACGAATGAAGCATGATCCTCAAACTTCCCATCCGCCGCCCATTCCATGCGGATCAGCTCCGGAGTCAGCACCGTAAACCGCGCGTGGCCCGCAGTGACCACCGCCTTCGGGTCTGCGACTGGATTGTAATTGCCCTCGTCCGGATTGGCCCGCATCGCCTGCGTCGAAGGTGCAGCAACAGATGGCTTAGCGTCTTGTCCGGCATTCTGTGAAAAAGCCTGCATTGTTAATCCGATTCCGAGTGTGATTGCGATTCCGATTGCAGCAAGTCGATCAAGAGAAATGTACACAGTCCCCTCCTGTTTTTACTCCAGCACGAAGGCTATCATCGCAACACGGGAAAGAGTACGGGAAGAAGAGAAGTAGTTTTCTGTGAATGATCAGTTAACTGGGCGTCGGCTTATCGGCCATCTCCTCAATCACCATCACGCCGGCAACGATTTCGCCATTGTGTCCGTAGATTGGGGAGGCGGATAAAGCAACGCGGGTTCGTCCGCCGCTTTCTTTCTGGAAATACACCGTCTGTGCACGGATGGTCTCTCCGTGGAGGATGGCACGGGCAAGCGGATACTCATTCGGCTTGAGCGGCTGATTGTCTTCCCAGGTTGCTGCCCATCTGCGATAATCGGCAATCCTCTGACCGGGCTGAATGGCATTTCGAAGAATGCGATGCGCCTCCTGGTTCGCCATGGCAACATTTCCTTCCGGCGCATCAGCCAGGATCATGCCCACCGGAACGGCGTCGAACGTGGCCTGCAGCCCAGCTTGACATCGCTCCAGAGCGTGCTCCACTGTCTTGGGGCGCTCAATGTCTTCGACTGTCCCGTAGACGCGAAGAACCTCTCCAGACGGGCCAATGACTGCGGAACCGCGCGACCACATCCATTTCCACGATCCGTCGAGGCTCTTCACTCGATATTCGATGTCAATGGGTTTCCCCGTGCGCAGCGTTTCCTGGATGGCCCGGGTGGTGTGTTCCACGTCGTCGGGATGCAATGCCCGCATCCATCCGTCGCCCATCGCCTCTTCCATCTCCATCCCGGTAGTCTTCTGCCATCTTGAGCTTGCCTCGATCACTTTGCCGTCGGCATCCAGAACCCAGGGCGTATGAGGGTTGAGCTCGACCATGTGGCGATAGTGTTCTTCCCCCTGCCGCAGCGCCTCTTCCGCGCGTTTCCTTTCCGTGATGTCAACAATGGCGACCGATACGCCCAGCACTTCTCCTGCCTCGTCGCGCACGGGCCGATAAGACCCAAGCAGTGTGCGCCCGTCGCCGCCGGCGTCCGCGCTTGGCCTGGAAATCTCGACGCCGCTTCCAGACTCCCCTTTCAGAGCACGGCGAATATGAGGCTCAATCAGAGGAAAGATCTCAGGTACAAGCTCCTTCGGGGTCTTGCCGATATGAGAGGCGATCGGCGATCCGTTCATCTCTGCAAGGTGGCAATTCAGGCTGACGTAACGCATCTTCCGGTCAAGGAAGCACAGACCCACTGGTGCGCCGTCGTAGATAGCCTGTAACTGTGCATGCCTTTGTGCCGGCAATGCCTCAAGTCCCATGATGGAATCTGCGTCAACGGGCGCAGGCAGAAATGCAGTGGAGGCCTTGATCACTGCAAGTACCAATCGGGGAATCTCGTCAGCCGGAGCTGGCCTGCCAAAGAGCCATCCCTGGCCAAGATCGCAACCAAGCCAAAGAAGCATGTTGGCCTGTTCCTTAGTCTCCACGCCTTCAGCGACGGTCAAGACGCCAAGACTGTGTCCCAGACCAACAACCGCGGCCACAATCTTTCTGTTTTCGCGCGCTGCGGTCATCGCGCCCACAAAGCTCTTGTCTATTTTCAACTCATCGAATGGCAACGCCTGCAAGTGTTTGAGGCTGGCATAACCGGTGCCGAAATCGTCGAGCGCGAGTCGGCATCCCAGCGCCTTCAAGTCGCCGGCGACTGATTGCGCGCGAGCAAGGTCGTCGACGAGCGCACTTTCCGTGATCTCAAAGGTGACGCGCTGCAGCGAAAAGTTGTTCCTTGAAGCGACGGCTTCCAGCTTTGTTGGCAAAGCGGAATCGAGCAGTTGTACGGGGGAGAGATTCACAGACAGCGTCGTATTAGGAGGCAAGAGGGGACTAACGGCGAATGCCTTTTCCAGCATCGTTTTCGTAAGCCCGTTGATCAGGCCACTCTTCTCGACGACCGGAATGAAGATGTCCGGCGGAATTGAACCCAGCTTCCCATGATTCCATCGTGCAAGAACTTCAAAACCGGCCAACTGGCTGGTTCGCAGTTCCACCAAGGGCTGGAAATGCGGAAAAAACTCTTCCTCCTCAAAAGCACGCAGAATGTCGCCTTCGGGGAAAAACATTGCGTCACTTTACGCCAAAAACCAGCCAAATGCCATGAATAAATGAGAGGATTCCTTGGCGGAACTCCGGAAGAGCTCCTTCAGCGAGCCGCGCCTATTGCCCACAGAATGCCGTTCTCGATGATTCCGTAGAGGATGGGATTCGAATAGTCCTCCTTGTTATGCCCAAGGGCAAGATAGAATTCCCGGCCTCCATCAAACTGGTGATACCACGCCAGAGGCAGGGAATTAGGGAAGCTCGCAACATCAATCTTCAACTGTTCCAGCGCGCTCAGCTTCCCACGATCCGTAACCAGCACGGGGTGTATATCGGGGTTCAGGTGATCGATGAAATAGCATTCATCGGTCCATTCAAACTGTGCCGGAAGGTTCTTGGCCGCAGGGAAGGCCGCGTCGGCAACCCGAACAGTAAATGTTTGCATTTTGGGGTGGGCGGAAAATCTGCCGCCAAGTACTGACCAGAAATAGGGCCAATCACGCTCGGAACCAGACGCGGAGTGAATACCGACAAAGCCTCCACCAGCCTCGATGTACTGGCGAAAGGCGTCTCGTTGCGCATCGCTTGAGAAGGCCTGGTTGTTGCTGTTTGAAAAGACAATTGCGGAGTACTGCTTCAAATTGGCTTGACTGAAAGTGGCGGGATCCTCTGAGACGTCGACAGCAAATCCCTTTTCAGCGCCCATTTTCTTGATTGCCTGTACGCTGGATGCGATGTTGTCGTGTACATATCCCTTGCCGTCGCTTGTGTAGTTACGCGTGTACACTAGCACTCGCGGTTGTGCGGCAGCGGTAAGCGGCGATCCCGCAGCAATCCCCAGAATGACGAACGCTGACAAAACCGCAGTCGTATCTGGGCGTGCAAAGACGCGATGCGCAAAGCCGGAAAACCATTTCGCAGATCTAGGCATGTTCTTGCTTAGACCTCAGATGTCCAAGTTCTTCACATCTAGTGCATTGTCTTCAATGAACTTCCGACGCTTTTCTACGTCTTCACCCATCAGCGTTGTGAAGATTTCGTTGGTTTCGACGATGTCTTCGAGCCTGACTCGCAGCAGGGTTCGCCGCTCGGGGTCCATCGTGGTCTCCCAGAGCTGGGTCGCCGTCATCTCGCCCAGGCCCTTGTAGCGCTGCACATCGTAACCCTTCTTGCCCTGTTCGACAATGTAGGTGAACAGCTCGCGGGCGGTTTGCTTCTCGACGGGCTCTTGTAGCAAGCGGGCGGTTCTGCGGGCCTGAGTGGCCTCTGCCTTGGCCTCGGCACTCTCCGCTGCTTCCCCATCATCTTCCGCAGTCGGCTCAGCGGCTGTTTCGGTAGCGGAGCCTTTGGCTGCGAACTCAATGAGGAACGGTGGCTCTAGGAATTCCTTGATCAGCAGGTACTTCGTCATCATCCCCTTGAACTCGGGGCTGGAAGCGAGTGCCCAGTCGATGCAGCGGTGAGCACCTTGGGAATCGGTAAAGCACACGGACCAGGTGTGGTGTTCCTCGTCCTCGACCGGATCACTGACGGATTTGAACTGCAATGCGTCCTTCTGCTCGGTCAGTTCCGCATGAAGCGCAGCAAGCTTGGGTGGAATGTTGCTTTCGTCTTTCGATGTGAAGTCGGCGCGATGCATGAATTCAATGCGCGCGATAAGCTCCGTCAGCCTCTCGCTGCGAATACGCTTGTCCACTTTTTCCACGAAGTCCAGGTACTCGCTAAGGGTGCTCATGAAGCGCGTGAGGACGGAGCCTTCGATGCGGCTGGCCGCTTCACCATGGCGGACGATCATCCCCTCGGAGGCGCGATTGGTCGCGAACTTTTTCAGTTCTCGATCGTCCTTGATGTACTGCTCGGAGCGGCCCTTCTTGATCTTATACAGCGGTGGCTGTGCAATGTAGATGTTGTCGCGCTTGATCAGTTCCGTCATGTGGCGGAAAAAGAACGTGAGCAGCAGGGTGCGGATGTGCGAACCGTCCACATCGGCGTCGGTCATCAGGATGATCTTGCCGTAGCGGATCTTGGTCGCGTCGAAGTCGTCCTTGCCGATGCCGCAGCCGAGAGCCGTAATCATGGCGCGGATTTCTTCGTGGCCCAGCATCTTGTCGTAGCGAGCTTTCTCCACGTTGAGAATTTTGCCCTTCAACGGCAGGATGGCTTGGAAGCGTCGATCGCGTCCTTGCTTGGCTGTGCCGCCGGCGCTTTCGCCCTCGACCAGATACAGTTCGCAGCGGTCAGGATTGCGTTCGCTGCAATCAGCCAACTTTCCTGGTAAACCGCCGCCATCCAGCGCGCCTTTGCGCCGGGTCAGATCGCGTGCCTTGCGGGCCGCCTCGCGGGCCCGTGCGGCATCGATAGCCTTGAAGATGATCTTCTTGGCAACCGGCTGGTTCTGCTCCATGAATGCTCCCAGCCGATCGTTGACGAAGGCCTGCACCGTTCCGGCAATATCGGAATTGAGCTTGCCCTTGGTCTGTCCTTCGAACTGCGGCTGCGGCAGCTTGACGCTGACCACGGCCACCAAACCCTCGCGCACATCGTCGCCGCTCAGATTCTCCTTCATGTCCTTGAAGAGTCCGAGCTGCTGGCCGATGGCGTTGATGGTGCGGGTGAGTGCGGTGCGGAAGCCGGAAAGGTGCGTGCCGCCATCCACTGTATTGATGTTGTTGGCAAAACTGAACACGCTCTCGGAGTAATTATCGTTGTACTGCAGCGCAATCTCGATCTCGACCCCGTCACGCGAAGCCTCCATCACGATCGGCTTCTCATGCAGTACCTGCTTGCCGCGGTTCAGGTGCTTCACAAACTCGGCAATGCCGCCCGCGTATTTGAACTCTGCGCGCCGTGCTTCTCCGGTCTTGGGGTCAGCAGTGCGTTCGTCCGTGAGCGTGATCTCCAGGCCTTTGTTGAGGAACGCCAGCTCACGCAGCCGCTGGGCCAGCGTGTCGAAGTTGAACTCGGTGGCGGTAAAGATCGTCTTGTCAGGCAGGAAATGTACCTTGGTTCCGAGCCGCTTGCTCGTGCCCGCCTTGCGCAATTCGCTGGTTGCAACTCCGCAACTGAAGTCCATCTCCCATGTGTGGCCGTCGCGCCAGATTTCGACGTTCAGCTCCTGACTGAGCGCGTTGACGCAGCTCACACCCACACCATGCAGGCCGCCAGAAACCTTGTAGTTGGAGGCGTCAAACTTACCACCGGCATTCAGCTTGGTCAGCACCACTTGCACGGCCGGCATTTCCTCGCCGTTGGCGAGCGTCTTCATGTCTACTGGAATGCCGCGGCCGTCATCGATTACTGTGATCGAGTTGTCTACATGGATGATCACGTCGATCTTCGTTGCGTAGCCGGCCAGCGCCTCATCCACCGAGTTGTCCACCACCTCGTAGACAAGATGATGCAAACCCATCTCGCCGGTTGAGCCAATGTACATGGCGGGTCGGAGACGGACATGCTCCATCCCCTCCAAAACTGTAATGTTCTCTCCCGTGTAGCTGCCGTTCTTGTCGCCGGCTAGAGAAAGGTCGGCAGGTGTTTCCGTTGCAATGGGTTTGGTCGCCATAAGTTTAAGTTCGCATTCCTTTCGCTTTTGAGCTCCGGGTCGGCGGTTCCCGGATGCTCGAATCCGGGCTGGAAATCGGGGACTAACCGCTTGAAAGACAGGGGCTTTACGCGAGTTTTACCTATTAGTATTTTAGCACGTGAGTGGGGGTGTCGCGCAGGTAACGATTGCCTCCCTGGAATAGGTAATCACGCCGTTGTTACTTAAGCGGGAGAGTTACTGAGGTAATCAAATGACAGAAAAAAGAAAGACACAGATGAAATAACTGGACTTAGCCGCAATTCTGCACTACCCTCTTTAGTTGTAGACGGGTTGATTTCCCGCCATTCAAAAACTCAAGAGAGGTTACCAAAAATGAAACTTGCTATTCGCGTATTCGCCTTGTCTCTGGTTTTCGCTGGTGTTGCAGCTGCCTCGGTCTCATCTTCCACCACAAATCATGTCCTCGCGAGCCGCCAGGCAGTATCTACCGACCTGCCTGTCCCGATGTGTGGCCCTGGCATCCCCACTTGCCCCCCAGAGAACTAATACACCGCCGGGAACCGAAGTAATCTAAATCTGCGGGACTGAAGTAATGGCGCCAAAGTGCCATAGAATAAATCCCTTTTCTTGTTGAGTGAAAGGGTTCTAGGCGCTATTCTAGGAGAGTTCTCTTAGGATGGTGAAGTCCCCTTATGTCTTCGCAGACCGCAATGTCGTTGTTAAGTGTGACAGAGTTTGCTTTGTGGTGTGTCGTCGCCCTCCTGTTTTGGCGTAAGAGGCTCAGCAGCCGTTTCCCGGCGATGGCGAGCTACTTGGCGCTGCGCGTGGCGTCGACTCCAGTACTTATGGCGGCTCTCTGGGTGTATTCACAGCCGTGGGGACATAATTACTACCCAGCCTACTTCTACGGCTACTGGGCTAACTATACCGCCAGCGCTATTCTCCTCTTCTTCATTTGCATTGAAGTGTTCCGCTCCGCGCTCTCCTCTTTCCCGGGCCTGATGCGCTTTGGAATCGTGATCTTCCGCTGGGCGGTCCTTGCCTCGGTAATCGTCACCTTTTCTTCAATTTCGTTCGCCCACCGTGGCATTCTCATCATCCCGGATGTTGCAGCGGGTCTCATGCGCTCAGTCAGTATCCTTGAGCTGTGCTTGCTCGGTTTTCTCTGCTTGAGCATGAATGCGTTGCGGCTTTCAGTCCGCGACATTGCGTTTGGGGTCGCACTGGGATTCGGGCTGATGTCCGCTAACGATCTGGTGCTCGCGTTGTTCATCAACTCTCACTCCTCGTTAACCGCTTCGGTGCAGTTCATCTACGAGTCGCTGATCCTGGTATCCCTGGGGATATGGGTCACTTACTGCAGATTCCCCGAACGGGTCCGCAAGCCCGTGGTTCTACCCGTCAATTCCACCATCTATCGCTGGAACGAAATCGCTTCGGCGCTAGGCCATACCGGAACTCAGGTGGCTGTGCAGCAGCCCGCCAACAGCTTCTTCCTTACCGATGTGGAGAGAGTAGTTGAGAAGGTGCTGAATAGAAACCTCAAGAACAGCGAGTCAGAAACCTAATAGAACCTGCAAATCCGCAGAAATCGAAGGCCGAACCCCAGGGTTTGGCCTTCTCTCGTTTTGGATACTTTCGTTTTGCACAGCTCGGTTTCACCGGCCAAAAGAAAAAGGCCACGGCAACGCCGCGGCCCTTTTCTGACTTCTTGCCGGTCTTATTCGGCCGCAACCGGCTCAATCGAAGCGAAACGCCCGCGATTGCCGCGGTCCTGGAACTTCACTCGCCCCGTTACCTTGGCAAAGAGCGTGTCATCCGAGCCAATGCCTACATTCACGCCAGGCTTGATCCGAGTCCCGCGCTGCCGAATGATGATCGTGCCGCCGGTAATTAACTCGCCGGCAAATGCCTTCACGCCCAGCCGCTGTGCATTCGAGTCGCGTCCGTTTGTGGAACTGCCTCCACCCTTTTTATGTGCCATTGCCTTGTTCCCCTTCTAAGAGTTTGGTGCGCTGCCTAGACGGCGGCGGTGTAGGTCACGCCGTCGGCCTCAATGGCCTTGATGCGAACCTCGGTAAAGTTCTGCCTGTGTCCCTGCAGCTTCTTGTACTGCTTTTTCCGCTTCAGGTGGAAGACCAGAATCTTGCTGCCGCGTCCCTCGCCCAGTACTTCGGCGGTTACTTTGGCTGTGGCCGGCTTTGACAGGTTGCCTGGCTCGCCCGAAACTGCCAGCACGTCACTGAACTCGACGGTCTTGTCTTCGGAAATCACGCTCTCAATTTTCACAACGTCGCCTGGAGCGACCCGGTACTGCTTCCCACCGGTGCGAATCACTGCGTACATAACAAACCCTCCAGCGCTCCGGTCTCAAAACGAGGCGCATTCAAAATCGTATACTTCATACTGCATTGGGGCGCATACAGAGAGTGACTGTCACGGGCAAGCGGACCGCACACACGCAACTGTTTCAAGCGGTGAGCCCGACACAACCCTGCAGCCTCAAAGAGGTGCATCGCCAAACTCTATAATTCTATCGTTAAAGCGCTATTCGGGTCAATTAGCCGCGGGACGCGGCTCGGAGCGGGTTTCCACTCACCCGCCACACCAGGATCCACCTGAACCAGCATCGCCAAGGGGAGGGTGCTCCCGCCTCGGATAAAATAGGTACGCCAATGAATACAACGTCAATTCGTGCCGATTGGGTGGGACGAGTCATCGACGGTAAGTTCACCCTTCTCCAGTGGTTAGGTGCCTCCGCCTCCGGTGGCACCTTCCTCGCGGAGGTGCACGGGCTGCCTTGGAAACAGGCCGACATCGAGTTTATCCCGGCCGATGCTGAGGATGCGGAAGCCCGCATCGCCGCCTGGGAGCTCGCCGCCCCGCTCACTCATCCTCATCTCATTCGCCTGATTCAAGGCGGCAGATATCAGATTGACACCTCCTTTCTCATCTATAAGGTCACGGAACATCCTGAAGAGGTGCTCTCCGAAATTCTCCCCGAACGCCCGCTCTCGCCTACCGAAGCCGGCGAAATGCTCCTCCCGGTCGTCGACGCGCTCGCCTATCTTCATGGCATGGGCCTCGTGCATGGTCACCTCAAGCCATCGAACATTCTCGGCGTCGAAGATTGCATCAAGCTGTCGTCAGATTGCCTTCAGGCCATCGGAAAACCAGTCGGGCACATGGCTGCGCCGCACGTTTATGCTGCGCCCGAACTCGCCAGCGAACCGATCTCACCGGCCGCTGATATCTGGGCGCTCGGCGTGCTCCTCATTGAAGCTCTCACCCAATATCCCATCTGGGACAGATCCAGTGAGGGCGAGCCGATTGTGCCGCCGTCCATTCCGCAGCCCTTTCACGACATTGCGCAACAATGTCTCCGCACCGACCCTTTGCGCCGATGCGCGCTCAGCGATATCAAGCTTCACCTCAAACCATATTCTGTTCGCACGCAGCCGATCCCCGCTGAGCCAGTTCTGCCCGAACCCGCCGATGAAATACCCATTCCGATTCCTCCCAGACATCGAGGACCGGCAATTCTCGCTGCGGCGTTTTTTCTCGTTGCCTTCATCACCGCTCTGGTTTGGCGCTCTCATCACGTACACCCGCCGCCGCCCGTAGCAGTCCAGCCAACCTTGCCCGCG